>ULSO01066456.1_pt1 | contig 9969 bp, 2 predicted proteins | sample 1956701 | NCBI WGS metagenome assembly ULSO01 (sample SAMEA4835708, study PRJEB28245) | human gut metagenome | biome: gut microbiome; material: fecal sample | place: Denmark | collected 2008 | reverse complement strand
ATTGATAAATATTTCATAATTATAATCTTCTTCTTCAAGCATTTCACAATATCCAAGGTTTTGAAAAAGTTTGGCATTTTCAATCTGATCGCCTCTTGAACATTTTTTTGACAATGGGATCAATAGCATAGGTTTTTCTAGGGCTAAAAGTTCGTTTATGACACCACTTCCTGCTCTGGAAATGACAATGTCGGCAGTTGCGTAGTAATCTTCAATGTTGTCAGCATAAGGAACAATTTTGTAATTTTCATGCTTTATGTCTTTATAATTTTTCTTTCCTGCAATATGGATAATGTTAAATTTTTTGGTTAGCGCATCCAAATTTTTGATGATTATTTCATTTAAAAACTGTGCACCCAAACTTCCACCAAGGACTAATATTGTTGGATTTGAGTTGTTGAAATTCAAAGGAATTGTTTTTCCATGAAATATTTTTCTTCTTATTGGTTGACCAGTGTGAACACATTTTTTGTTTTTTTCTCCAGTTGGTTCAAAAGTTGTGCACATGACTGTGCAAAAATGCAAAATGATTTTGTTTGCAAGTCCGAAAGACAAATCGCTTTCATGACTTATTATTGGAATGTTCAATTTTTTGCCTGCTATGGCAACAGGTACGGCGACAAAACCACCTTTTGAAAAAATTATGTCTGGGGAAATTTCTTTCAGAATCTTTTTTGACTGTTTTACAGATTTTGCAAGTTTGAAAGGGATTAAGAGATTTTTGAAAGTAAGTTTTCTTTCCAATTTCACCGTTGGAATTTCGTGATATTTGATGTTTGGATAGTTTTTCAAAATTTCTTTCTCCATTCCGTTGCTTCCAATGTAATGCAATTCAAAATCAGTCAATCTTTCTGCAACAGCAAGGGCGGGGTAGACATGTCCTGCCGTCCCACCACCAGTCAAAACAATTTTTTTCATTTTTTCTCCTTTTTTTATTTATATTGTTTGGAGTAATAAAAAATTATATTCATTATCATTTTGGAATGTGATAAAGAATAAACATGTATAATTATGCATAAATATACACCAAAATTTTGAAAATACAGCAACCGAAATCGTGTTTTTGGTGAAATTTCTTGTGCAAATATTCACTTTTTGTTTTAATAATTTTAGTTTTTGTGGTAAAATATTAAAAGAAAATCATAGTTTGGAGTGTTTATGGCTGAGAAAAAATATGAATCAAAAGATATTGTCGTTCTCGATGGACTTGATGCGGTTAGACTTCGTCCTGGTATGTATATCGGAACAACAAGTTCAAGGGGATTTCATCATATTTTGTGGGAAATTGTTGACAACGCTATTGATGAAATTTCAAATGGTTATGGCGACACAATCAAAATCACAATAAACAAAGATGGGAGTGCCACTGTTGAAGATAATGGTCGTGGTATCCCTGTTGATATGCATCCAACTCTTCACAAAAGTGGTGTTGAAGTTGTTTACACAACCTTGCATGCCGGCGGAAAATTCAACAACGAAAACTACAAATTTTCTGGTGGTCTTCATGGTGTTGGTGCGTCAGTCACCAATGCTCTTTCTCGTTGGTGCAAAGTCACGGTAAATAAAGGCGGAAAGAAATATTTTGTTGAGTTCCATTCATACGAAGATGAAAAAGGAAAAATACATAGCGGTGTTCCTGTTGCACCATTAAAAGAAATCGGGACAAGCAACACAACTGGAACTTGTGTGACATTTTTGCCAGATGACAGAGTTTTTGGAAAACAAACATTCAATTTTGAACTTATTTCAAGAAGAGCAAGAGAACTTGCATTTTTGAACAAAGGCTTGAGAATTATTGTCAATGACGAAGAAACCAACGAGAATTGTGAATTTCATTTTGAAGGCGGAATCAAAGACTTTGTTTCATATTTGGTGGAAGGAAAGAATGCACTTTTTAAAAATCCAATATATTTCTATGCAGAAAGCAAGATTGTGGATTTGGAAGTAAGTTTCATTTCAACTGATTCTTACACAGAAAACACATTTTCATATGTCAACAACATTCCAACAACTGAAGGCGGTATGCATGAAGTTGGTTTCAAGAGTGCTTTCACTAAGGCTTTCAATGATTTTGCTAGAGCAAACAATATGCTTAAAGACAAAGAACCAAACTTGCTTGGCGAGGACTTCAGAGAAGGGTTGGTTACCGTTATTAATGTCAAAATGAATAATGTTCAGTTTGAAGGACAGACAAAAACGAAACTTGGAAATCCTGAAGCAAGAACTGAAGTTGAAAATTTGTCTTTGCAAGAACTTTCAAAGTTGCTTGCTGATAAAAAGAATTTTACTTATGCCGAAATCATTGTCAACAAAGCAAAACAAGCGGCAAAAGTTAGACTTGCTGCAAAGAAAGCAAAGGAACTCACAAGAGCGAAGAACAATGCTGAGAATTTCAATTTGGTTGGAAAACTTGCTTCTTCCACATCAAGAGACAGAAGCAAGAGCGAACTTTTCATTGTCGAAGGAGATAGTGCGGGTGGTTCTGCAAAACAGGGACGTGACAGAAGATTTCAGGCAATTCTGCCACTTCGTGGAAAGCCTTTGAATGCAGAAAAGAAGAGAGTTGACCAAGTTTTGGCAAATGAAGAAATCAGAACAATCATTTCTGCTTTGGACACAGGTTTTGGAGAAGATTTTGATTTGTCATCATTGAGATATAACAAAGTCATCATTCTTTCCGATGCTGACCAAGATGGTGCACACATCAGAGCAATTTTGCTTACTTTCTTCTATCGTTATATGAAACCACTGATTACTGATGGGCATGTTTTCATTGGTCTTCCACCGCTTTATAAGGTGTATAAAAAAGATTATGAAAAATATGTCTATTCTGATGCTGAACTTGCTGATGCTGTTAAGAGCGCTGGAAAAGGCTATATGATTCAGAGATATAAAGGTCTTGGGGAAATGAACCCTGAACAACTTTGGGAGACAACCATGGACCCAGCAAACAGAACACTGATTCAAGTCACGATTGAAGATGCTGCCGAGGCGGAAAAAATGATTACAACTCTCATGGGCGATGCGATTGAAGAGAGAAAACAATACATCAGTGAACACGCAAATTTTGACAGAGAAGACACATTCATGAGAGACTATAAAAATGTTAATGCAAATTGATTTAATTTTGTGTTTTTGTGGGAATTATGATATGCAATAATTTGAAAAGTTGAGGTTTTAAAGTGGATAATAAGCACAGAACTGAAGAAGAATTTAAACCTGTTGTAATTGAACCTATTGAAGGTCAAATTTGTTATGATGAACTTTTGACTGCTCAAAAAGAAGAAGAGAAGCAGGAAGAAAAGCCTGTGACTTTGGAAGGACAGTTAGATTTTTGGTCGATGTCCTCCAATCCTCAATCAGAGAAAAAGGAAAATGTTGTGAAAGAAAAAGAAAATTTGATAGAAAAAACAAAGACAGAGAAAAAAGAGAGAAAAACAACAATCAAATCATCGTCTAAAGATGAAATGAATGTTCAAACTGTTGATGACGCCTATGTTGAAGCTGCTCATGAATCAAATGACGAAGAAATGTCAGATGTAGTTGGTGAAGATAGAGTTGAAAATAATCAAGGCGGTCATGGTGGAAGCGGTGGTTCCAATGGTAACGGCGGGATTTATGGTGGCAACGGAATTCTGTTTAAACCTTTGGAAGAAGTTTTGCATGATTCTATGATTCCTTATACAGAGCACGTTGTTATGGACAGAGCGTTACCAAGAGTTGAAGATGGTTTGAAGCCTGTTCAAAGAAGAATTTTGTATTCTATGCTTGAACTTGGACTTACTCCAGACAAACCATACAGAAAATCGGCAAGAATTGTCGGTGATTGTATGGGTAAATATCACCCTCATGGTGACAGTTCTGTTTATGATGCGATGGTTCGTATGTCGCAAGATTTTGTGCTTAGAGCTCCACTTGTTGACGGACATGGAAACTTTGGTTCGGTTGACGGTGATAGTGCTGCGGCTATGCGTTACACAGAAGCAAGAATGACTCCACTTGCTATGGAACTTTTGAGAGATTTGGAAAAGGATACAGTGCGTTGGGGGTTGAACTTTGACGACACATTGAAGGAACCAGATGTTTTGCCAGGAAGATTCCCAAACCTTTTGGTCAATGGTGCAACTGGAATTGCTGTTGGTGTGGCAACAAACATTCCTCCTCACAACTTGGGGGAGGTTATTGATGGTGTTGTTGCATATATTGAGAATCCAAATATCACTCTTGACCAAATGATGAAAATAATCAAGGGACCAGATTTTCCTACTGGAGGAGAATTGATTTATGGAGATGGACTTAAGAGTGCATACGAAACTGGCAAAGGGAAAATCATTCTTCGTGCAAAGGTTGGAATTGAACAAAATGGTGATAAACAGAGTTTGGTTATCACAGAACTTCCATATCAAGTCAACAAAGCACAATTGCTTCAGAAGATTGCCGAACTTAAGGACAAAAACAAAGACAAATTGTCAGTTATCAGTGAAATTCGTGATGAAAGTGACAGGAATGGTATGCGTGCCGTCATTCGATTGAAGAAAGAGGCAAATGCAAAGAAAATTTTGGGATTTCTGTTTCAATCTACCAATATGCAGATTTCTTATGGCATCAATATGGTTGCAATTGCTGGCGGAAAACCAAAGCTTATGGGGCTTTTGGACATCATTTCATACTACACCGCTTTCCAGAGAGATGTGATTGTCAGAAGAACAAAGTTTGACCTTAATGTTGCAAAAGATAGGGCTCACATTGTTGAAGGACTTTTGATTGCAATCAAAAACATTGATGCGGTTATTAAAATAATCAAGACTTCTGCAAATGTCAGTGAAGCAAAACAGAGATTGCGTGCAAAGTTTGCTCTTTCAGAGAAACAGGCACAAGCGATTCTGGATATGAGGCTTGCTCGTTTGGTTAATTTGGAAGTTACAAAACTTCAAGCAGAACTTGCAGAACTAAAGGCAAAAATCAAAGAGTTGGAAGCGATTTTGAATTCCAAAAAATTGCAACTTGAAGTTGTTAAGAAAGAAATTTTGGAAATTAAGAAAAAATTTAATTCTCCAAGACGTTCTCATGAGCTTAAAAGTGAAGAAATTAAACTTACAAAAATTGAAGAAATGGAAGACACAAAAGATTATTTGATTGCTCTTTCTGCTGGAAAAACATTGAAGAAAGTTAGCATGAAGAACTATTCAAAATCTTTGAAAACGCTTTCAGACACTTCCACTTTGTTTGATATTCACACAAGTCTTTTGGAAGTTAAAGCGACAGACACTGTGCTCATTTTCACAGACAGAGGAAATTGTGTCAAAGCAGTGGTTGACAAATTGCCAGAGTGTAAGTGGAGAGAAAAAGGAATTCCACTTAAACAACTTGACAAGTCAATTGACATCATGGAAACACCGGTAGCTGTTTTGAAGGTTGAGGGTGATGGGGAAGTCGTATTCTTTTCACAGAAAGGAATGGTTAAACGCAGTTCAGAGAAAGATTTGGTTGTTTCAAAAACTTATTACCAAGTGATGAAAATTTCTGATGATGACAAACTTTTGAATGTTGAACACGAAATCAAGGGAAAGACATTTGTTATGCTCAGCAAAAATGGTTATTGTGTCAACTTTGAGAAGAATGAAGTGCCATTGCAAGGCCGGGTTTCTGGTGGAGTGAAGGGTATTAACCTTGAGGACAAAGATTTTGTTGTTTTCGCTGGACAAAACTTGAGTGATGACTATTTGATTGTGACAAATAATGGTTATGTTAAACGGTTAAATGCTCTGCAAATTCCAATTTCTGCAAGATATAGAAAGGGTGTAAAATACATCAATTTTGCTCAAAATGGAAAATTTGTCGCATATATTGGCACAAAATCAAAAGCGGTTGTTGATCATGGTTTGAAGTTTACATTATTAGAGAGCAAGAAATTCAAAGTTTCAACTGATAGATTAAGTGCTGGACAAGAAGAAATAAAGAAGAAATTTTTAGGAGTATATGATTTTGTAGATTAGAAATTGGACTTTTTGGGTCCAATTTTTCTTTTATGAAATTTTTAAAAAACTTTGAGTTTTGTCGTTTTTTTGTTTATATCGCGAACAAAATTTTCTTACGAAAAAACCATTTATTGGTTAAAAACTTTGTTTTTTGTTTGTGATTTTTCTGTGTCGCACTCACTCTTGCAAGCAAGTTAGTGCTGTCTTGAAATAATATGAAAAATTTGTCAAAATGCTTTGTGTTTTGTCGTTTTTTGTTTATAATATAAATATGAAGAAAATTCTCTTTGGGCTGTTCGCTGTGTTTATGTCTTTAGGACTGGCATGTGGCAGTGTTTTTATCATTGACACAACAGTTCATTCATTACAAGAACAATCTATTGAAAAAGAGAATGAAGAAGATGAAGAGATTAAAGCAACTGCAAGTGGTTATTGGATGGATTATGCTAAAACCACAAGACCATCAGGAAGTGGGACATATAGCGATCCTTATAGAATAAATTCTGCACAAACGCTTGCAAATTTTGCATATATGGTAAATAATAATTATAAAAATTCTGATTCAGGATTGTTATATCAAGATGCATATGTGGAATTAACGGCCAATATTGATTTATCTGCACATTATTGGACACCGATTGGATCAAGTGCTTATTCAACAACAAGTGGTTGGTGGATTTTTTCAAGCACCACTTGGCACCCTTATTATTTTGCAGGAAGTTTTGATGGAAATGGTTATACAATTTCAGGAATGACAATCAACGTGTCGGGGGCAGATGGAATTATAAGCGATTATGTCAGTGGACATACATACGATTATGGGGATGAAACTGTAAACTTTACATTTAGAAATTGTGCAGCTATTGGATTTTTTGGATTGACGGTTGGTGCAAGAATAAAGAACTTTAATCTTGATAATGGGAGAATAAGTATATATAGTTCGGGTAATAGTAACAAGTCATTATGGACGCATGTTGGAGCAGTTGTTGGATTGCTTTCAGGGGGTTCAATCTCTAATGTTAAAAATGAGGGTGTAAGGATTTCTTATACTCAATATTCTGGAGATGGTGCAACTGCTTCATATTCCATGATGATTGGTGGAGTTATTGGTACAACAATAGGCGGTGCGGCAGTTTCTTATTGCTCAAATTCTGCAAGTATTAGCGCTTATTTCTATGGCACTGCCAAGTTTAATGAATTTGGTGTAGGAGGAATTGCGGGAGCTGTTTCTTACGATATTTACAGATGTGATTGTTCGGCAGATATTTATCTTGAGGCAAGAAGTTCAGGACAAATTGCAAATACAGGTGTAGGTTTTGCTGGAATTGTTAGTCTTGTTAGATCAACAAAAGGTAATATGTGGTGTTATAAAAATGTTTTTAGTGGGACATTAACCTATGATGTTGGTCCTGGTTCCTTGATAAATACTGTCGGAGGAATTGTTGCAAACCTTTTAAATATGTCTGGTTCTAGGTATAAAGTTTATGAATGTACCAATTATGGAGATATTGAGGTAACAAATGTCTATAATACCTTTGTTGGTGGTGTAGTGGCAGTAAACCAAAGTAATGCAATTGAGATGTATAGTTGTTCAAACTTTGGAGATTTGAACTTAACTTTAAACTCTGATAACTGTACAGATAGTGGATATGGTGGAATTTTGGGTTGTAGTAGTGTAAATGGCTCTTATATTTATAATTCTGCCAATTATGGCGACATCAATGTAAGGGCATCGAAAAGTATTAGAAACATTGGTGGAATTGCTGGCTGGATTTTAGACAACGGACTTATCACTGCTTGCATAAATCATGGTGTCATTTCGGGAAGTTCAAACAGCAATTCAGTTGGTGGGATTGCTGGTCAAATAGGAAAAGAATATAAAAAAGGTAGCTGGTTTTTTGATGTTGGACACGAAGATGCCAAAACAAATGTTTTTATTTCAAACTGTATTAATTATAGTAGTGTTACAGGCAGTTCAAATTATGGACAAATTGTTGGCTTTATAAATGGTGAAAACAAAGTTTACAATTGTTATGGCAGAACCAATTATACATCTGGTTATGGTTCAAGCTCAAGTGGGACAAGAAAAGCTTATTCAACCATTTTAGGTCTTTCATTTCTTACGGGCAATAATTGGACAACAGCATCGTATGCTGGGTACAGTTCAATTAAATTTTCTGTTTCTACAACTGTCAGTTCAAATTGGTATATGTCTCCACTTGTATATTATTATTACTCATCAACTGAAAGAACAGCCAAAGGTATGTCAACAAATTCAAATCAAAATATAATTGTACCGAAGGGCTCAGTTTCAACATATTCCAGAGTAGTTTTGCAATGGAGTAAACCTGGTGATGAAAATAATCAAAGCTATTCACATGAAGTGGGATATATTTATTATAACGTTTGGAACTCTACAAAAAACAAGGTTGAGGCAAAAACAATAGAGAATAGTTCCACGGCATTTCCTTATTTGAATGGTGCTGATTACACTATTTCATACAGAGCAGAAAATTTGCTTTGGCTTGAGTATAGGCCTGCACATTGGAACTTCTCAAAGTTTGAAATTAGATATAGTGATTCATCTGAGTATGAAAGATCTTACTCATATAGCACTATTTATGGTTCAAACGGTTCAAATAATAAAGTATATATAAGATTCAGAAATAATTCACTTGTGGATACAAGTTATTTGTATTTAAGGTTTACACTTGATAGTATAGCTCAAGAAGTAGACGTTTCAAACTATGTTTATAAATCCTATAATTCAACTCTCAATACTGACATTATTGCCTCAAACGATGGGGGAAAAGGGACTGTAAATTATGACACAAGTTCTCAAGCTTATGCATCAAAAAAAGCATATTACCATGATGATATATCATTAACTACAGTTCCAAATATTGGTTATGCTGTAAAGAAAATTGATAGAGTTAGCGAAGTAGGCAATGATACCATAATCACAAGTAATTTCAGTCAAACCGAATCTATAGAAGATCCTACAGGTTCAACGGGGTCATATACAACATCTTCTATATTATATAATTTCATAAATTTTGAGATTTATTATGTACCGATAGTTTATAAATATAATATCGTTTCTAACTGGGATTTTTCTCAATCACAAGAAAATATCAGTATGAAAGATATTTCAAACAACTATCAAATGCTTAGATATTTGACATTCTGTCATGAAGATCAAAAAGATAGTGATGTTAGTGGTGGAGACTTCTATTATAACTTGGAATACGGTTATGAATATTATTTCTATCTCATAGACACAACTAATTCAGCACCTTCGGCGACTCCAAACTCTAAGTATCTTATTAAATCCGACACAACGGGGTATGTTACAAATGTTGAATTATCTTCGGATGATTTGATTGATGGCCTTAGTAAACTGAATAATGCTCTTAATAAACTTGATTTCACAATTTATATTGAAAGAAAAGCAATTGATTATAATATTCAATTGCATAATATGATTACATCGTATAAGGACACTGATTTATATACAGAAGTCTCTTCAGAGAATTTTCAAAATCTTGTTTTTGGCGATATCAGTTCGACAGATTATCACAGATACTTTGGTGAAGAAATGCCAAAATATAGTGATGGAATCTTTGAGAGTTTTGATGGAACATCATTGATTGAGGGATTTAAAGTTACAAGTGATGATACAAAAACTATAGAGGTTACTGTAATAACAAGTTATGGTGCGGAAAATTATGGATATTTGCGTAGTAAATATTCTTTTGAAAATAGTGGCTCTGGTTCCCTGTCACAAGAATTTGAGTTGGAAAAGGCTAATTTCTCAGATGTCTTAAAAACATATATAAATTATTTTAGAGATAAAAACCAAAGTAAACTAGATTCAAGAACTCTAGATGTTTATGTTTATAGTGTCTTACAGTCTTACTATATTGATGGGGAAAAACAAATTGATGGCAGCATAGTTTCTGATAATTCTGTGGAGATAATATTAACTACG
>ULSO01014955.1_pt1 | contig 10002 bp, 8 predicted proteins | sample 1956701 | NCBI WGS metagenome assembly ULSO01 (sample SAMEA4835708, study PRJEB28245) | human gut metagenome | biome: gut microbiome; material: fecal sample | place: Denmark | collected 2008 | reverse complement strand
CGCGTCTGCCAATTCCGCCATACCCGCATATGCAATTTTGACCGTTAATTTTTACACGGAGCGATCTCTCCGAGACGGAAACGGAAACCATTTTAAATCCGTAGGGAAATAAAAAAGCCACTGCAAAGCAGTGGCTTTGGTGCGAGAAACGGGACTTGAACCCGTATGGAAAAACCACACGCCCCTCAAACGTGCGCGTCTACCAGTTCCGCCACTCTCGCAAAACTCAGGTGCGGTATTTGCTTCAGGAAAGCATCGCAACCACAGCGATATCTATTATACACGAAATTTCGAAAAAGTCAATAGAAATAAGAAAAAATATGAAAAAATTTTTCTTTTTGAAAATACTTCAAAAAATAGGATTGATTTGTATAATATAATATGATATAATATGTAATGTTAAGGCGGCTGTCGCCGTATTATTTAATTTTCGGAGGTATTTATTATGTCTTATCCGGCAATCGGTATTCGTCCTATTGTTGATGGACGTCGCGGTCCTATGAAGCTTCGCGAAAGTCTCGAGCCTCAGGTTTGGGCTATGGCTGAAGCGGCTAAAAAGCTTTTTGAAGAAAATCTTTGCTATTCCGACGGAACTCCGGTAAAGGTTGTACTCGCCGATACCACTATCGGTCGTGTTCCCGAAACTGCCGCATGCGCGGAAAAATTCAAAAGAGAGAATGTTGCGGTTACGCTTTCCGTTACACCTTGCTGGTGCTATGGCGCGGAAACGATGGATATGGATCCCACAACGGTAAAGGGTATCTGGGGCTTCAACGGCACAGAGCGTCCCGGTGCCGTATATCTTGCGTCCGTTCTTGCCACACATGCTCAGAAAGGACTTCCCGCATTCGGTATCTACGGTCATGAAGTGCAGGATGTTTCCGATGTTGCAAATATTCCCGAGGATGTAAAGGAAAAACTGCTTCGCTTTGCACGCGCTGGTCTTGCTGTTGCTACAATGCGCGGTAAAAGCTATCTCCAGATAGGTTCAATGTGCATGGGTATCGGCGGTTCCATTATCGACCAGAACTTCATGGAAGAATATCTCGGCATGCGCGTAGAATCCGTAGATGAGGTTGAAATCCTCCGTCGCATGGAAGAGGGCATTTATAATAAAGAAGAATATGAGCGCGCTCTCGCATGGACAAAAGAGCATTGCAAAGAGGGAAGAGATGACAATCCCGATTTCGTTCGTTTCTCCCGCGAGCAGAAGGACAAGCAGTGGGAATTTACTGTAAAGATGTATATCATCATCAGAGACCTTATCCGCGGAAACAAGAAGCTTCCCGATGCCTTTGAAGAAGAAAAAGTCGGTCACAACGCTATATGCGCGGGCTTCCAGGGTCAGAGACAGTGGACAGACCACTGGCCGAACTGCGACTATCCCGAGGCACTCCTCAATTCGTCCTTTGACTTTGAAGGCGCACGCGAGCCTATGACATTTGCTACGGAAAACGATGTGCTCAACGGTATCAGCATGCTCTTTATGAGACTGCTCACAAACCGCGCACAGATTTTTGCCGATGTCCGCACATACTGGTCACCCGAAGCCACAAAGAGAGTTGCCGGATACGAGTTTACTGGCAAGGCTAAAGAAAACGGCGGTATCATTCATCTGCTCAATTCCGGTGCGGCTTGTCTCGATGCCTGCGGCGAATGCAGAGACGAAAACGGCAATGCCATAATGAAAAAGTGGTGGGAAGTTACCGATGAAGATATCAAGAAGATGACCGACGCTACCGTTTGGTGTGAAGCCGGCTTTGACAACTTCCGCGGCGGCGGCTTCTCCTCTCATTTTACCACAAGAGCCGAAATGCCCATGACAATGATTCGTCTCAATCTCGTAAAGGGTCTCGGTCCTGCTATCCAGATAGCCGAGGGCTGGTCTGTAAGACTTCCCGATGAGGTTTCCGATATACTCATGGAGCGCACAAATCCCACATGGCCCTGCACATGGTTTACACCTCGTTGCGACGGCAAGGAGGGAAGTGCCTTCAAGGATGCATATGAGGTTATGAATCACTGGGGTGCAAACCACGGCGCTATCTCCTACGGTCATATAGGCGCTGACCTGCTCACACTCTGCTCAATGCTCCGCATACCCGTTTCCATGCACAATATTCCCGAGAAGGATATTTTCCGTCCCGCCGCATGGAACGCATTCGGTATGGACAGCGAAGGCAAGGATTATCGTGCCTGCGCAAATTACGGTCCGCTCTACAAGAAATAATTCACAAAACAAATATTCGGCACCCGCAAAAAACGGGTGCCCGAATTTTAATTTCGGATATTTTTTAAAAAACAACAAATCAGCCATGCTTTTTTGCAACTAATAAAGCAGAAAGGAGGGAAGCACCCTGAAAAAACTCGATGAAGCTTTTGAACGGGAATGCGAAGAATATCTCGCATATCTCTATTCGCTTGCGGCAAGAGAATACGGCGACTGTCCGGAAACAGACGCGCTCGTGCAGGATACGCTTGCGGCATTCATTTCCGAGATAAATAAAGGAAGAGAGATAAAATATCCGAAAGGATTTCTCTCTGCCGTGATGAAAAACAAATACAATTCGTATCTCCGCAAAAAGTATCGCGACAGGATAATCGAATATACCGATGTACTGCCCGAAAGCGTCGATGGCTCGGACGAGTATGCGGAAGAGGAGAGGCTTCTTTCCGAAGAATATGCGGCTGTGCGCAGGGAAATCGGCAGGCTCGTATATATCTATCGCGAGGTGACGGTGCGTCATTATGTGCATGGGCGCAGCGTGGAGAAAATCGCCGCCGAGATGGGACTTCCGCGCGGCACGGTGCTCTCGCGTCTTTCTTGTGCACGCACGCAAATAAAGGAGGGGCTGAAAAGTATGGAAAAGTATTCAAAAGCAAGTTATGAACCAAAGACCGGAAACATAGGAATAATGGGAAGCGGTGGAATAGGAGGCGAGCCTTTTTCGCTTATCTCGTCAGATATCGAGGTGAATATCCTTATCATCGCATATAAAAACCCCATTTCGGTACGTGATATCGCCGATACGATGGGTATGCCGTGCGCTTATCTCGAGCCTTTGATAGACAGGCTTGTATCCGGCGAGCTCATGGGGAAAACAGCGGGCGGGCTTGTTTATACGCGCTGCTTTGTGTGCAGATATGAGGATTCTTTCGGAGATATTCCCGCGCAGGAAGCGGTTGCGGCAAAATATGCGCCTGCCGTATGGTCGGCGGTATGGCGTCGGTTTGAGCCGCTGAGTGAAAACAGTTCATTTGCCGCCATGACGGAAAAGCAAAAAGCGACGCTCATGCTTTTCTACACAAGGCATATACTCGGAAAAGTCGTTCGGGCGGCGCTTGGCACGGAAGTGGATAAAATAGAAATTCCCGACCGCCCCGATGCGGGGAAATGGCTGGCTTCGCTCTCGGTATACGAGAGGGGACAGTGGAAAAGCGAAAAATATGCCGTATCGGGTCCCGTTATGGTCAACTACAGCGAAAACGGCGGAAAAACAACATGCAGAATGTATGACTGCCAGTCGGTTTTCGGCGATGCGCACTGGGTTTATAGCAAATTAAAATACAAATACACGCTGCGGAGCATACTTCGCTTTTATGCGTCTTTTCTTGAAAGCGGCGTGAAGCCGGAAAATGCCGTGATATATGAGCTTATCCCCGAATTTGAAAAGCTGCATATCCTGCGCCGCGATGAAACCGGAGAAGCAAAGCTTGATATTCCCGCGCTTACGTTTGAAGAAGCCGCCGGATTTGATGTCGCCGCAAAGGAAGCGGAGGCTGATGTGCGCGACATTTTGCTTGATGAACTCAAAAAGGTAGTAGAAAATCGCAGAGTGAAAGTTCCGGGGCATGTGGACGGCGCGCAGTATTATGAGCACGACGGCGCACTCGGAGCATATACCACGGCGCAGCTTATCGCCATAGCGGAGCAGGGACTTATGCCATACCGCGTGGAGATAGGAAAAACGCCGCTGATATATTTAATTTACAAAAAAGAAGAAATGGATTGATGTGTGTAGTTTTCGCTGACGAAAAGTACCAAAAGGAAGTTACTCTTCGCAAAGAGAACAAAGGTCGCGCTTTTTACTGACAAAGAGGAGGGTTCAGGGTGGCGGAGCCACCTCTGAACGGCGTCGCCGAGACAGGAGTTGCCTTCCTCTTTTTGACTTTTGGTACTTTTGGTCATGTAAAAGTACATCATTTTCTCGGTATAGAAGTTATATAATCTATCATATAAAAAAATAAACCGCCGTGAGCTGAAATCCAAGCCCACGGCGGTTTATTTTCATATTTCTTCTATTTTTATCAGATTTGTGTTTCCGGACTGACCGTTTGTCACGCCGCCGGTTATGACGAGCTTGTCGCCCGATTTGAGGTTCATCTGCTGCTTTGCCAGCTTCTTTGCCGTGTAGAAAAGCACTTCGGTGGACGGGAACTTCTCGCATATCACGGGAGTTACGCCCCATGAGAGTGCAAGCTTGCGCCATGTGCTTTCCTCTGTGGTGAGTCCTATTATATCCACGGGAGAGCGAAAGCGGGAAACCATCCGCGCCGTCATTCCCGAAATGGAGCAGGCGACTATCGCTTTCGCCTTGATATCTATAGCCATTCCGCAGGTGGCATGTGATATGGCATCCACTGTATTTTTTATCTTGAATTCGGACGTGGAAAAAAGATGCTTGTAATCAATACTGCTCTCGGCATATTCGGCTATTTTCGCCATTGTTTCGACGGTTTTGACGGGATATTTGCCCGCCGCCGTCTCACCTGAGAGCATTATCGCGCTCGTGCCGTCATAAACGGCATTTGCCACATCGGAAATCTCCGCTCTTGTGGGGCGCTGGTTATATATCATGGATTCGAGCATTTCCGTTGCCGTTATCACGCGCTTGCCGAGCAGACGGCATTTTGTTATCAGCGTTTTCTGAATGGCAGGAAGCTCTTCGAATGGGATTTCCACGCCCATATCGCCTCTGCCTATCATTATGCCGTCGCAGGCACTGCAGATTTCCTCTATATTATCGACGCCCGACTGATTTTCTATTTTTGCGATAAGCTCTATTTTCTTATCGGCGCCGTGTTCCGAGAGAAATTCCTGAATATCGAGCAAATCCTGCTTCACGGAGACAAAGGAGCAGGCTATATAGTCCACACCTTGCTTTATACCGAAGAGAATATCGCTCTTATCCTGCTCGGAAAGGAACTTCTGACGGAGCACCTTGCCCGGGAAGCTCATGCTTTTTCTGTCGCGAAGCTCACCGCCGCAGACAACCTTGGTTTTCACGAGAGGAGGCTCCACGCTGACTACGCGGAAGCTCATAAGTCCGTTATTGAGCAGTATCATATCTCCGCAGGAAAGCTCCTCCGCCATGCCCGCATACGAAACGGAAACAATCTTCTCATTGCCGACAAGCTCCTCGGTGGTAAATGTAAAATCGTCGCCGTCAGCAAGATTTATAAATCCGTTTTCAAATGTTTTTATGCGGTATTCCGGTCCCTTTGTATCGAGCATTATCGCGATGGGAAGTCCCAGCTTTTCGCGCACCTTTTTTATCAGATTTATTTTTTCAAGATGCTCTGCCTGCGTGCCGTGTGAAAAATTGAGCCTCGCTACATTCATTCCGGCGAGACACATTTGCGACAGGGTCTCTTCATTTGCACTGGCAGGACCTATCGTGCATACTATTTTGGTTTTTCTCATTCATTTACTCCGAAAAATTGTGTTTATTTTATTTTAACACATTCAACCGATTTTTTCCATAGGGAAGAACAATATTTTTGAATTTTTGCTATAATGTATAAAAACAACGCAGTATATTGACATTTTTATGGTTATGAGTCAAATATGCCTTGTGATATTGCACAAAAATCGCAAAAATATCGGTGAAAAATAAATTTATCCGAAAAAATTTTAAAATACTATTGACAAATCCGATTTTGCATGCTATAATGGCTGCAAAATTGAATAGTCGAATCAAAGAATTGATAGAGGCGCGAAAGTAAAGAGTAGCGCGGTGCAGGCACTCAAATGCCGTATGCCGCAGTGAAAGGTGCTTTTGCCGAAGCTTTCCGTTTTTGAGAGCAGGATTGCTGGGCGTTGGGATAATATCCTCTCGACTGTCGCAAAATTTTTGCGGAGTGCTACAATAGATTTGTTTTCATATTTTTCCCTTTAATTTTATGAAACGGTCGGAGCACTTGCTTCGACCGTTCATTTTTAAAAAAAATTTCGGAGGAAAAGAAAATGAAAAAAGTTTTATCGGTTATTTTGGTACTCGCCGTGCTTATGATGGCACTCGCTTCCTGCGGAGGCGGCAGAAAAAAGGTTGATATCTCGGGCGCAAAAAGCCTCGCGGATGTAAACGGTTCCGGTGCCGTGATAGCGGCGCAGAGCGGAACATTCCATCTTCAGGCACTGAACGATCAGATGAGCGGCGTGGAAAAGAAGGAATACAAGGATTTCACAGCGCTTCTCATGGCGCTCAAGAGCGGCTCTATAGACGGCTATATAGCTGAGGAGCCCACAGCATTTACGGCATCGCTCAAGGATGATACGATATCTTATCTGCCTCTTGTCAACAACAAGACCGGATTTGCCGTTACCGGCGACGATACAGGCATTGCCGTTGCTTTCAAGAAGGGCTCTCCTCTTGTTGAAAAGGTAAATACGATACTCGACGCTGTTTCCGAGGACACAAAGCTCCAGCTTATGAATCAGATATTTGATATCAACAAGGATACGACAAAGGAGCTCAATACGAAATTCGCTCTTACATCAAGCAATACGGACACATCAAACGGCACACTGAAAATCTCCATGGAATGTGCATATGACCCCTTTAACTGGACTCAGACGACAGCTGCAAACGGCGCGGTACCGATAAAAGGCTCTTCAAATACTTATGCAAACGGATATGATGTTCAGGTAGCAAAGTATATAGCGGCGGAGCTTGGCATGAGCCTTGAAATCGTTGCAAACGAATGGGATTCTCTCATTCCGGCAGTACAGAGCGGTGCTGTGGACGGCATCATCGCAGGCATGAGTCCTACGGAGGAAAGAATGCAGGAGGTTGACTTCACGCATTGCTATTACAGAAGTAATCTTGTTATAATCTTCAATAAATAATATTTTAAGGAAGACAGAGAAGTGGAATTTTTAAAACAGGTTTGGAACATTGTCGTATCGTATCGTGTACAGCTGCTCGGCGGTCTCGGATATACAATGCTGATAGCGCTTGTAGGTACGATAGCGGGTCTGCTTATCGGACTGCTCACCGGTGTCATAAGAACGGCACCGAAGTCTAAAAACAGCGTGCTTCGCGTACTGCATAATATACTCAACGGCATACTTGCCGTTTATATAGAAATCTTCCGCGGAACTCCCATGATGGTTCAGTCGATGGTTATTTTCTGGGGTTATGCCTTCATGAACGGCGGAAATACTCTGCCGCTCATTCCCGCAGGTATATTTATCGTTTCGATAAATACGGGCGCATATATGTCAGAGATAGTCCGCGGAGGTATAATTTCCGTCGAGAAGGGACAGATGGAGGGTGCTTATTCAGTCGGCATGACACACGCACAGGCAATGCTCCATGTCGTTATTCCGCAGGCAATGCGCAATATTCTGCCTTCCGTAAGCAATGAGTTCGTCATAAATATAAAGGATACATCAGTGCTTAATGTAATAGGCGTAATGGAACTTTACTACATGGCGGGTGTGATAACGAGAATGACACTCAAGAATTTTGCCACATATACGGTAATATGCGTTATCTATTTCATCATGACATTCGCCGTGACTCGCATTCTGCGTTTTGCGGAAAAGAAACTCGAAGGCTCATCCTCATATACGATATGCGGTTCGCAGTCGAATCCGGAGGCGGAAATTCATATAGCAAAGGAGGCTGAGCAGAGTGGACAATATAATTGAGTTGATACATCTTAAAAAAACATTCGGAAGCCATGAGGTGCTCCGCGATATAAATCTTACCGTAAAAAAAGGTGAGGTTATAAGCATCATCGGTTCTTCCGGCTCGGGCAAAAGCACGATGCTCCGATGCGTCAATCTGCTCGAAACGCCGACAGACGGCAGAATTCTTTTCGAGGGCAAGGATATCGCCGACAAATCAATGAAGCTCTCGCAGTACCGCGCAAAGGTAGTTATGGTTTTCCAGCAGTTCAATCTTTTCAACAATATGACGGCGCTTGCAAACTGCGTCCGTCCGCAGATGATTGTACTCAAGCGCTCGCGCGCGGAGGCAGAAGCTGAAGCAAAGAAATATCTCGAGATGGTAGGAATGTCGGCATATCTGAATGCCCGTCCGGCACAGCTCTCGGGCGGTCAGAAGCAGAGAATAGCCATTGCCCGTGCCCTTTCGATGAATCCCGATGCAATCCTTTTCGATGAGCCCACATCGGCTCTCGACCCCGAAATGGTCGGAGAGGTTCTCTCTGTAATGAAGCAGCTTGCCGAATCCGGACTGACTATGCTTGTGGTAACTCACGAGATGGGTTTTGCACGCGATGTATCGAGCCGTGTGATATTCATGGACGGTGGCGTTATCGTTGAGGACGGCACCCCCGCCGAGGTTTTCGGCAATCCGAAAGTCCCGAGAACGAGAGAATTTCTCTCAAGATATATTGAAAGCAGATAATGAATATGTAAAAATACCGAGGAATAAAATCCTCGGTATTTTTATTTAATCAATCTCGTAGCCCGCAATCATTCTGCGAATGATTGTAAGGTCTGCGGCACCGACCTTCCCGTCTCCGTCAAGGTCAGCGTCTTTTGCGGATATTCCGGTATAATATCCGGCTATATATCTGCGCATCAGCGTAAGGTCTGCAGCGCCGACCCTTCCGTCACCGTTAAGGTCGCCGTAGCCTTCCTTGCGGCTTCCGCAGACGGTGCATTTTCTTTTCTTATCGAAGCTGTGCGCCGTCTCTTCGCTTTTTGCACCGCAGGCTGTGCATGCATGCCAGTGCATATCTGCGCCGCTTGTCCATTCCGTGCTGTAATCATGCGGCTTCAGACTGCCGTATGCAAAGGTGTCCGTTCCTTTTTCGCCGCATTCTGAACATGAATAGAAATATGTTGCCTGCTCTGTGCAGGTTGCTTCGCTTGCCAGATATTTTTCTTTGGCATTGCAGGCGGTAAAATTATGAGCGAGCAGTTCGCCGTATGCAAAGGTTCTCGTTCCTTTTTGACCGCATTTACTGCATGAGTAGAAGTAAGTTGCCTGTCTTGTGCAGGTTGCCTTGCCGAACAGATAAACCGAGGCGGTATTTTTACTGTCAAAAACATGGTCGCAGTTCAGATTTCCGAAGCCGGAAATCTGAATCCGCATTTCGTTTCCTTTTCCGCTGAGGATTGTTACCTTAAAATTATAGTCCTTGGCTTCAGCATCTGTCATGCGCGTATGCCATGTATTGCTTCCGGCAAATTTGAACTTGCGACATTCGAATGTGTTTTTTCCGGATGCATCATACCATGAGTCGTAGCCGTTGCCGCCGGTTGCTCCGTTCGGATAAAGAGGAGTAAGACCGGGCGCGTGTATTGTTCCTTTCCAACAGTTTGGGAGGCTTTGAGTTTGCATTATCGTTTCATCGACATGCCATATCTGTATGCCGCGTGAGGCAGGTGAAATGGCATCGTAGGTAGATGATCTTACAGTGTATCTGTTTTCGATAAGGTAATACTCCTTCGGATTGTTTGTGGATATTTTTATAATATTGTAGCTGCCTTCGGTACTCTCTCTCGAATAGAGCGTGTAAATGCCGTCCCTTACCTCGGTAGCCTCACGGAAGCCGAATTTTATGAGGTAATACGGGTCTATTGCCGAGGGAGCATTTCCTGAAGTCACTCCTTTTTGCAAGCCGAGTCCGGAGCCGCCGCCCTGCATGGCAATATCACCGGGACCTCCGCACCATGTATATCCGCTGTATGTATAGAGATCTTTTGCACCTATGACATGGCAAAGCTCATGCGCTATCGAG
>ULSO01009358.1_pt1 | contig 10025 bp, 8 predicted proteins | sample 1956701 | NCBI WGS metagenome assembly ULSO01 (sample SAMEA4835708, study PRJEB28245) | human gut metagenome | biome: gut microbiome; material: fecal sample | place: Denmark | collected 2008 | reverse complement strand
ATTTAAATTCTTGAATTAAACAAAGCCGCCCGAACGAAACGAGCGGCTCTTCTGGTACTCCCGACGGGAATCGAACCCATAACTAGCCCTTAGGAGGGGCTTATTATATCCATTTAACTACGGAAGCATAGCCTGTCTATTTTACAGCTTCCGCAGCCTTTTGTCAAGCGTATGGGGCGTGTTTGCGCATTTTATTTTGCAGTTTATGCGGACAGATGATTTTTATTTCGTGGCTCCCGCGGATAGTTGTAAGTTAATTTGAGGCTTTGCGGGGAAATGCGTTTTTATTTTGCGGCGGTCTTGCGGATAGCCGCGGTTTCGGCAAGCATTTTTTCCATTCGCTCCATACACTTCTCCTGATCGAATCTGTCTCCCGCCATTTCGACGTAGCGTCGGCTCATTTCCGCGCGCTCCGAAGGATGGTCTATCCAGTAGTCTATCTTTTTCGCGAGGTCGGAGGGATCGTTGTACCTGAAAAGACAATTCTCGCCGATTGCGTAGGACTGCGTGGCGCAGCGCGGAGAATCCGAAATAATCGGCACGAGTCCGCAGGCTATCGCTTCGAGGCAGCTTATTCCCTCGGCTTCTATCTCCGCGGGATGGACGTAAAGATAAGCCGTGTTTATGAGGTCAACCATTTCGTCGCGGCCGAAAAATCCTATCTCGGGCTTGTTCGGGAGCTTCTCCGAATATCTTTCGAGCTTTTCCCGAAGAGGACCGCTTCCCGCAAAAACGAGCTGCACGGTTTCTCTGTGAGCGGAGAGGTTCACCGCGTCGATAAGGACTTTATGCGACTTCTCGCGGGATAATCTCCCCGTGAACAATATCACGGTTTTTCCGGCGTATTTCTCCTTCGGGACGACCTCCTTCGGTCTGAATCTCGAATTCACTCCGTTGGAAATTACGTAGCCGTTGGTTTTTCCGTACATTTTCTCGTTTATGTCGCGGAGATACTGCGTGGGATAGTGGATAGCGTCCGCGTTTTTATAGGTCTTATGGTATTCCGCGTAGGTTATTCTGTTCGCCGGTCCGAAATTCTGCATGTGGATATGGCAGGTGAAGTTTTCAGCCATCGCGTGAAAGCCGCTGCTTACGGGGATTCCTTCCTCGCGCGCGATTTCCGCGGCTCTGCGGCTGAGGGCAAAGGGAACCATACAATGAACGACGTCCGCGCCCTTCATCGATTCGCGGAGAATTCCGTCGTCCGGCTTGGAGAGAGTTACTCCGTTTTTACGGACGTATTCGTTGAAAGGTCCGAAGTTCACGGTCGAAACGACGTAAAAGCCGTCAAGTCCTTCCTTGTCTTTGTCGGGACAGACTACCCTGACGTTATGCCCCTTTTTCACGAGGTGACGGTAAAGATTCATAGCGGCGATGGTCGTTCCGTTGTTTTCAGGTCCGAGGACGTCGCACACCATAGTCACGTTCATTCTTCGATATCACTCCTTTTTACGTATTCGCGGTAGGCGAAACTCTTTTCTTCGGTTATGGTTTCGGATATAAAATCGTAGATCTTATTCCTCATCTCGGTCTTGTCGGCGCATTCCTCCGGATAAACCGGTTCGCCTACGGTTACCGTCATAAGCGGAGGAAGATTGCGGAAAATCTTACGCTGACGATAGGTTATCGCAAAACCCACCGCCGGAACGTCCGCCATAAAAGCGTAGCCGAAAGAAATATCCGTGAAAGGTCTGACTCCGTTATAGAACGGCCAGATATGAGCTTCCGGATAAATTCCCACGGCTTGTCCGCGTTTAAGGCGGGCTTTCATTTCTTCTATCATTCTCACGCTTCCGCGGAAGGTATCGTTCAGAGGTATCGCGCCGAGAAGCGGAATTATCTTGTCCACGACGGGAATCGAAAAGGCAAGCTGCGACGAAACGAGCGACGACCTTCTCGGAAAGGCTATAAGCGACGGGATAAACGCGTCCGTAGAGCCGTTCGTGTGATTTCCGTAGAGAATATAGCCGTTTTTGAGATTACGGACGTTTTTGAGATTCCTGAATCTCATTCCGAAGGCGATTTTTACGAAAAGAAAGACCAGCGGAGTAGCTATAAGCCGGTAAAGGATAAACGAGCCTATGCGCCAGAATACGTTTTTATGCGCATAAGGATAATCCTTTCCGATCTGCTTCCGCCCGATCTTCTTTCCGCTCGACGCAAAGTCGTCGTTGAGTTCGTCCGAGTAATATATTACCCGTTTCTTTTTTCCCATAGCTGCGTTATTTGCAGAGCTGTTTGATGTAATTACGCTCCCTGAGAGAGATTTTTCCGTCTACGGACGTAACGCACAGACAGATGACGATAACGTCCTTGCGCATATCTTCGTCGAGAAGGTCGAGAACCCGGATAAGGTCCTTCGTATAGTTGCGAAGCTGTTTTCTCTCGCTGAAGTTGGTTGCGAAAAGAGTCTTTATGGAGTTGTAATCGAAATCCTCTCCGAAAACCTTTACGAGAGCGGGGTACATAAGAACGTATTCCTGCTCGTTGACCTTTCCGTCGGACACGATAGAGCCGAGAATGAAGGTCGCGAGAGTTTCCACGGGATCGATACCGGGGACGGATACCGCCGCGAGTCTGGCGAGAACGGTTACGGATTTAGCCGCAAGGAGAACTCCTCTTTCGGCAACGCCGAGATTTTCGTATTCGTCGCATAATTTCTTGAATTCAAACATTTTCTTTCTCCTTTCGTTAATTTATTTGTCTTACGGCGGCGGATTTTGCCGAAACTTCGTTTTTTTCGAGCCGACGCCGTTGACATCTCAACACCGTTCAATTATAATATAAGCGAACGGCAAATGAAAGTACAATTCCGGAGGCTTTGTCGTTATTTAGACAAAAAGCGGGGAATTGTATTATTTTGCTTTGAACGATATCCCGAAGCGAAACGGAGGAATATTATGAAAGCGAAAAGCATAAACAGCTCGTCCAGAAAAACGAGGGAATCCATCAAGCGCGTATTCGCGGAGATGCTCAGCGAGAAAAAAGAGATAGGAAAAATCTCGGTCAGCGAGCTTTGCAGACGGGCGGAAATCCACAGAGGCACGTTTTATTCTCACTACGACGATATTTACGCGGTCGCGGAGGATTTCGAAAACGAGCTTCTCAAGGATTTCTTCGACAACAACAAGCTTTCTTCCATCAACGACATAGATAAATTCGTCGACAGTTTTTTCGATTATATACGCAAGAACGAATATTATTACAGAATGCTCTGTAAATCCAACGAGATAGTTTTCACCGCGAACAGACTTACGCTTATCGCCGAAAGAAAGTTCTACGAAGTCCTTAATTCCGACGCGCGGATAAAAGACAAGGAGTTTCTCGAAATGGAAATCAACGTTTTCATAGAGGGATTCGTCTGCGAATACGTAAAGCATTGCCGCGGATACGGGACGCACGACCTCGAATATCTTTATCGGTTCGCGAAACGCTGGAAGGACAGAATAAGAAAAGAAAGATTCTGAAATCAAGAGAATCCTTGAAATCGGGAGAATCCCCGAAATAAAGAGAATTCCGGAACCGATAGAATTCCGGAATCGAAATTCGGATAAAATAAAACGAGAGTTTTCGGCTTGCGGATAATATGAGCCGAATTTTCAGGCGACGCGATTTTATTCGGAATTTTGGCTTGTTTTCGCTATTTTTTTCGGTTTATCGGCGGAAATCGTTTTTTTCACCAAAAATTTACATAAAAATCCGAAAAAGTTTTGAAGGGTATATACAAACGGGTGTCTTTTTCCGAAGAATGTGTTATAATCTGCTTATCCTGTAACGGAGGAATTCTGAAGAGAATCTTATTATGAAAATAGTGGTTGCGGGCTGCGGAAAGATAGGAAAGACCATCGTGCGCAGCCTTATCGAAGAAAAACACGACGTAACGGTCGTGGATATCGAGCCGACGGTCGTAGACGAGCTTGCGAGGGAAACGGACGTCCTTTGCTTCAAGGGAAACGCCGCCGAATACGAAACGCTGAAAAGCGCGGGCGCGGACAGAGCCGACCTTTTCATCGCGGCGACCGATTCGGACGAAACGAATATGCTTTCCTGCTTTGCGGCGAGGAGAATGGGCGCGAAGCATACCGCCGCGAGAATCAGGAATTCCGCGAACAACACCGCGGAGAGTATGGAGTTTTTAAAGCAGCAGCTCGGGCTCTCTCTTTCTTTCAATCCCGAAATGCTTACCGCGCGCGCTATATGCGATATACTGAAACTTCCTTCCGCGCTTAAGGTCGAATCCTTCGCCGGAAGAAGATTCGGAATGATAGAACTCGTTCTCGGAGCGGATACGAATCTCGACGGGGTAGCCCTGAGCGACCTTAAGAAATTCGGAAAATTCAAACTTCTTATCTGCGTCGTCAGCAGAAAGGGAGAGGTGTTCATTCCCAACGGCTCCTTCGTTTTAAGGACGGGAGACAAGCTCGGAATACTCGTTCCGGAAGAAAATACGGAAAGAATACTGAGAATGATGGGCATAGCTCACAAGCCCGTAAAAAACGCCATTATTCTCGGAGCGGGAAAGACTACCGGATATCTTTGCAGGCTCCTTCGGAAAAGCAGGATCGAACCCAAGGTCATAGAGGTGAATCAGGAACGCTGCGAGGCTCTTTTAGAGGAAACGGACGGACTTTCGGTCATTTTAGGGGACGGAATGAGTCAGGAGCTTCTTGCCGAGGAGGGAATAGACGACGCGGACGCCTTCGTGGCTCTGACCGGTCTCGACGAGCAGAATATCCTTATTTCCTTCTACGCGATGGCTCATAAGGTCGATAAGGTCGTAACTAAGGTAAGCCGCGACGAACTCTCGGCTATTTCCCGCCAGCTCGGACTGGAATGTATAGTTTCGACCAAAGCCATAACCGCCGATTTAATCGTTCAGTACGCGAGAGGACTCAGGAATTCGATGGGAAGTCAGGTCGAAACGCTCTATTCGCTTATGGACGGAAAAGCGCAGGCCCTCGAATTCAAGGTTATGCCCGACTTCGCGCTCGTGAATATTCCGCTCCGTAAGATGAAAGTGAAGGACGACGTACTCGTGGCGGGAATAATACGTGGAAGAGAAGCGGTTATTCCCGGGGGCGACGACGTTATTCTCCCGGGGGACAGAGTTATAGTCATATCCGCGGGAAGAAGAATAGAAGAACTTGCGGATATAGCGGAGGCGGAATAATGAATTACCGTATGATTCTGAAGGTCATCGGAAAGGTTATTCTTATAGAAGCGGGGCTTCTGATTTTTCCGATGGCGGTCGCGCTTATATACGGAGAATCCTCGGTTTTCGCCTTCCTCATAACCTTCGGGGGCGCGCTTGCGGTCGGCTCGCTTCTGGTGTTCCCGATAAAGCCGAAGAAAAAGGATCTGTTCGCGAAGGAGGGACTCGTCATAGTTTCTCTCTCCTGGATAGTGGTTTCGGCGATAGGAGCCTTGCCTTTCGTCATAAGCGGAGAGATTCCTTCCTACGCGGACGCGCTGTTCGAAACGGTTTCGGGCTTTACGACTACGGGTTCGTCGATTTTATCGGACGTGGAGGCTCTCGGAAAAGCCGCGCTCTTCTGGAGGAGCTTTACTCACTGGATAGGCGGAATGGGCGTTCTCGTTTTTCTGACCGCGATAACCTCCAATACGGACAAGAGCATAAATATCCTTCGCGCGGAAATGCCCGGACCGTCCGTAGATAAGATAGTCCCGAGAGCAAAGGATACCGCAAGGATATTGTATCTTATGTACGTCGGACTTACCGCCGTTTGCGTGATAATGCTGCTTTGCGGAGGTCTTTCGCCGTTCGAGAGTCTGGTTTATTCCTTCGGAGCGGCAGGCACGGGAGGTTTCGGGGTAAAAGCCGATTCGATTGCGGGCTGCACGCCTTACGTTCAATGGGTATTGGGCGTGTTTATGCTCCTTTTCGGCGTGAACTTCAACCTCTATTACCTGATTCTCGCGGGGAAGATAAAGGATATGCTCAAAAGCCGCGAGCTTCATCTCTATCTCGGAATAGTAGCCGTCGCAACCGCGGTTATATGTCTGGATATCGGAAAAAGCTGCGCGAATTTCGGCGAGACTTTAAGGCTGGCGTTCTTTCAGGTTTCCTCGATAATCACGACTACGGGATATGCGACCGCGGATTTCAATTTATGGCCGGTATTATCCAAGGGCGTACTGCTCGTTCTTATGTTCATAGGCGGCTGCGCGGGTTCGACGGCGGGCGGCTTCAAGGTAGTGAGAGTCGGAATAATTCTCGAAAAGCTCAAGGGCGAATTCAGAAGAGTTCTGCATCCGCATTCGGCTTACGTAGTCAAGTACGACGGGAAAAAAGTTCCGGAGGAAACGCTTACGGGCGTACTTTCTTATCTCGGGCTGTATTCGGTTACGATAGTCGTCGTGTTCCTTCTCGTCTGCGCGGAGGGAAGCTTCGACCTCGAAACCAATATAAGCGCTGTCGTTTCCTGCTTCAACAACATCGGTCCGGCTTTCGGAGCGGCGGGACCGATGTCGAGCTTTGCGGATTACGGAGTTTTCGCGAAAATCGTGCTGACCTTCGCTATGCTCCTCGGAAGACTCGAAATCTATCCGCTTCTTCTGACGCTGAATCCTCTGACCTGGGCGAAAAAATAACGGAAAACCCGTTCCGCGGACGAAAGCAAGCGCAAAACTTCCGCAGTCCGAATTCCGGGAGTTTTCGCATTCGGAGAGATTACGAACGAAAAAAGGCTTTCCGTAAAAAGGAAAGTCTTTTTGATTCGAGGGTTTTCGGTTTTTGTCAGTCCGAGTTTTTTCGGGTTTTGTTAGTCCGAGGATTCTTCGAGTTTTATCAATCTGGGGATTCTTTGGATTCGGAGGATTCTTTGGATTTTTTGCGCCTGTCCAGGAGATAAACGATAAGAGTAGGAATTCCCGTTACCGCGAGGGATATGAGAGAAAGGACGTAAAAACGCATACCGACTTTCTTCATAGGCTCGACCCTTCCAGTGATATAAGCCTGTTTTGCGGCTTCGAGAATCTCGGTTTCGGAGGAAGGGGTGTTTTCGAGAATCCGCAGATATTCCGTTTCTACGGGCTTGGTTTCCATAGCCGCGCACATATAATCGAGCCGGAAGATCATTACGCAGAAAACGAATATCAGAAGAGCAATCGTGCATACGCAATTGAGAAGAGAAGCCGAGGTGCGTTTAAGGCGCACGAGCTCGGTCACGAACATAACGAGATAAAGCGCGAAGAGAAAGGAAGTTACGGCGAGGAAGGTATCGTTGATTTCCGAGAGAGAATCGGAGGTGTACCACAAAACCGCAAACGTAACGATGACCGCTACGCCTATAATCGCGCGGAAAAGGTCGAACCTCGAGAGCTTTTCCTTTCCGACCGGCGAGTCCGTACCCGCCTGTTCGTTTTTTTCGAGAGTAATGTCGTTTTCGACGTATTCCTTGGTTTTCTTATCGTTCCTTTTCATAAAGAACTCCTTTGCGACGATTCAATCATTATTACGCAAAAAGCCGGTTTTGTCAAGCGTTCCCGACGCCGACCGAAAAAAAGGGAACGCATTTGCGTTCCCTCGGAGAAAATTATTATTCGGAAAGTCTTTTTTCGAGAGCGTCGAGCTGCTTTCTCAGCTCCTTCGGAAGCCTCGGTCCGAATTTTTCGTAGTGCTTTTCGATGTCGGCGGCTTCGGCTCTCCACATTTCCTTGTCGACCGAAAGAAGCCCTCTGAGAGTTTCGCGAGTGAGGTCCGTGCCTTCGATATCGATGTCTTCGGGACGGGGAACGTAACCTATCGGAGTTTCCTCCGCGCCGATTCTGCCTTCGCACCTGTCCACTATCCAGTCGAGAACCCTGATGTTGTCGCCGAAGCCGGGCCAGATAAAGTTGCCCTTATCGTCCGTCCTGAACCAGTTGACATTGAAGATTTTGGGAGGATTTGCGTTGATTCTGCCCATATCCAGCCAGTGCGCGAAATAATCGCTCATATTGTAGCCGCAGAAGGGAAGCATAGCCATCGGGTCTCTTCTCAGAACGCCTACCGCGCCCGTAGCCGCAGCCGTCGTTTCGCTCGCCATGACCGAGCCGACGAATACGCCGTGTTCCCAGCCGAAGGACTGATAGACGAGAGGAGCGGTTCTGGCTCTTCTTCCGCCGAAGATAATTGCCGAAAGTCTGACTCCGTCGGGATCTTCGAATTTATCGGAGATACAGGGACAGTTGATTGCGGGAGCGGTGAATCTGCTGTTGGGGTGAGCGCCTTTCGTTCCGTCGCGGTAATTCCATTTTTCGCCCTTCCAGTTGATTGCGTGTTCGGGCGGATTCTTGTCCATTCCTTCCCACCAGACGGTGTCGTTGTCGGTATTTAAAACGACGTTGGTGAAGATACTGTTCTTCTTCGTCGAGAGAAGAGCGTTGGGATTGGATTTCATACTCGTGCCGGGAGCGACGCCGAAAAAGCCGTTCTCGGGATTGACGGCGTAGAAGCCTCCGTCCTTTCCGGGCCTTATCCAGGCGATATCGTCGCCGACCGTTTCGATTCTGTAACCCTTTCTGCGGTATTCTTCGGGCGGGATAAGCATCGCGAGATTGGTTTTTCCGCAGGCGGATGGGAATGCCGCGGCGATATATCTCGTGATTCCGTCGGGCTTGGTTATGCCGAGAATGAGCATATGCTCGGCAAGCCAGCCTTCCTTACGCGCGAGATAGGAGGCTATTCTCAGAGCGAAGCATTTCTTTCCGAGAAGAACGTTTCCGCCGTAACCGGAGTTGACCGACCAGATTGCGTTGTCCTCGGGGAAGTGGCAGATATAGCGTTTTTCTTCGTCGAGTTCGGCTTTGGAGTGGAAACCCTTTACGAAATCGCCGTCGCCCAGCTCGTCGAGCACGGCGTTGCCTATACGCGTCATAATGTTCATCGAAAGAACGACGTAGATGCTGTCGGTGATTTCGATACCGATTTTGGAGAACGGACTTCCGATCGCTCCCATAGAGTAGGGGATAACGTACATCGTGCGCCCCTTCATCGCGCCCGTGAAGATCTCCGTGAGTTTCTTATAGGCAGCCTGAGGTTCCATCCAGTTGTTGGTAGGTCCGGCGTCCTCCTCTTTTTTGCAGCAGATAAAGGTTCTTCCTTCCACGCGGGCTACGTCGTTGAGCGCGCTCCTGTGGAGATAACAGCCGGGGAGAAGCTCTTCGTTGAGCTTTATGAGTTCGCCCGAGCCGAGAGCGATCTCCGTAAGACGGTCGAGCTGTCCTTTTTCGCCCGTAATCCATTCAACTTTTTCCGGCCGCGCGATTTCGGCGCAGGAATCGACGAAAGCCTTAAGATTCGTGTTCATAATTTCCTCCGTTCGGTGTTTTCCGTGTCCGTATTTCCGGACAAGACAAAAAACACGCAGAATAATAATCTATATTATACTATCGAATGATAAAGAATTCAAGCGTTTGAGCCAACAAATTATTTTTGCTTTATTTTATTGCTTTTTTTCGGAAAAAACCTGAGGTTCGGACGAGATGCGGAAAATCGGAGCGACGCGGGAAAGAAAAGGTTTAAAAACTTGACAAAACCGGCGATAAGTGAGATAATCAAAGATAGTTGCGGGCGCAGGACGTCCGTTACGGAGGCAGAAATGATCGAAATCAGAAAGGTCGGAGCGGAGGAGCTTTATCCGCTGAGGCTCAGGGTTCTCAGAAACGGAAGCGTAAATCCGGCGGACGCGATGTTCGCGGGGGACGAAGACGAGGATTCCGTCCATATAGCCCTTATCGACGGCGGAATAGTCGGCTGCGCGTCGCTTATACGGTCGTCCAACGAGTTCCTCGAGGCGGAAAATCCCTATCGGCTCAGAGGAGTCGCGGTCGCGCCCGAATCCAGAGGAAAAGGCTACGCGAGAGCAATAGCGGCTTACGCGGAATATTGCGCCTTCGAGGAAAAGAACGCGGATATTCTTTGGTTTTACGCGCGCGAAAGAGCCGCGGCTTTCTACGAGAAGCTCGGCTATAAGCATACGGGCGACGCCCTCGACATAGAAGGAATAGGTACGCATTTTCTG
>ULSO01068682.1_pt1 | contig 10037 bp, 6 predicted proteins | sample 1956701 | NCBI WGS metagenome assembly ULSO01 (sample SAMEA4835708, study PRJEB28245) | human gut metagenome | biome: gut microbiome; material: fecal sample | place: Denmark | collected 2008 | reverse complement strand
CAACGGAATTATCCGTTGGCACGGCATAAAAATTATCAGTTTGCCAGTGCATCCAGATATTTGGAATCCACCTGAGCACGAAGGTCCTGACAAGTATTTTCAAAAGCCGCTTTCCATACTGCCCGATCCACCTCGTTTACAATATTTCCGGCATCACGAAGGGTCTGCACCAGTTCCTCATCGGCTTGTGTTGTAAAATCCCTTTCCACAGTTCTAGCTTCAGCTTCAGCCATACGGATCGCTTCCTGCATCTCTTCCGGCTGGTTTTCAAAGAATGTGCGGCTGATCAAAAAGAATGCAGGGGAATAAAAGTGACCGGTAAGCGTGATATACTTTTGTACCTCATAGAATTTATTGGTATAAATGTGAATGAGTGCATTCTCATGACCATCAATCGTTCCCTGCTGCATAGCTGCATATACTTCTCCAATGGCCATGGGAACAGGATTCGCGCCGACCTCTTCAAATGCAGTCATATGGACCTGGTTTTCCATTACGCGGAGTTTAAAGCCCTGGATGTCTTCCGGCGTTTTAATCTCCTTATTGGAGGTGATATGGCGGAAGCCGTTGTCCCAAAATCCCAGGCCAACAATTCCCTTGGGCTCCAATTCGCTCATGAGTTCCTGTCCGATTTCTCCATCCATCACTTCAAAAGCAGCTTCCTTATCACTGATCAGATAGGGGAAATCAAAGGCCATAAAGTTGGCAGAGAGGTTCGTCAAACCAGACGCCGTCACACAAGCTTCAACATTCCCCAGTGCAACATTTTCCACAAGATCCCGCTCGTTGCCCAATTGGCCGCTGGGAAAGATCTGTACATCATAGAATCCATCGGAATATTCTTCCAGTTTTTGCTCGAAAACTTTCAGGCCTTCCATATAGTTAGACGTATCAGATGCCGTCATTCCGACACGAATGACAACGGGACTCCCTTCGTCAGTTCCGGTTCCTGTATCTTCCGTGGAGGTTCCTCCGCATGCGGCCAGAGACAACGCCATTACCAGGGCTAACAATGCAGACCATACTCTTTTCATCTTGTCTTCTCCTTTTCTATGTGTTGAGTGTTTTGGCTTGTGATAAAGAATATAAGCAAGAACAGTGCCAATTTAAGTATTTACTTTAAATATAGTGTAGTAAAACAACCGCAACCCGCTGGGCAGCTTGAAACAGCATTGCCAAAAACACCAATGGAAAACAGGATTTTCCAGAAATATCTCTTGCAAAATATCTAAAAACCAGTTAATCTATTCTCATAATTGTTTCAAGTGTTTCATATGTTTCTTCTGGAGGGTATGCGGTGATTAAGATTATTATGGTAGTTCCGTTTGGAGACATGGAAAAGCTAGCTTCCGAAACCTTTCAGGAGATTTTGGACACACGGCAGCAGGCCGGGGACCTCCTGGAGGAATATGAGTTTGAAGTTTTGCGGGCAGCTACTTCGGATGAGGTGCTGAAGCAGCATCTGGACGCAGACGTCATCATTGTACGAGGCGCCACAGCATATGACCTGCAGCGGAGCAACTACCCCATCCCGGTCGTGGAGCTGTCCATCAGCGGCAGTGATCTGGTATCAGCCCTTTTGCAGATGAAGGACACATATGGTACTGCGCCCGCAGGTATCATCGGTTCCCCCAACATGCTGCTGGGGATCGAGGAGTTAGCCCGCAATCTGCAGCTGGACGTACATCCATACATCCTGGCTCAAAATACAGAGGAAGAGATCTACCGGCAGGTGGATCAGGCTATTGCCCAAGGCTGTCGGGTCATTCTGGGCGGACAGCGCGGATGTGATTATGCCCGGGAACGAGGGGTCGCCTGTATGCACCTTCAATCCGACAAGCACTCTATCGCCAATTCCATCCAGATGGCCATGCAGATCGGGATTATCAGCCGCCAAAACCGTCAGGTGGCACTGAGCAATCAGGCGTTGCTGGACAACGCCTACGAGGGACTGATCTCCCTGGATCAGCAGCGGCGGATCCGGGCATACAATCAATCAGCTCAGCGGATCCTGGGGATACCCGCCGGAACTTGGTGCTTGGGACTGGATATCGAAGATGCCCTGCATTCCCCTCAAATCGCCGCCTTTGCATCCGGAAAAGAGCACACTGCTGAAGAGATTATCGAGTATCACAACACACAAATTTCCTTCCGCAGGGTCAGCGTGCTGCTGCGCGGAGAAGTGGTGGGCAATGTGCTGACTTTTCTCAATGCCGCACAGATTCAGGAGTCTGAAGAAAAACTGCGCGGAAAGCTGTACGCCAAAAGCAGCAAGGCAAAATACAGTTTCCCTTCCATTATCGGCAGCAGCCATGCCTTGCAAAATGCCATCAAAACCGCCGCCGCCTATGCACAGACCGACTCCAATATCATGATCTATGGAGAAAGTGGGACGGGCAAGGAACTTTTTAGTCAAAGCATCCATAACGCCAGTCCCCGGCGGGATCATCCTTTCATTGCCGTGAACTGCTCAGCGATTCCCGAAACACTGCTGGAGAGCGAGCTGTTCGGCTATATGCCGGGGGCATTTACGGGCGCCTCCAAAAACGGCAAAGCAGGTCTGTTTGAGCAAGCACATGAGGGGACCATTTTCCTGGACGAGATTTCCGAGATGCCGCTTTCTCAGCAGTCACGTCTCCTGCGGGTCCTGCAGGAGCGGGAAATCACTCGGCTGGGGGCCAGTAAGGTAACCCCGATCAACGTACGGGTCATTGCGGCTACTAACCGGGATCTCAAAAAACTGGTGCAGGACGGAAGTTTTCGGGAGGATCTTTATTACCGCTTGTGCGTCTTGACACTGCGGCTTCCGCCGCTGCGAGAGCGCAAAGAGGATATCGGCCTGTTGGTCCGATATTTTTTGGAACAGTTTTCTGAGGGGAAAATTCGTTCTATCACCGTGGAAGCTCTGGATAAAATCACGCAGTGCAGCTGGAAAGGAAACATTAGAGAGCTGCGGAACTTTTGTGAGCGCTTGGCAGTCCTTTCCTGCGGCCAAATTGATTTGCCTCTCGTAGAAGCTCAGTTGGCAGATGAACCCAAGCCGATTCAGGTTCCATCCTGCCTGTCATCTCCAGATGATGAACTGGCTGTAATTTTAGAAGCATTGCAGGAGGCCGGCGGAAACAAGACCGCCGCCGCCGAGGCGCTTGGAATCAGCCGGGTTACCCTTTGGCGGAAACTTCGACAGTTGGGGCTGCACTGAAATAACATATCTTCAACCCTTGGCCATATAAACTTGGTTCTGGCAAAGTTAACTGTCTTATAGCAAACGGAAGCCTACCCCAAGAGAGGGCAGGCTTCTTTCTTTTCCACAGATCATTCAGTTTCTGCACAGACTCCTCGTATCGATAGACCCAATCCATCTCTAAAATTGAGCGGCGTAGACTGCATACAGTCTGCGTCACCATAGGCCATCGTGCAAGCAGGGGCTCCGTCACAGAAGATGCTAGGGTAGTGTATCAACAAGACAAACGGTAACAAGAAAAAGCCCGAGGGCTCTTGTGAAGCCCTGTGTGGAGCCTGGCAGGGCCGCGCCCCCAGACGGATTTGGGCCGGTTTTGATGGCTCTGCGGAGGACGAAAGAAAAAGCGGTATAAAGAGCTGGGGGCACCGCCCCAGCTCTTTATACCCGGCACATCTGCCCGCACTGCGCCCGCAGGCGCGTTTCGGAGGCTAACCGCCCGCAGTGCGGGCGGCTCTTAGGCCGGAGATGTGCGGGCAGTTTCAAGGGGTTCCGAAATCACAGGAAATGGGGTCAAATACAGAAGAAAAAAGAAATTCTGCGGTCCTTATCCCGCAGCGCTTACGCCCACAAGAAAAAGTAGGGGTCACCTCAGGGGTTGGCCGCTTTTCCCCGCCGTTATGGCCGTTATGAAAGTGTTCTTCTTTTGGGGGACGAAGCTTGCGTCGCTATATCAAAGAGAAGGCCAGCAAAAAAATCTGTCAAAAGGTTCTTAACTTTCTGATAACTCCGCCCTTTTACTCTGGCTATTCACTGTAAGTTGGAGTATTGTGTGTCGCTGATCGGAGCCCGCAGGCTCCATACATGCGAGCAACCGAGCACAGCGAGGCACTTAGCGAGTCGTAATAGGAGGCGATACACATGAAGGACTACATGATGGCCCTGCACCAGCGGTTCTGTCGGGAGCCGGAGTGCGGGGAGGTGAGAAAGGAGCTGGAATCGGTCTACCAGGACCTCCATCAAGTGCTGGACCGGCAAGGGCAAGAAAATCTGCTGAAGCTGGCGGACCTGAATAATGAGCTGCAAGAGACAATCTCCCTGGAAAGTTTCCTCTCTGGATTTAAACTGGCCCTGGGGATCGCAGCGGAGCTGGCTCCCTCCTACTCCTTTGACAACGAGGAAGAACAGCGAGCCTGCGAAGCTCTCCGGCAAAGGAGGGGCGAGTGATGGCAAAGAAACGTGCCAACGGGGAAGGCAGCATCCGCAAGAGAAGCGACGGCCGCTGGGAGGGACGCTACACTGCCGGATACGATCCCAAGACCGGCAAACGCATTAACAAGAATGTATTGGGCAGAACCCAGGCGGAGGTCAAGGAAAAGCTGAAGGCTACCATGGCGGAATGCCAGGGACTGGACGTCAGCAGAGCAGCAGACGAGTACACCGTAGCTGCCTGGCTGCGGACCTGGTATGAACTCTACGCCAAGCCCAATGTCCGCACTGCCACCGCTAACTGCTACCAGCTCATCATTGAAGTCTACACAATCCCCCGGATCGGCGACATCAAACTGAAGAAGCTCACCACCCGGCACCTGCAAAAGCTCTACAAGGAGTTATTGGAGAGTGGAAGATTACATCGCGGAAAGGGACAGAGCGCTGGACTTAGCACCACCACTGTGCGCAGCGCCCACCTGATGCTCCACGCCGCCCTGGAGCGGGCAGTAAAAGAACGGCTGATTCCCAGAAATCCAACAGAGGACTGCATCGCACCCAAGCCCCGAAAGATCGAAATGCAGATTCTTCCCTCTGAAGATATGCATGCTTATCTGGAGGCTGCCAAAGCGCGTGACTTGCTCCCCATGTTCTATCTGGAGCTGGTCAGTGGTCTGCGGAAAGGAGAACTGATAGCCCTACGGTGGGACGACCTGAACATCCGGAATAAGACTATCTCCGTCAGCAAACAGTATGTCCGTAACCCGGACGACTCCCTGGAGCTCACCCGTCCCGAGACAGAAAATTCCGTGCGGCTGGTATCTATCCCGCAGGCAGCGGTGGATCTGCTGATCCAGGAACATAACAAGCACCCAGACAGCCCCTACCTGTTCCCATCTCCGCTTACCGGAGAGATGTACCACCCGGACTCCGTAGTGAACCTCCACAAGAAGATCCTGAAGGACGCCGGACTCCCTCATATTCGGTTCCATGATCTGCGCCACACCTTCGCCGCCACGGCCCTGCAGAACGGCGTGGATGTGAAGACCGTATCCAGTATGCTGGGCCACTACGACGCAGGCTTCACCCTCCGCACCTACACTCACGCCACGCGGCAGAAGCAGGAAAAGGCAGCCCAGACTATGGGCGCCTTCATGGAGCAGGTCATGTAAAAGAAAAGGCACTGAAAAGAGAAAGCGCACTGGGCAGGAAGCAAAACTTCCTATCCAGTGCGCTTCAAACCTTTCCGGGCCTTTCGGCGTGTGGGTCACGGTGTGGGTCAAAGGCCGCCGCGAGCCAGCCATTGCTCCTCCGGCGCAACCGGACTGTTACCAGTCTACCTCACCCCACCGGCTCCGGGAGAGGCTCAGAACCTCTCCGCTCTCATCGAACAGTGTTTTGCGGACGCCTTCGGCGGCGTTGGCGCTCCAATAGTTGGGGGCGGAGACGCTGGAGAGGAACACACCGTCGGAAAACTGCGCGTAGATGTTGCCCTCAAAGTCCGGCAGGTACTCCGGCACATAGGTTCTGATATACACCAGGCACTCCCGGGCGGCGAAGAACACGTTGTCCCGAACCTCCACGGTGCCGTCCTGCATATTGGGGCCGCCATCGATGGTAAATGCCCCCGTCGTAAAGCCGTCTACGTCCTCGCCGGTGTCCACCCAATCGCTCATGGTGCTGTAAAAGACCAGGTTGTCCCGGAAGCTGACGTTTCTGAACTGGTGGTCGGGGTTTGCCGCCTCGTCCCAGTTGAAGTAGATGAGCGCAGAACCGCAGTGATAAAACACATTGCCCTCAATGGTCACATCCGTCACGTCAAAGGCCTGGCCGCTGAACTCGATGGCGGTCTCCAGTCCCAGCCCTTCCTGATAGGTCTCATGGACGTAGTTGTTGCGGAAGGTGTTATGGCTGGAGCTGGCTCCGCCCACACCGCCGTTGCGCTGGACGCCGGCTCCATAGCCGGTGATGGTGTCCAGGGCATAGGAAGCGGCGCAGCCTCCGCCCCAGCCCAGCTCGCAGTTCTGCACCAGGACGCCCTCGCACTCCGGCGCGACGGAGAGGATGTTCCGCCCTGTATAGAGCACAGAGAGGTTGTCGATCACCACATCGTCCTGCACCCCGTCAAAGGGCGCGTAGGGAGAGAGGAACTCCATGTCCGGGTAGAGCTCGCCGGGATTGCCCTGATCGCAGCGCAGATACAGCGGCCCATCGGCGGTGAGGCAGTACTGCTCCCGCTCCCCGGTATCCACCCAGCCGCTCAGGTAGATGGGCAGCGAGTCAGGGAGGCCGCTGCCGGCCTCGCAGAAGAAGGTAAGATTTTCGGTCAGTTGCTCCGCCGGGTCAAATTCCGGCATTGCGGCCTGCTCCGCCATCGCCTCCTCCGTCTGGTCAGTGCTCCACAGCTCGCTCACCGGCTGGAAGCACTCCCCGTTCCAGAAGCCCTGGACTTTTACAGCCCCGAGCGTGTCGGTCAGTGCGATGGAGCCGCAGTCCAGCATGGGACGGTCGTAGACCCAGATCTTGCTGCCGTCCTCGCCCTCATGCCAGAGCGTCCACTTCTCCGCGCCGCCGCCGTTTTCCACGGAGCCGTACAGCCCCGGTTTGTCTCCCTCACCGTAGGCGGAGTAGGTGACGCCTGGCTTAGTGTATACCTGCGCCGCCCGCCAGACATCGCCCCGCCGGAAGAATACGGCGTCGCCGTACTGGAGCGGCTCCGCGTTCAGGCGGTCGATGGTGGCCCAGGCGGTCTCCGGGCTGAGACCGTCATTGGCATCGTCCCCGCTGTTGGAGACATAGTAGGCTGTACCGGTATAGGTCTCACCGGGCACAAATGTGTCGCCTTTTGCAATGGCGGTCTCAGAGGCCAAAATGGCGTCCCGCCGGTCCCGGCCAGCCTGGAGCAGCTCCTCCGCCCGGGCGGTGACCGCCTGATCCTCCGGGAAGCGTTCGGCAGTCTCGGGCAGGCTCTCAAACAGCCGCACTGCGGCCACGGCGGCGTTCTCATAGGTCAGGGGCTCCGTGAGATGCATGGTGAAAGTCCCGTAGTCAAAATCCAGTAGCGGCTCGCCGGTGATGAGCGACAGGCGGCTGACAACGAAGTTCTGGCTGGCGTTCAGGTAATTCATCTCCTGCCCGTCCTCCATCTGGCTGGACACCGAGACGCAGACGCGATCCCAGTTTTCACCGAACTCTTCAAAGAGCCGGTAACCGCCCCGGATGTCCGTACCGAAGGCGTCCCAGTTCTCATCCGTCCGACCGCCCAGGAGATAGGGCGCGAAGCCCATCGTAAACTCCGTGGCGTCCATGTGCTCGGCGGCGTAGAGCAGAAACATCGCGCAGTAGTCGCGATAGATCCCCTCGTCCGAGGCGTGGGCAGTCAGCTCCCGCCAGCCCTCCACGTCCCCGCCGGCCGCCTCGATGACGGCGGCCAGCATGTCAGCCATCTCCTTCTCTGTCGCCGCGGCGCCGGGGTCGCGATCAGGGTTCTCCTCCCCGAAGCCGTACCAGAAAAAGCGCTCATACTCCTCAGCCGGCGCGGGTCCCTCTGGGAAACTCCATGCCGCGCCGCCTGTCACCGGGGATGAGGCGTCCTGCCCCGCGCAGCCCGTCAGCACGGCGACCAGCAGCGCAAGCGCCAGAACTCTTTTTTTCATAGCCTCACTCCAGCACTGAGCCGCTCAGCCACTGGGCGACCGTGTCCGCGTCAAACTGATCCTCCGGGGCGGTGAGGTAGATACTGCCAAAGGACTCCTCCCCCTGGAGCAGCACATAGTAGCACAGCTGACCGTCCTCCTGGATGAACTGGGCGGCGTAATTGCCATAGTCGTCATAGTCGAACACCGTCCCCTCCGGTACGGAGTCCTGGACGCCGCTGCGGGTGGAGTAGTCCTCCAGGTCGGCGGGCAGGGGCACCCCCGCCATCTCATAGGCGTCCGTGCCAAAGCGGTTGGCCTGGATGTAATAGCCGTCCTTCTCAAAGGTGGCGTAGTGGTTTGGCAGAGGCTCGGCGATCTCACCGGAATCCACGCTGAAGCCCTCGGGCAGCTGGAACGTCCCCAGCCCCTCCACGGCGTACTCCACCAGCGTCTCCTGCTGGGAGGGCTCTTCGGCCTGGGCAGGTTCCTCGGTCTGAGTGGGCTCCTCCGTTCCGCCGGAGTTCTCCGCGTCCGCTCCCGGATTTCCGCAGGCGCTCAGCGCCAGCAGCAGGCACCCCGCCAGGCAGAGGGCGATCCATTTCCTTCTGTTCATGCTGTTGACCTCCTTGCAATTCGGCTTTCGCCGGTTTGCCTTCAGCATACCATACAGGAGGTCAAAAGTGGTGTGCAGGCTGCGCACTTATCCCTGATACACGATCTCAAAGGGCGCCTGGGCCAGCTGCTCCCGGGCCAGCCCCTGGTGGCGGGAGCTGAGCACCAGCCGGGTAAGCCAGGGGCAATCCAGCAGGGGCGTCAGGTCGGTGAGATGGTTATCCCGCAGATCCAGCTCCGTCAAGGCCGGAATGGATGCGGCGAACTCCAGGTCCCGCGTCCCGGTCTCTGTCAGATTGACATACTGCAGAGAGGAAAGTGTTGTCAATGCCTCCGGGTGGGAGACGGCGCTGCCGGAGAAGTCCACCTCCCGGAGGCGCTGAAGCGCCTGAAAGAGGGACAGATCCAGCCCATCGGTGGAGTACAGCCGCAGCTCCTCCAGCCCCGTCAGCTCCGCCAGGGTCTCCGCGGCCCCCTCCGGCATACTGCCGGTGACCAGCCGGGTGAGGCTGGGGCACGTCTCCAGGGGCGTGTAGTCCGTCACCCAGGTGGTGCGCACGTTCAAATACTGAATGTCGCTACCGGCAAAGGCCGCCACGGAGGTAACACCGGTAGCCTCCAGTATTACCTCCCGAAGCATCGGCAGCTGGGCCACCCCCTCCGCTGTCCGCACCGGATTCTCGCCCAGATTCAGTACCTGCAGCTCCGTCAGCCCAGCCAGCGGGCTGAGATCGGACACCTGGTTTCCTGTCAGGCTGAGATATTCCAGGGGCAGTTCCGCCAAGGGAGACAGATCGGAGATCTGTTGGTAGTCCAAAATCAGCACCCGCAGGCCGCTGCATCGCGCCAACAGCTCCAGATCCTCATCGCCGATGTCCCCGTGGGGCGTCTGCACCACATAGAAGTCGTGGGCCTCTTCCGCATGGGCCTCGTGCTCCTGAAGGGTGCTCATCTGCTGCTGGCCGCACACCAGCAGCTGCTCCACCTCCCCCAGCCGCTCCGCCGGGATGGGCCCCCCGGCTTCCAGCCCCAGCTCCTGGCGCAGGGCCGCTTCCAGCAGGGGAGATGAGACCTGCACTTCATCCTCATAGGCGGAGGGCCCCAACAGAAGGAACAGCAGCGCCGCACACACCCCGCAAACGGCCACTCCGGCCGTCCGTCGCCGCCAGCACCTCTCCAGTGCCCGGGCCACGGCCTGGGCCGAGGGGTAGCGATCCTGGGGATCAAAGGCCGTACACCGCCGGATGATCCGAACAAGCGAGCTCTGCCCCGGCCGCCGGGGCAGGGGATCATAGCCGCCGGTGAGCAAAAAGCGCATCAGCATCCCCAGGCTGTACACATCCGAGCGCTGGTCCGTCTGCTGGTAGCCAAACTGTTCCGGTGGCGCTGTGGCCTGG
>ULSO01017264.1_pt1 | contig 10046 bp, 2 predicted proteins | sample 1956701 | NCBI WGS metagenome assembly ULSO01 (sample SAMEA4835708, study PRJEB28245) | human gut metagenome | biome: gut microbiome; material: fecal sample | place: Denmark | collected 2008 | reverse complement strand
GTGAGCCAGTAGCAGTTATTCTCCTTGTCATAGCCTGCGGTAAATGAGCAGGACAGGTTGTCGGGGGGAATATACTGCTTAAAGCCCACGATCCTCGTGGAGCTGAAATACGAGGCATTCGGCCATAGCGTGTCGATATATGTCACCGCTCCGTCCACATTCAGCGCAATGGCAAAATCATCGGTGTTCGCCTTGAAGGAGACCCACTTGCACTCAAATGCCTTGTAGCTGTTACCATTAGCAAAAGCGGTGTATGTGGTATCCCGGTAGTCATCCACCGTGTAATCCGGCTTGTAGTACGGACTTTCAGGATTCAGTCTGTCATACTCCGTCGACGTCGTTTTCCCGGTGATGGCGTTTGTAAACAGGCGACGTTCCAGTCCCCAGTATGTGCCGAACCTCGTGCCGAGATTATAGTAGAAGATGCTTTGTACCGGCTGGGTTATTCCGGGGCCCAGCAGAGACGTACCGTTGCGCAGCGCTTCGTGGAACATCACCTCGTTGGTACTTACCTTCATGGGAACACTGTAAGCGAATATGTCATGATCGATCTCACGAACGAATTGCAGACTTCTGTTACCCTGTGGCGTGATGATATAGCATCGGATGCTGTTGTCCGACTTCAGATCCGCCTCGGAGATGCTGAAGGATACATCGTGCGAGATGTTGCCCGGCTGGAGCTCCAATTCACGGGAAGACTGCTCCGTGCCGTCCAGCATGACTTTGAACGCACCTGCAGGCAGAGCGATCAGGCTTTGGTAGCCGCTGGCGCCGTTTTGCGTGAGCCTGACGAGGTAGCTCCCGTCCTTTTGCTGTTTTACGGATTTGATATTCGTGTCGTGTTCGCCGGTATACCGCGGAATCCGGTAGAGCAGTTCGTAATCAGCCGTCAGTACAATGGTTTCCGGGTAAGCTGTTGTCATATCGTTAAAATCGAATCTTGCGGCTGTTCCGCTGTTGCAGACATCGACCCAATACGAATACACGGAGGCGGTGTATTTTTCCACATATCCGACCCACGCCGCGAACAGAGTCTCCGGAGGGGAAAGAGGGTCGGATATATTGACCCGCAGAGAGGATTCTATAGTAAGGCGCTTCGAGTTGTTGAAAATATAGGCAAGCGCGCCGTCATGCGGGTTCCCGTCTTTGTCCTCAAGTCGGAATTCATAGATGCTTTGGAACCCCAGCCGGAAAGACCGTTCATGCGGCGAAAGGTCGTCAAGAATCCATTCCGCGCAGTATGTGCCGAGATGCTTCAGCGACTCGGAAATATCCTTTGTCGAATGGGGGCGAATGATCACGCGCTGTCCGTTCGTCAGCTTCGGAATTCGGACAGATGTCCAGCTCAAGCCGAGTGGGGACAGTATCGGCGTATCCCCGATCAGCACGAAATACTCAAACGCCGGGATCCCGTTCCCGACAAGATCGGTAGGACTATTTACCGTGTAGTACTCGGTCTTTGAATCATCAATTCTGAAAACCGTTTCTGCGGTTTCCTTGTTCAGTACGAAGGATTGAATAGCGGTAAGCGATTTCAGCAGGTCATAGCGTTCCTGCGCGGCATCCGGCAACATCAACCTTGTATCGATGGGTCGGGGAACAGCAATAAGTTCTCCACCCAATGCGATAACGTGGGAGGGAACCGCGCTGTTGTCGGATTGCAAGCAGATTACTTTTTTCGTCCCGTCCTGCGTATAGAAAAGATGCCTTTCATATTGGTTCCAGCCTGCGCCATCCATGCGGATGCTGATGAGGGAGTTTATGCGGATTTCGTATTCGCCATTCAATACGTCGGCGAGCGACAAATACAGGGAGTCATTCCACAGGATGTTGCCATTTTTGCCGAATATCTGGACAGATATGGACTTCGCTTCGGCATTACGCGACTCAACAAACACCTCCGCGGAAAGAATTCCGTCTGCACCGAGCGTATACCCTTTTCTTGTGAAGGCAGTCGAAATCAGGACAGTGGCGCCCTCCACGGAGTATCCCGAGGGGTCGGTGAATTTCAGCTTCACGGTCTGCTTTTCAATCTTTTGCGCCTTTACCGTCATCGTGTGATCGGTTCCTTCCAGGCGGAGCGACTGGGACGGGATGTAATAGTCGTCTGTCAACCGGGAATCAATGCTGAGCTGGTAGTCGCCGGGTGTTGCTGCCTTCAGCGGAAGCTCGATTTCGCCGCTCGCGTCCAGTCTGAAGGAGAGCTGGTCGTTGAGATTGCTCCGCAATGTGCCCGTTATACCGTCCAGAGGTGCATCGGATTTGAATTTCAGGCGGATGGTTTCGATTACGGCCTCTTGCAGCTGAGGCCTCAGCAGAACCTCCTCGGCGGACTGCCAGAGCATGAAGAATCTGTGCTGGCTCGGCAGGTATGCCACAACGGATCCGTCCTCGGAATACAGTGCCGTGTCGGCGACACTGTACGAGACACTGTATCCGCCGACATCGGGCTTCAGGAGCAGGACGGTTGCCTCGCCGTTTTGGTCAAGCGTTACCGTTTTCCGGTAGTCCCCCATGGTGCTCACCTGAACCGAAAGACCCGCAAGGCTCTTGCCGGAGGCAAGGGAGAACCGGAACCGGATCCGTTGCGCCTGCAGCGACTCAAAACCGGAAAGAGGCGCAAGCGTATACTCCTTGCTGTCGTTCAGGGTGATATTCTGGTACTGCGGCATTCTGTAAAAGCCGCCCTCGACTTCGCAGTATTCCTCGCAGACGCGGTAGAACCGGACTGTTCCGCCGCTATACCAGAACGCGCTGTCTTTCCCGTTTGTCAAATAGCCGTTTTCATCCACCGAGTATCCGTCGGACAATCTGGCGGGTGTATACAGCAGAGTGGTGCCGTAGGGCGATTTGAAGCGGACGAATCCGGAGATGGTATGCGGCGGCAGCACCCTGTCCGCCTCGGCGGCAACGGTGATTTTGTCCACCTCGTACACCGTTCTTCCGTCTTTCAGTACCGAAAGGGTGTAGGTGCCGGCGGAAAGTCCGTCAAAGGAGTAGAAATTCGTTTCCGATTCCGTCAGGACGGGCATGGTATAGGTCGCGTTCCGTTGCTTGCCCCGGAGGACAAGCTGCATATTGCCCGCGGCGGCTTTGGCGAACGGCGCGTTACTCACGCTCAGCGCGATGGAAACGCTCGATGCAATCAGGCACGGGAAGCCCTCCGCCGCCCGCTCGGCGACGACGGCACCGTTTTGGTAGGCGGTTACCTTGACCGACCGGATTTCGTAGACGCGGCTGAGCTTCCACAAGCCGTTCCATGCCGCACCCGCGTTGCCGAGGTCTATGGTTCTGACCTGCTCGGTCGTCTTGTCATCCAGCGTTTTGTATACGACGGTTGCAACGACGCTGTCGATGCCCGCGCCGATCACGGCACGTATACCGAGCGTTCCGCCGGTAATGGCGCCCTCGCGGTTGCGGTCCAGCGTAACGTCCAGTTTGTCGATGCTCCAGCCGTCGGGCGTTTTTGCCTTGACGGTCACGCTTGCGCCGGACTCATTGCCCGCGCCGTCATACGCTGTTATGTGGTAGGAGTATTCCGTACTGACCGCAAGACCTTCGTCGGTGAAGGTGCGCCTCGCCGTGTCCCGGATCAGCACGCCGTTGCGGTAGACGCGATAGCCTGCCACGCGGACGTTATCCGTCGCGCGCGTCCAGGTCAGTATGACATTCGTGCCGCTCACCTGCGCTCTGACCGTTGCGGGAGTGGTGGGCTTTTCTGTGTCAGGGGAACCTGTCGGCTTGCCCATGGCGGAAACCGCAGTGCTACGCTTGCCGGCAGCATTCTCAAAGATCAGCTCATAGGTGTAGACCCGTGCGCTGTCCAGATGACTGTCGGTATAGGCGGTATGCGTCTCTGACAGGAAGCCGAGCGTTTCGCCGTCGCGCGTGATCCACAGCTTGCCGGTTCCGACCGGTGCATCCCACGTGAGCTTCAGCTCACCAGCCGCGCCGTTGACCACCCGGAAGCCGGTGATGGGACTGACGGTGGAGGAGATGCTTTCCACGCGCTTTTCTGCGGTCGCGTCCGGTTCGTCCGGAAGCGTCGAAAGCGCCGAGAAGGTATAGCTTCCGTGTTCGGTCAGCGGCACGCTCAGTCTGTATATGCCGCTTTCGGGAAGTGTCACGGGAGTGAGCGTTTTGGAGGCGCCGCCCGGCGTCGTATAGGAAACACGCACGACCGCACCTGCTTTGCCGCCGATTGTCAGGATCACGTCATCTGCCGCCGAATCGGCAGCTGTCAGCGTGACAAAGTGCGTGCTCGGCGCTTCGGACACAACAAAGGAAAACCGGGATTCCTGTGCGGCAAGCACGTTTTCGGTATCGTCCTTGCTGCCCGGGTCGCCGTCAAAGGAGACGACCGCTTCATATTCACCCACTTCGAGCTTTCCGAGGCTGAGTCCTGTCCAGTCGGAGAAGGTCTTTTCCTGCCAGGTTCCGCCTGCTTTGCGGTATTTTATCCTGAGGACGTACTGCGTTACCTCCCCCGTAGTTCCCGTTTTGGGATCGTCGCCCGTGGAGCGATACAGATCCGCAATACGCAGTCCACCCGTGACGGTGGCGTGGAGGTCGATGAGAACATCCTCTGCCGTTGTAAATTCGCTCTGCGCGGGAGACGCAAGGAAGGCTTCAATCCCCCTGCCGTTGATGGTGAATTCCGTCTGCTCCAACGGGAGCATGACCTTGTAAACAATACCGCCCCGCCAGTTGAAGTTGGATGAGGTCAGCTTTGCATACAGCGCAGTAACGCCGCTGTCCAGCAGGAGCTTCTGAGAACGGTAGACCGAGATATCCCCTTTCTCGCTGTTCGGCATCTCCTGATTGCCGAGTATGGGAAGAAGGGTGACGCGCGTATCCTCGCTGTTGTTGTTTACGGTGTACTCCCTGAATTCTTCCCCCTTGAGAATGAGCGTTGCACCCTCGGCAGGGACATCGACATGACGGTAATAAACCGCGGCTATGTCATTCTTGTAATCAATTGTAAAGCCGCCGACGTAATACGATCCGACCGGAACACCGCCCTGCACGCTGACCGCGAAGGTGTGACCGCCGTACTCCACAAACAGCGTTGGGGCATACACTTGGTTGTCCTCGCTGCCGAGGCAGACCCGCAATGCGCCGAACTCCAGATCCGGGACAGCTATTGTCCGGGTCGGATTCTCAGGGTCATACCGGAAATAGTCAAAATATGTCACGCCTCCGCCCTTGCCGCCGAGCGAAACCGACACGAACACCTCCGTGGTCGCGTCCCAGTTGCTCGCGTCAAGGAAAAGGGTGCGTGAGCCATCGTCGCCGCGTTCGTTGCCGATCCTGGAGGGCGTTTCAATCTTCCCGTTGCGGACAATCATGGCTTCGCCGTACACATCGCCATCCCCGTTGAAGCTTTCCATGCGGATTGCCATCATTTTGCCAAGCCTGACGTGGACAGTTCCGGTTGCCTCGTTGAACTGATAGGACAGATAGCCCGTGTACGGCGCGTCGCTTGGACCAAGCGCGGTATCCAGCGCGAACCGGGCAGTCAGAATATAGTCGCACTCCGCAATCGGCATTTGCGGCCAGTTGTTGTTGCCGGATTCCAGAATGCCGTTGTCCGGATCAAACAATCCGCCGCCGTATTTGGAGTAATACTCTTGTGTGTCCGCAGGGTTTGCGCTTTTCATACTGAAAGAGTTGGCGTTTCCGAAGCGCCATGTGTCCGAGTCGGGGAACGCTTCCATCTGTACCTCGCCGCCGACCAGCAAATTGCCCCTGTTATCGACAGCCTTTGTATCCACGGTCGTCTTTTCGCCGTAGACCAGTGTATCCGCTCCGATATCAAGGGTTGTGATGATCCTTGTGGGGTCGAAGTCGATTACCCCCATTGAGCTGACATCGACTTCCCCGAGCAGATGCGTCACATGATAGTACCTGTATACGGTTTTCCAGGATCCGCCGGCAGATTGATAGGTCATGCTGATGCGGTCGTAAATGCCGACTGCAAGATGCTGCATTGCGGGCGACAGATATACAGTCCGGATTTCCTTTTCGTAGGCACCCAGCGATACGCCGTCGCGCGCGGTGCGGAGCTGACTTCCCGAGGCGGCGATTGTCCAGCAGTCGCCTTCACCGAGGGAATCCACGGAGGTGACGGTTACTTCCTGCGCCGCGTCGATATCTGCCGCGAGCGATATTTCCATTTTGTCGCCGTCCTGCACGGCGGTTGCAAGAATCAGGTAGCGCCTTTCGGCATCCCGGACGAGGAAGCGGAATTCGCCGTCCGAGAGGCAGAGCGTCAGGTCGCCTGCGGCGTCGGTCACGCCGACCTGGATTTCCGTATCCCCGTAGCAGAGGAAGACGTCCACCCGGGCAAGCGTTACCGCATCACTGCGGAAGTGAAGCGTTGTCTTCTGCACCTCATCGCCGCCGAGTATGATCTCCGGTGCAAAGGCAGTCGTTTTGATGTAGACCATATCGTCCTTAATAAACGAAAATGTCAGCAGACCGCCGCACTGGTCGAACAGCTGTTTAGCGACCACGAGGTCGGGGCTCAGGGCGCTTCCTGCCGTCGCGACGAACTCTCCCGTTTCGGCGTTGCGGATCGTGACCTCACCGGAAATCTGGCTTCCGTCCGCATCGTAGATGTATACATTGGCTGTCGTTACCATCAGGCTGTTGCGGATAATGGCGGTGTACTCCGAAAAATTTATCACCGTCGTTGCATCCTTGCCTGCCGCCGCTTCCGCCGCCGTGCGGTAGAAAATCTTCAGCGTGATTTCGCCGTCCTCAAAGGAGGAGGTGTCAAGCGTAAATATATACTCTGTTTGCGCCGTTTCCGTTTTGGCGACAGGCGCGGAGGTATACAGCACCGTGCCGTCCGCTTTGCAGGCGACCAGTGTTGCATCCTTGGCAAGTGAAGCGCCCATGGTGAGCTTTCCGACAATCTCCGCCGTGCCCGTCAGCACATTGCGGCACGCGATGCTTCCCTGGATCGTGACGCGCGTCGCCTTTATGGCGTCGATAAACGCTTCCTTGACGCTGTCCTGCATGTACGCCATGTCGTTGAAGCGGTAGACGTGGTAGGTCTGATAGGAATCGGTCTGCCCGCCGTGACCGTATACGTAAAAATTCTTTACGGCGTTGATTGCCTCGGGGTTTGTCCTGCCGCCGAGCAGGGAGAACATGACAGCCGTATAGCCCGCAATCGCCGCGCAGGAAGCGGAGGTGCCGGTGAAGGTGGTGTATCCGCCGCCGCGGTCTGTCGTAAACAGAGCGCGTCCCGTATGACCGACATAATCAATTCCGTTTCTGTCTCCCTGCTTGTGCTTGAAGGAGTAATAATCGTTGGTAGCTAGGCTGTAATCTCCGCCGAGAACCGGGTAGGCGCCTGCCAGATCGGCGGGATAGAAGCCCTCATAGGTCTCCCGGTAGAGCATATCATCGGTGTTTCCGCCCGCGCAGAGCGCCAGCACATTCTGCCTGCCTGCGCGCATCGCGAATGGCATTGGCAAGTGCGGTCGGGTAGTAGGCGGTCTTTGCGCCGAAGGACATATTCAGGATGTCTGCGCCGTTGTCGATCGCCCAATAGATGCCGCAAACGACATCGGATATTCTACCGTTTCCGTTCTCGTCAAGTACGCGCACAGGGATCAGTTCCACCGGGAACCTGCCTGCCATGCCGCTGAATCCCAAGCCGTTGTCTGCCTCGGCTCCGATAAGACCGGCGACCTTTGTGCCGTGCCCGTCCGCACCGACGTCGGAGTTGACGCCCTTGGAAATTACCTCATCGTTGATGGCATCGTAGCCCGTGACCACACGGTTGGCGAGATCCTCGTGGGTCGCGTCAATGCCCGTGTCCAGCACGGCAACGCGCACGGTGTACAGCGAACTGAGTCCTGCTTCATCGCCCACTTCACCCATGAACTTAAGAAAAGGAGCGGACACCTTCGTCTTGCTCATATCGGGGTCGGCAGGCATCGTTCCGAAGTCCTCGGCAATGCCCGCCGCCGCCAGCGTATAGTTGTAGGTGACCGACTCGATGTTCGGCATTTTTTCATAGCGCACAGCTTCCGCGTAGGAACCGTCTACCAGCAGCATGTTGCCGCCGAGTGTCCGCCCACCGTATACTGCCCTGAATACCTCAAGCGCGCCTGCACTTGAAAATTCAAGGATCAGTCCGTCGCTGTCGCCTGTCGGGTATTCGACCTTCGATGACGCCACATCGACCGCCTCTGCCACAGCCTGCATCGGGATTACGCCGAACAGCATGATGACGCTGAGCATCAGGCACAGTGCTTTCGTGAGTTTCCTGTTCATAACCATGTTCCTTTCCATGATGGTGTAATCACTTTCGTGCGTTTCCGGACTGTCCGTCCGCTTCGGCAGTGCCGGAAAACGCACCGGGAACCTGCTTCCGATGTAGCGAGGTGCCCTGTGGGTTGCTTGTATTCAGTATAGCATAATTTTGACTGTTTTTCAATAGGATGTTTATATATTTTTGAACGTTTTGTGTGCATATGGTGTTCAGATAGGACAATAAAAGCGATTGCCACCGCCCGGATATCCGGGCAGCGGCAATCGCGCAGGTTTCAGGGACTCCCCACGGAGTCTCCCGTTATTTATGCAGGTTATATGCAGGCATACCGGCGGTGCGGACACCGCGTGACGCCGTGGGCAGGTCACCGGATTCGCACACGGAAGCTCTTCCCGCATCGGGGACAGCGGACGGTATGCTTGCCTGCCTGGCGAGGCAGACGCAGTACCGAGCGGCAGGCGGGGCAGGCACGGAACACGTGCGTTTCCGTGTCTGCCGGACGCGGCGTGCGTTTACAGTTACAGAAGGGGGACTTCACCTTGCTCAGAAAACCGAGCCATGCGGCGTTCTCGCGCTGGCGGGCGGCGATGTTCCGCGACAGGAAGCGGCAGACCGACCAGACCATTGCTCCGACTGACAGCACGTACAGTACCGCGCCCGCAATGCGGAAGCCGGGCAGGGAAGTGCCTGCTCCGACAACGCTCAGGGCGGCGCCGACAAACAGCGCGACCAGTACGAAAATCAGTAACGCGCTGTACAGAGCATCGTTGCGGGCGTACCGCCCCATGAAGAACCGGGTAAGCTTCCCTCGGAAATCAGCCACGTACAGCCTCCCATCCGGTGCCCGTGCGTTTGGCGTTGGCGAGCATCAGCTTGATGCGGTTTTCCTGATTGATCTGCGTAGCGCCGGCGTCGTAGTCGATGGCGACCAGATTGACTTCCGGATGCCGCTCCTTGATAGGCTTCATCATGCCCTTGCCCACGATGTGGTTGGGCAGACAGCCGAAGGGCTGTGCGCAGACGATATTGCGCACGCCTTCGTCGATCAGTTCCAGCATCTCGGCAGTCAGCAGCCAGCCCTCACCCATTTTCATGCCCATACCCATGTAGCCCGCCGTCATGGTGGCGGTATGGCGGAAGGAGGTCGGCGGCGTGAACAGGTCGTTCTCCCGGATGGCGCGGATCAGATCGTCCTGCTTGTGCAGGAAGAAGCGATATGCAATCTTATAGATGCGGGACTTGAAAAAGCGCAGTCCGTACAGTTTGTAGTCCATGATGGAGTCTGTGATGGAGTACAGGAAGAAGTCCACCAGCCCGCCCATGACAGGTTCGGCGCCCTCGGAGATCAGGAACTTTTCCAGCTGATTGTTGCCCAGCGCGGAGAATTTGACGAATATCTCGCCCACGATGCCCACCTTGAGTTTGGGTGCCGTCCGGCGGGCGCCGACGCCGTCAATGGCGGCGAAGTCCGCGATGATGCGGCGGTAGGTTGCCTTGACATCACGGTAGCGCAGGCGTCCGGAGGTCATCTCCTCCGCCAGACGGGTGCTCCACTCGTCCGCGAGTGCCTCTGCCGTGCCGGGAACGGTTTCGTAGGGGCGGCACTGATTGAGCAGGAGCATGATGAGATCTCCGTACAGGATGGCGTACAGTCCTTTGTGCAGCAAGGGGAGCGTGATTTTGAAGCCGGGCATCTGCTCCAGTCCGACCGTGTTGAGCGAGATGACCGGTACATAGGCGTAGCCTGCCCGGATCA
>ULSO01042290.1_pt1 | contig 10053 bp, 8 predicted proteins | sample 1956701 | NCBI WGS metagenome assembly ULSO01 (sample SAMEA4835708, study PRJEB28245) | human gut metagenome | biome: gut microbiome; material: fecal sample | place: Denmark | collected 2008 | reverse complement strand
GCCGCCGGCCTCCACGCCGGAGGCGGACTCCACGAAGGTGGTAACGGTGGAGGTGCCGCAGCAGGCGCCGGCCACGGTGCCCACGGCATCGGACAGCAGGGCCTCCTTCATGTTGGGCATATTGCCGTCCTTGTCGGTCATGCCGGCGCGGGAGGCCGTACCCACCAGGGTGCCGATGGTGTCGAACATATCGATCATGCAGAAGGTGATGATCAGGCTGATCGCCGTGAACCAGCCGATATTAAAGAAGTCGGTGAAGTCAAACTTGAACAGCGTGGTCTCCACCATGTCGTGGAAGGGCGGCAGGAAGGATGCGCCCTCCAGAGAGGCAAAGGGATTGGTACCCAGGAAGATAAAGCAGCCGGCCCAGTAGATCACGGAAGCTACCAGCATACCCACCAGCACGGCGGCCTTGACGCCCTTCTTGGCCAGCAGGATGATGACAAACAGACCGATAAACATGGTGATAACAGTCAGGACCATCTGGCTGTACTCGGCACCCATGTGGTCCTTGATCACGCTGGGGGTCATGGCGCCGAAGAAGTCGCGCATGACATAGAAGGGGGAGGTATAGCCATTGCCCTCGGCATAGATGCCCACGTTGGAGCCCAGGCCGATGTTCATCAGCATAAGGCCGATGGCGGGACCGATACCCAGACGGACGCCCAGAGGAATGGCATGAACGATCTTGTCGCGGATATTGAATACGCTCAGCAGCAGGAAAACGATGCCCTCCACCAGAATGATGCACAGCACCGCCTGGAAGGCGCTGGTGTAGTCGGTGTTCAGCATGGCGGCCACATTGCCGGCGATGACGGCGAAGAAGCTGTTAAGGCCCATACCGGGCGCCATGACAAAGGGCTTGTTGGCGAGGAAGGCCATGACCACGGTGCCGATGGCACTGGCGATGCAGGTGGCCAGGAACACACCGTTCCACAGCGGAGTGCCCACGGCAAAGTTGGTCAGCAGGTTGGGGTTCAGGGCGATGATGTAGGCCATCGTCATGAATGTGGTGAGACCGGCCAGGATCTCCGTTTTGACGGAGGTGCCGTTCTCTTTCAGATGAAAGATACGCTCCATGTGATTTTCTCCTTTGTAAAATGCTGCACGCCCTCCAGCGCAAGTATCATCTTAACGCTTTTTAACGGGAAGAACAAGACTTTTTGTCAGGTCTTCTGAAATTTTTTCAGATGCCAGTCAAAAAAGCGCCCCCGGCGTGGCCGAGGGCAAGGAGGTGGGGGTGTCTCCTTTTGTTCTCAGTGGGCTGCGTCAGCCGGGGTATAACTGACACGATGCTGATGAGATAGCCGCATGGGGTACCGACCGGGGCAGGTCAGCTTTCCGTCCGCATCCGGGGGCGCATGACAGGGGCGCTTTTTTCAGGGAAGCTTATTGGGCCGCGCGATCGGCCTGAATGAGCCGCTTCAGGGCCTCCACGCCCACCTGAACGGCGGAGGTGGTGTCCTCGCTCATATCCTGGTCCAGACCTGCCTTTTCTCGCTCCTGGTTCCAGACCACATGGAAGCAGCTGCCGCAGCGGCAGTTCAGGGCATCAGCCACCACAAAGAGGGCGGCGGACTCCATTTCACTGGCCTTGACGTGCAGGCGCTTCCAGGCCTCCCATTTGTTGAGCAGCTCATAGGATACCGGCATACGCTCGGGGCTGTGCTGGCCGTAGAACGCGTCCTTGCACTGAACGACGCCCACCTGTGTGCGCTTGCCCAGCGCCCTGGCCGCCTGGACCAGCGCGGTGGTGACCTCGAAGTTCGCCACCGCGGGGTACTCGATGGGGGCATATTCCCGGCTGGTATGCTCAAAGCGGATCGCGCCGGTGGCGACCACCACGTCGCCGCTGCGGACATCCAGCTCGATTCCGCCGCAGGTCCCTACGCGGATAAACGTGTCAGCGCCGATGTTGTGCAGCTCCTCCATGGCGATGGAGGCGGAGGGCCCGCCGATACCGGTGGAGCAGACGGAGACCTTCTCCCCCAGCAGCGTACCGGTATAGATGGTGTACTCGCGGTTCTGAGAAACAAAATGCGCGTCGTCGAACAGCTCCGCGATCTTTTCACAGCGGCCGGGGTCGCCGGGAAGAATAACATAGCGGCCCACGTCGCCTTCGGCGCAGTGGATATGATACTGCTTTTCCAGCTTCTGCATGATATATCGTCCTCCATCTATGTTCAAGTCGTTATATCCTAAGCAAATAACACGGTTCGTAATCAAACATTTACCCGTCGCTGAGGTAGAAAAAATCATATCATGGTTTTTCGGAAAATGCAATACTTCCGCCACAAAAGATACGGCTTCTCCTGTACAAATGATGCAAAAGGCAAAAAGTGTCGGGGCTATAAAACCGCCCGCGGCAAAACCTACGTTTGGCGGCGGCTGTTCTCCGCGCATGTGCGCGTGTTTTTGCGCGGATCGGCCGACGCATATGGAAAAAGGAGGAAAAAGATATGACAGATCGACTCGCTGCACTGGCGGCGGCAGTGATGCTGGCGGTGACGCTGGCGGCCTGCGGCGCGGCAGACGACAAGACAAACGGCAACGCGCCGGACACCACACCCAACGGCAGCATCACCACACAGCCGGACACCAACGGCACGGACACCGGCAGCGCCAAAGATGATCTGAACGGCGGCCGCACCGAAAGCGGCCGGGCGGATGAGGACGGACAGATGGACGGCACTGCGGAGACGCGGCGGTACGACCGGGCACTAGCAGCGTCGCTCAGTCAGCTGATCCTAAACCGGATCGGCGAATGACAAAAGTGCGGCGGGCATCGTGTGCCCGCCGCGCGGTTTTTAATGGCAGGACTTGCATTTTTCAAAAAATGGGATATTATATAGGTGAAAAACGTCCCCGCCCCCTTTTTTCGTCCTCTGAACGGCGGACGCGGGGCACGGAACAAAATTTACGCCGCAGCGGGCGGCAGAGAAAAGAAGGTTTTTACTATGACAAAGATCGACATCGTTTCCGGATTCTTGGGCGCAGGTAAGACGACCCTTATCAAGAAGCTGCTGGCCGAGGCCTTCCCCGGCGAGAAGCTGGTACTGATCGAAAACGAGTTCGGTGAGATCAGCATTGACGGTGGGTTCCTGAAGGACTCCGGCGTGCAGATCAGTGAAATGTCCTCCGGGTGCATCTGCTGCTCTCTGGTGGGCGACTTCAACAAGGCGCTGAAGGACGTACATGAGCAGTTCCACCCTGACCGCATCCTCATCGAGCCCAGCGGCGTGGGCAAGCTCAGCGACGTGATCGTGGCGGTGGAGAACACCGTGAAGGACGTACCGGACATGAAGCTGAACAGCTTTGTGACCGTAGCGGACGCCACAAAGGTCAAGATATACATGAAGAACTTCGGCGAGTTCTACAACAACCAGATCGAGTCCGCCGGCACCATCATCCTCTCCCGCACCCAACGGCTGAGCCAGGAGAAGCTGGAGGCCGCCGTGGCGCTGCTGCGGGAGAAGAACCCCAATGCCGCCATTCTCACCACACCCTGGGACCAGCTGGACGGCATGACCATTCTCAGCGCTATCGAGAAGGTCTCTCTGGCGGACGAGCTGCTGGCGCATATGCGCGCTGAGCACGAGGCGGATGAGGCGGAGCACGAGCATGAGCACCACCATCACCACCATGACCATGACGAGGATGAGCACGATCATGACCATTGCTGCCATCACCATGACCATGATGATGACGATGACGACGACCACGACCATGAGCACTGCTGCCATCATCACCACGATGAGGATGAGCATGACCACGATCATCACCACCATCACCACGACGGCGAGGAATGCGATGATCCCCACTGCGGCTGCCACCATCACCATCATCACGCCGACGAGGTATTCACCAGCTGGGGCACGGAGACGGTGAAGGCCTACTCCGAAGCGGAGCTGGAGCACATCCTGACGGCGCTGGACAGCGGCGAATACGGCGCGATCCTGCGGGCCAAGGGTATCGTGGCTGCCGCCGACGGCGGCCAGTGGCTGCACTATGACTTTGTGCCCGAGGAGCACCAGGTGCGGCGCGGTCCGGCGGACTACACCGGCCGTATCTGTGTGATCGGCTCCCAGCTGAAAGAGGATAAGCTCTCTCAGCTGTTCGGACTGTAAGGAGTGGCTGACATGGCTATTCCTGTTTACCTCATCGCCGGATTTCTGGACGCCGGCAAGACCGAGTTCATCAACGGCATCCTGCGGGACGGTTTTGCCGCCGAGGACCGGACGCTGCTGCTGTGCTGCGAGGAGGGCGAAAACGGCTATGACCCCAAGGTGCTGGGCAACGTATTTACCTATACCGTGGAGGACGAGGACCAACTGACGCCCGACTTTCTGAAAAAGCTGGAAAAGCAGTACCGGCCCAAGCAAGTCATCGTGGAGTACAACGGCATGTGGAGCATGGAGAAGCTGTACCGCGAAGGACTGCCCGCCAACTGGATACTCTATCAGATCATGTGCCTGGTGGACGCCACGACCTTCGAGATGTATCTGAAGAACATGGGGCAGCTGATGATGGAGAAGATCACCAACTGCGATATGCTGATCTTCAACCGCTGCAATGAGCAGCTGCGCGCCCAGCTTCGCAGCCGCAACCTTCGGATGGCCAACCGTCGGGCGGATATCTACCTGGAAAACGAGGACGGCACCAGCGAGGAGTACGTCACGCCGGAGATGTCGCCCTTCGACCTGACCGGCGGCAAGCTGGAGGTGCCGGACGAGGACTACGGCATCTGGTATGTGGACATGATGGACAACCCGGGACGCTACGAGGGCGTGGAGGTGTCCTTCAAGGCGCTGATGTGCCACTCCAAAAAGTTCAAGGGCGTGCACTGCCCGGGACGCTTCGCCATGGTGTGCTGCGACAAGGATATGCAGTTCCTGGCCCTGGTGTGCCGCGGCGAAGGGCTGGAGCAGTATAAGGACAAGCAGTGGGTGAAGATACACGCCACAGTGAAGAAGGAGGCCTGTGACGCCTATCAGGGCGAAGGCCCCGTGCTGTACGTCACCTCCATCGCCGCCACCACCAAGCCGGACCCGGAGATGGTGTCCTTCTGATCGCGATCCGTATATTTTCACCGCACAATTGCAGCGTGTATAGAAAAAGACCCGCCGATGGCGGGTCTTTTTCAACTTATTTTGCCATCAGCGGACCAACTGAATGGCGGCGGGGAGGTTCTCGATCTCCACGCGGGGCGCGCTGGGGCAGTATTCACCGTCCAGGGACCAGGGGAGGTTCTCCTCGGTGGTCAGGGTGACGCGCCGGACGTGACGCAGTATCACGCCGGGATAGTCGTACTGCATACGGGTCATGGCGGTAATGAGGTTCTGCAGATCCAGTGCCGTCTTTGGCATACGGAGCAGCAGCAGTTCGAATTTTCCGTCGTCCATCCGTACACGGGAGGGATCCAGCTTCACCAGGCCGCCCAGGGAGGTGGAATTGCACACAGCGCCGAAAATGAACTCCCCCTCAAAGCGCTCACCATCGGCATCCACCGCGCAGCGGTAGGGCCGCAGGGAGTCCAGATCGCCCAGCCCCTCCAGAATGTAGGCAAAATGGCCCAGGGCGTTCTTGGCCGCCTGGGTGGCGGAGTAGGAGGACCGGGTAAAGGCCCCAAAGGAGGCCACATAGGCGAAATAGCGGTCGTTATGCCGCCCCACGTCCAGGGGGCAGGGCGTGCCGGTGGCGGCCGCCTCTGCCGCGGCGGGCAGCATGGTGTGAAGATGCAGGCTCATGGCAAAGTCGTTGGTGCTGCCGCAGGGCAGATAGCCCAGCAGGGGCCGCTGCTCCAGCTGCATAAGCCCGGACAGCGTCTCGTTCAGCGTGCCGTCGCCTCCGGCACAGACCACCATGTCGTACTGTCCGCCCCACCGGGCGGTGATATCGCGGGCCTGGCCGCCCGCCTCGGTGATATAGACCCGTACCAGATAGCCGGCACGGGAGAACTGCGCCACGGCATCGAACAGCGGGGCGCGGGATTTTGTCTTTCCCGCACGGGGATTGACGATAAACAAGAGCTTTTTCATAGGAACACCCTTCCATACCATCGTAATTCTCGCATTTTGCGCGGGGTTGTCCGAGTATGATACCACAGTTGCGGCGGGATTGCAATACACATTCCGCCGCGGGTGTTTATGTTCGAAAATTGTTGCAAAACGCCGCGCATACGGGTATGATAGAAAAAACAGCAGTGGGAGGTCCTGCCATGAAGCGAACGCAGTATTTCAAATGGGGACTGACGGCCTTTTTGACCGTATGTGCCGTGCTGGTGTTCTACGACACCTTCTATCAGGCGGGAACGCTGCAGCAGTTCGTGTCCAAGCTGGCATCCATCCTGGCGCCGGTGCTGTACGGCTTTGCCATCGCCTATCTGCTGACGCCCATCATGTCCTGTCTGGAACGGGCCATCGCAGCGCTGTGGAAAAAGCTCTTCAAAAAAGAGCTGAAGCAGCCGTCAGGCGTGCTGCGGCTGGTGAGCATCCTGCTGACCGAGGCCGTGGTCATCTTCCTGCTGTATCTGCTGATGAGCGTGCTGGTGCCCCAGGTGGTGGACAGCGTGACCACCCTCATCAACAACGCCGAGTCCTACTACCGCAAGGTCTATCGCTGGGCCAACGACCTGCTGGAGAGCGACAGTGGGATCGGTGTCTGGCTGGCGGGGCTCATCACCGAGCGCTATACCGACGGCATGGCCTTTTTGACCGACAAGGTGCTGCCCTGGGCCCAGAAGGCCATTGTGCCGCTGACCAACGGTATCTGGAGCGGCATCCGCGGGGCAGTGGGCTTTGCCTTTGACCTGATCGTGGGCATCATCGTGTCCATCTACCTGATGGGCATGAAGGAGAAGAGCCTGGCTCGCTGCTGCAAGGCGGTCTACGCCGCGCTGCCGGAGGAAAATGCCGACGCGGTCATGCGCGGCACGCGGCGGGTGAACGCCATCTTCTCCGGCTTTGTCCGCGGCAAGCTGCTGGACTCCCTCATCATCGGCATCCTGTGCTTTATCTGCTGCTCCATCCTGAAAATGCCCTACACCCCGCTGGTCAGCGTGGTGGTGGGTGTGACCAACGTGATCCCCTTCTTCGGCCCTTTCCTGGGCGCGGTGCCGTCGGCATTCCTGATCCTGCTGGTCAGCCCCAAGCAATGTCTGGTGTTCGTGATCTTCATCGTGATCCTCCAGCAATTTGACGGCAACATCCTGGGGCCCAAAATTCTGGGCGACGCCACGGGCATCTCCAGCTTCTGGGTCATCGTGGCCATCCTGGTGGGCGGCGGCTTCGCCGGCGTGCTGGGTATGTTCATCGGCGTGCCGGTGTTCGCCTGCATACAGGAACTGCTGAAATTCCTGATGGACCGCCGGCTGCGGAAGCGGAATATGCCCACCGAGGCCTACGCCTATGTGGGTCGGGCCAAGGATTCCCCGCCGGAGGATACGCCCGCACCCGAACCCAAAGACCCCGCGTGATATAGCAGGCAGGCGGGCACGCAGCCCGCCTGCCTTTTCTTTGAAAGGAGCACCCCCATGACAAAAGACCTCTATGATAAACTAATGGTCTTCGGCAACGACCGGGAGCCGTTTCTCGCCCACAACTTTATGCGGACCACCGACCTGGACGACGGTACCGCCACCGTGACGCTGCCCATGCACACCGAAAGTCTGAACCGCTGGGGCGGCGCCCACGGCGGCATCCTGTTCTCGCTGTGCGATGTGGCCATGGGCATGGCCATTATGACGCTGCGGCAGGAGATGGTAGTCACCGTGAACGCCACCATCGATTATCTGTCCGCCGCTGCCGCCGGCAGCACCCTGACCACCGTGGGCAAGGTGGACCGCCTGGGCGGCAAGCTGGCCTTCTGCTCCGCCGAGATGACCGACGAAACCGGCAAGGTCATTGTCCGCGCCCACTGCGTCATGTGCTTCACCGGCAGGGCCCTGCCCCTATGAGCCGCCGCGCCCTGTACCGCTGGTGTATTGCGCTGGCGGTGTTCTTTGCCGCGTATTTCGCCCTGCGCACCAGCCGCGCGGCCATGACTGCCCTGTGGTACGGCGCCGTGCTGCCGGCGGAGCAGTGGCTGGGGCGGCTGTGTGGGAGGTTGACGCTCTCCGTAGGTGAGGTCCTGATCTTGACGGCGGTGTTCTGCGCCATACTGTGGCTGGCCAATGTGCCCCGGCGCATCATCGCCGCGCGGGGCCGCCGTTGGGGCATGGCCCTGCGCCTGACGCTCACCGCCCTCTGCGCCGTGCTGACGGTGTACGCCGGCTTTTGCCTCACCTGGGGCATCGGGTACAATACCGACAGCTTCCAGGAGAAAAGCGGCATCCATGCCCGGCCTTCCACGGCGGAGACGCTGGCGGAGGTAACGGCCTATTTTGCCGGCAATCTGGCCGTCTGCGCCGATGACGTCCCCAGAGATGAAAGCGGTGTCTGCACGCTGGACCGGCAGGCGGTGCTGAACCGGAGCGCCTCCGCGCTGGATGTGCTCTGCGGCGAGTTCCCGTTCCTGCGGGCGGAAACGGGCGGTGCCAAGGGCTTCGCCTGCTCCCGGGCGCTGAGTGCCCTGCGCTTCACCGGGTTCTACTTCCCCTTCACCGGCGAGCCGAACGTCAACATGGACAGTCCGGCGGCCTTTCTGCCGGCCACTGTATGCCATGAGCTGGCGCACCAGCGAGGCATCACGGCGGAGGAGGAGTGCAATTTCATCGGCATCCTGGCCGCTGTCCGGTCAGAGGACGCAGGGTACCGCTACTCCGGCTGGCTGACGGGGTTCGGGTATCTGTCCAACGCCCTGTACAGCGCCGACCGGGAGGCGTGGCAGACCATACGGGACGCACTGCCGGACACGGTGGTGGCCGACTTGCGGGCGGACAACGCCTACTGGGCGCAGTTCCGCGGCGTCGTCTCAAAGGTCTCGGACACCGTGTATGACGGCTTTCTCAAGAGTAATGGCGATATGGACGGCAGCAAGAGCTACGGCGTGGTCACGGACCTGCTGGTGGCCTATTTCGGATAAAAAATATTCCCTTAGGCCAGTTGGCCTAAGGGAATATTTTTTATTGGTCCGTTTGATCCGGCGAAGCCTCCGGGCAGTCTATTGGGATCATTCTATGCTCATACGCTCCAGCACGATAATATGATACAGCTCTTCCGCATTGGACGCATCGGCAGATTGCCCCCAGTGCGTTTGCAGCCCTATCCGAAGCGTCTCCCCGTCCGGCGTATGCCAGAGCAGCGCCGATGCGTAGACATTGCCGTTTTCATCGGATCGCATTTCGACCTCTACATCCGTTCCCGGCTGCGCCCTCCCGTTGACAACGGGAAATGTCGTCTCATAGCGCCCGTCTCCGGTGCGGAGGGTGACCTCGCCGTTTTCCAGACATACGCTCCCATATATCATGCCGTCCCGGTAGTCATCGGCGACATACACAGCGTCTCCCTCACTGATCCATACGCTTTTGCAGACGCCCTGCGTATAGGCCGCCCGATACTGTCTGACACCATGGATATCCGTGGGCCATCTTACTCCGTCCTCATATGTCCAGTTCCATGTGTATGTATAGAATTCCAGATTGTTAAGGCCCTCCGCCCTACTGTCGCATTCAAGCCAGTGGTAGGTATATTCATCGCCGTGCCTTTGAGTATACCGCCATGTCGTATCATCCCAATCAACAGAGGGATCTCCACTCTCATACTTGCTGTACCAGATATGCAGGTTTCTCCCCAGCTTAAAGATATCCACCGCATCATTAATGGCACCCAGCGTTTTCCCGTCATAATCGATGTCCCGGTAGTAGGTATAAAGCTCGTCCTTGCGCACCATATCGCTGTAGGAAGCGTCGTAGGGCAGCAGCACGTCGTAGTAATACGGTTCTATGACCTCCTCGCAGAGCTGCCGCATCATGGGATCCAGCGCCAGCGCCTCCAGACCGGGGATGTCCTCCTCCAGCAGCGCCTCGCTGACCGCGTCCAGATAGGCGCACTGCTCCGCCGTCAGCGCGGCGCGGGGCGTGTTGTCCGTCACGGCGGCGCCCCAGCACGACAGGCC
>ULSO01020027.1_pt1 | contig 10059 bp, 7 predicted proteins | sample 1956701 | NCBI WGS metagenome assembly ULSO01 (sample SAMEA4835708, study PRJEB28245) | human gut metagenome | biome: gut microbiome; material: fecal sample | place: Denmark | collected 2008 | reverse complement strand
TGCTTCCCGCCATGAAGCATGTCCCGGGCATGAGCGAAAGCACCATAACCGATATAGTCAAAAAATACGCAGCGCCCCGCTCCTTCGGGCGGGAGATACACCTGCATCAATGCATATTTCCAATATGTAGCAAAGCAAAAAACTAAGCATACGGAGGTGAACATTTCAAATGAAAAAACAGCCTGTACTCGTATTGCTTGCCGCTGGCATGGGCAGCCGCTACGGCGGGCTAAAGCAGATCGACCCCATCGATGCCGCGGGTAACCTGATAATCGACTTTTCAATCTACGACGCAATACGCGCCGGCTTCCACGACATTGTGTTCATAATCAAGCATGAGATTGAGCAGGACTTCATGGATGCCATCGGCAGCAGGATATCCCGGCGCGCCAACGTCAAGTGCGCGTTTCAGGAGATGAATAAGCTGCCCCATGGCCTGAAGGCTCCAGAGGGCCGCACAAAGCCCCTCGGCACCACCCATGCCCTGCTCTGTGCAAGAGACGAGATCGGCGGCAGACCCTTCTCCGTCATAAATTCCGACGACTACTATGGCCCTGCCGCTTATAAACAGCTTTACGAATTCCTCGCCGGAGACACGCCCTCAGACGAGCAGCTGATGATAGGCTATAAGCTGGAAAATACCCTCACCGAAAACGGCAGCGTAGCCCGGGGCATATGCGAGGTGGACGATGAAGGCTTCCTCACCCACATAGTGGAGCGGCGCAGGATATTCAAGCGGGAGCACGGCGGCGCTTTTACAGAGGACGACGGCAAAACCTTCATCGAGCTTCCGGAGGGCACCCCCGTCTCCATGAACTGCTGGGGCTTCAAGCCGGATATTCTTCCCATGCTGGAGGATGTATTCAAAGCCAATTTCGAAGCGGGCATAAAGGAGAACCCCGCCAAATATGAGGATCTGCTGCCCAACGCTGTGCAGACCCTTATGTCTGAGGGCAGGGTGCGGGTAAAGGTCCAGGAAAGCCCCGACCGATGGTTCGGCGTGACATACAAGGAGGATAAGTCCGCAGTTATGGAGAGCATAGAGAAGATCAAGGCTCAGGGCGTATACTCCGAAAAGCTCTGGGACTAATTCATCAAAGGAGAAACAGTTTATCAATGTGTGGAATAGTAGGCTATATAGGCCCCAAGCAGGCCGCGCCCCTCATACTGGAGGCCCTCAAAAAGCTTGAATACCGCGGCTATGACTCCTCAGGCATAGCCATTGCAGACGGCAATAAGCTTAGCGTCGTGAAGGCCAAGGGCAGGCTGAGCGTGCTGGAGGAAATGACGGACGGCGGCAGGTCCCTGCCCGGCTGCCTCGGCATAGGCCACACCCGCTGGGCAACCCACGGGGAGCCCAACGACGTAAACGCCCACCCCCATCTCAGCCAGCACGGCGATGTGGCTCTGGTTCACAACGGCATAGTGGAAAACTACATCGAGCTCCGTGATTTCCTTACCGAGCAGGGCTATTCCTTCATGTCCGAGACTGATACGGAGATAGCCGCAAACCTTGTGGAGCACCTTTACAGGAGCAACCGCGAGGACGGCCCCGAGGCCGCCATACGGGAGGCCCTTAGCCTCATCTCCGGCGCGTTCGCCCTGGGCATAATCTTTGCCGATCACCCAGATACCCTTTATGCCGTGCGCAAGGACAGCCCGCTTATAGTCGGCGTGGGCAAGGGGGAAAACTTCATCGCCTCAGACGTGCCTGCAATACTCAAGCACACCCGCCAGGTGATACGCCTTGACGAATATGACATGGCTGTGCTTACTGCCGGCAGCGTAAAGATATACAACCGCTACGGCGAGGAGCTGCACAAAAACATAGAGCATATCCAATGGGACGCTGACGCCGCCGAAAAGGGCGGATATCCCCACTTCATGCTCAAGGAGATAATGGAGCAGCCCGACGTGATACGCAACACCGTCCGCCCCCGTATAAAGGAGGGCGCCATAGACCTCGGCCTTTCCCATATATCGGCGGAGGACATACGGGCCTGCGACAGGATATTCATAGTGGCCTGCGGCTCCGCAAGCTACGTAGGCCAGGTGGCGAAGCACTACATCGAGCGTTACACCCGCATACCCGTCACGGTGGAGCTGGCATCGGAGTTCCGCTATTCCAATCCCATAGTGACTGACAGGACCATAGCCATAGTCATAAGCCAGTCCGGCGAGACCATAGATACCCTCTTTGCCCTGCGCGAGGCGAAAAAGCGCGGCGCCCACGTACTGTCCATAGTGAACGTAGTGGGCAGCACCATCGCCAACGAGAGCGAGGATGTCATATATACCTGGGCCGGCCCCGAGATAGCCGTGGCCACCACCAAGGCTTACAGCGCACAGCTTTCCGTATGCTATCTGCTTGCCCTGTACATGGGACATTGCCGCCATATGGTAAGCGACGGCGAGCTTAAAAGCTGTCTGGACGCCATTGAGGAGCTGCCCGGCCTTATGCGCGGCCTTCTCGAAAAGTCATACTATATCAAGTACCTCGCATCCCTCCATTTCAGCTGCCGCAACATATACTTCATAGGCCGCAACATAGACCACGCTCTGGCTCTGGAGGGTTCCCTCAAGCTCAAGGAGATATCCTACATATTCTCCGAGGCGTATCCTGCGGGCGAGCTGAAGCACGGCACTATCTCCCTGATAGAGCCCGGCTCGCTGGTAGTGGCCCTCTGCACCTACAGTCCCCTGACCGAAAAGATGATAAGCAACATGCGCGAGGTAAAGGCCCGGGGCGCAGTAGTGCTGGCGCTTGCCACTGAGGGCACTCCCGGCGTAGAGGAAACCGCCGATCAGGTCATGTGGATACCCAAGACCGATCCCTTTGTTCTGCCCTCGCTGGCCATACTGCCCCTACAGCTCTTCGCCTATTACGTGGCTCTGCTCAAGGGCTGCGATATCGACAAGCCGAGGAACCTTGCCAAATCGGTAACGGTGGAATAAATACGGATATCAAAAAAAGTGGCTGAACGCCACTTTTTTTATGTCCGTTATCAGAATATCCTCCACGCGCAGATGAAGTTGCGTCTGGACCAGTCGCCCATGCAGCTCCTGTGTATTACCCTGCTGTTGCCGCTGGAGGCGTCTATCATCGTCCCGTCGCCCATGGCTATTCCCACGTGGCCGCGGAATACGATTATGTCGCCCCTTTGCAGGGAGGATAGGGAGGTGACCTTAGTGTAGCCCGATACGCTGCGCCAGCCGGAGGAGGTGAGGTACTTCTGGTTCACGCCCGCCTGCCTCAGACACCAGTATACAAAGCCCGAGCAGTCGAACTTATCCGGCCCCTTGCCGCCCTTTGAGTACCGGCAGCCTATCTTGCTCTGGGCCGCGGAAATGAACCTGTCAACGCTGCCCATGGTGCCGGTAAGCGCGCCGGTGCCGCCGCCGGACGAGCTGCTTCCCGACGATGAGCCGCCCGAGGAGGGCTTGTAGTTGCTGGGCGCCTTCTTGGCCTTGCTGGAGAACAGCGCGGCCATGGTGCCCTTGCCTACCTTGCCGTCGGAGCTGAGCTTGTTGCGCTTCTGGAAGGCCGATACGGCAGACTCGGTTGAGGTTCCGAAGTATCCCGTGGCGCTGCTCTTGAGGTAACCAAGCTCCTTTAGCCGCTTCTGAATTTTTGTTACGTTGCTGCTGGTCTCGCCCAATGATATCACGCTGGCCTTGGCGTTCCTGCTCATGAGCAGCTCCTTAGTGGAGGGGCCTATGTAGCCGTCCACCGTAAGGCCGTTCTGCCGCTGGAAGCTCTTGACCGCGTTCACGGTGTCCTTTCCAAATGTACCGTCCGGCGTGCTGGAAAGGTAGCCCAGCTTGTTGAGCCGCTTCTGATAGCGAAGCACATCGTCGCTCTTTTCGCCGTACTTCAGGCTCTTTGGCACCGCGTCCTCGCTGTAGAGCATTTCGCGGGTCTGGGTCCCCACCTTGCCGTCCACGCTGAGGCGGTTGTTCTTCTGGAACTCTATGACCGCCTTCTCGGTCTCCTCGCCGAAGTAGCCTGTGACCTTATCCAAATAATCCAGCTCACGAAGTCTCGACTGTATATCCTCCACGTCGGAGCCGCTTATGCCCAGATCCGCCATGTATGTGAGCGCCTCGTCGGAGAACAGCTTCTCGTAGGTCGCCCTGTCCACCACGCCCGTCACCGTAACGCCGTGCTGGCGCTGGAATATTTCCACCGCCTCCTTCGTGTTGGGGCCGTAGTAGTTGGTAGGCTCGTCGTTGTCCATATAGCCGAGGTCCATAAGCCTCTGCTGTATCTCGGCTATGTTCTCATCCTCAAAGCCCTGCTGAAAATACAGCGGTTTGGGGGTCGGCCCCGCCGCAAGCTCCTTAGCCTCCCTGTCCGCCTGAACATTCTCATAGTCGCCTGTAAGGTCTACTATGCCGGCGGAGGAGGTTATTACGCCCTGCATACTCTGCTGAGGCCGGTTGGCGGATATTACGGATATGCCCGCTATGAGCAGCACGAGGCAGCCCAAAAATGCGCACAGCGACGTTATGGTGCGCTTATCCCGGCGCTTTACGCCCAGCGCAAGCCGCCCGATGGCCCCGCCTATGCCGCCGCGCCTGCCGAAGCGCCGCAGGGAAAGCCCCAGCCGCCTGAATGCGTTTTGCAGTATGGTCTTTATGTTTGATAAGCCTCGGCTTTTTTTCATCTGCCAGCGTCTCCCGGATATCCAAAATATAAAATACTGTCTGAAATATTATAGCACAAATATTATAACGCAAAATCAAACAAATCGTAAACCCGCAAGGGAGCGTGTCCTTCTGCATTTTCAGGGCAATTTTGGATTTTGCGTCTATCAAATTATTTTGCTTGGGGTTATAATGATAAAAAAGCATAATTGGGGGAAGAATTCACAGCATGATAATCGTCGGCATATGCGGCGCCAGCGGCAGCGGCAAGAGCACCCTTGCGAAGGAAATAGAGGACTCCCTTACCTGCACCTCGGCAATAATCGGCCTGGACTGCTATTACAGGGACCATTCCGACCTGCCCTTTGAGGAGCGGGTACATATAAACTACGACGAGCCGGATATATTTGACTTTGACCAGCTTTATGCCGACATACAGCGTCTGCAAGGCGGTCTTCCCATAACCAGAAAGGGCTACGACTATGCCAGGCATATGCGGGCGGACAGCGACGAGCTGATACAGCCCATGGACGTGCTCATACTCGAGGGCATACATATGTTCCGCGATAAGCGCATAACCGACCTCATGAGCCTGAAGGTCTACATGCACGTGGATATAGACGTGTGCCTGCTGCGCCGCATAAAGCGGGATATACGGGTTCGCGGACGCTCCATAGAAAACATAGCCGAGCAGTACATGGCGACCGTAAAGCCCATGTACGAGGAATACATAAGCAAATACATTCGGGAAGCCGACTTTGCCGTAATGCGGGGCGGCAGGAACCGCATGGCGATAGACGCCATTTCCGCCTACATCTCCGCCAAGCTGCTCGCGGAAAAATTCGACCGCGAGGCGAAGCAGGAGGCTCTCAAAAATTCAGCTTCGGAGGGTTCCATTGAAGGATAAGCAGGATATGGAGGGACTTTGGAAGTCCTCGAGAAGATACATTTTTATAGTGGCCTTCGGCGTCATATTATATGAGATAATCGAAAACCTGACCGCCGTAAAAAGCTCAGTCGGGGGCTTTTTCGACGCCATCAGCCCCATATTCATAGCTATGGCCATAAGCTTCATAGCCAATATGCCCATGTGCTTTCTGGAAAACAGGCTGTTTTCAAAATGGCGCGCCTCAAAGCTCAAGCGGGTAATATGCGTGGTGATGGCGATGCTGTTCGTGCTTTCCATAATCACGGTGCTGATAGTGATAGTAGGTCCCAAGCTGGTAGACAGCATAAAATCCCTGGCGGAAAACTACGATTCCTACTCCAAGAGCCTGATTAAATGGGGCACCGACGTATGGGAAAGGCTGAACCTCAACGATGACATAGCCGTAAAGGTTCGCCAGGTGTCCGAGGACATATTGGACAAGCTGGACGGCTTCATAAGCGGTCTCGCCTCCGGCCTGCTGCGCTTTACCGTAAGCACCGTGGGCGTGGTCGTGGATATGCTCTTTGCGCTGATAATCAGCATATACGCCCTCTCGAACAAGGAAAACCTGCTGTGCCAGTGCCGCAAGTTCATAAAAGCCGTGTTCAACGAGCAGCATGCCGCAAGAATATTGGATGTATGCGCCCGCACCAATAAATCGCTGCACAACTATGTATACGGTATGCTCATAGAGTGCTTTATACTTGGCATGATGTGCTTCATGGGGATGCAGATACTGGGCTTCCCCTTCGCAGTGCTGATAAGCGTTATAGTAGGAGCTTCCCAGATGGTACCCATAGTGGGCCCATGGGTATCAGGCGCAATAGGCCTCTCCATAATATTCGTTGTGGACCCTCCCCGCGCCCTGTGGTTCATAGTGTTCGTGCTGGCCATACAGCAAATAGAGGGCAACCTCATATATCCCAAGGTGGTTGGAAACGCAGTGGGCATATCCGGATTGTGGGTGATGATAGCGGTGCTGTTCGGCGCCCGTCTCTTCGGACTAATGGGCGCCATACTCTGCGTGCCCATAATGGCGGTGCTGTATACCCTTATTGGGGAATGGGTGAATAATCGGCTGGAGGAAAAGCGCGCCATTGCCCAGCGAGACGAGAAATGACGGAAATAAAAAAGCGGCCCTGGAGCCGTTTTTTTATTTATCTATATCACTGAGCTTTCTTAAGCTGCTGAACTTCGGAGTTGAGGTTTTTAACGACTATCTTGAGCAGTTCCACATCGCTTTGCAGCTCGTCTACTTTGCTCTTTGGGGCAAGCGTTTCAGAGAGCATGGCGTGACCCTCGGCTAAAACCTTGAGCTTAGGAATTATCTCGTTTTCGATGCGCAGGTTTGTCTTAATCGCCTCTGTCTTAAGGTTGCTCACATCTGCCTTAAGTTCACCGATGTCGGTCTTCATGCCGTTCATGTCGGCCTTCATGCCGTTCATATCGGCCTTCATGCCGTTCATGTCGGTCTGTATACCATTTATGTCAGCCTTCATGCCGTTCATGTCAGCCTTCATGTCATTCATATCGGCCTTCATACCGTTCATGTCAGCCTTCATACCGTTCATGTCGGCCTTCATACCGTTCATGTCGGCCTTCATGCCGTTCATGTCGGTCTGTATACTTGCCAGCATTTCAAGTATCTTTTCTTCGTTAGTCATTCGCCTCACCCTCCTTTGCCCTATATTATATCCTACGCCTGTCCCTATAACAAGATATGAAATCTGCTTATATCTCTATGATTTTGGCCTGACGGTCTGTCAATGGCAGCAGGGAAAGGTACACTGCCTAACGTCCAAGGACAGTGCTTCCCTTGCGGTACGGAAATCCGCATAATACCTCGCTGCATGAAAAAGGCGCGAACCCGCGCCTTGTTGTCTGCCTACTTTCAGTCCCTGCACTTATAGCTTCCGCACAGGCTCTCATCTTCGGGGTTGCCGGTATGGCAGCCGCACATAGGCTCAACCTCGATGCGTTCCAGCCCGCAGTCGCATCCGCTCATGTTGTATGCGCAGCTTGTGACCTTGCAGCCGATGGTCTGGCTCTTTGCCTTTGACATTCTTAAGTACCTCCTGTTTCGTAGTCAGCCTTAGTTTGCCGCCTGTATGGAGGCGCTATTCAGGTAGAATATGACAGGGCGTTTTCAGCTTTTTGCCTCGAACCTGTTGCCGCACTTGGAGCAGGTAACTCTTATCCTGCCCTTGCCCTTGGGTACCCGGAGCTTCTGCATACACTGGGGGCAGGTGAGGTATTTGTATTTTTTCTTTTCCTTCTGTACGTTTACAAAGTTCTGCCGGCGAATGCGCAGCGTCTGCCACCAGTTGCGCACGCTGCGCTCCATGTTCATATACCGGGCCAGCTCCTGCTGCCGGGCGTAAAAGTTTCGGCTAAGCATACGGAAAAGCGCAAAGGCGATAAGCGCCAGCGTTATGCCGCGCAGCGCGTAGTACACCCCTGCCGGCGCCCTGCCGAAAAACCAGGATATCACGGATACTATAAGGCTCGCGATTATCAGCGCCCTGCTGAGCTGATCCACGCCGTATCTTCCCTGAAACCACCTGTTGAACATATTATGCCCGCTCCTCTTGTCCTTTTATAAGTATCGCCGCGCCGTATGGGGGCAGTTCCCTTTCTATACAGCCGTTTTCCAGCTCGGCCCTGATATTGCCGCAAAAATCCTTATCCGCAAAGCAGGCCGTTACCGGCTCGCAGCTCCTGTTTACCATGCATATGACCTCCGGCCGGTACAGCGCGAATACATCGCCGCGCCCCGCGAAGGCGCAGCCGCCTTTGGCGCGTTTATGCAGCTCTCCCAGCTTTTGGAAATATGCGATGATCTCTGTATCCTCTTGACCCCATGGGTATGTGCCCCGGTTGAAGGGGTCCGCCATGCCTGTAAGCCCCGCCTCGTCGCCGTAGTAGAGGCAGGGGGCGCCGGGCATCATATACTGTCCCGCGGCCGCCGCCATGAAGCGCTTTCTGCCCGCCTTCAGCTGCTCTATAGTGGGGGAATACGCCGCCTGCTGCTCCTTGGTGAGGGCGTCCCTTTCCGGCGCGCCCGAAAGGGCGGTAATTGCCCTGACTACATCGTGACTGCCCATGAGGTTGAGAAGGCTCTCGTAAAACTGCGGCGGGTAGTTCTCCATAAGCCGGAGCAGGCCCCTTGCCAGCCCTTCGCCGTCAGTCCTTCCGAGGAAGAAATCCATAAGCAGCCTGCGGAATGGGTAATCCATCACGCTGTCCAGCTCATGGCCGTCCACATATTTACGCCGGCCGCCCATACTGTGCTTATTGGTGGCCTCCTCCCACACCTCGCCTAAGAGCACCCCATCGGGATCTATGCTCTTGAGCCTTTTGCGCAGGAATTCTATAAATCCGTCCGGCAGCTCGTCCGCCACGTCCAGCCGCCATGAGGTTATTCCCATCCTGGCGTATTTTTCCATTACGCCGCCTATGAATTCCATGTATGAAGGGGTAAGCTCCTTCACCTCGGGCAGCGTCTCAAAGCCCCACCAGCAGCGGTATTTGTCAGGGTACTCGGTAAAATCGTACCATTCCCGGCAGGGGGAATGGGGATTGCTCTGAGCCTCCTTGAAATAAACGCTTTCGCTGCCGGTATGTGAGAACACACCGTCCAGCATGAGCCGTATGCCGTATTCCTTAGCGGCCGCCGCAAGCTCGGCTAACGCACTGTCTCCCCCAAGCATGGGATCAACAGTCATGTAATCCGCCGTGTTGTAGCGGTGGTTGGTGGAGGAAAGGAATATGGGGTTGAGGTATATGCACCCCACGCCCAGTGATTTCAAATAGGGCAGCTTTTCCTTTACGCCGTACAGGTTGCCGCCGAAAAAGTCCTCCGGCACATAGTACCTTTGCCCGTTTACCGGCAGGTAGTCCGGGCTGTCGCTCCAGTTCCCATGGAGCCTCGGCGTCCCGAAGAGCCGCGTATGCTCCTCTATACCGAGTATTCCGCCCGTCCTGTTGAACCTGTCCGGGAATATCTGGTAAACGATAGTATTTTTGAACCAGTCCGGCGTTTCATAGGGGTCGTAGACCGTCAGCTGGTAGGAATCCGGCTGCTCTGTGTATATACTTCCCTCTCCCTCTGTACCGCTGTAATACCGCCTGCCTTCCGGGCCGTCAATCAGAAAATAGTACCATACGATACCGCTGTGGGCCGGGGTATAGGTAAAGCTTACGCCGCCCTCTTCCCGGGCGCCTGAAATCAGCTCCTCCCGTCCGTCTACCCAGAGCCTGAGTGTTATTTTACTGTCGTCCCTGTCGGTTTCCATAAAGAAGCGCACCGGGCGGCCCGCTTCCACCGCACCAAAGGGGGCTTTGTATTTCTCGTATCGCTGGTCGAATTTCATCATAATTAAAATTTTAGCATAAAATATTTCGTTAGTACCGCACTTCGCAACATTGTCACATTTTTTTGCCCTGTATGCACCATATGCCGCCCCACGAAATATTTTCTCACA
>ULSO01090169.1_pt1 | contig 10064 bp, 6 predicted proteins | sample 1956701 | NCBI WGS metagenome assembly ULSO01 (sample SAMEA4835708, study PRJEB28245) | human gut metagenome | biome: gut microbiome; material: fecal sample | place: Denmark | collected 2008 | reverse complement strand
TCCGTCTGCGGCGGCACGGATGCGCTGCGCGCACTGCTCCAGATACGCCTTGCTTCTCAGTGTCCGGTATTCCTCGTAGGTGCAGTGGAGGTTCACCTCCACGCCGGCCACTGCCGGCAGCTCCGCCAATGCGTCCGCCATACGCCGTATTTCCTCCGGTGTGCCGGTGACGCTGGCAATAATGGGCACGTCATAGCCCACCAGTCCCTTGTAAAATACCTGCGTGAATTTCTCATATCCGGGGTTTTGCATCCCCACGCAGTTCAGCAGCCCCGAGGGCGTCTCCCACAGCCGGGGCGCCTCCGCGCCACGCCGGGGTTTGACGGTCATCGTGCGTGTCACCAGCCCGCCCAGACGGTGCAGGTCGATATAGTCCGCATAGGAGGAGCCGAAGCCCATCGTGCCCGCCGCGTTCAGCAGCGGCGAATGCAGCGTCACGCCGCCCACTGTGATGTTATCCATGAAAGATCACCTCACCCATCGGGAATACCGGTCCGTCCACGCAGACTTTTTTGTACAGCACGCCGCCGTCGGCTTTCCGCATGGGGAAGCCGCAGCCGGAGCACGCGCCGATGCCGCAGGCCATGCGTTCCTCCAGAGACACATAGCCCTCCGCGCCGTTTTGCGCGGCCCACTGCTGCACCTTAGCCAGCATGGCCGTCGGCCCGCAGGCGTACACGACGCCTGCCGCTGTTTCCGGCAGGATATCCGTTACCAGGCGGCCTTCACTCTCATAGGCGGTGTGTACTGTCCCGTAGGTCCGCAGCGTCTTTCCACACAGGTCATGGGCCGCGTCGCGGCAGCCCAGATACACGGTCACAGCCGATCCTGCATCATGCAGTGCCCGGGCCAGCATACACAGGGGCGCCGCCCCCATGCCGCCGGCTACCAGTATCGCCTGCTCGCCCTCCACGGGGAACGGCGTGCCGATGGGGCCCATCACGTCCAGGGCTTGGCCCGCCCGCACGGCGGACAGCAGATCGGTGCCTGTGCCCACCACCCGATAGAGCAGTGTCAGCGTGCCGCCGATGCTGTCGGCTTCGCAGATGCTGATGGGCCGCCGCAGCAGCGGTGCGGTGCCGCTGCCCACCCGGATAAACACGAATTGTCCCGGCCGGCAGCGCTGTGCGATCACCGGTGCGTGGAGTGTCATTTTATAGTAGCCGTCCAGAATACGGTTGTTTTCCCGTACGGTGGCCATTTCACGAGTCCTGTCAGACATATTCCGCCTCCTGCGGCTTACTTCCGCCGCTTATCCATAAAGTCCCGCAGCATTTCCTCGATATACGGTGCGTCCTGTCCGGGTGTGAACACAGGGGCGAACGCCTCCTTGTCCTCCAGCGGCGCGGTGGCGTCGATGCCCATCTTGGACGACGCACGGGGATACGGCGCGGAGGGGTCCAGCGTGGGGCTGTACATCACCGGCAGTATCATCACATCCCGGTCCGCCTGCATACGGGTGTTGATCGCCCATTCCACCTGCTGCATATCATGTACGTCGATATCCTCGTCCACCACCACACACAGCTTGATGCCGATGTTGGCCGCCAGAAGGGCGGTCATCACATTCCGCGGCTCATAGGGATGGCGCTTCTTGATGGACACCACGCAGTGGTGGCGGCTGGTGCCGCCGGAGGTCAGGCAGATGTCGTGGATGTCCGGGCAGATCTTGTACGCCTCGCGGTAAGCCAGCGCTGTGGCCGCCAGATCCATCATCCAGTGGTTTTCCGTCATGGGCATACCGGTATAGGCATTCTGGAAAATGGCGTCCTTCCGCATGGTGATGGCGGTGATCTCCACCACCGGGGCTTTGCGTACCTCGCTGTACGTGCCGGGATATTCACCGAAGGGGCCGTCGTCCTCTCGCAGACCGGGCAGGGTGCGTCCCTCGATAACGATCTCCGCGGTGGCAGGCACCTCTACGTCGATGGTCTTGCACTTGACCATCTTCACCGCCTCGCCCCGCAGGCCGCCGGCCATGCCCATCTCATCGGTGCCCAGTGCCGGCCGGCACTGTGACGCGATGGCGATGATGGGGTCGCCGCCGATGACCGTGGCGATCTCCGTGCCCTTTCCGTTGTCCTCGTTGCGTTCGATAATGGTACCCAGATGCCGTCCCTTGGGGGCAAAGCAGGTCATGTGGTTCTTGTCCAGCAGCAGCATCCGGTGCATGGAGGAGTTCCGCACACCGGTGATGGGGTCGTTGGCCATCTGCACGCCGGCGGTGATATAAGGCCCCAGGTCCTTCTCGAAGTTTGTCAGGATGGGCAGCTTGTACAGGTCCACCGCGTCGCCGGTCAGCACCACCTCGTGCACAGGAGCCTCGTCGTCACCCACCGTTACCGGCGGGATAAACTTGTTCTCGTGGGCCACGTATTCCTTAATAACGCTCTTTGTATCGTCGCCCAGACCCAGTGCCAGACGCACTCTCTCACGGGTGCCGTACAGGCCGGACAGCACCGGCATATCGTAGCCCTCCACATTGGTGAAGAGCAGCGCCGGACCACCCATGTCCGATGCCTTGCGCGTAAAGGCGCATATCTCGTGTACCGGGCTGACCTTCTTGTCGATGACCATCAGGTCGCCCCGCTTCTTCAGCTCCTCCAGAAATTCCCGCATATCGTTGTAATGTGCCATATGACTGTCGCTCCTTCCGTTCTGTCTGTGGCTATCGCGCCGTCCGTCGTCTGCGGGCCGCGCTGTTGCGTATGATGTTGTCCACGGTGTTTCGCCCCTGCTGGCATGGATGAGGGAGACTGTGTCCGTCGACTGTGTACAGTATACATTACAGTGTACACCACGATTTTTTCCCGCGCCAGGGGAGGGGAGAGGCGGCGGAACACCAGCCGCCGCAAAAATGATGTTACAGTTTACACGTCGGCCCGGGCCAAGTCAATAACCGGGCCATAGCGGTTTCACATCACTGCTATTTGTTGAAATAATACATTTCACAATAAGAAAGTTCATGTGCCATTTATACGACACTATTGTCTAAGGAAAGGCAATGCTTTGGACAGGCCGCCGCACACAGGCCGCATTCCCGGCACCGCCGGTCAGATACCCGCCATTGCTTGGTCTGCCGGTCCACGGACAGCGCGCCATAGGGACATTTCTTCGCGCACAGGCCGCAGAATACGCAGCCCTCCGTGGTGTGCAGCCGCCGTATGCCGCCCTCTGTCTTTACGGGGCGGTAGGGCAGATCATGGATGTCCAGTCCCGTGGCATCGCATACCGCATTGATGATGGCCGGTGCGCTGGGCACCACCGCGCACTCCGAAATGCTCTTGGCGCCGTAGGGCCCGGTAGGTTCGCCCTCTTCGATAAAGTCCGTCTGCAAACGGGGCATTTCCGTGGCCCGGAAGGGCCGGTAACTGTGCAGGCTGCTGTCTCGCAGCTGTCCTGCCGCGTCAAAGGCCAGCTCCTCCCGGAGCGCGTAGCCCAGACCCATCTGTATGCCGCCCTCCAGCTGTCCCTCGATACCCATGCGGTTCATCACCCGTCCGACATCGTGTACCGCGATGTAGTCCGTCACCGTCACCGCGCCGGTGGCCTTTTCCACCTTTACCCGCGCCATATGTACGCCGTAGGACCCGGGGGTGTGTGCCGATGCGTGGGTGGCCACACCGAATATCTCATGCTTTTGTACGCTCTGGGCGTAGTTCATTACCTCTGCCAGCGAGGCGCTGCCGCCCTCCGGCAGCCACGCCCGTCCGTCGTGCAGAGAGATGTCCTCCGCCTGGCTGTCCAACAGTCCGGCGGCGGCGCACCGCAGCTGTGCCGCCGCGTCCTCCGCGGCCTTCTGCACCGCGCTGCAGCTGACATACACGCCCCGACTGGAAAAGTCGCCCAGGTTCCACCCGCACACATCCGTGTCCGAGGCCACGCAGGCCACCTGTTCCGGCGGGATTCCCAGCGTCTCCGCCACGACCTGTATCTGCACCATCAGCTGTCCGTTGCCCATATCGTGGGTGCCGGAGTGCAGCACGCAGGTGCCGTCATCGTTCATCTTGACCACCATGCAGTTCTGGTCGATCTGCGAGCCGAAGGCCCCGCTGCCGTGCAGTCCCATGGCCCAGCCCTCGCCGATGAGGTACTTTCCGTCCTCATCGTCCATGTCCGGCCAGTTCTGCCGCAGTGCTATGGCCCGGCGCACGCAGTCCTTGGGCCGGGGGTTGCCGATGGGGTGCCCCGCGAACAGGTCGCTGTCCTCCGGATCCACCAGATTTTTCATCTGTAATTCCGTGTAGTCCATCCCAAGCGCGCCGGCGATCTTATACAACTGCCGTTCCATGGCAAAGAATACCTGCGGCGAGCCGTAGCCCCGCATGGCCCCCGCCACCGGCGTGTTGGTATATACGGGTATGCCCACAAAGCGCATATTCGGTGTTTTGTAGCCCTTGAATACCTTGGCGCTCATGGCGCCGATCACGTTCCCTGCGCTGGAGGCATATGCTCCGGTGTTGGTGATGGCCGTGATCTCCTGTGCCACGATGGTGCCGTCGTTTTTCACGCCGGTCTTCACCGTGATGACGCTGGCATGCCGCACCCGGGTGGATACCATGCACTCCCGCCGTGTGGCGGTGAATTTCACCGGCCTGCGGCACAGCATCGCCAGCGCTGCGGGGATCAGCTCCACCGAGGACTCCATTTTTCCGCCGAATGCGCCGCCCATGGTGGGACTTACCACCCGCACCTTGCTCAGCGGCAGGCCGAATATCCGGCTCAATACGATCCGTTCGCCAAAGGTGTTCTGATACGGTGCGGTGACGGTCAGCCGTCCCTGCGCGTCCACCTCCGCGATGGCGGTGTGGGGCTCGATGGCACAGTGGTGCACCGCCGGCGTGCGGTAGGTGTCTTCAAACACCCGGTCCGCCTCCCGAAAACCCTTCGTCACGTCTCCCGAGTTTTTCTCGATCCGCAGCGCGATGTTGCTGCTGCCGTGCAGGGGATAGGCGTCCTCCCGCATGGCCTCCAGCGGATCCGTCACCACCGGCAGCGGCTCGTATTCTACCTCGATCAGGTCGATGGCCGCCTGGGCGATATCCTCTGTCTCTGCCGCCACCGCCGCCACCCGGTCGCCCACAAAGCGCACCGTGTCGTCAAAAATGCGCTCCGTCTCGATAGGCGCCGGCGCCTGCATATAAAACCGCGTGGTGCTGTTGAACCGCGTCTGCGGTGTGTTCTGATAGGTAGCCACTGCCCACACGCCGGGCAGCGCCTCCGCCGCTGTGGTGTCGATGCGCTTGATCCGCGCGTGTGCTATCGGCGAGAAAAGCGCCTTGGCGTACAGCATCCGCGGCATGGTCATGTCGTCCACATACAGCAGTTCCCCTGTTGCCTTGGCCGCCGCATCCTGCACCGGGTAGCTCTTTCCGATGTACGTCAGATCCTTCACCGATCCTGCGCCTCCAGCCGCCGCGCCGCCTCCCGGACGGCCTCCTCGATCTTGTAGTAGCCGGTACAGCGGCACAGATTCGGTGCCAGCGCCTCCCGTATCTCCTCGTCACTGGGGTGCAGTGTCTTGTCCAGCAGTGCCTTGGCGCTCATCACCATTCCCGGCGTGCAGAAGCCGCACTGGACGGCTCCGCAGTCGATAAACGCCTGCTGTATGGGGTGCAGCTGTCCGTTCCGGCTCAGCCCCTCTATGGTCTCCACCCGATGTCCCGCCGCATCCTTAATAGGTACCTTGCAGGCGTTCACCGCCGTGCCGTCCAGTATCACGCGGCAGGCGCCGCAGTCGCCGGAGGAGCATCCGTTTTTCGCGCCGGTCAGGCCCAGCGTCTCCCGCAGTACCCGCAGCAGCGTCCACTGGGGCGGCACGCATACCGTGCGGAGCACGCCGTTTATATATAATGAGAAGTTCTCCATGTGCCGTCCTCCGCTTCTGCCGCCCGGCGTTATCCGCCCATGTCCGAACCGGCTGTATCTGTCTGCCCCGGCATACTGTGTCCCGGGCAGGGGCCGTCGCTCATGGTATACAGCGCAGACGTTGTTTCTGCATGTATTCGGATTGGATACTGTATACAGTATTCTTTGTGTACATATTTTACTCGCATTTCACCCCGCCGTCAATAGAAGTGCAGCATTTCTGCCCTTAGCACAAAAATAAACCCCACTTTTTTGACAATTATGACAAATCATACCCGCCCCGCCCGCAGTCCTCAAGCCGTCCCCTTGAGGGGTTCGCGGTGTTGAAAGACACGCCGGTGGCCTGTCAGACCCGCGAACCGACCCGCAGGGAGACAGGCGCCCCGAGGGGGCGGATGAGGTGTAGCTGCGCGGCGGCGAAACACCCCCAATTCCCATTTTCTGTCAAATTCTCCCGTTTTCCATTCCCGGTAACAGAAAAAATATGTAAAATTTCCATAAAAAGGCTGGACAAATGATGCAGCTGTGCTATAATCTGACTATCCGCAGAGGTACCTCTGCTTTGGCGTTTTAATGGAGATTAAAACGAGTGTGTCTGCGGAAATCTGAACACCGGGGTATGTGATATGAAAAAGGTATTGAGTTTGGTACTGGCGCTGGTCATGGCGCTGAGCCTGTGCACAAGCGCATGGGCGACAGGAGAAGCCGGTACAGGAGAAGGCACGGGTGCAACCGCAGGCACAGAAACCGGCGGTACAGGCGCAAACGGCACCGAGAGCGGCAAAACCAGCAGCGAAGAGAACGGCGGTCAAGCCACGACATGTGTTGCGGAGACCGGCAGTAAGCAGTACGTGACACTGCAGGAGGCTATCGATGCGGCCGGTAGAAAAGCAACCGTGACGATGCTGGCGGATACCAGGGAGAACGTCACCATTTCCACCAACGATCTGACCCTTGACCTGAACGGTCATACCCTCAACGGCAGCACCGGCGAACGCAAGCCCGCACTGACGATCACCGCACGCGTGACGGTCAAGGACTCCAGCGAGGGGCAGACCGGCACGATCATGCGCGAGGATACCGCAGAGAACTCCGGCGTGTCCTCCCATTACGTCATTGATGTTCAGGGTAAAAACGGCTTCCTGCTCTTTAAGAGCGGCACCGTCACGAATGGCAGTGGCGCCGGCGGCACAAACGGTGCGTCCCTTGTCCGCATCGGCACCGACGACCAACCGACATGGAAGCCGCAGCTGACCATCGAGGGCGGCACGTTTAGTCAGGACAACTTCATTGTCCTCAAGGTTGGCGGTTACGGCGTGCTCTATGTGAAGGGCGGCACGATCAATTCCAAGAACAGCTACGCGGTTGAAAACTGGAGCTTCGCTGTCATCAAGGATCAAGCGGTCGTAAACGGCAAGGTGTCCTCTTGGACCTACCAAAATAGTTTGAAGAAGAACGAGCTCGAGATCAGAGGCGGCACGGTCAACGGCGACCTTGAAGCCATCAGCTATGACGGCGTGGCTGGCAAGCGGGCACTCGTTTCCATCAGCGGTGGTACGGTCAACGGCACACTCATAACGGGTATCTATGGTAGTGCGACCGAGCCCAGTAAAGATATAGCCACCATCGAGATTACGAGCGGTACGTTTAAGAACGACCCGACCAAGTATGTGGTTGAGGACTCGGCAGTTACGAAGAACGAAGATAACACTTTCGGCGTAGCGAAGGCATACCTTGCCAAGGTCGGCGACACCTCCTACTACACCATGGAGGAGGCGTTCAAGGCGCAGACGGCCAGCGGCGAACCTATCGTCATGCTGCGCGATTATACCACCGGTTCAACATTCAACTCCGGCACCATTAAACGCACGGTGGATCTGAACGGCCACACCTGGACCTGCACCGGCACGGATGCAAACAGCGCGGCCTTCGAGATCAACAACCCCAATGCGATGCTGACCGTGAAGAACGGCAAGGTGGTCAGCAGCCAGCTGGTGGGTCTGATCCCCTCCGCCATGGGCGGCACCATCACCTATGACAATTCCAGTCTGGTGTTCGATGGTGTCGAGATGACGACCACCGCCCACAGCGGCATCGAGACCAACGGCAACAACACCAACGATACCGTGACGCTGAAGAACAGCACGCTGAACGTGCCCAACGGCTTTGGCATCTACTTCCCCAGCAGCGGCAAGCTGACCATTGAGAACTCCACCATCAACGCCAAGACCATGGGCGTGCAGGTCTGCGCCGGCAGTCTGGAGATCACCGGCGACAAGACTGCCATCAATGTTACCGGCGATCCGGTTCCCAAGACCGAAAACGACGGCGCCATTCAGGACGGCGCGGCCATCTCCGTAGTGGACCGCACCGGCTACAAGGGCCTTGACAAGGTTGAGGTAAAGAACGGCAGCTTCACCGCCAAAACCGATGAGGCACTGAAGGCGTATAAGTACGAGAATAAGGAGGAAGGCAAGTTCGACAACGACGATAAAAAGCTTACCGTCACCGGCGGTACGTTCTCCAGCCAAGTGCCCAGTGAGTATGTTGCTGCAGACAAGAGAGTCCGCGTGGACAACGCGAACAGCTATACTATTGTGACGAACGGCAGCATCACCAGCGGCACCTACACCGAGGAGCCCACGGTGGCCCCCGGCTACAAGGCGGTCAAGAATGATGATAATACTTGGCGTGTGGAGAGAACCTCCTCCGGCGGCTATTACTACTACGGCCCCTCTATCACCGCCGTTCTCAACGGCACCAACAAGTCCGCTACGGATTATCCCGGCGGCGATTACGGCCTGGTGTTCCGTTCCACCGCGGCGTTCAGCACCTTCCAGGGTGTCCAGGTGGACGGCAAGACCCTTGCCAAGTCCAACTACACCGCTGAAGAGGGCTCTACCGTGGTGTACCTGAAGGCCGCGTACCTCAAGACACTGGCGGCGGGCAAGCACACCATCACCATTTTGTCCACGGCGGGCAACACCAGCATGGACTTTACCATCGGCGGCAAGAGCAGCAGCCCCAAGACCTTTGACGCGGGCGTGGGTATCTACGCCGTGACGGCTGTCCTGTCCGTTACCGGCATGGCGTGGACCGCTAAAAAGCGTCACTGAGAGCAAATAAAAAAGAAAGCCCGTAAGGGCTTTCTTTTTTTCCACGCGTCTGAAAACCCCTTGCAAAAGGGAAAGGAATATGTTACCATGTACTTTGTATACAGTATCCCATACACATATAAGAGAGACTGCACTGCGCCCAAGCCCCGGCAGGGGAGGGAAAATCAGCAGAATTTGCCGGTTTTGCTTGCTTTTTCCCGCAGCAGCGGGTATAGTGTGTATAGAACCGCCTGCTGCGGTACAAAAAGAAGGGGGCATAGAGAGATGACAGCCTTCACACCGGTGGACCCCGCTAATCCCCAGCGCGAGACGATATATACCCAGCTGAAAAACGCCATCATCAACGGCGATATCGCGCCGGATGAGCGCATTGTCGAAACAAAATACGCCGATATTTTCCGCGTCAGCCGCACCCCCGTGCGCGAAGCCATCCGTATGCTGGAGCGTGAGGGGCTGGTGGTCTACGAGCCCCGTAAGGGCGCCGTGGCCCGGCCCAGGCTGACCCGTGCCGAGGTGGACGAGGTCTATACCATCCGTTCCGCCCTGCAGCTGCTCAGCGTGGATGCAGTGGTGCGGAACATCACCGACGCGCAGCTGGACGCCATGGAGGCCGACAACCGCGGCTGCGCCGAGGCGCTGGACAAGCATGACGTCGGTGCGTATTTCCGCCACCTGGACGAATTCAACGGCCTGTTGACCCAGAGCAGCAATATGCCCCTGCTCATCAAGCTCCTGGACCAGATCGAAAGCTACAGCGCCACCACGTCGTTTCAGAACCCGGAGCACGCCCGTTTCCGCGAGAGCGTGCTGTCCGATGACGAACGCCGCCGCCGTGCGTTGGCGGAGCACGAGGAGATCGTGGCGTCCCTGCGGGCCCGTGATGCGGATCGCCTCCGTCGGGTGCTCACCGCCCATACCGCTAACGTTCACGAGGCAGCCCTCCAGCGCTACGGCAGGGAGGACTGATGCACAGACCCCATCTGCATGACGGATATGTACCATCTGCATGGCGGATATGTATCGCCCGCATGACGGATATGTACCATCTGCATAGCGGGTATGTACCGTCTGTATGACGGA
>ULSO01021223.1_pt1 | contig 10075 bp, 12 predicted proteins | sample 1956701 | NCBI WGS metagenome assembly ULSO01 (sample SAMEA4835708, study PRJEB28245) | human gut metagenome | biome: gut microbiome; material: fecal sample | place: Denmark | collected 2008 | reverse complement strand
CCCGCCAGTCGGCGCAGTTCATGCAGTTGGTGACGTTACTCGGCGCACAGAAGAATAACCTGCTGGCGACCGTCGAGAATTTACAAACCGCCAAGGAAAACGCAGAAGCGGCCTTGAAGAAATACATGGCCCAGACTCTGCAGGCTCTGCAGCCGGAAATGATCAACGGCATTCCGCTCTACTGCGCGGCGCTGCCGGCTCTGGAGAAAAAAACGGGCAGTGATTATGTCGCCTCGGTGACTAAAGAAAAAGGCGTCTGCATTCTCGGCTCCGGCCTGGAACGTTATTCCCTGACCATTGCCTGCCATCCGGAGATTCCCTTGGACTGCAGCAAAATTCTCAATGAAGTGCTGGCGGCGGACAGCGGCCGCGGCGGCGGCAAAACTCAGCTGGCTACCGGCGGCGCCAGTAATCCTGAAGGACCGACAAATGCTGTGCAAAGAGCCCGTGAACTAGTACAAATGTACTTGACTCAAAATTGAATTATACTCATTTGTCTAGTATTCTGTGAAAAATTAGCTATTTGATCAGATTACACCACAAGTAATATATAGCAGCTAGTCATACGATGAAATATGCCTAAAGACGAGTGTGAGGCAAGAGAAGCCGTACTCAAGGAAGTCGCAGAACAAGGCGTCCGTTTTATCGAGATGCAGTTCTCCGACATCCTCGGCACTGTCAAATCTGTCGCCATTCCTTCTTCCAAGCTGGAAAGAGCTTTGGCCGAAGGAGTGTTTATAGACGGTTCTTCAATTCTCGGCTATGCCACCATTGATGAATCAGATATGCGGGCCCAGCCGATTCCTGAGTCTTTTCAGATTTATCCCTGGACTAACGGTACTTACATGAAATCAGCACGTCTGCTGTGCCAGATTTATGACCACTGCGGCAACCGCTTCAAAGGTGATCCCCGCTGGGTCCTGGAAAAAATGGTCGATAAAGCCCGTGCAAAAGGTCTGGAGTTCTTTATCGGACCTGAATTCGAATTCTTCCTCTTCAACCTGGATAGCAACGGCGATCCTATCCTGTCTCCTTCCGACGCTGCCGGTTACTTTGACCTCTTGGAACTGGACCGCGGGGAAGAAGTGCGTAAAGAAATCACACTTAAACTGGATGAAATGGGCTTTGATACGGAAGCGTCTCACCACGAAGTGGCTCCGGGACAGCATGAAATCGGCATGCGCTTCAACCAGGCGATCACCGTTGCCGACCGCATCATGACTTTCAAACTAGCCGTCAAAACCATCGCTAAACAGCACGGATTCTACGCTAGTTTTATGCCTAAGCCGATGTATGGGTGTAACGGATCTGGAATGCACGTGCATCAAAGCCTTGCATCTGAGGATAAAAACCTGTTCGACGATCCGAGCGGCAGGTTTGGTCTGAGCCAGGAAGCCTATTATTATCTTGGTGGGCTGCTGGCTCACGCTCCGGAGATGAGTGCTATCCTAAACTCACAAGTCAACTCCTATAAACGCTTAGTACCAGGATACGAAGCCCCCTGCTACATATCCTGGGCCAACATGAATCGCAGCGCTCTCATCAGAGTTCCTGCAGGCCGGGGCATGAAGACGCGCGTTGAAATCCGCAATCCAGATCCAGCCGGCAATCCTTATCTGCAATTCGCCGTCATGCTGGCCGCGGGGTTAGATGGTATTGAACACAAAATTACTCCCCCAGAGCCGATGGAGAGAGATATTTACCACATGTCCGCGCAAGAAAGAACGGAAAACGGCATTAGTTCATTACCTGCTAACCTAGGTGATGCGCTGGAGATCATGTCGCACAGCCCGCTCATGAAAGAAACACTCGGCGATCACATCTTCGAACACTATCTCAAAATCAAAGGCGATGACTGGGACAGTTACCGGACGCATGTGACAGACTGGGAAATCATCAACTCTCTGCGCAAGCTTTGAGCGTTTTCATTAAACCTTTTTCCAATTCCTTTTCCTTTTTTCACAGGCTTCACAAAAGACTGCTTTCCGCGCAAGGTTTAACTAGCTAGGCAACATCACAAAAACTACTATGATGAGAGGCGTAAACCCCCGCCAGATTGAACGGGCCATGAAGCAGGCGGGTATTAGAACTAAAGAGATCGGTGATGTCGAAGAAGTCATCATCCGGACCAAGAGCGAAGAGTACGTCATAACCAATGCTTCTGTCACTATGATGGATATGAAGGGACAAAAAACATATCAGGTGATGGGTGATACTGAAATTCGTCCACGAAGTGCGTCTCAATCTGCCCAACCCGCTGAAGAAGTAGTTCCTGAAGAAGATATTCAGCTCATCATGGATCAGACTGGGGCCTCGCGTGAAGCGGCTATCCAAGCACTCAAAGACTGCGGCGGACAGCCGGCAGAAGCCATTATCAAACTCATTTCTTGAGGTATTATTATGTGTTTAGCCGTACCCGGACAGATCGTTGCCCTTGAAGGCACCCAGGCCGATGTTGACTTTGGCGGCGTGCTTAAAAAAGTCAATGTTTCCCTAATTGAAGGCCAGATCGGAGACTGGGTGGTTGTGCATGCTGGTTTCGCCATTGAAAAGATGGACGAAGAGGAAGCACAGGAAACCCTTCAAACTTGGAAAGAACTTCTGGAAATGGAAGAAGAACTGGAAGAGCATTAAAAATGACTGATTAAGCAGATCTGCTTAATCCGGCCACCTTTTTTTAATACACTACTTTTCGTAATATCTTATTAATTTCAGCGATGGGCTGCTGACGGGGATTAGAACAGTGAGGACTGTTTTGTTACAGTTCAAACAAGAAGAAGAAATGACCAATTTTTACTAATCATGCAACCAATGTGCTGATTTCTCCACTATCTATTTATATTGGATATACCATCCAAGTAATAGAAGAATGCTAGGCACTTCCAAAATCACCTCACTAACAACACATTCTTCTGTTGAATCGTTCGACTCTATCCCCCTGTTCGTACGAAAGCATAGCCGGCGGGAGCTGCTAGCCTGCCCAGCTATACTTATTTTTTTATCTGGCTGATGATTGTTTAAGCTAATTTGTTTTATATTTTTGATAACGAACTTTGAGAACAATTATATAGGCGAAATACCTTGAGTTGGATCAAACTCTAAGTTAAAGGGGAGATTATGAGTAAGAATGTATTGATCATTTCATCAAGTCCACGCAAAGGAGGAAACTCCGATGTTCTCTGCGATCAATTTGCTAAAGGTGCGGTAGAATCAGGCAATACTGTAGAAAAAATATTCCTTAAAGAGAAGAAAATAGCCTACTGTAACGGCTGCGGCGCTTGTTTCAGCGGTGACAAATGTCCCCTGAAGGATGATGCAGACGAGATTGTAGAAAAAATGATTGCAGCGGATGTTATCGTGATGGCTACACCAGTTTATTTTTACACCATGTGCGCCCAGATGAAAACCCTCATCGACCGGACCTGTGCCCGTTACATGGATATTGCCGATAAGGAATTCTATTTCATCATGACCGCAGCGGATCCTGAACGGTTATCGTTAACCAGGACTTTGGAATGTTTCCGCGGTTTCACCGCCTGTCTGCCGGGAGCTGAGGAAAAAGGAGTTGTTTACGGTACTGGCGTCACCAACATTGGCGAGGTTGAGAATACAAAAGCCATGTACCAGGCTTACGAAATGGGCAAGACCATTAATTAAATTGAAATCACAAATAACTTCAAGAGGTGTAAAATGAAATCATTAATTGCATATTTTTCACGTGCAGGAAAAAATTACGTTAAAGGCGACATCGTCGATCTGCCGGTAGGCAATACGGAAATCATTGCTCAAGAAATTAAAGAATTGACCGGCGGTGATTTGTTTCAGATCAGAACCAAAGTGGATTATCCCGCTGATTACCGTCAGACGACAGAGGTTGCCCGAGAAGAATTAAATAACGATGCCCGCCCGGAATTAGCAGAGAAGCTAGACAGCCTTGCTGATTACGACGTCATCTATCTCGGTTACCCCAACTGGTGTGGAACGATGCCGATGGCCGTCTTTGCGTTCATAGAATCATACGATGTTACAGGAAAAATCATCGTACCCTTCTGTACCCACGAAGGCAGTGGCTTCGGCGGCAGTATCTATGATTTGCAGAGAATTTGTGCGCAGGCGGAAGTATTGTCAGGTATCGAAATTCGGGGAAGCGAAGTAAATACGCCGGCAACAAAACAAAGATTAAAGAATTATTTAGAAACAATTTCATTAATTAAATAAAGGTGATAAAATGTCTGATAAAAAATTAGGTTTCGGTTTGATGCGTCTGCCTGTTACCGATCCTAACGATGAAGCTACCGTTGACATCGAATTGATTAAACGCATGGTTGATACATTTCTCGACAGAGGCTTCGACTATTTCGATACTGCTTACATGTATAATGGCTTTCAAAGTGAAATCGCCGCCCGCGAGGCACTGGTTAAACGACATGCCCGAGAAGATTTCCGCTTGGCCAGCAAAATGCCGACGATGTTCCTTCAACAGAAAGAAGATCAGGAGCGGATCTTTAACGAACAGCTGGAAAAATGCGGAGTGGATTATTTCGATTATTACATGATGCATAATCTCAACATCATTTACTATGAAATCGCGGAGAAATTCGCGAGCTTTGACTTCCTCCAGCAGAAAAAGAAAGAAGGAAAAATCAAGAAAATCGGTTTCTCCTACCACGACAATGCCGAGTTACTGGATAAGATCCTTACTGAACACCCGGAAGTTGATTTCGTTCAGCTGCAGTTAAATTACATGGATTGGGATGATAAGAACATTCAGTCCCGCGGCTGTTACGAAGTGGCCAGAAAACACAACAAACCAATCATCGTCATGGAACCGATTAAAGGCGGTACGTTGGCTAATGTCAATGAAGAAGTGGAAAGGCTGTTTAAAGCTTATAACCCCGACTTATCGGTTGCTTCCTGGGCTATCCGTTATGCTGCTTCCTTAGAGGGTGTGGAAACAGTCCTCAGCGGCATGTCCACTTATGAGCAGCTCTTAGACAATACTGGCTATATGCAGAATTTTCAGCCGTTGGTCGAGGAAGAGTATCAAATAATCAAAGAGGCGGCGGCGATCATCCGGAAAGACATCACCATTCCTTGCACAGACTGTCATTACTGCATGGAAAAATGTCCGCAGAAGATACCCATCGCTACCTACTTTTCATTATATAATGAAAAAGAAAAAGAAACTGCCAGAGCCTATTACGTCCAGCAGGCTTATTACGATAATCACACCAAAAATCACAGCAAAGCTTCCGATTGCATTGAATGTGGACAATGTGAAGACAACTGCCCCCAGCACATTGAGATTGTTAAATATCTGAAGGAAGTTGCCAAATCGTTTGAAGCAGGCGCTTAAGGGGTTTAAAAATGGAGAGCATGCTCTATTTGGAATGTTACTCAGGAATCAGCGGCGACATGGTGGTCGCCGCACTCCTCGATTTAGGAGCTGACCAAGAAGTATTGATGAAAGCTCTGCGCAGTCTCTCCGTGCAAGGTTTTGCGGTAAAAATCAGTCGCGTTAAGAAATCCGGACTGGAGGCTTGTGATTTTGCGGTGACTTTGACAGAAGGACAAAATCACGACCACGATATGGAATATCTCTACGGCACCGCTGAAGAAGAAGTTCAGCAGCAAGTTCACGGGCACCGCCATCTGGCTGAAATTATGGCAATCATCGACGAGGCGGCAATGAGCGACCGCGCCAAAGAAATTGCCGGCCGCACTTTTATGATCTTGGCGGAAGCTGAAGCGCAGGCTCATGGTTTACCGGTGGAAGAAGTTCATTTCCATGAAGTAGGGGCGATTGATTCCATTGTTGACATTATCGCCGCTGCCGTCTGTCTGGACAACCTCAATTTACCGCAGGTAATTGTTTCCGAATTGTATGATGGACAGGGCCTTGTGCGCTGTCAACATGGCGTTATCCCGGTACCGGTGCCGGCCGTAGCCAATATTGCGGCCAATAATAATTTAACACTACATATTAACAATCTGCAAGGCGAGTATGTAACGCCGACCGGCGCTGCACTGGCAGCAGCTATGAAGACCAGCAATAAGCTGCCAACAGAATTTTCGATTGTCAAAATCGGCATGGGCGCCGGTAAAAGAAAAACAGCGCTGCCCGGCCTTCTCCGCGCGATGATTATCACTGCGGAAGCAGATGAACAAAGAATCTGCAAGCTGGAATGCAACATTGATGACTGCAGTGGTGAAACTTTAGGTTACACCATGGACAAGCTCTTCGAAGCTGGCGCCAAAGATGTTCATTTTCAGCCAGTATACATGAAAAAGAACCGTCCAGGTTATTTATTAACCGTCATCTGCTCACCCAACGCCCTCGAACACATGAAAGAAGTCATCTTCCGTGAAACAACAACGATCGGAGTCAGACATACGGAAATGGCGATGACGATGATGTCTTGTCAGCGTGTAGCGATTACAACGATTTACGGCCCAGCCACAGTAAAGATCTGCGACTATCAAGGGCGAGAGCGCAAATTCTATCCTGAGTATGACAGCGTAACAAAAATCTGTAAGGAATGCCAGCGTCCGTATGATGAAGTTTACCGCATGATTCAAAAAGCAGGGGAAGAAAGTTTCAAACTGCATTCCGCAGGAGAGAGTACTAATGATTGAGGCAGCAACCATGACAAAAAGATATATGGGCCGCTTCAGCATGGAGCGGGCAGACAGGATGATCACCGGCCGAGAGATGATTGCATGAAGATCGCCGAAGTCAGTAAAAAATACGGGATCTCGCAAGATACATTACGTTACTATGAGCGGGTAGGAGTTATACCGCCGGTTAACCGGGCCAAAGGCGGTGCCCGTGATTATACCGAAGAAGATTGTAACTGGGTAGAATTAGCTACCTGCATGAGAAATGCTGGACTGTCTATTGAAGTAATTATCGAATACATCCGGCTCTTCAATCTGGGAGACGAGACAATTCCTCAGCGGCTGCAGTTACTGATAGAACAACGGGAAAAGCTGCGGGCGCAGAAGAAAGCCGTCGAAGACATGCTGGAACGTCTCGATTATAAAATCAGCCGTTATGAATTAGCTGTAAAAACAGGCGTACTCTCCTGGGAAGAAGAAGATAAAAAGTGCTGAGTCGCTGTTTTAAAAATTCAAAGTAACGACTAAACTCACGACAGTAGTAATCAGCAGTGAAAAAGCAGCGGCCAGTAAAACCAGCCCGGTGGATTTTAGAAAGTTATTGGAAAAATCAGCAGCTAAACAGCAGCAGGTATAGCCCAGCACAAAAAATAGGATGGTCAACAACAGCAGGTAAATGAGCAAATCTGGATGATAATCAAATATTGTGCTGACCGCATAATCAACTTCTAACACCATATAGATCAAGATAAAATTTTAAACTGCAACTTGAAATTCGTTTGCTTCTTAAAATGCCACATCTCTGCCACAGGCAATAATAACCACGAGCTGTGCATAACGATAATTGAATTCTATGTTTTGTGATCCAGATAGTTAAATAATATGAAATTTAGAATCGATGAGTATATATTTTGTAATACAGATACAGTCCGCGATCGGTTAATCAAGTGAGACAAGAGGCGGAATATGAGTGAAGCGCTGTTGGAACGGGTCTTTAAATTAAAAGAAAACAACACCAATGTCCGTACAGAGATTATTGCCGGTTTCACCACTTTCTTCGCCATGTCATACATAATTTTTGTAAACCCCAATATGCTGCAGATCACGGGTATGGACTTCACGGCAGTGATGATTGCTACCTGTGTTGCTTCAGCCATAGGATGTTTTCTTACGGCCTTCATTGCCAACATTCCTTTTGCACAGGCACCGGGAATGGGTTTGAATGCCTTCTTTACTTTCACACTTTGCCAGGGAATGGGTTATACTTGGAATCAAGCACTGGCAATCGTGTTCATCTCGGGTATTATTTTCCTGATCATTACTTTAACACCGTTGCGCAGCAAGGTCATTGAATCAATCCCCCGTTCTTTAAAAAACGCTATTGCGGCCGGAATTGGTTTGTTCATCGCCTTTATCGGCTTGCTGAATTCTGGAAGTGGCCTGGTTACCGTTGTCGATGGCCAGTATGTAACAGATCTAGGGAACTTAGCGAATAGCAGTGTTTTGCTGATTGTCATTGGTCTGATCCTTACCGGTGCCTTGGTGGCCTGGAAAGTAAAAGGAGCGATCTTTATCGGCATCATTGCAACGACGATTATCGGTATTCCGCTGGGTGTTACAAATATCCCGGAAACGCTTACATACAGCAATTTTAGCCTGGCACCGACTTTTCTTCAGTTAGACTTTAATCTGCTCAGTCTGGGCGTACTGCCCTTAGTGACCGCAGTCGTCTCGCTGACAATGGTCGATATGTTTGACTCCGTAGGTACCCTGGTAGGCACAGCTACCGCCTCCAACATGGCCGATAAAAAAGGTAACTTCCCTAAGGGCGATAAGGCACTGGTAGCAGATGCGATTGCCACCTGTACAGGTGCTCTGGTCGGATCTTCGACAGTCTCAACCTTCATGGAATCATCTACCGGCATTAAAGAAGGCGGGCGTACCGGTTTGACGGCTGTAGTCGTTGGTCTGCTCTTTCTGGCAGCGATTCTTTTAGGCCCGCTAGCGTTAATGATTCCCGGTGCCGCCACCGCACCAGCTTTGGTGATTGTGGGGGTAGCGATGCTCGGTTCGATCAGGAACGTCGACTGGGATGATTTTGAAATCGCCTTATCCTGTTTCCTGACCATTGTGATGATGCCTTTCGCCTACTCAATTTCCGATGGTATCGGCTTTGGTTTCATTTCCTATATGCTGATTAAAGTGCTGAGGGGCAAAGCAAAAGAAGTGCCAATACTGATGTACATAATTTCAATCTTGTTCATAATTATGTATGTAATCTCTACCTACGAACACATTATCTAATTGGGCGTTCGCACCGCGAAGATCGCAGTGATAATTGATAATGCTGAGTGGATAAGAGTAATATTTTAATACAACTGGTAATTTGGTTCAATTCATAAACCGATTGCCACGGTAGAGGATATAAGCGACAGAGATGAAGTAATGGAGCTACGAAGTGAATCACGAGGACACCTTGCAGCATTGATTACCGTCATCTTCTGGGGCATTACCTATGTCTCTACCAAAAGTTTGCTCGAAGATTTTTCACCAGTCGAGATCTTATTCATCCGTTTTGTAATCGGTTATGCGGCCCTGTGGCTTATCTGTCCGCGCATTCTTAAGATCAAAGATCGGAAACAACATATTTACTTTGCAGCGGCCGGTTTCTGCGGAGTTACTCTCTATTATCTCATCGAAAATATTGCATTAACCTACACGTTAGCTTCCAATGTCGGAATCATCCTAGCAATGGCGCCGTTTTTCACAGCCATTTTCGGCTATCTCTTTCTTAAAAATGAGCGTCCCGGGCCGATCTTCTTTATCGGTTTCATAATTGCAATGACCGGCATTTTCCTCATCGGCTATAACACAGAAGCCAATCTAAAACTAAACCCGCTGGGCGATATTCTCGCAGTTCTTGCTTCCGTGGTCTGGGCAGCTTATTCTACACTCAGTAAGAAGATCAGCAGTTTCGGCTATGATACGACACAGTCGACAAAAACCATCTTCACCTATGGACTGATCTTCATGCTGCCTGTCGTGTTCCTGACGGATTTCAATCCCTCGCTGTCGGCGTTTGTGGAAGTTGATAACCTAGTCAACATCCTCTTCCTGGGATTAGGCGCATCAGCAATGTGCTTTGTGACTTGGAACTTCGCCCTCAAAGTACTGGGATCAGTGAAAACAAGCGTCTACATCTATCTGGTACCAGTGATTACTACCGTTTCTTCGGCAATCATCCTCGGTGAACAGATCACCGGCATGATCGTCTGTGGTATCATCCTCACGCTGGCGGGTCTTGTCCTTTCGGAACGGAAAAAAACAACAGTGAAAGAACCGAGCAGTAACGAAGAAGCATCATAAAGCAAGCCAGTCTTAGATAAAAGATCGTTTTGAGTTCTCATTTTTACCTATTTTAATGTTTTCACCGATTTTGTTTTAATGTTTTCACCGA
>ULSO01072074.1_pt1 | contig 10108 bp, 4 predicted proteins | sample 1956701 | NCBI WGS metagenome assembly ULSO01 (sample SAMEA4835708, study PRJEB28245) | human gut metagenome | biome: gut microbiome; material: fecal sample | place: Denmark | collected 2008 | reverse complement strand
TTATATGCGGGCGGGGCTGCATTGTGCGCCGCTTACCCATGCGGCACTCGGCACGTTGCCGCGCGGCGCGCTGCGCGCAAGCGTCGGCATGGATACGACAAAGCGACAGATCGACAAAACGCTGTGCGAGCTTTCGAAAATCGCAAAAGAGTCAGTCGAATTTTCTGCGGCGGATGAGCAGATGCAATAGTGCCCGACCGTTGAAGGGGATCAGCGGCCAGAAATACCGCCTGGTCCCGTCAACGGTTTTATTCGTCAGCAGCAGGACAAGCAGCAGCACATTTACCCCGAGCAGTCCGAAGATTCCGAAGGCAGCCGTTGCGCAGAGCATTGCAATTCTGCTGAATTTGGTGGCATAGCCCAGTTCAAAGCTTTGCTGAATGAAATTTGCAATGGCGACAATGGCGGCGTACAAAACGGTTTGCGGCAAGACCCAGCCTACCTGCACCGCGATGTCCCCCAGAATCAGCCCGCCCACCACGCTGAGCGAATTTGCCAAAGGGTCGGGTGTGTTGAGGGAGGCGAGGCGCAACCCGTCGATTGCAAATTCTATGATCAGAAATTGCAGCAGCAGCGGAATGGCGGGCTGCTCATGCTGCACCAAAAAAGAAAGAGAGTGGGGGACGAGCTGCGCATGGGTGTCGAAAAAATACCAGATCGGTGTGAGATATATCCCGATGAGATAGGTGAAAAACCGCACAAGGCGCAGATAGGTCCCGACGGCGGGCGGCATATAGTAATCCTCCGTCTGCTGCAAAAAATCGAGGATAGAGACGGGCAGAAGAATGGCTTGTGGTGAATTATCCGTTAAAATAACAACACAGCCCTCCAAAATTGCGGCGCTTGCGGCATCGGGGCGTTCGGTGAAGCGAAATTTCGGGAACGGATTCCACCAGCTTTTTTGAATCAGGATTTCCGCAATGCTTTGTGCGCCGAGCGTTGCGGAATCGGTCCGACTCTTTGCAAGGCGCAGCTTTACCGCTTTGACCGTGTCCGGATTTGCCCGTTTGCCCATATAGCAAACGGCGACCTGCGTTTTTGTGCTTTGCCCCACACAGAGCGTATGCACGCACAGCTCCGGACTTTTGATCTGCCGGCGCAGAAGCGCCGTGTTTTTCACAAGCGTCTCCACAAACCCCGTGCGGGCGCCGCGCAAAACGCGGTCGTTCTGCGGCTCTGCAATGCCGCGTGTGGGCACATTGCGTGCTTTAATCAAGATGGCGCACCCGTCATAAAAAAGCGTCGCCGCGCCCGTGCTGATTTGCAGGAAAATTTCCTGTGCATCAAGGCTCAGTGAGCATTCCGCATAGGAAACGGCGCGCTCTAAAAGCATTTGTGCCGTGCCGAGGTGCGCAGGCGCGGTTTGTACCGCCTCGATTACGCGCTCCAATACGGCATCGCTGCACAGCCCGTCGATAAGATACAGCTGCCCCGTTTTTTCTCCGATGCGTACGGTGCGCGTGATGATATCGCTGCTGTGCGAATATAAATACTGCGCTTCAAAGCGCTTTTGCAGGGTGTTGTTTTCGTGTGCCTCAGTATGCTGCATGGCTGACTTTGATTCCTCTGACAACTTTTTTCACATCTTTCCCCGAGAGAATAAAAAAATGCAGATCGGGGTTGATTTTTTTATAAAATCGCTTGACAGTGACGGAAAATAGTGTTAAAATAATACACTGTATTATAATTGCTTTAATGTCGGCTTTTTTGCCCATCGGCGGATTTTCAGCAAGGCTGTTAAAAGCAAAAATTCGACGGAAACGGTGTTTTTTTCGTGCGTCGAAAGCGCCGTTTTCCGATCGGGATGAGAAGGAGTGATAGATTCATGGTCAAACCCCAGAAGCTTGGTACGAATATCAGAATGAGCTTCTCAAAAATCTACGAAGCGATCGAGATGCCGAATCTAATCGAGGTGCAGAAGGAATCGTATCGATCCTTTGTGCAAGAGGGTTTGATGGAGGTTTTGAAGGACGTTTCTCCTATTGTGGACTATTCGGGCAACCTTGTCATCGAATTTGTGGATTATTCTATTGACAAAACCCCGAAATACCCCGTGGAGGAATGCAAAGAGCGGGATGTCAACTATGCCGCTCCTCTGCGCGTCCGCGTCCGCCTGACCAACCGTTCCACCGGCGAGGTCAAGGAGCAGGAGGTCTTTATGGGAGACTTTCCGCTGATGACGGAAAACGGAACCTTTATCATCAACGGCGCAGAACGCGTTATCGTGTCCCAGATCGTCCGTTCCCCCGGAATCTATTACGAATCCAGCATTGACAAAACCGGCAAGCGCCTGTATGCGGCGACGGTGATTCCGTATCGCGGCGCATGGCTTGAATATGAGACAGATGCCAACGACGTTCTCTATGTCCGCATCGATAAAAACCGTAAGATCCCCGTTACCGTGCTCATCCGTGCGCTCGGCATTGAAACCGTTGCTGAGATCAAGACATTTTTCGGCGATGACCCCATGCTTATCGGCACCGCCGAGAAGGACCTGATGCAGCAGGAGGCGGAAAAGAACAATTCCACTCCGGGCGATGAGGCGCTGCGCGAAATTTTCCGCAAGCTTCGCCCGGGTGAGCCGCCGCTGGTCGAATCCGCACAGATCTTGATCAACAATCTGTTCTTTGATCCCAAGCGCTATGACCTTGCAAGCGTCGGCCGCTATAAGTTCAACAAAAAGCTTGCGCTGTGCAACCGCATTGCCGGGCATACGCTTTCCCGCGCCGTGATCAGCCCCATCACCGGGGAGATCGTGATGGAGGCGGGCGTCGAGCTTTCCAGAGAACAGGCAATGGCGATTGAGCGCGCAGGTGTCAACGAGGTTTATCTGCGCCTTGATGAGGAGCGTGAGCTTAAGGTCTTTTCCAACGGCTGCGTCGACCCCGAAGCGGTGCTCGGCTACGATCTTTCCGAGGCGGGAATCAAAGGCAAGGTCAAGCTTTCCAAATTCCTTGAAATTTTGGAAGCATGCGACGGGGATCGCGATGCGATTCTGGCGGAGTGCCGCCGCTGCGCCGCAGAGCTTTCTCCCAAGCATATTACCAAAGACGACATTTTTGCCTCGATCAACTATATGATCTGCCTGACGCATGATGTCGGTCAGCAGGATGATATCGACCATCTCGGCAACCGCCGTCTGCGTTCCGTCGGCGAGCTTTTGCAGAATCAAATGCGCATCGGTTTTTCCCGCATGGACAAAATTATCCGCGAGCGCATGACCACAAGCGACACCGAGGTGCTCACCCCGCAAACGCTTGTCAATATCCGTCCGGTTGTGACGGCAATCCGCGAGTTCTTCGGTTCTTCGCCGCTGTCTCAGTTTATGGACCAGGCAAACCCGCTGGCAGAGCTGACGCATAAGCGCCGTCTCTCCGCACTTGGCCCCGGCGGTCTTTCCCGCGACCGTGCTTCCTTTGAGGTGCGCGACGTGCATTATACGCATTACGGAAGAATGTGCCCGATTGAAACGCCGGAAGGGCCGAACATCGGTTTGATTTCTTCGCTTGCAACTTTTGCACGCATCAGCGAATACGGCTTTATCGAGGCGCCGTACCGCAAGGTCGATAAAACGACCGGGCAGGTGACGGATATCATTGAATATATGACTGCCGATGAAGAGGATAACTATGTGATTGCCCGCGCCAATGAGCCGCTGGATGAAAACAATCGCTTTATCAGCAAGCGCGTCGTTGCGCGCCATCGCCAGGATATTTTGGAAACGGATGCTTCCAATGTCGATTATATCGATGTATCCCCGCGTATGGTTGTTTCCGTGGCGACATCCATGATTCCGTTCCTTGAAAATGACGACAATACCCGTGCGCTCATGGGCTCCAACATGCAAAAGCAGGCAGTGCCGCTGATGGTGACGGATTCGCCGATCGTCGGAACCGGTATGGAATATAAAGCGGCGGTGGACTCCGGCGTCGTTGTGCTTTCCAAGGCGGACGGCTATGTGGAGCAGGTCAGCGCGGATGAGATCGTGATCCGCAATGACGACGGCACGAAAAACACGTATACGCTGATCAAATTCAAGCGCTCCAACCAGGGCACCTGCGTCAACCAGCGCCCCATTGTTTCCCGCGGTGACCGCGTGACAAAAGGGCAGGTTATTGCAGACGGCCCCGCAACCAGCCAGGGCGAAATTGCGCTGGGCAAGAATGCACTCATCGGGTTTATGACCTGGGAGGGCTATAACTATGAGGATGCCGTTCTGATTAACGAGCGCCTTGTGCGGGATGATGTATATACATCGATTCATATTGAGGAATATTCTCATGAATCCCGCGATACCAAGCTCGGGCCCGAAGAAATTACGCGCGAAATCCCGAATGTCGGCGACGATGCGCTGAAGGATCTGAATGCAGAGGGAATTGTCCGCAAGGGCACCGAGGTGCATGCCGGCGATATTCTTGTCGGTAAGGTCACGCCTAAGGGCGAGACGGAGCTGACGGCGGAAGAGCGCCTGCTGCGTGCCATCTTCGGCGAAAAGGCAAGAGAAGTGCGCGATACGTCGCTGCGTCTGCCGCACGGCGAGAGCGGCATTGTTGTGGATGTGAAGGTTTTCTCCCGTGAGACGGGAGATGAACTTTCGCCCGGCGTGAATAAAGTGGTTCGCGTTTATATTGCGCAGAAGCGCAAAATCTCCGTGGGTGATAAAATGGCAGGCCGCCATGGAAATAAGGGCGTCGTATCCCGCATTCTGCCGCCGGAGGATATGCCGTTTTTGCCGGACGGCACACCGCTTGATATCGTGCTGAATCCGCTGGGCGTGCCTTCCCGTATGAACATCGGGCAGGTGCTTGAAGTGCATCTCGGCATTGCGGCAAAGAAGCTCGGCTGGAAGGTTATGACGCCTGTCTTTGACGGCGCGAATGAGGAGGATATCCGCGAATGCCTGCGCATGGCGGGGCTGCGCGAGGACGGTAAGACCGTTCTTTATGACGGCCGCACGGGCGAGCCGTTTGACAACCCCGTTACCGTCGGTATTATGTATTATCTCAAGCTGCACCACCTGGTCGATGATAAGATCCATGCTCGCTCAACCGGACCGTACTCCCTGATCACGCAGCAGCCGCTCGGCGGCAAAGCGCAGTTCGGCGGTCAGCGCTTCGGAGAGATGGAGGTTTGGGCGCTTGAGGCATACGGCGCCGCTTATACCCTGCAGGAAATTCTGACCGTGAAGAGCGACGATGTCACCGGACGTGTGAAGACCTATGAGGCGATCGTCAAGGGCGAAAACATCCCGACGCCGGGCACGCCCGAATCCTTCAAGGTGCTTGTCAAAGAGCTGCAGTCGCTGTGCCTTGATATCCGCGTTTTGGATAAGAACGGCGATGAGATCGAGCTTTCCTCCGCTGAGGAAGAGGAAGCGCCCGGGCAATATGTCAATGCCGAAGATCTCGGGCCTGTGGTCGACGACGAAGAAAATGTCGGTCAGCTGGATTCCGATTTTGACGAAACAGATGATTTCTACACCGCTGACGGCGAGGAAGATGACGATCTGCTTTTTGATGCGGAAGACATGGATGAAGAATGAGAATAAGGAGAGACGGAAAATATGGCAAATAATGTTTTTGATTCGATAAAAATCGGTCTTGCGTCTCCGAAAATGATTCGTTCCTGGTCTCACGGCGAAGTAAAAAAGCCGGAAACCATCAACTACCGTACTCTAAAGGCAGAGCGCGACGGCCTTTTCTGCGAGCGCATTTTTGGGCCGACGAAGGATTGGGAGTGTATGTGCGGCCGCTATAAACGCATTCGCTCCAAGGGAAAAGTCTGCGAAAAGTGCGGTGTCGAGGTCACCACAAAGAAGGTGCGCCGTGAGCGTATGGGGCATATTGAGCTTGCTTGCCCCGTGTCTCATATCTGGTATTTCCGCACCATTCCGTCCCGCATGGGGCTGCTGCTTGACATTTCCCCGCGCCTTTTGGAAAAGGTTCTGTATTTTGCATCGTATATCGTGATCGATCCGGGCGTTACCCCGCTTGCAAAATATCAGCTGCTTTCCGAGAGAGAATATCGCGAAAACTACGAAAAATACGAAAATGAGTTCCGTGTCGGCATGGGTGCCGAGGCGATCAAGGAGCTGCTTGCGGAAATCAACATTGAAGATCTCTCCGCACAGCTGCATGCAGAGCTTGCAGCTGCTTCCGGGCAGAAAAAAGTTCGCATCATTAAGCGCCTTGAGGTTGTGGAGGCGTTTCGCAAATCCGGTAATCGCCCCGAATGGATGATTCTCGATGTGATTCCGGTCATCCCGCCGGAGCTTCGCCCCATGGTGCAGTTGGACGGCGGTCGCTTTGCTACCTCCGATCTCAACGATTTGTACCGCAGAGTGATCAGCCGCAACAATCGTCTGAAAAAGATGATCGAGCTGCATGCGCCGCAAATTATTGTGCGCAATGAAAAGAGAATGCTGCAGGAAGCGGTGGACGCCCTGATTGACAACGGTCGCCGCGGCAAACCCGTTACCGGCCCGAGCAACCGCCCGCTGAAATCCCTTTCCGAGATGCTGCGCGGCAAGCAGGGGCGCTTCCGTCAGAACCTGCTCGGCAAACGCGTTGACTATTCCGGCCGTTCCGTTATCGTGGTCGGGCCGTCGCTGAAGCTTTATCAGTGCGGTTTGCCGAAGGAAATGGCGCTTGAATTGTTCAAGCCGTTTGTGATGAAGCGCCTTGTCGAAACGCAGAAGGCGTCTAATATCAAGGATGCCAAGAAGAAGGTTGAAAAGGTCAACAATGATGTTTGGGACGCGCTTGAAAATGTGATCAAGGAACATCCCGTGCTGCTCAACCGCGCGCCGACGCTGCATAAGCTGTCCATTCAGGCATTTGAGCCGGTCTTGGTTGAGGGGCGCGCAATCAAACTGCATCCGCTGGTATGCGCTGCGTTCAACGCTGACTTTGACGGCGACCAGATGCCTGTCCATGTTCCGCTTTCCAGCGAGGCGCAGGCTGAGGCGCGTTTCCTGATGCTTTCCGCCAACAACCTGCTCAAACCCGTCGACGGCTGCGCCGTTGCCGTTCCGTCGCAGGATATGGTGCTCGGCTCCTATTATCTGACCATCGACCGTGCCGGAGAAAAGGGCGAGGGCAACTGCTATCGAAATTTTGACGAGGCGATGATGGCATATGCCAACGGCGATCTTGAGCTGCACGCTGCGATTAAGTGCCGCGTGTTCAAGGAGATCGACGGCGAGATGCGCTCCAAGGTGATCGATACCACGCTCGGCAGAATGATTTTCAACCGCCCGATTCCGCAGGACCTCGGCTTTGTGGACCGCAGCGACCCGGAAAAGGCATTTGACCTTGAAATTGATTTTGTCACGAAGAAGAAAGAGCTTGCAGAGATCGTCGACCGCTGCATCAAGTCTCATTCCGCAACCGTGACCGCACAGGTGCTTGATAATATCAAGGCCATGGGCTTCAAATATTCCACCAAGGCTGCCATTTCCATCTCCTATGCGGATATCACCGTTCCGCCGGAAAAGAAGACGCTGATTGCCGCCGCCGAGCAGCAGGTGCAAAAGATTAACACCTATTTCCAGCGCGGCATGCTTTCCGAGGATGAGCGCTATAAGAGCGTTATCAAGGTTTGGGAGCAGGCCACGAAGGATGTTACCTCGGCGCTTCAGGCAAGCATGGATCGGTATAACCCGATTAAGATGATGTCCGATTCCGGTGCCCGCGGCTCTATGGCGCAGATGCGTCAGCTCGCCGGCATGCGCGGGCTGATGTTCTCCGCAACCGGCCGTACCATGGAGATCCCGATCAAGTCCAACTTCAAGGAAGGCATGGACATTCTGGAGTACTTTACCGGTGCGCGCGGCTCCCGTAAATCCCTGTCCGATACCGCTCTGAAAACGGCAGACTCCGGCTACCTCACACGCCGCCTTGTCGATGTTGCGCAGGATGTGATCATCCGCGAGGACGACTGCGGCGATACCAAGGGCGTTTGGGTCAGCGATATTACGGAAGGCAAGGAAGTGATCGAGCCGCTGAAGGATCGCCTGCCGGGACGCTATGTCATCGGCGATGTGACTGATCCGAAGAGCGGAGAAATTATTGCCAAGGACGGCGATCTGCTCACTGTTTTGCAGGCGAGAAGAATTGTTGATGCGGGAATTACCTCCGTGCATTTGCGCAATGTTCTGACCTGCCGTTCCCGCCATGGCGTTTGTGCGCATTGCTACGGCGCAGACCTTGCAACGGGTAAGCCCGTCAGCGTCGGTGAAGCGGTCGGTATCATTGCCGCCCAGTCCATCGGTGAACCGGGCACACAGCTTACCATGCGTACCTTCCACACCGGCGGTATCGCAGGCACCAACATCACACAAGGTTTGCCTCGTGTGGAAGAGCTGTTTGAAGCGCGCAGACCGAAGGTCACGGCGATCATGTCCGAGGTTGACGGAACCGTTTCCATTCAGGATGTCAAGAATACCAAGAATGTCACGGTGAAAACCTCCTACGGCGAGGAAGTGGTTTATGCAATTCCGTTCGGCATGCATCTGATTGTCGACGAGGGTGATGAGGTCACAAAGGGGCAACCGATGACCGAAGGTTATCTTGCGCCGACGGATATTACCCGCGTTAACGGTTTGGATGCCGCATATTCGTATATTCTGCGTGAAGTGCAGAAGGTGTACCGTCTGCAGAGCATCAATATCAACGATAAACACGTTGAGGTCATTACCCGCCAGATGACCCGAAAGGTCAAGGTGGAGGACGACGGTGATACCAACCTGCTGCTCGGCACAACCGTTGAGGTTTCCGAGTTTCAGGATGAAAACGATAAGGTACAGGCACGCATTGATGCAGGCGAAAAGACGCTGCGCCTTGCAACCTGCTCCCCGATTCTGCTCGGTATCACCAAGGCTTCTCTGATGACGGAATCCTTCCTTTCCGCCGCTTCCTTCCAGGAGACAACCAAGGTGCTCACGGAAGCTGCCATTCGCGGTAAGGTCGACCATTTGCTCGGTCTGAAAGAGAATGTTATCATCGGTAAGCTCATTCCCGCCGGTACCGGTATGGATGTGTATCGCAATATTGAGGTGGAAAAGATCAACGACCTCAGTATGCACGAATTCGAAGAGGCGTAAGCAAACTCCGGAATTGCACTTCCGTTTTCAACGGCATATCCGAAAAAAACGAAAAAGGATCCGCCCTGCGGCTGCAGGGCGGATTTTTATGTCTTTTGGTGTCTTTTGCTCTGGTTTGCTTGACAGGGATGCACAAAAATGTTATAATGCAAAAGTCCGATTTCGGACTGAAGGAGGAGCATTCCATGGAGCTTGAGCAGGCGATTGACCGTATTGATGCACTGCAAAAAGAGCAGGAGTCCATTTATCATTTTGCGGCACAGCGCTGCGGCTTGTCGGATACGGCGCTGTGGCTTCTTTATCATTTGGATACGGCGCAAACGCCGCTCACGCAGCGAATGCTTTGCAGGCGCTGCTGCTTTCCCAAGCAAACGGTGCATACGGCGCTGTGCAGGCTGGAAGAGCAGGGGATGCTCCTGCGGCACAAATCGGAGGAGTTTCCGCGGCAGAGGACGTTTGCACTGACCGAGCAGGGAAAGGCGCTTGCAAAGCGCACGGCAGGGCTGCTGCGCCTTTGCGAACTAAGAGTATATGCCGCGCTCGGCGCGCGGGAGCTTTCGCTTTATATCGCGCTCGGTGAAAAAATAAACCGCGCCTTGCGTGCGGAATTTGAAAAAAGCTTTGAGGTTACACCGTGAAAATTCAACTGTCGGATCATTTTCCCCATGGAAAACTGATCCGCTTTACGCTGCCGTCCGTTTTTATGATGATTTTTATTTTCATTTACGGTATGGCGGACGGCTATTTTGTCTCCAATATCGTCGGAAAAACGGCATTTGCCGCGGTGAATCTCATCATCCCGTTTCTGCAGATTATCGGCGGTGTCGGCGCAATGCTCGGCGTCGGCGGGCTGCTCCCGTTTTTCCGGTTTCTCAGCAAGCGAAACACCTCGGCGCTGCGGTTTTGGAAGACAAAGTTTGAGCCGCGCCCGATGCTGCTTGCCTGTGCAAACGGTTCCTCCGAAATGATGACAAGCGTTTCCGCATCCGTCACGGGCGTACTATA
>ULSO01026431.1_pt1 | contig 10143 bp, 9 predicted proteins | sample 1956701 | NCBI WGS metagenome assembly ULSO01 (sample SAMEA4835708, study PRJEB28245) | human gut metagenome | biome: gut microbiome; material: fecal sample | place: Denmark | collected 2008 | reverse complement strand
AACTACACTCCTTAAGTGAGATGGACCGAAGACATGTAGTCTCTATTTTAGCCGAAATAGCTAATGGCTATGATGATTTTAATGACATGTTGATTTATTTAGAATTTTACCCGAATCATAAGATTCTGATATCTTAAATAAGAAAATCCCGTTCGACGTTCTGAAAAAGAAATCATAAAATATTAGCAGATACTTATTTCGTGACTATATCTTATCCGATGAACTTTTTTCAAAACCAGCATTTAATAATATCTTTGACGAAGATGAACGCGTCTTTGCTCAATGTATCACACAGGAATAATAATATAACACTCAACAATAATATTTATTATAATTATGATTACTTATCACGACGCATTCGCGAAAGCGAACCATTACCTTGATGATGCAGATCTCCCGGTCGTCATTACTCTACATGGACGCTTTAGCCAGGGCTGGTATTTCTGTTTCGAAGCACGAGAATTTCTCGAAACTGGAGATGAGGCCGCGCGCTTAGCTGGTAACGCACCTTTTATTATTGATAAAGACAGTGGTGAAATTCATTCTCTGGGAACGGCAAAGCCGCTGGAAGAATATCTACAGGATTACGAAATAAAAAAGGCTACCTTCGGCTTGCCCTGACAAAATAGCCCTCTTCCCACGAAGAGGGCCGCTAACCTTAGTACCCCGCCGTTAAATCATCCACCGAGCGCGGGTCGGATGCGCCGTACAACTCACCGTCCGGCCCAACCATAATGCTTTGTGTACTGCCCATCGCCTCTTTCAGCGCCACTTTCTGACCTTTTGCTTCCAGCAGCTTGAGCGTATCCGGGCTAAACCCTTTTTCGACACGCAGCTCGTCCGGCAACCACTGATGGTGGAAACGCGGCGCATTGGTCGCTTCGGCGACGTTCATGCCATAATCGATGCTATTCACCACCATTTGCAGCACTGTAGTGATGATCCGGCTACCGCCTGGGCTACCGGTAACCAGCCAGGTTTTACCGTCTTTCACCACAATGGTCGGCGACATCGACGACAGCGGGCGTTTGTTCGGCCCGACGGCGTTGGCATCACCGCCCACCAGCCCGTAAACGTTCGGTACGCCCGGTTTGGCGGAGAAATCATCCATCTGGTTATTAAGCAGAATACCGCTCTCGCCCGCGACAATGCCCGTACCGAAGGTGGTGTTCAGCGTATAGGTCACCGCCACCGCGTTACCATCTTTATCCACCACTGAGTAATGGGTAGTTTGATTACTCTCATAAGGCGCAAGCTTGCCGGGGCGAATTTCGCTGGATGGCTTCGCTTTATTGATATCAATTTGATCGGCAATAGATTTGGCATAGGCTTTATTGGTCAGCGCCTGCCACGGTACTTTGACAAAATCCGGGTCGCCAAGATATTCCGAGCGGTCGGCGTAGGCGTATTTCTCCGCTTCTGCCATGATTTGCATCGCATCGGCGCTGCCAAAGCCGTATTTCTTCATATCGAAGTTTTCCAGAATATTGAGGATTTGTACGATATGGATCCCGCCGGAGGATGGCGGTGGCATGGAGTAAACCTGATACCCGCGATAATCGCCGCTTATCGGAGTGCGTTCGACCGCTTTATAGGCTGCTAAATCTTCTTTAGTGATCAAGCCACCGTTTTTCTGCATCTCCTGGGCGATCTGTTCCGCAATCGTGCCTTTATAGAATTCGTCCGGGCCGTTTTCAGCAATCATCTCCAGGCTCTTTGCCAGGTTCGCCTGCACCAGCGTGTCGCCCTTTTTCAGCGGCTCGCCCTCTTTCCAGAAGATAGCTTTACTGTTTTCGTGATTCGGCAACACTTCGCTACCGTAGGTTTTGAGATCGTCAGCCAGCGCGTCGTTAACGATAAAACCATCGCGTGCCAGTTTAAACGCGGGCTGCACGACTTTGTTCAGCGGCATGGTGCCGTATTTATCCAGCGCCAGCGAGAAACCTGCTACCGTACCCGGTGTGCCGGAAGCCAGATGCGAAGTGAGTGATTTTTTGCTGTCCGGGTTGCCCTGATCATCGAGGAACATATCGCGGGTCGCTTTGGCGGGTGCCATTTCGCGGAAATCGATAGCCGTGGTATTGCCATTTTTCGAGCGGATTAACATAAAACCACCACCGCCCAGATTCCCTGCCTGCGGATGCGTTACCGCCAGCGCGTAGCCCACCGCCACGGCGGCATCAACGGCATTCCCGCCCTCCTTGATAATATCCACCCCCACCTGAGTGGCAGTGGCGTCCACAGACGCTACCATTCCCTGTTTCGCGCGTACCGGGTGGAAGACATCTTCCTCCACACCATACGAGACGGGCGGCGCAGGAGGCGCGGCGGCGGCGCTAAAACAACTTCCTGAGAGCAGAGCAGCAATGGCCACCCGGCGTAAAAACGTCGGTTTTATCATCGTTATTCTCCAGAGATTAAGGGGCAACCCCAGCTAAGCCTGGTATATAACTCTGAATTAATCATCGTTTTGTCGGGAAGCGAGTAAACTTAAAGGATATCTTCAGAGGAGGATACGCGATGAAACGACTTCTGATTCTTACGGCACTCCTGCCGTTTGTCGGCTTTGCACAGCCCATTAATACTCTGAACAACCCTAACCAGCCGGGGTATCAGATACCCAGCCAGCAGCGGATGCAAACCCAGATGCAGACTCAGCAAATCCAGCAAAAAGGGATGCTGAATCAGCAACTGAAAACGCAAACTCAGTTGCAACAGCAGCATTTAGAAAACCAGATAAACAATAATTCTCAGCGGGTGTTGCAGTCACAGCCGGGGGAGCGAAATCCCGCCCGGCAGCAAATGCTGCCCAACACCAACGGCGGGATGTTAAACAGCAACCGTAATCCGGATAGTTCGTTGAATCAGCAGCATATGCTGCCGGAGAGGAGAAACGGCGACATGCTGAATCAGCCCAGCACGCCGCAGCCTGACATTCCGTTGAAAACTATTGGGCCGTAAAGTTCGGACCAATCACGTCAATCGCATCGGTACAGATGCAATCCACGCCCCAGCGCAGCAACTCTGCCGCGCGCTGGGGTTTATTGACGGTATAAACCAGAATCCGCAGTCCGGCGTCTTTCAACTGCATCACTCGCACTTTATCGAGTAACTTATGATTGAGATGAATAGAGACGCAGCCCAGCCGCGCGGTCAGTTCGCGCCAGTCGTCGCGCCACTCATCAAGCAATAAACCACGCGGCAGTTCCGGTGCCGCCAGCTGTGCAGCTTCTAAAGCATCAATCTCAAACGATGACAGCAGCGGCGGCGTCATACCGGCCCACAGTTGGCGTGCCGCCAGCGCCACCATTTTGCCCGTTAATGGTCCAGTGCCAGTGGTGGGTTTGATTTCGATATTCGCCATCATCCCGTGTTCGCGACAGCGTTCCGCCACCTGCGAAAGCAACGGCAGCGGCTCACCTTTAAACGCTTTGCTGTACCAACTGCCCGCATCCACGCGCAGTAAATCCTGCCAGTTCAGTTCACCCGCGACGCCCCAGCCGTTGCTGGTGCGTTCGAGATTGTCGTCATGGAGCAGGAAGATCTCGCCATCTTTCGATAACTTCGCGTCAAATTCGATCATCTTATGACCGTATTTTGCCCCAACGTCGATTGCCGCCAGGGTGTTTTCGGGGGCCAGCTTACCGCCGCCACGATGAGCGACGATGCGGGGATAAGGCCAGTTACTCATACTCGTTGTCCTGTTTCACCATCAAAAAGATGCAGCTGATTTTCCGCCAGATGCAGCCACAGCGTGCTGCCTGCCGTCGGGCGCTCCTGATGCGCCAGTCGCACCACCAGCTTCTGCTCGCCCCAGCGTCCGTGCGCCAGGTTATCTGCGCCGAGGATCTCCAGCGTATCCATCACCAGCGGTACGCCACCTTCTGCTTGCGAGCTTAGCGCAATATGTTCCGGGCGAATGCCGAGAGTCATTTTACGCCCGGCATACTGACGGTAGCCACCGTTTAGCGGTAGCACGATACCGCCGTCCAGTTCGAAATGCGTGCCTTCGGTATTCACGCGGCCTGTCAGCAGGTTCATCGCCGGACTGCCGATAAAACTCGCTACAAACAGGCTGGCGGGCTTTTCGTAGACTTCAACTGGTGTGCCAATCTGTTCGGCAACGCCGCCGTTCATCACCATTACTCGCTGGGCGAGCGTCATCGCTTCAACCTGATCGTGAGTAACGTAGAGTGAAGTCGTTTTCAGGCGACGGTGCAACTGTTGCAGTTCAAGACGCATCTGCACGCGCAGCTTGGCATCGAGGTTAGAGAGCGGCTCATCAAACAGGAACACCGCCGGATCGCGCACAATCGCGCGGCCCATCGCCACACGCTGGCGCTGACCGCCGGAAAGCTCGCGCGGGCGACGTTTGAGCAGACCGTCCAGCTCCAGAATGCGCGCCGCTTCTTTAACGCGCTCGGCAATTTGCTGCTTGCCCATGCCGCGAATTTTCAGCCCCCACGCCATGTTTTCTTCGACACTCATATGCGGATAAAGCGCGTAGTTCTGGAACACCATCGCAATCCCGCGATCTTTTGGCTCCATTTCAGTCACGCGCTGGTCGTTGATCCAGATATCGCCTTCTGTCACCCGCTCCAGCCCGGCAACCATGCGCAGCAGCGTCGATTTCCCGCAGCCAGACGGCCCGACCATCACGATAAATTCGCCATCCGCCACATCAAGGGTCAGCGGTTTAATGACCTGGGTTTTACCATCCCAGCTTTTGGTTACTGCCTGTAATTTCAGTCCTGCCATCTTATTTCTCACTATCGACCAGGCCGCGCACGAAGGCACGCTGCATCACTAAAACAATCACCACCGGAGGGATAAGCGTTAACAACATCGCCGCCATCACTGAGTTCCATTCCGTGGTGCCTTCGCCTGTAGCGATCATCCCTTTGATCCCTGCCACGGTGGTGCCGAGATCCACATCGGTAATAATCAACAACGGCCACAAATACTGATTCCAGCCGTAGATAAAGGTGATCACAAACAGCGCCGCCAGATTAGTTTTGGAGAGCGGAAAAACGATGTCGCAAAAGAAGCGCATTGGCGATGCGCCGTCGATCCGCGCGGCTTCCACCAGCTCATCCGGCAGCGTCATAAAGAACTGGCGGAACAGGAAAGTAGCGGTCGCCGAGGCCATCAGCGGCAGCGTTAAACCGGCGTAGCTGTCGAGCATCTGCAGGTTGGCGATGACTTCCACCGTCGGGAAGATACGTACTTCAACCGGCAGCATCAGGGTGATAAAAATCATCCAGAAGAAGAGGTTACGTAGCGGAAAACGAAACCAGACAATGGCAAATGCCGAGAGCATCGAGACGGTAATTTTGCCGAGCGTAATGCTGAACGCCATCACAAAGCTGTTAAGCAACATCCGCCAGAACGGCGCGCTATTCGTGCCTACCCCGTTCACCCAGATGTTGTGGATGTTTTCCAGCAGATGTGTGCCGGGGATGAGCGTCATCGGCGCGGCATAGACGGCCTGTTTATCCAGCGTCGCCGCGACAAACGCCACGTACAGCGGGAAGAGGATCACCGCGATCCCGAGGATCAGCATGGTATGGCTGAATATCGTCAGCCACGGACGGTTCTCAATCATTGGTAACGCACCTTGCTTTCAACATAGCGGAACTGCACCACCGTCAGCACGATGACGAGGAACATCAACACCACCGACTGTGCGGCAGACGAAGCCAGATCCAGTCCGGTAAAACCTTCGCGGTAGATCTTATAAATCAGCGTCGTGGTGGCCTGAACCGGCCCGCCGGACGTGGCGGCGTCGATCACCGGGAAGGTGTCGAAGAAGGCATACACCAGGTTCACTACCAGCAGGAAGAAACTCACCGGGGCGATAAGCGGCAGCGCAATCTTAAAGAAGCGGCGAATCGGCCCTGCACCGTCGATGGCTGCGGCTTCGATCAACGAACGGGGAATGGATTGCAGCGCGGCATAGAAGAACAGGAAGTTGTAGCTGATTTGCTTCCATACTGAGGCAAACACCACCAGAAACATTGCCTGACCGCTGTTTTGCGCGTGGTTCCAGTCGTAGCCGAACTCCGCGAGAAAATGGGTGATCAGCCCGCGACCGGGGTTAAACAGGAAGATCCACAATACGGCGGCAACGGCGGGAGCCACGGCGTAAGGCAGCAACATTAAGGTTTGATAGAAACGGCTGCCGCGCACGATGTACTCCACCAGCGCCGCAAAGAACAGCGATACCAGCAAACCGCTGACGGTGACAAAGGTGCTGAATTTTATCGTCGTCCAGAAGGAGTCGAGATAGTAGCTGTCATGGAACAGCGTGACGAAGTTATCCAGGCCGACAAACTGGCTGGAGAAACCAAACGGATCGACGCTTTGTAGCGAGTACCACAACGCTTCGCCCGCAGGCCAGATAAAAAAGATAACGGTGATGATGAGCTGCGGCGCGACCAGCAGATAAGGCAGCCAGCGCGAGCGGAACACCGGACGGGATGATGACATTACGGTTAATTCCTGAACTGTGCCGGATGCGCTTCGCTTATCCGGCCTACACGCGATGCCAGGTCAGATAAGCGAAACGCATCCGACATTACACTGATTAAGACTTCGTCGATTTCTCAAAGCGGCGCAGCAACTGATTTCCACGCTCAACGGCGGTATCCAGTGCCTGCTGTGGTGTCTTCTTACCGGTCCACACGCTCTCCAGCTCTTCATCCACAATCACGCGGATCTGCGGCATGTTGCCCAGACGCAGCCCTTTGGTGAACGGCAACGGCGGCTTATTCAGCATCTGACGCGTCGCGGTATCCGCCCCTGGGTTTTTCTCGTAAAAGCCCTGCTCACGGGTCAGGTCATACGCTGCTTTGGTGATTGGCAGATAACCGGTTTTCTGATGCCACTCGGCAGCGTTTTCTGGCTTCGCGAGGAAGTCGAGGAACTTCGCCACGCCGGTATACGTTTCTTTATTTTTGCCCTGCATCACCCACAGGCTGGCCCCGCCGATAATGGCGTTTTGCGGTGCATCTTTCGCATCGGCGTCGTAAGGCATCATGCCTACGCCATAGTTAAATTTGGCGTACTCACGAATATTAGCGAGAGAACCGGAAGAGGCGGTGGTCATCGCGCAATCACCGTTATAGAACTTCTCGGTGGATTCATCCTTACGACCGACGTAGCTGAAGTCGCCCTTCTTGTTCATCTCCTCGAGCATGGCGATGTGTTTCACCTGCTCCGGCTTGTTGAACTCCAGCACCGCGTCCGTGCCGTCAAAGCCGTTGTTTTTGCTGGCAAACGGCAGACCGTTCCAGGCGCTAAAGTTTTCCAGTTGGATCCAGCCCTGCCAGCCGCTGGCGTAGCCGCACTTCATACCGGAGGCTTTCAGTTTCGCGGCATAGTCCGCCAGATCCTGCCAGGTTTTCGGCGGTTGTTCCGGGTCTAATCCTGCTTTCTTGAAGGCGTCTTTGTTGTAATAGAGAACGGGGGTCGAGCTGTTGAATGGCTGGGAGAGTAAGTGGCCCGTTTTGCTGTCGGAGTAGTAACCGGAAACCGTCGGCACAAACTGCGACTCATCGAATTGAATCCCCGCCTCTTTAAACACGTCATATACCGGTTTAATGGCTTTCGATGCCATCATGGTGGCGGTGCCAACTTCATAAACCTGCAAAATAGCCGGAGCGTTGCCGGTACGAAATGCGGCAATCCCCGCGCTTAAATTCTGTTCGTAGTTGCCTTTATAGGTCGGTACAATTTTGTAATCCGGATTTTCGGCGTTAAAACGTTGGGCCAGAGAATCCACCTCTTTACCCAGTTCCCCTTCCATAGAATGCCAGAACGGAATGGTCGTCACTGCCTGTGCATTCCCCATTAACGCCAGTCCGAGCGCCAGTGCTGAAGCTGTATAATGTAACGGTTTCATCGTTTATCTCTCTTGTTGTACCGAATGCGCGAATTCACGCGTTTTATGCTCGCGGGGTAACATGACATGCTCGAATTACAGAAAAATAACTTTTTTGTTACATTTGTAAGATAGTAAGGTGTCAGAAAGATGACAAGGCGGTGACGGCGTGGGTGAGGGAAAATGGGAGATGGGGCACGGATAAGCGGAAAATAGAAGGTCTGAATCAAACTCTACAGATTACTCATCGTTTCATGCCAGATGCGGCGTAAACGCCTTATCCGGCCTACAAGATCGTGCAAATTCAATATATTGCAACTCACCCAGTAGGCCTGATAAGCGCAGCGCATCAGGCAATTTTACATTTGTCACCTGTCTCAAAGGAGTCTTTTGACTCCTTATCAATCAACGTGTTATTACCCGCCTAAATACGCACTTCTCACTGCTTCGTTCGCCAGCAGCGCGTCGCCGGTATCGGAGAGCACCACATGGCCGTTTTCCAGCACGTAGCCGCGATCCGCCAGCTTTAGCGCCTGGTTGGCGTTCTGCTCGACGAGGAAGATAGTCATCCCCTGCTCGCGCAGCTGCTCGATGGTGTCGAAAATTTGCTGGATGATAATCGGCGCAAGACCGAGCGATGGCTCATCAAGCAACAACAAACGCGGGTTGCTCATCAGCGCGCGACCAATCGCCAGCATCTGCTGTTCACCGCCGGACATGGTGCCCGCCCGCTGAACACGACGCTCATGAAGACGTGGAAACAGCTCATACACCCACTTTATGCGCTCCTGAAACTGGTCACGTTCGGCAAAGAAGCCGCCCATCGCCAGGTTCTCTTCCACCGTCATCCGCGAGAAGACGCGACGCCCTTCCGGGACAATCGCTACCGCTTCGCGCATGATTTTCGCCGTCTGCCAGTCGGTAATGTCTTTATCATCAAACACAATTCGCCCGCTGGTGGCGCGCGGGTCGCCGCATAATGTGCCGAGCAAGGTGGTTTTCCCCGCGCCATTCGCGCCAATAAGGGTGACAATTTCGCCCTGATTGATATGCAGGCTCACCTCATGCAGCGCCTGGATTTTGCCGTAGTGGGCGCTGACTTTGTCAAAGGACAACATGACTTTTTCCATCTTATGCCTCACCTAAATAGGCACGGATCACGTCCGGGTTATTACGGATCTGCTCCGGCGTACCGTTTGCCAGTGGCGTCCCCTGATTGACCACATAAATTCGGTCTGAAATCCCCATCACCAGCTTCATATCGTGTTCAATCAACAAGATAGTGGTGTTGTGATGATTGCGCAGTTCGGCAATCAGCTCATCCAGCTCTTTGGTTTCTTTTGGGTTAAGACCTGCCGCCGGTTCGTCGAGCATTAAAATCTCCGGCTGCGTCACCATGCAGCGGGCAATCTCCAGACGGCGTTGGTCACCATAGGCCAGGTTACTCGCCTGACGGTTGGCGTGTTCCAGCAAACCAATGCGCTCAAGCCAGGTGGCGGCGCGGTCGAGCGCTTCGCTCTGGGCGCGACGGAAAGAAGGCGTTTTCAACAGGCCAGAGAACAGCCCGGTTTTCAGTTGTTGATGCTGCGCCACCAGCAGGTTTTCAATCACCGTCATTTCACGGAACAGACGCACATGCTGGAAGGTACGCACCACGCCCATGCGGGCAATTTGCTGCCCCGGTAAACCTTCCAGATGCTGATCACGCAGTAAAATAGTGCCGCCGGTGGGTTTGTAGAATCCGGTCAGGCAGTTAAAAACCGTGGTTTTTCCGGCACCGTTAGGGCCGATTAACGAGACGATCTCCTGCGGGTACAGTTCAAGATTGACGTTGTTCACCGCCAGCAAGCCGCCGAAGCGCATCATCAGACCGTTAACAGATAATAATGGCTGACTCATGCCTGCTCTCCTTTCGCTGCGCCGTTTTTCAGCTTCAGTTGCGGGCGCGTCATGGGCAGCAAGCCCTGCGGACGCCAGATCATCATCAGCACCATCAAACCACCGAGCATTAACATGCTGTATTCGTTGAAATCACGCATCAATTCGCGCGATACCACCAGCAAAATTGCCGCCAGAATCACCGCAAACTGCGATCCCATACCGCCGAGCACCACTATCGCCAGTACAAACGCCGATTCAGCAAAGGTGAAGGATTCCGGGCTGACAAAGCCCTGGCGCGCAGCAAACAGCGTTCCGGCAAAACCGGCAAACGCGGCACTTATGGTAAAGGCAGTCAGCTTGATACGACGCGGGCTTAAGCC
>ULSO01056670.1_pt1 | contig 10169 bp, 8 predicted proteins | sample 1956701 | NCBI WGS metagenome assembly ULSO01 (sample SAMEA4835708, study PRJEB28245) | human gut metagenome | biome: gut microbiome; material: fecal sample | place: Denmark | collected 2008 | reverse complement strand
TATTCAAGATGTGCATTTTTCATTAGTTCCGGATCTCTTGAGAAAAAAAGTGCCGGAAGCGGCGATCGCCCTTTTCTGGCACATTCCATTTCCCGCTGCGGAGACTTTTTCCTGCATTCCCTGGCGGAAAGAACTGCTGACCGGACTGCTCAGCGCCGACATGCTGGGTTTTCATACGAAAGCACATGCTGACAATTTCATTTCTACCGTCTGCCGGGAGTTCCCGCAGGCTGAAGTAAAAGATAATGTAATCAATTATAATGAAAGAAAAACAAAAATTGCTGCGATTCCGATTGGCATTGATTATGAAACGTATGCTAAAAGCGGCAGTGCACCGCATATCCTTAAAGGAGCAGAAGCGACCCGAAAATCAATCAATGCCGAACGGATTATTCTCGGAGTAGACCGCTTAGATTACACCAAAGGCATTCTCAACCGTTTTCTGGCCTTTGAACGTTATTTAGAAGCTAACCCGCGGGCACGGGGGAAGGTGTCCTTCATTCAGATCGCTTCACCGACGCGGGTCAACATTAACGAATACAAAGAAATGAAGCGCCATGTGGAAGAAACAGTCGGACGCATAAACGGCCGTTTTCAGACGCCCTCCTGGACACCAATCATTTACATTAACCGCAAGATCGAAGAAGATAAGCTGCTGATGCTTTACAAAATCGCGGATGTGGCGATGGTGACACCAGTTATTGACGGCATGAATCTGGTAGCCAAAGAGTATGTTGCGGTCAATGAAAAAGGTGTTTTGATCCTCAGTGAGTTCGCCGGAGCCAGCGAAGGTATGAAAGATGCGATTGTTGTCAATCCTTACGATATTGAAGCGATGGGCAAAGCCATTCAAAAAGCATTGCGCATGAAGCAGAGAGAAAAAATAAATCACTGTCAAAAACTGCGTCGTGAAGTCCAAGAGCATGATATTTTCTGGTGGCTGGATGAATTTTTCCGACAATGGGAAGCTGGCTGCTGAGCTTGCACAGTTAGCCTCCTCAGCTAAGCTGCTGCTGATGCTGGACTTTGACGGGACGATCTCCCCCATCGTCGCCCGTCCGCAGGATGCCCAGCTGGATCAGGACTTGGGAAAGATCCTGGAGAAATTGTCAGCATTGCCTAATACAGAAGTCTGGATTGTCAGCGGCCGCAGTTTAGCTGACTTAAAAGAAAAGGTACCGTTTACCAACTTAATCGGTAGCCACGGTCTCGAATGTCCGTTCCTTAATGAAAAGGAAATAGATAATGATGATATTTTACAATTGAAAAATAAATTAGAGAAGTTTTTAAAAGATTTTAAAGGTGTGCAACTGGAAGAGAAAAAATATTCGATTAGTGTTCATTACCGCCACGTTGCTGCTCAAGACGAAGAAAAGATTAAAGAAATTGTTGAACGCCTTTCTGGAAATTTTGTAATCACCGCCGGTAAGAAAGTCTGGGAACTGCGGCAGCCGGGAAGAAATAAAGGCGATGTCTGTCTGGCCCTTCTTCAACATACTGGCTGTACTGCTTCTATATATGTTGGTGATGATGTTACCGATGAAGATGCATTCCAAGCCTTACAGAACAAAAGTATGACAATTAAGATCGGCGACGGAACGACTGCCGCTAACTATCGGCTGCCGAATATTGAAAGTTTAAGATTTATTCTAAAAAAACTACTAGATCAGCGTTACATTAATAATGGACAAGTTGAAGAATAAACAATAACTCATGAAATCCCCAAGCCAGAAGACTAAGAAACTACTCAAGATTCCTCCCTTAGTTTATATTGCCGCAGCGGTGGCAGCAATCGGCGGCATTCTCTTCGGCTTTGATACAGGTATCATCTCCGGTGCGATTCTTTTTGTCCAGCGGGATTTTTCACTGACCGTTTCCGAACGTTCCTGGGCTGTGGCCATGGTGCTGGTAGGAGCGATTATCGGTGCGGCCTCCGGTGGTTATTTATCCGACAAACTGGGCCGCAGAAAATCGATTATCGGGGCAGCACTGCTGGTGATCGCTGGTACAATTGTTCTTGCCACCGCCCCGGAGATCTATACCTTCTTTATCGGTCGTTTCATCGTTGGTACTGGTATCGGCGTAGCCTCCTTCATCAGCCCCATGTACATCTCAGAGGTGGCACCAGCCAACATTCGCGGAGCCATGGTTTCACTTAATCAGCTGATGGTTACCGTGGGCATTCTCTTAGCTTACGTCGTTTCTCTTTATTTTTCACCAAGTGGCGACTGGCGCCTGATGTTTCTCGCAGCAGTAGTTCCAGCTGCTGCCCTCCTGATTGGTATGGCAGTTCTACCAGCTAGCCCCCGCTGGCTGGTTTTCAAAGGCCGGGTTGATCAAGCGATCCGTGTCGCATCCGGTTTTACTTATGACTGTGATCGGGCAGAGCATGCTATCCGGCAGATGGAAGCAGAGAACGAAGAACAGCAGGATACTAAACTACGTGAACTGTGGTCTCCCGCGATCAGACGTTTAACGCTTATTGGGATTATGCTGGCGGTCCTGCAGCAGGCAACGGGCATCAATACCGTCATTTACTTCGCTCCGACCATCTTTGAATTCGCTGGTTATGCTGACGCTACTGCTTCGATTGCGGCCAGCGTCGGCGTAGGCATCGTCAATGTTATTCTTACCATCATCTCCATCTTTTTAGTAGACAAAGTAGGCCGCCGTCCGCTGCTGTTATTCAGCATGAGCGGCATGGTACTCTCGCTTCTCGGCCTCGGTCTCGTCTTTAGCATTGGTGCTAGCTCTTTAGGTCTCTATACGGCAGTTTTCCTGATGACTTACATTGCTTCCTTCGCCATCGGCCTTGGACCCATCTTCTGGCTGCTGATTGCTGAGATCTATCCCCTCAAAGTAAGGGGTAAAGCAATGAGTGCGGCAACCGTTGCTAACTGGAGCTCCAATTTCATCATTTCCCTTACGTTCCTCAGCCTGGTAAGTCTCTTTGGCACCAACGGTGTCTTCTTCATTTACGCTCTCATCGGCCTGCTGTCTTTAATTTTCGTCTGGAAATTTGTACCAGAAACAAAAGGTCTCTCGTTGGAAGCGATTACGGAAAAAATAGAAAAAAGACGGCCGAAGCCTTAATTTTCTTCAATGGCACTCAAGAGAGTGTTGAGATCGACTGACAACTGGATGATGTCAGAAACTTTTTCAATTTTATCAACAGGAATAGAAACTCTTGTTTTCCTCATTTTAGGATGTTTAACATCGGCTTCTGAAAGAATTGAAGAATCGAAATCAGTAAGAATGCTGCTTACTACCCAGCGTTGCGTATCAACTTCAGCCCCGTAGACTTTACCAACAATCTTGGCATCAGCTGTCATCACTTCACGTTTGTTGCCAAAACCAATCTCCAGCGTTTTACTAACTTCAATAGTTTGCATAATTTTCATATGCTAAAATTAAGTAGATTAAGCGTTGCCGTGCGGAAAGCGTAAAATATGCCATATTACCCCTAAAAAATGATTTTACAAGAGAGAATTAACAATTTAATCGTTGATTACTAAAACTTTCAAAATTATTATATAGCACCGGCCTTTACTAGCGTTTAGATTCTAGAATACGGTCATTTCTTGATTCTGATAGGAATCATAAAAACTAAGCTAATTTTACTCTGCTGGCTCTGAATGATTTGCTTTTTCCAAAGACTGATGAAGCCATTTTTATGTATGATTTGAATAATATATTTCTAAAATATATCAGAAACACTTATACGCCCACGCCAAAATGTGAGAGGACAGGAGATTGAGATTATGGAATCGACATCTATGAAAAAGAATGCTCCCTACATTTGGGGTATTATAGGCATTATTGGAGCTTTAATCGGCATCGTAGCGATCGCCGTCAACTGGTTCACAGGAGGTGGCGTGGACTATACCGGAATTGATCTGCTTGATTACGACGGCAGCTTCCAAATCTACATTCCAGTGATTGTTGCTGTTCTGGGTGTACTATCACTTATAGTTTTCATTGTCGGTATGACAGATAATGGTTCAAGAAAGCAGATCGGCTATGCCGCAGCGGTCTTTGGTATCATCGCGATCATTCTGGCAATTGTCAGCTATGTCTGGGCAGGAGATGAGTTTGCTGACCTCAGCTATGGCGTCGGTTTCTACCTGGCGATCATCTCAGGTATCATAACACTCATCTTTGGTGCTATCCAAGCAAGACTCTAAACTACCGTGCAGGGCTTAAACCCTGCATCTATTTTTTTGAAGAATAAACAGTAAATACCTTGTTAAGGCATTTTTTAAGAGGATCGTGCTTATCTCACCAGAGCGTTTAATACTCCATCCAGCAAGCGCAGGGTACCGCCTAAGCCTAAGACTGGTTCAGCTTGAATTGCTACCTGCCGGAGACCGGGAGACACAACGGCAATGCCGCTTCTTACCAGTTCCTGAAAGAGCAAGGTGGAGATCGTGTTGCCATCACCAAGGAAGAGATCAGCAGTTGTCTGCCAGACATTGTTGGAAACAGTAAGCTGCTGGGTCTGCAGATATTTTTCGGTTTCACCAGTCGGATTTTCAATAGTAACGGCGACCGGAACCATGCCCAGATATTCATAAAGAAACTTTATAATCGGCAGAGCTAATGATTCGTCAGCAGCCAGAGAGAAAGTGCGGCCTTTAGGCAGAATTTTTCTTTCTTCCATCGACTGCAGTTCACGGAAGACCCTCTTTCTTTTTGATTTGATAAGTTCTAAAGCCGGCGTAGGATCTTTAGCTAATCTGCTGCAGATCGCTTTGATCCACCTTTCCAGACTATCAAAGCCTAAGGGAATCTCCGGTGCGATGAAGGGCGTAGCGCAGTGCTCTGCATACCATTCCGCAATTCTGCTGCCGAATTCACGATGCAGCACGACATTTAACTCGGCTTCGCCTGATGCTTTGAGGTCAGCCAGCGACCAACCGGCACCGACCGTGGCGATTACTTCAATATCACACAGCCGCAGCAGATATTTAAGATCGTCAAGACTGTCTTCCCAGTTTAGATGCCAGATGGAAAGGCCGATTAAATTTACCGCTGCTTGTTTTTTACCAGTTTGCGGGGGAATTTTTTCCAAGATAGAAATGATCCCTTCCTGAAAGCCTTCACCCATTGATTGCGAATAGCCGGGCGTTTCAACTTTAATCACCGGGATCGTGTTTTCAGTAACGTTTAAAGATTCACCGATCAGTGAAGCCCCCGGTGAGTTAACAATGCCGATAAGACTGGGTTTTATTTTTTCTAATTCAGCAAAAAGCCGTTGTAAACGGTCACCGGAGCCGACAATGTAATCATAGCCGCCCAGATATGTACAAGGAATGCGCGGCTGACAGAAATGAAATTCGCCTGAGAAAACTAAGGGATTGAAGGAGCCTTTCCGCTGACTAGCAGCTTCCGCAACGGAAGCGGGATGGAATTTGCAGCCGGTCGGACCGTTCAGAATAGTTTCTGCATCATTCATGCCTTCAAAGGCCAGGAGAACGCCCATCAAACCCTCTGGTTTGTCATAATTAGTTACCATCTTTTCGCCATCCTTCTACTGTGGGTGCTTTCAGAAAACTAAGCCAGGAGTCGGCCAATTCTAACGCCCCAAAGGGGCCGACATCCGGCACTAAGGGAATGTACCGTTGGAAGATTGATTCTTTCACGGCCATCGGATAAGCAGCGATGAGCATATCTGGTTCCTGCTGATTGATATCATCAATAAGATCCTGCAGATCATATTTCTCAATCACCTGCACAAAGGGATATTCAGCCTGTACATCATAATCCATAGTGTAATCAGGCCGGTCAATAACAATCGCTTTCTGAACTTTCATCTTTGCCGCAGCCAGCATTTCTAAGATCCAGTCGATATCGCGATTCATACTGGCAACATAGACTGTTTTATTTTCCAATTCTTTTCTTAAAAATTCAGAATGAAGAAGATATTCATCCTGTAAAGCCTTGATGATCCTTTCTGCTTCTGCCGTTTTAGAGAATGTTTCGCCGATTTCTCTGATCCAACGAATGGTTGCTTTCAAACCAGGTCGGGCAATATTCTTAGAAAAGACCAGGTCGTAATTGTCTTCCAGAAATTGTTTAAGCATCATGGAAAAACGATCGGGATTCAGTAAAAGATTGAAATTAGCCGCCGTCAGATTTTTTAGATCAGCGATATCCGTATTGCCCAGATAGCGGCAGTTAACTTTAATATCCAGTTGGGCAAGGATATTTTCGACAGTTGCTGAATTCTTAAGGCAATTGGTAGCAATGGTTTTCATGCCGATGAGATTGACGGTAGCTGTTTTTTCAGCAGAACGATTTACAAAAGCCTTGGTAAGTCCAATGCAGGCATCGATGACCCCCTGCATAAAATCACCATTTACATTGCCGTCTTCGATTAGCGGTACAATTGTTGCCTCTGGATGCTGGACAGACAGGTCTTTAATAATATTTTCCACATCATCACCGATTATCCCCGAAGGGCAGGAAGTGATGACGGCGATATTCTTTTGACCATGCCGCAGCGCGGTGTTCAAAGAATTACGCAGATCCTCATTGCCGCCGAAGATCATCGAAGCTTCTGTCATATTAGTGCAGATAGCTTCCGGCCGGGCAAAGCCATGAATAGCTGTACCTTCACAAATGTATGATCGTTTAACGGCATTGGTAGCCAGCTGATAAGCAAATTGGGTGCAGTTCCGCGGAGCGTGCATAAGCGTCGTCAGACCGCTGACGGCCAGGGTGGTTGAAGCGGCTCCGGCAAAAGCGCAGCCATGCAGCACTTCATTCTTCTGCACATTCCGGGAAGTATAGTAGCGTGGTGAGCTGTCAACGTTTAGCTGCGGGAGCGGCTTTTCGGTGGTGATTGCTCTATGAGTGGTAGTCCGGCCTAAAACGATCTGTTCTAATTCAGCTTCAGTCAGGGACTTAGCCGTGTATTTCTTACCCATCAGAACTATTTCAGCTAACGATTTAAACGAAGCCACCAACGGAGAATCTGGATAAGCTTCCACAACTGTTTTGCCGCATTTTTCAGCATCTAGGAATTCTCGTGAACGGCTGAAAGAAGCCACGATCGGTATCGCAACCGCCTCGGCGAATCGCTTCACCCGTTCATATTCTTCCTCTTCCCCGCGGCTGTTGAAAATAATGCCGCCGATCCGGTCGGGGTTGTAGTTAGCAGTACCTTTGAGAATGTTGTTGGCTGCATAAATTGACATGAATTCGCCAGAGGTGACGATGTAAACTGTATCGGCATAGCCATCACGCAAAGGAACGGCAAAACCGCCGCAGACCACGTCGCCTAAGACATCATAGATAGTAAGGTCCAGAGGAATTGTGTTGATTTCCAGATCCTGCAACAATTCAAAGGCGGAAATGATTCCCCGTCCGGCACAGCCAATGCCCGGTTCGGGTCCGCCTGCTTCTACACACAAACAACCTTTGTAACCGTGACAAACGACATCCTCCAATTTTCGTTCATCCGGATAGGTATCCCGCAGATAATCTAAGACCGTAACTTCCTGAGCACCGTTAGTCAGCAGACGGGTAGAGTCATGTTTAGGATCGCAACCGATCTGCAGCACTTTGACCCCCAGATCTGATAAAGCGGCCGTTAGATTGGACGAGATTGTGGATTTACCGATTCCGCCTTTCCCATAAATGGCGATACGCTTCATGTCAGCTTGGATATATACGTCAACCTATTTAAGAAGATTAATAACTGGAAAATCAGATCAAATCTAAAGCGGCCATAATTGCCCCATTGGCGGCTGAGTGTAGTTCCTCAGCAAAACTGATGATTAAAACATCACCATCATTCATCTTCGAGGAAGAAGAGATTGTTTCCACGAATTCAGGATTGTCTTGTGCAAGGAGATGATCTGGAGGAATTAACAGACAATCGTTTTTCATGACAATGGTGATGCCCCCATTGGCACCCGAACGGATACATACATCCCGCTGCCGGAGACCATCTTGAATCTTGGATGATGCTTGTAAAACTACTACACTGCATTGTGCTTGATTCTGCAGTTCAGGATAACCGGAAAGCTTGAGATCAACCACTTCCAAGGGGATCGTGCTGAGGAATAATGCACCATCTTGAGAAATGCGAATGCCGCGGTTGAAAGTCTCAACAAAATGCCATTCCTTGAGGATGTTGAGAATATTGCGCATGCTGCCTTCGCCGATGCCTACATGCAATGCTAGACTGCGCCGGCCGATTGTTTTGTTTTTAGAAAGATAATAGAGTGTCCAATAGAGATTGGCATCGGTAAAACGATACACGGGACCATATTTCTTAATGTCAAGAATTTTCATGCCCGTGCTGCCATCCGCGACATAGGATTGAACAAAGTGCATTCTACTTCCTGAATTACATTCATCGTAATCTCAAAGGGAAGACCACAGGCAATGGAGACCGCGACTAAATCAGTACCCTGCAGATATAGCAGATAGACTTCCGCATCTTTAGCTTCGATTTGCAGAAGCCGGGCGATCATCGCCACCTTTGCATCTTTTCCTTCTTCAGAATTGATAATGTTGAAAAGATCCTGACGGTAAGGAGTCATCATCCATTTTTTAGCATCACTGCTGCAAACCAGAGAAGTGGTTTTGCTGCCGTAACTACCACCAGAAACATTCCAGTAGTATGATTTGCAAGCAGGACATTTCTTCGGTGTACCGCGCTTTTTCTTTTCCCAGCTGTGTCCACACTTGCGGCATTTACAACGTACTGCTTTGCTGTTCCATTTAGAAGAGTGACAATTAGGACATTTGGTGGGTGATTTGTCGTTGCTTACCCAATCATGGCCGCAGCGTAAACATTTGTTTTTTATGGGGTTGTCGAGGTTCCAGCGGGTACTGCGACACTGGGGACAGCGCTGCGGTAATTGCTTCTCACCATTCCGCGGCTGCCAGTGATGAGCGCAGATTTTACAGCTTAAAACGATGTGATTATCCGGCTCCACACTACATGGTTTGCTTGAAGCCTCATCAGTTTCATGACGAAGACTTGGATAGATAGTTGTGCTCATCTCTTCCCACCAGATTTATTTTACTTATACTTCCTCAGCCAGAAAGTGAGTTATCTCAGCTTTCCAAGGGTTTATTGGACGAATAGTCCAAGTTAGTAATACAGTAGGTATATATGTATCTTATTTGGAAAAAGATGGTGATGTGAGTAAGTAAGAACAACACATTTAGGGAATTTCATAGTAAAAGAGGAATGAGTATCAAAAATACTCACAAAAGCCAATGGACAATCAATTAAAAAATATGGCGTATTAAGTTACACTGTAAAATAAGTAAAAACACTAGCTTACAATTAATAATAATCAAATGGATTTTCAGTAAAAACCGTATCGTCGACGGCGATGCCTGAATCAGTAAAAGCCGCCATGATGCGTTCAAAAGAATCACGAATCTGTTCGTAAGGAATTTTGAATTTGAGGGCGATGGCTTCCGGCCCCATCCCGATAAAATGGATGGCGAGGATTCTTGCATCCAACTCGCTTAAGTTAAGCCGTTTTTGGAAATAAGGAATGTATTGCTTGTAATCATCACGATGTTCATAAAGCGAGTTAGCAAGCTTCTTAAACGTTTCATTCAAGGTATTGGTGTTAATCGCTTCAATGAACTTTTCGGCATTGATTGCCAGCTGCCGACAGGCTTCATGGAAATAAATGGTTGTGACCGGATCCAATCCTTCCCAGAGATAAATAAAACCAAAACCATTGCTAGAAGTGTAACGCAGAACTCTGTTGCCTTCCGTCCAGATATCCAAAGTCTGTGAACCGGCACTCACTTCATCAGTGACTACTGTTTTGCAGAGAGGACACTGCGAGCTATTCATTAGTTCAACATTCCAGACGTAGCCGCAGAAAGGACAATTCAACTCATAGACATGCTGGTGTGAATTGCAGTGCGGACAGGCCATCAGTTTTTGATTGGCTTTGAGGAGCTGTGTTTTCCCGCAGATGCTGCAGACAAAGACTTTCGGCGCTTCATTCCATTTTGCCGATTTACATTTGGGACAGATTTTAACATCTTCCATCCGGCGGCGGCCCTTTAGCGTCCACTTATGCCCGCAGCGCCGGCATTGCAGCGTTGGCCGCGGAACATTCCACAGTGTCGACTGGCAGTTAGGACATCTTTGAGGATTTTCCGACTGATTCTTCCAGACATGA
>ULSO01065779.1_pt1 | contig 10184 bp, 9 predicted proteins | sample 1956701 | NCBI WGS metagenome assembly ULSO01 (sample SAMEA4835708, study PRJEB28245) | human gut metagenome | biome: gut microbiome; material: fecal sample | place: Denmark | collected 2008 | reverse complement strand
AAATAGGAATTGCGGTCCCGGTCCCTTTTCCGCCACTACCGACATTTAATTGATATGGCGGGTTACTTATAATTACATCAAACTTCATATTAAAAATCTTTTCAGGGGTTGTCGTGTGAATAAATTCGTATGCATGCGTTTCCAAATCGCTTGCGCGGTCATATTCCTTTTGGCTTGCGCCGCAATATATACATCTTCCGTCTTTCCATGTATGCGCAATGCGCTTATAGCGGATATTGCCTTCCGCCGTGTCGAAACGGCTGACCGAAAATTCGCCGTTCGGGTACTTGCTGCAATATACTCCGCGCCTCGACAGCAGGCTCGTCAGTTCGGTAATGGCTATGCCGAAAAGCTGCTTGTGAAAAATGTGGTCTATTCGTTCCTGCAAATCGGGAATCAGAGGTTCGAGGCCTTTGATGAGCCGTCTGGCAATCTCGCGCAGAAACACGCCGGTTTTGCATGCGGGATCGAAAAACGTCGTGTCAGGACTCCGGAACAGTTCCTGCGGCAGCATATCCAGCATCCGGTTCACTATTTCGGGCGGTGTGAACACCTCGTCGTTGGAAAGATTGGCAAGGCATGAGAGCACGTCGGGGTTGTATACTTTATTGAAAAGATTATCCGCCATTTTCCCACACCTTCCTGTAATTCGAGATATATCTTTTCAGGAATACGCCTTCCTCGTAGTCCGCGTCGAACATGGAACGCTGCCCGGGCGCGCGACGTACATCGGCAAGCAGTTCGGCGAAAGTGTAATCGCAGCGCTGCATATTGTTCCCGGTGACAAAACTCCACTCGGAAAAAACTATGGGCGCGGCAGTGTCCTTTCCGTTTTCGTCCACGCACATGAGCGTCAGCGCGTTGCCGCAAACGATATTGCGGGAAAAAATGAAGCGCACGGCTTTGCGCGTTTCGTCGTTACAGTCCTTTTTGCACACCGCCGAATATTCTTTGTCCCAGATTCCGAACATTCTCTCGCGGCAGGCGATTACGTTATCCTGCAATATATCCACGCCGTAAATGCTGCTTGCCGCAAGCACGGCGTTCTTTTCGTAGTCCGAAGGGCTTTTGCCGTATTTCTTGCGAACGGAGGAAAGTTTGCGCGACAAAATTTCGGCGAGGAAATTACCGTCGCCGCAAGCGGGTTCGAGAAACCGGCTGTCTATACGCTCCGTTTCGTCCCTGACGAGATCGCACATGGCTTTGACTTCCCGCTCCGCAGTGAACACTTCGCCGTGATCTCTTATGCGCTGTTTCGATTTGATCTGACCGTTCAATATGCTCCCTGTTCGGTGAACAAATTGAACGCAAAATGTTCACCGAATAACCTAATCGGTGAACATTTCAGACAAAAAAAGCCATAAAATATTTTACACATGAACAAAATTTTTGAAACTTTGCTCGAAATATTCCAAAAATCTTGCTTTTATCTGCGATGTTTGATATAATAAAACAAAAAAAGTACATCGATTAGGTTATTCGGTGTACTTTTTTATTGAATAAAACCGGATTGTCTTAACAGCTTACCTGCCATCAAAATGAAAACTTTTTGTCGAATCGGAAAAACTTTTCATTTTGATGGCTCGGGGTCAATCGCTCAGAATTCTTTCATCGAGCAGGAAGTTACGTATTCCCACAGTTATTATACCCATATCGTCGCGACGCGGCTTTATATTTTCCCGAACGACGATAATTTTCTTGAACGAATCGCCGATTGCGTTTAAGGGGCGCGCCTCCTGTTCGCGCTTTTCGGGCGTCGGCATTGCAAACGCCGACTGAATATAATACTTTTCGTTGCCCTTTGTGGCGATAAAATCTACTTCCAGCTGTCTTTTCGACGTTTTGTCATCCGTCTTAACCGACGTTTCCACGACGCCTACGTCAACGCGAAAGCCGCGTATACGCAGTTCGTTGTATATGATATTTTCCATAATATGGTTTTCTTCCGTCTGTCGGAAATTCAGACGGGCGTTGCGCAGCCCTACGTCTTCGAAGTAGTATTTTGCAGGAGAGCCGATATATTTACGTCCACGTATATCGTAACGAACGGCTTTGCTCACCAAAAAAGCGTCGATGAGATAGTCAAGATAATTTTTGAGCGTTTTATCGCTGATCGTTTTCTTTTTTATCGTTTTGAACGTATTGGCAAGTTTGACCGGATTAGTGAGTGAACCGACGGCCGAGGCAAGCACGTCGACAAGTTCGTCCAGTTCGTCACGGTTACGGACATTGTGACGGTCGATAATGTCGGACAAATAAACCTTCTGAAAAAGCGAGGTAAGATAGCCCGCCTTCTCTTCCGCGCTGTCGCGGGAAAGAATCAGAGGCAGTCCGCCGTAAACGCAATAGTCGTCCCAGGCTTCGTCGGCGCTTCCCTCATATGCGGAGCAGTATTCGGCGAAGGAAAGCGGATACATCCGTATCTCGTCGCCGCGGCCGCGAAATTCCGTAATCACGTCGGACGAAAGGAACCTGGAATTGCTGCCGGTAACATATATATCGGCGTTGCGGATATGCAAAAGACTGTTCAGCACATCTTCGAATTCGCCGAGCAGCTGAATTTCGTCGAGAATGATATAATAGGTCCGGTTATCCGTAATCCCGGATTTTACGTAAGACAGCATGTTATCCGGATCGCGCAGCTCCTTGTTGCTTCTGTCGTCCAAAGCAACTTCTATGATATGGTCGCCGTCAACGCCCTTTCCGGTCAGGTAATCGTGAAAAAGATTGAAAAGCAGATATGACTTTCCGCACCTGCGCACCCCGGTGACTATTTTGATTAGCCCGTTTTTTTCTTTGCGTATCAGCCTTTGCAAATAAATGTCCCGTTTTATTTCCATAAAGCCTCCTATTACGAAAAAAATGAATTTTTTACCTTTTTCCGTAATAAGTATAGCACATCGGAGCGCCGGCGTCAAGTACGTATACAAAATACCCCGCAAAACGACAAGGTTTTGCGGGGTGCGGTTTTATTTCAGGAATTTTCTAATCATTTTTTCGTAGAAGCCGCCGCGCTTGTATGGCTGGTAGCGCATCGGCATATCTATCCACGTCTTTTTGTCGAGAATGCTTTTGTCATGAGAGAACGCGTCGAAGCCGGTTTTACCGTGGTACGCGCCCATGCCGCTCTCGCCCACGCCGCCGAAGCCGAGTTCGCTTGTTGCGAGGTGTATGACGGTGTCGTTCACACAGCCGCCGCCGTAACGGCAGCGTTCGGTAACCGCGCGGATGTGCTCGATGTCTTCGGAAAAAATATAGAGCGCGAGGGGCTTCTGCTTAGGAGCGAGCAGGCCGAAAATTTCGCCGAAGTCGCCGTAAGTGAGCACGGGCAGCACGGGGCCGAAGATCTCTTCCTGCATGACCGCGTCGTCCCACGTCACGTTGTCCAGCACGGTCGGCTCGATTTTCAGCGTCTGCGCGTCCGTCCTGCCGCCCGCCGCGATCTTCGCGGGGTCTATAAGTCCGGAAATGCGGGCGAAATGCTTTTCGTTGATTATCTTGCCGTAGTCGGGGTTTGCGAGCGGGTCGTCGCCGAACTGCGCCTTTATCTGCGCGGCGATCGCGCGCACAAGCTCGTATTTTACGGCGCGGTCGCAGAGGATATAATCGGGCGCGACGCAGGTCTGGCCGCAGTTGAGGAATTTGCCGAACACGATTCTTTTCGCGGCAAGGCCGATCTTTGCGGACGAATCCACTATGCACGGGCTCTTCCCGCCCAGTTCGAGCACCGCCGGGGTCAGGTATTCCGCGGCGTGGCGGAGCACTTCTCTGCCCACGTTCTGGCTGCCGGTGAAAAAGATCATATCGAATTTTTTGTCCAGCAGCGCGGCGTTTTCCTTTCTGCCGCCCGTGATAACCGCGACGTATTCGGGCGCAAAGCACTCGGATATGATTTTATCGATGACCGCGCTCGTCGCCGGAGAATAGGCGCTCGGCTTGACTATGACCGTGTTGCCCGCGGCGATAGCGTCGGTGACCGGGTCGAGCGTGAGCAGCAGCGGATAGTTCCACGGGCTCATGACGAGGACGTTGCCGTACGGCGAAGGCTTGATATAACTCTTCGAGGCGAACTGCGACATGGGCGTCGGAACGCGGCGGTCGGCGGCGAACTTCTTCGTATGTTTTATCATATACGTAAGCTCGGCGAGGACAAGGCCGGTTTCGCACATATAGCTTTCGTACGCGCTTTTGCCGAGATCGGCGGCAAGGGCGTCGGCAATCTCGCGCTCGTGCTTCGCGACTGCGGTGTGCAGTTTTTTCAGTGCGGCGACACGGTTTTTTACGGGCAGCGTCGCGCCGCGCGCAAAATACGCGCGCTGGCTTTCGATTACTTCGTCTATTTTTCCGATAGTCATGACAGATCCTCCGATACTGCGTAATAGAATTTTTCGAGCTCTTTCGCGTTCATGAGCACGGGCACGGGATAAAGCGGGTTGGCCTCCCTGTCCGCATGCTTCGCCATTGTGGGTATATCCTCTTTTATTATTCCTCCGAGTTTCGAGGGTATGCCCATGCGGGCGTTCATGCCCCTGATAGCGGCAATGAACTTTGCCGCGCCTTCCGCATGCGAATCGGTTCCGGCCGCCACGCCTGCGGCCACGCCCAGCCGGTGCAGTTTCTTGTACGCGGCCCTGCCGTACGCTTCGAGCACTATGGGCATTAGCACGGAATTGGCAAGGCCGTGCGGCGTGTTGTACTGCCCGCCCAGCGAATGCGCCACGGCGTGGATATATCCGACATACGATTTCGAGAACGCGATGCCGGCAAGGTATGCGGCTCTGAGCATATTCGCGCGGGCTTCGCGGTCGCGGCCGTCGGCGTACGCCTTTTCTATATTGCCGAAGATGAGCGACGTGGCTTCCAGCGCTTTGGCGCGCGTTTCCCTGCTCGTCGAGCGGCCGATATACGCCTCGACCGCATGCGTCAGCGCGTCCATGCCCGTCGTCGCGGTCAGGTGCGGCGGCAGCGTGTACGTCACCGTCGGGTCGAGCACCGCATAGCGCGGAATGAGCGTGAAATCGTTCATCGTATACTTGTGCTTCGCGGCGCTGTCGGTGATGACCGCGGCGAGCGTCGTTTCGCTGCCCGTGCCCGCGGTGGTCGGCACCGCTATGAGCAGGGGTATGCGGCGGAGTACGCGCAGCGTGCCTTTGAGTCTGCCGAGCGGTTTTTTGGGGTACGCTATGCGCGCGCCGACTGCTTTGGCGCAGTCCATCGACGAGCCGCCGCCGAAGGCTATGAGCGCCTTGCAGTCGTTCTTTATATACAGTTCCCGCGCCTGCTCGACGTTGTCTGACGTGGGATTGGCGCGCGTGCCGTCGTATACCGCGCACGCTATACCGTTTTCGGCGAGCAGCTGCTCGAGAGGCCGGGTGATGCCAGCGCCGCGCAGGCCGGCGTCGGTGACCAGCAGCACGGATTCTATTCCCTTTTCTTTCAGCACGCCGGGCACTTCGTCCACGCCGCCGAGTATTTTCGGCTCGCGGTACGGTAGGAAGGGCAGCGCCAGATGAAACACCGTCTGGAACGTCCTGCAAAACGCTTTCTTCGCTATGTTCATAAATCAGTCGTCCTCGCTTTTCGCGGCATAGCCGCCGCAGATTTTCTGCAGGTTGCTTCCGACGAGCGCCAGGCAGCGGTACATGACCGCCCTGTCCTCTTCGCTCAATCCCTCGCCGGCGAGGGCAAGAATTCTGTCCACCTTTTCGGCTATGCGCCTGCCGACTTCCCGTCCCTTTTCGGTCAGCCGCATGGGACTGTGGTAGCGCTTTGCCGCCGGCGTAACGCATGTCAGGTATCCGCCCTCTTCGAGAAAAGCGAGCGACCGCGAAATGTTCGCCTTATCCTCGCCGCACAGGCCGCACAGTTCTTTCGCCGTCAGCTCCCCTTTCATGAAGAGATAGTAAAGGCAGGACACGTGCGAGCCTTTGAGATCGAACTCCGACATTTCCGCCGTTTTGATTTTATAGATGCTCCGCGCGATATCCGCTATGAGCACCGTAAACGTTTCGAATCTTTCGTCCATTGCAACCTACTTGTTGTAATTACAACAAGTAGCATTATATCATAAGGAGCGTGCGAAAGCAAGCATTAATACGGCGGTTTTTATAAAAACGCCGTAGAATATTTGTCGGGAAACCCATACAAAAAGACCCGATGCAACCCCGGGTCTTTGAAAATATTCGGTATATTCAGTTTCCGAACCTGCCGCCGCAGTACGGGCATATCATATCGCCGTCCTTTTCGACGAGCGACGCGCCGCAGTTGGGACACTTTATGAGCCGTTTCGGCTTCTCGGCTTCGGTGCGGACAAGCCGGCCGTCGGCGCCGAGCACGTAGCCGGTGAGATAGCGGTGCGTCAGCAGATAGTTCAGTTTACGGTCGACGCTTTTGCGCTTTTCGCCCAGCGTGGCCGCGATGACTTCGGCGTCGAGCACGCCGTCCTCGGTAATGAGGCCGTACACGCCCTTATGCGACGCAAGCGTTCCGAACGTCGTCCAGGAAACGGGCGAGCCGTAGAATCCCGCCACGGTGAACACGATGCCCACTATCATAACCGGCCAAATTTCATTCGTCGCACCGAGCACAATCATGACTATGCCTGCCGGCAGCAGAATGCTGAGCGCGAGGGAAAGAATGAGCATGCGGCGCATAGCGCCTTTGAATCCGTGATTGTTTTTCTTCATAAAATCTCCGACGCGGCGCCGGTTATCTGTCCCTTCTGCCGCTGCGGTTGGTTTCTTTCAGCCATGCGGGCACGTCATCGTCGTCATCGTCGTCGATACGGACGCGGCTGGACTGCATGCGCGCGGGACGCTCGTCGACCGGATCGGCCTGGTGAATGATCTCGCTCGCGCGCGGGGCGCCGCCGATGATATCCGCATATTCGGGCGCGACGGGCTGCTGCGGCTGCTTGGGACGATTTTTGTCCGCGGTCTGGCCGAGGCCGGTTGCGATAAGCATTATCTCGACGTCGTGCGGCAGATCGTCGCGGAAGTCGAAACCGAAGATTATGTTGGCGTCCTTGTGCACGACCTCTTTGACGAGCACGGCCGCCTTATCTATCTCTTCGAGAGTGACGTCGCGTTTTGCCTTGACGTAAAGCATGACGCTCGTGGCGTTGCTGATCTTGGTGTCCTGCAAAGTTATGCCGACGGCTTCGCGGACGGCGGTCATGACGCGGTTGTCGCCGCTGCCGCTGCCTATGCCGAGGTACGCCCTGCCCATGTTGCGGAGCACGGTGCACAGATCGGCGAAGTCTATATTCAGCGTCTGCGTATTGAGTATGACGTCGCTTATTCCGAGTATGCACTGACGGAGCACGCCGTCGGCGTACGCGAAAGCGTCTGCCATCGACGCGTGATTGGACAGCGAAACGAGCTTCTCGTTGGACACGACGATGTAAGAGTCGACGACGCGCGACAGGTTCTCGATACCTATCTCGGCGTTCACGATGCGGTGACGGCCTTCGAGATAGAACGGCTTTGTCACGACCGCGACGACGAGCTTGCCGAGCTCCTTGGCAATCGACGCGACGACGGGCGACGCGCCCGTGCCGGTGCCCTTGCCCATGCCCGCCGTGATGATGACGAGGTTGGCGTTCTGGAGATAGCGCTTGATAATCTCGCGGCTCTCCTCCGCCGCCTTCTGTCCCACGTCGGGATTGGCGCCCGCGCCCAGTCCCTGGGTCAGCTTCTCGCCTATCTGTATGCGTATGGGAGCCTTGGACTTATGCAGATCCTGAAGGTCCGTATTGATCGCGATAAAATCGACGCCGGCGAACCGATCGTCCATCATTCTGTTCACGGCGTTTCCGCCGCCGCCGCCCACGCCGACCACGGCGATCTTTGAGGAGGGCGTTACGACATCCTTGTTCTCACTCATTTCAGCTCCTTTTATCTTCCGAACAACCTGGCAAACAAGCCTTTTTTCCTGGGTTCTTCGTCGGTACCGAGTACCATGTCCATGAGGCCGAGCACGGTAGACAGATGAGGTTTACCGTACTGCGGCAGTTTGGGTTTGGCTATTTCCACATGTCTGTCCAGCTTTTTGGACAGATAATCGCGCGCGCCCGTCATATACGATATGCCGCCGCCCGTCAGATAATAACTTGTCGACGGAGGCAGATCGCACGACATCAGGCAGCTGTTTATCGTGCGCGCGAGCTTGGACAGCTTCGCCGTCACGATATCGTTGACCTGGCGGGCGGAGAAGGACGTTACCCTCTCCTTGATGTTTATATCGTAAGTGTCATTATCCCCGAATTCGAGGTTAAGCACCACTTTGCGTTTGAGTTTTTCCGCGACCGAGAAGCGTATGCTCAGATCGTCGCGAAGCTCCTTCGTGATATGCCCGCCGCCCAGCGGAATGCTGAACTGACGGAGCACGCCGTCGCCGCGCGCTACCACGACGTCGGTCACTATGTATCCCACGTCGAAGAAAGCCACGTATCTGTCGCGAACGAAGTCGTCGAACAGGAAAAGCGATTCGGCGAGTATGCTGCTGACGAAATCGTACGTTTCGATGCCGAGCTCGTTCATTATATGATCGAACTTGTCCGTGAACTTCTTCTCGGCGAGTATGTACGAAATGAAACCGGACAGCCGGGAGGCGACGAGACCGACGGGCTGTATCAGTTTGCGGTCGTCGTTGAGCGTATAGAAAATAGGCTGGCTGTTGATGAGCACGTATTCGCCGTCGCCCGAGAACGTATCGCCCTGGGCGTACAGCGCGTCAACGTCGGCGTCCGTCACCCTGCGGCGGCGGTTCAGCGACATGGTCACTTCCTTGCACTGCGTCACGGTAAACTGACCGGGCACGCCTATATAGAGATGGCGGATTTTGGTATGGGCGTCGGTCTGCGCAAGCGAAATCGCCCGTTCGACCGCGTTGATCAGTTCGTCGGGCTGATACCACTCTCCGTCTTCGTAGCCGGCGTATTCGCACTCGCCCAGCCCTTTGACGCAGATCGTGTTGTTGACGCCGCGCGTTCCCACCATAACGGTGATCTTCGCGGAGCCGATATCCATTATCGCTGCTTCCTGTGCCAATTTCTGCCTTTCCCCATAATAATGCTTTGCAAATATTATAAAATATTATCGCTCCGCTGTCAAGAGTTAATTTATCAAATAATAGCGGATTATTTATTATTCGTAATTTTACGGCTGCGGCGGCGTTTTACGTGTTCGGATTGTACGAAACGTTTACGTGCTGATCCGCACTGGCCGAATAATGAACCGTCAGCGTTCCGCGGCTGATATCGGCGTCGCTTGCCGCCGTATACCACGAAATCATGTTGTATACGAAGTCTGCAAGCATGTCCTCGTGTCCGCCTATCATAATCCTGACCGTCAGTCCAGAACGCATGCGGATAATAAAGAGATCCTGATCGGACAGATCGACGGATGCGTACGCGGACTTTTCGAAAGCGCGCAGACCGCTGCCGTCGTACAGGCTTTCGGCCAGCCCGACGATGACGCGCAGCGACGTCATATCCGCGCAGTCGCGGTCGGAGAATACGTACTCGCCTGCCGCGCCGCCGTCCGGAGCCGCGGACGGAGTGACGGAAATTATCGTGTCGCTGTAATGCCCGCCGTCGGGATCGGTGCGGTCGTATGAATTGACGGCAAGAATCTTACCGCTTATTCCGGCCACCGCCCAGCCGCCGTCCACCGCAAATTGAAGGTCCTCGGACACGAGATTGTAGCGCACGATTATCTTGTTGGGAAACACGCACTCGATGTCGTACGCCTCCGCACGTGGCACCCTTGCGTTCACGGCGTCGATAACCGCCTGCTCGTCGAAAAGGAAGATATTCTGATATCTGAATTCGTCGGCGACCGCCTTCACCTCCTCGTTGACTTCGAGAATGGTGGGATAAAGCGAGTTGTCGTCGCCGTAATCCGTAGCGCATGCCGCGTCGGTATTGTAAATCGTAAATACCGCGCTCATGATTATGACGATCGCGGCGATACCGCCCAGTACGGCTATCAGAATTATCAGCCTTTTATTTCTCACGTATTATATTATAACAAACCGCGCGATTAAACGCAAGAATTTTTCACTCTTTTTATGTTTCCGCCCAGAGATGCTATTCTGGCTTCGAAATCGCAGTAACCGCGGTCGATATGACGCAGTCCGGTCACTTCGCTCGTGCCCTCGGCTTTAAGCGCCGCAAGCACGAG
>ULSO01093747.1_pt1 | contig 10187 bp, 6 predicted proteins | sample 1956701 | NCBI WGS metagenome assembly ULSO01 (sample SAMEA4835708, study PRJEB28245) | human gut metagenome | biome: gut microbiome; material: fecal sample | place: Denmark | collected 2008 | reverse complement strand
TGACTGAATCGGTGCTTCAAAGTTATGGATTTCTTCAAGGCACTTGTCCAATTGACTCATAATGACTTCTTCCGTGTCGTTCTCACTGTTAGCAAAAACCGTTGATTTGAAGAACAGCCGATAGCCTTGTGTCAGCTTTCCGCCATCCGTCAGTTCTGCCATTCTCAAAAATGCAGTCCGCATCTCATCTGTAATGCCCTTGCAGTAGAAATAGAGCTGCACATACAGTTCGCTCTTAAAGTTCGTGATCTCATAGAAATAGTAATTGCTCGTTCTCCAGGGGCTAAGCACATCCTTGTTTGTAGGTATCGCCTGATTCAGAAACGGTGTTGTAAAGCGGACATACCGACCTTCACAGGTATCTGCATCAAATTCAATCCTTCCAGCTTCTGCCTGCTTCTCGCACCACTTTTGCGCCATCGCCAGACGGTTAATACCTGTTCCAACATTGCTGGGCCGAGCACTGTAAACAAAATCCTCTTCCAAATCAAGGTCATATTTCTTCAGAAGTGCCTTGATAAAGCAGATGCAGTCATACGCAGAATATCCCGTACTGATGTAAATATCGCTGTCATTTTTCAGCTTTACCGCATTTCGAATAGCGTCCTTATCGTAAGCAAATACGGGATTTTGCCACGCCGGGAATACTTCCAGACTTCGCGCCATACGATCAATAATGCTGCTGTTCAAGTTGTACAGCTTACCAGCCACTGAGCGAACCATAAGAGCAAAGCTATCTACATTGACCCTTTCACCTAGCAGCTCGTAATAGTTTACCCACTTATAGGTTGCATTATGTGGGTCAGCCACTGTATACAGTTGATAACGTGGGTCAGAGAAGTCGATTTTCGTTGTGGGAAGTTCAATAGGAAATAGTTTTAATACCGTCTTAGACAGCCGCTCCGAACGAGCCTCTATTGTCTGTGCATTCCACTCTGTCTTGTCCTTCACATCACTATAAAGAACAGTCACATGAGTGTTTTTATCTGACAGCATATTGAGTTTTTCCGTAAAAGGCAAATCCCCCAGCTCACTATTATAGCCTGTCAGTGTCAAATTGCCCAATGTGTGCAGATACCGCTCTCGCACCAGTGCCCAATCACTGCCTAGCATTCTCTGCCATGCAGTCGATAGATTCTTGTTCTGCGGCATGATATGCTCAATGGTCAAAGCATCTGTCTTGATTTGCTCTTTTCCCTGATTCTCGATTGCCACAAGCAGATATTTACACAGTGCGTTCTTCCGATAAAGATTGCGTTCTTTTAATGCGGCTACGAACTCTGCATCACTGGGCATCACGTCCTTAGATGTCAGCTGAAGCAGGAAAGACACGATAGCATCATAGTAATTGTTCTTATTTTCCGGACGATTGAACACACGTCCATAAAGGGTCTTATACAAGCCACGCAGCGAGTTTGAACCTACTTCACAAATCAAGCGGCGGATGCTGTAATTCAGCAGCAGTCGTAGAACCTTGCAGAGCGTTTCATCATCGATCACACTAACCTCAAAGTCGTCAAACGCGCTGAACAAGAACAAATACACTGTCGTTTGTTTCAGGGTTCGGAGGCCTTTCAGTAACTGGTTTGCTGTACTGCTCAGGCGTTGTTCATCGCCGTAGTAGAAAGCATGATACTGTTGAGCATAATGCAGAATTTCCTTCAGCATGGACTCATTGGTATACTGCCCACGTGAGTAGAGGGCTTTAAACTCATCGTAGGCCGTACTCTCCTTAGCAAATCCATCCATTTTGAAATTCAGATAGTCAAGGAAGAATCCCTCCAACTGATCTTTAGACAGCATCTGCTCTGCTTTCAGCCAGTAATCCTCATATAAACGATCTTGGTCTGTATCTGTCATTAAAACAAAGTTTCGGATTTTATCCGACAAACTTAGCGGAACACCTGTAGAATTGATTCGTTCAAAAATTTCCTGTGCATTATCGTCATCATCATCCAGCTTAATCTCTGCGCAGGTCAAATGTTCAAGACCATCGTAGATATTGCCAACCCCCATGTCCGGGTTATCATTCAAAAATTCCTGAATCAAATCGCAAAACAGCTCATAGTTCCGATAGATACCACTCGTCCTATCCATCTGTTCAGCATGATCTTCCATCAACAGCATGAGTTGATTATTATCGCTTTTTATTGGCTTTAGCTTTAGTTTGCTAGAATCATCAATATTGTATCTTTTGAATTTGTCAACATTGAATAGAACTTCCGCCAACGATTTCTTTTCCTCATCTGTAACGGCTTTATCTATCAGTGCTTTTATCAGAATATAAATTGTTGTCAGTCGCTGCTGACCATCAATAACAACATAGTAGTTGATTTTCTTTTCGCTCTTCAAAGGCGCATATACAACCGATCCGCAAAAATGTCTACGATCTCTTTTATGCGCAGTTACTACATCGACAAACAGTTTCGTACACTGTTCAGCTGACCATTCATAGTTGCGTTGGTAAACAGGAATTGCATATTGGCACTTATTCGGTTCGATAAAGTCATTTATAATTCGACCTTCTTCAATTTTCACGCCGCAGTCCATCTCCCATCATGTTTTCTCTGATTATACCAAATATGCTTTTTTCTTTCAATCTTTACTGTTCAAAAGTTCCAACCATTAAGTTTTCCTTAATAGTTCCCACTGCCAAACTCGAACCATCCTGAAATCCCGGATAGTTGCCCCGCCGTCTGAGTCATTAAGCAACACTTAACAACTGCCCTGAACTCTTCGGATTTTCCGAAAAGTTGCCCCTATATGTACAGACCCCCGCCAGCGTATGTTAGCGGGGGTCTGCTATACTTACAGCTCTACGCTGTTCTGTCTGCTCATCTTCTGACTCCTATCTGTGGTCTGCTCCTGTTCCCTCATAATCCAAATGACCTGCTGCATCTTTTCGGTCCCGAAATAGTTTCACACTCGCCTGAAATCACGTTTCATCGCATAGAACTGAGAGTTTTCAGCCTCCACCTCTTTCAGCCGCTGGCTTAGATGATGGGTAGCCTTCTTCTCGTCCTGATAGAAGTGCAGATACTTATCCCGCTCGTCCTTGACCTCCCAGTACTTCCGATGGAGGGCAAAGAGTACCTTCACCAACTTCTGGATCAGCGGCATGGTCTTCTTCTCCTGATAGTTCTTGACGGTCTCAAACGCGGCTGCTTCTGGCACCCATTCTTCTGGCCGCTGGGAGTACTGCGCTGACAGGTTTTCCAAACCTTCCATGATGGGAGCCAGCTTGTTCAGCTTCTGGCTCTGCTTCTGGTAGGTCAGCTCTGCTTTCTGTACCCGCTGTTCAGCGGCTTCTACAGCTGTCTGCGCTGTTTCCAGTTGCTCCTGCATCTCGGTCAGGTCGGTCTGGCACTCCTGCTTGGCGGCTTCCAGAGCCGCTACCTCTTTACTACGCTCCTGCTTTTTGAAGTCCAGCACAGACAGCGCTTTTGAATGATGCTGTAATCCGGCATACACTTCCCGTTCTCCCACTTGGAGAGGGTCTTGTTCGACACATCGAGCTTTTCTGCTAACTGTTCCTGCGTGAGATTCTTCGTCCGCCGCTTCTGTGCAATATAGCTGCCGATGGTTGTTTGATTCATTTTGAAAACCTCCTCGTCTTTTGGATGTCTCAAGCATACAGAGGAAGATGGAACGATGACATCCCTCTGTGGTAGAAAACGAGGGAAACCGGTCAACGAAGTGCTTTTGTGGGACAAACTTTCGTGCATTCATAGCAGAGAATGCACTCCGTTCCGTTTTTCCGCTTGCGGGATTCTTTGTTGACCTCCACGTTCATGGGACAGGTCCTCAGACACTTCCCACAATGAATGACCCGGTTTGGGTGTCGGCAGAGGCTTTTCGATTTCATAACACCTTAGCGCCATTGGCAGTCAATTTGAAAGTCGCATCCAACAGTTCAGCTGCACCACGGCACATCAGCATACGTCCCAGAAATATCTCAAAATATTCATACATGGAACAGATTCCCGTGTCCAGTTGAAGATTCAAAGAAATCACGCGCTTTTCGGCGTTGATTTTCAAAGTCTGGTCCGTGACCGCGTAGTTCACCCGATCATGAATGTCAAAGGCTGCTTTCGGTTTTTGACGCACACGGCTGCGGCGCACATCGGTTTTGTCAGCAATGATAAGTGCAGCGGATATGGCATCTACGGCACCGCCGGTAGATTCATCGTGGTTCGCTATCGCTGAAACAACCGTAATGCGATCCTGCGTAGAAAGGTCACTGCTGCGTAAAATCTCATTGGCAAGCAGGCTGCCATACTCGGCATGATGGGTACGGTTAATGGCATTGCCGATGTCGTGCATATACCCTGCAATTTTTGCCAATTCAATGTCGTGAGCATCATAATTGAATTTTTTCAAAATATGCCCCGCCGTTTCCGCAACATTGGTACAATGCGCCTTTGAGTGGTCCGTGAATCCAAGCAATCCCAGATTCTTGTTGCCCTTATCCAATAAGGCGTTGACTTCTTCGTTTGCACGTATTTCTTTGTATGTCATAGCACTTCCATTCCAATCATTTCATGGTGATTCTGTGGGGGGATGCAAAATTCGGACTGTGATAGCGCAGCACCTGCGAAAAATTGTTTTTTTCTGCCAATACCCTGCATTGCGTTTCATTCAGATGCACCGGATAGCGCCAAAATTCCATTTTCTTTTCGGCCAGCAGTGCAGAGCTGAAACTTCCTGCATCCGGCGTGCCGGTCATTATGCCCATTGCGCCTTGTTCTAACAGTTCTTTGGCACGCTCCCCCACTGCGCCGCGTAGCTGTGGGTCGCTCAAAAACACCACGCCTTCGTTTTCCGCTGCGTCCGGCCGCACACTGCGGAGTATTCGCTGCGGCAACGGTTTATACCACTTTCCGTCAACAAGCGCTCTCTCTGTCTGCTTGCAAAAATGAGCGTCTCCATACAACGGAACATAGGGTAGTCTGCGCCGTATCTGCAAAAGAAGATCAAGACCACGTCCATATTTCGGCACAGGCAAAAAGACGATTGGAGTTTTTTCCAGCAGATTTTCTACTGCCGCAGCTGCTGCGGTCACGCTGTCATTCCACAGGGTAGAGTCATGCCCATACGCGCAGTCCAGTACGGCAAGGTCCGCCACTTGATTGCGCAGAACGTCACAGGGATAAACCGCACTTTGCTCAGTATAATCGCCAGAGAAAAGAATCGCCTTATCATCCCAATCCAATTTCAGCCACACACTGCCCTCGCAGTGCCCGGAAAGTCCCCACGTTATGCCATTACATTTTTCATTGCGAGGGGCTACCTGCTCCAACGCCACTGCATTTTGTACAATAAACGGTAGCTGCTGCAATGTGGGTGTTGTGGAAATGATCGGTCCTGTATACCCCTGCCGAAGCAGCCACGGCAATGCTCCTGTATGGTCGGCATGACTATGCGTCAGAAATACCGCTTTTAGTTTACGAATTTGACTTTCTGTCAAGCGCGGCAGCGGGTCATCACTACCCGCCATCAGACCACAGTCCACAAGAATCGCGTCTCCCCCATTTTGCAGGAAAAAGCAGTTGCGACCGTGTTCTCCAACGCCTCCGGCAATATACAGTTCCATGGCTTATCCCCTTTTGCTGCTGCGGTCTATGGCTGCGTTCAGTGCCAGCAGTGCCGTTGTAGTAAACAGCACACACAGCACCGCCATAGCCATCCCTACCGAAACACTGCCCTGCTCAAACTCGCGCATGATATACGTAGACACCACCAGCGTGTTGGGCGGCGCGATCAGGCTGGCCGTGACTAGTTCACGGAAAGCAATTATAAAAGTCATCATCCAGCCGGTTGCAATACCGGGGCTGATAAGTGGCAGTGTGATATGCCGTAAGATATACAGTGGTTTGCCGCCAAATACACGCCCCGCAGCAATCAGGCTGTCGCTTATCTGTGTAAACGAGGATGTGACATATTGCACGGTGTACGGCAAGAAAAGCACAACATAGGCCAGCACCATAATGCCCATCGTATTATACAGCGGCAGGACATGATAAATTTGATTCCAGAACAGCATGATGCCGATAACCAGCACGATACCCGGCAGCATTTCCGGCAAAAGGCCGATAGCCTCCACGACTTTGCGCAGGCGCGAACGTGAACCGCGCACGGCTAGCACCAGCAGCGTACCCAATACCGCGCATATTGTAGCAGACGTAACTGCCAAGAAGATGCTGTTTTTCAGTGCGCTGATGCCTTTTGTGTTCTCGGTAAACAGTTCAGCATAGTGCGCCAGCGTAAAGTTGCCCGGTGTCAGGCCGTACCCGCGCAGGTTGATCAGCGATGTCGAAATGACCGAAAAGTATGGGATGCCCACGGCCACAGCCAGCACCAGCACAATGTATCCCCACGCGGCGGCTGTCGCAGAATGGCTCAGCTTCTGTTCCACGCGGCGGCTGCCCTTGCCGCTGACAAGATTGTAGCTTTTACGCGTAGTGATGTAGTTCTGCAAGAACCACATACACAGACAGATGCCTACCAGTACGCTGGACAACGCTGCAGAACCACCGAAGTCGATGGGCGCAACGGTGGCATGGCGATGGATTTCCGTAGTAAACACTTCAAAACCGATACGTTTCCCCAGTGTCGCCGGTGTGCCGTATTCAGAAAGCGTTTTGACAAATACCAGCAACGCGCCGATGGCATAGTTGCCGCTGAGCAGCGGCAGAAACACCTTGCGAAGCCGCGCACCAAAGCCTGCGCCAAACACCGCCCCGGCTTCTTCCAGACTGGACGGAATGTTGAGCATAGCATTTTTAAGGATCGTCAGCATAAACGGGAAAACGTGCAGGCTCATAACCATCACCAGCCCGGCCAGCGTGAAGAACACGTTCTCCGAACCCGCTGCGGCGGGAATCAGCTGCTGCAAAAGTCCCTTTTTCTGCATGAACAAGATCCAGCCCATAGAGGCAATATAGGGCGGCGTCATAAAAGGAATCATAAAGATAATGTCAAAGACACGGTACTTTGCAAACTTCGTGCGCGAGAACAAATACGCCAGCGGTGCTGCAATAACCGTGGACAGCAGCACAACCAACACGCCCAGCAATAAAGAGTTGGCAATCATCTGTGCATTTTCACTTTGGGAAAGCGTCTGCCATGTACGATAAAGGTCAAGGCGGCCATCATAGATGACCGCCTTGGCAAAAATCGAAACCACCGGGCAGACGATCAAGAATACCAGCAACAGGGCCAGTACAGCCAGCAGGAGTTCCCTGCGGGGGCGGATCGTCTTTTTCATATACTTTTACCCGTTATTGGCGCTGCACAGTTCATTGACCTTTGCCGAATCCTCGCTGGCTTCGGCCATCATCTTTTCCCAATCCGGCTTAATCTGGGGAATGTCCTCCAGATTGCTGCGGCTGTCGCACTTCACATCACTGCGGCCCGGCAGCAGATAAGCCTTGGCAACAAGCTCCTGTCCCTCATCGCTGAACAGGTAATCCACGAACGCCTTGGCGTTGTCCATATTCGGGGCAGTCTTGAGGATCATAGCTGGACGAGGGTTGACAACCGTACCGCCTGCCGGATAGTAGATGTCGATGGGCTCGCCCTTCGCCTTGGAAGAATAGGCATTGTAGTCTACACCGGCAACCAGTGCGCCGACCTCACCGGTAGTGACAGCCTCCAGAGCCGCTTTGTTGGCGCCGGGGACTTTCATGCCGTTGGCAGCCATTGCTTCAAAATCTGTCCAGCCGTTATTCGTAACATAACCGGCCACAAAGTCCTTGCAGGCGCCGGACTTTTCCGGGTCGGGAATGGCAAGCTGATCCTTGTATTCGGCATTGCCCAGCTCGCTCCAGTCGGCGTCCATCGTGGGGAAAACCGTCGTGTTGTAGATGACACCGACAGCCGATGCGCTATAACCGAAGAGCTCATTGTCTGCATCGATCCAGCCATCCACGATTTTGTCTGCATTGGTAGGCGTATAGCTTTCCAGCTGCCCGTCAGCCTTCATAGAGAGACCGTCCGACCAGCTTGCCAGAATGACGACATCGGCTACCGGGTTTGCCTGCTCTGCTTCCAGACGGGCAAGAATCTCACCCGTTGTTCCCTGGAACTGTTCGACCTCAATTCCGGTCTTAGCGGTAAAGCCTTCTGCCAGTTTATCCGCCAGTCCTGCGGGGGAAGGCATATAGACAGTCACTTTTCCGCTGCCGGTAGTTTCAGCAGCAGATTCTGCCGGTGCAGCCTCAGAGGTAGCCGCAGACTCTGCTGCGGTGCTTTCAGAAGAAGCAGCAGCACCGGACGCTGCGCCGGTGCTGCCGCAAGCGGCAAGACTGACACAAAGTGCTGCGGCGGTAAGGGATGTCATCATTTTCTTACAATTCATAACTTTTCCTCGTTTCTTTCTCACAAATCATCTATATAATGCCGCACCTGCGGCGGAAAGCAAATTCATACGGTAACAATCGCCGCTTTGGGCAGATACAGCGAAAGGACCGAGCCTATAGCATTTTTTTGGTGGCTGATGTACGACCATTCTTTGCCCTTATATTCCAGCTGTTGCTGATAACTGCTGCCCAAAAACTGCACTGATTTAACAGTCGTATCAAATCGAACCGTATCATCCTGCGGCAAGGTATCTGCCTGTTCCGGGCGGAACATATGATGCTCATCGATCCAGTTGGAAGAACCGATGAATTTTGCCACAAACTCGGTAGTCGGTGCGGCATAGACATCCTCCGGCGCGCCATACTGTTCTACTTTTCCAGCATGGCAGACAGCGATTGCATCACTCATACTCATAGCCTCGATCTGGTCATGCGTGACGAAAATGCCTGTGATTCCGAGATTGGTAATCAGATTTCGCAACTCTATGCGCATTTCTTCCCGAAGCAGTGCATCCAGCGCAGAAAGCGGTTCATCGAACAGGATGCAGGATGGCTGAATGACAATGGCGCGTGCAAAGGCCACGCGTTGCTGCTGTCCGCCGGAAAGCTGGTGCGGGAACCTGTCGGCGAAGTCATCCAGACGAACCGCGTGCAGGGCATCACGAACCTTTTTATCCAAGCCGTCGGTACGATTGGCCGCGCGCAGACCAAACGCAACATTTTCGTATACATTCATGTGTGGCCAAAGCGCAAAGTCCTGAAAGACAAAACCCAAACCACGCTGTTCCGGGGGAATGTTGAGCTTCTTCTGTGCAGAGAACACGCAGCGTTCCCCAAACAATATTTCGCCGCTGTCGGGTGTTTCCAGTCCTGCAATCATGCGCAGCAGTGTAGTCTTTCCGCAGCCGGAGGGTCCCAGCAGCGTGGTAAGGCTGCCGCTATGGATAGTCAGGTCCGTTGGCTGTATCACAGTCTTTACGCCGAATGCTTTTGTTATGTTTTTTAAAACAATTTTCATTTCTTGCTCCTGTGTTGTAATCACTTTTATTAAAATACTCTCTTACCTGCGCAAAAACAACATAAGCGCCGTAAAGCCTCTGTAAAGTTTATGTTTGTGGTGAAAAGTTTGTAGTCCTATTTTGATAAATAAAAAAAGCCATCACTACACTTTTTGTGTAACGTGAAGGCTTACATATGTTGTATAAATGGCAGGGCTTACCTATCGGTTTCAGAATTTCTCTGCAAATAGAACATTTCTTTCTGCGTTTCAATCTCCGCACGCAGTTCTTCTTCCGTGGGCAAGTACAGCTTGTACTTGCTGGCAAAAAGCTGCTCATTGCCATGCAGGACGGAGTATTTAGCAATATCCTCGTCCGTATCGGAGCAAAGGACGATGCCGATGGTCGGGTTATCACCCTCGCCGCGCTTCAGTTCGTCATACATACGAATATACATATCCATCTGACCTACGTCCTGATGGGTAATTTTGCTGGTTTTCAGATCCACCAGCACAAAGCACTTAAGAATATAGTTGTAGAACACAAGGTCGATATAGTAGTCCTCTTTTTCTGTGTGGATATGCTGCTGGCGGGCTACAAAGGCATAGCCCTTACCCAATTCCATGAGGAATTTCTGAATGTTCGTGATGATGCAGCTCTCCAGCTTGCTTTCGGTAAAATCTGTGCTGCCGGAAAGGCCCAAAAATTCCGTAATCATCGGGTTCTTGATGAACTCCAGCTTGTCCGCTTGATAACCGGCTGTCAGCTTTTCCATTTCCTGCTTGACCGGCTCTTGGTTCTGGGATTTCAGCAAACGGTAGTAGTATTG
>ULSO01024099.1_pt1 | contig 10189 bp, 6 predicted proteins | sample 1956701 | NCBI WGS metagenome assembly ULSO01 (sample SAMEA4835708, study PRJEB28245) | human gut metagenome | biome: gut microbiome; material: fecal sample | place: Denmark | collected 2008 | reverse complement strand
TCCGACGCGCGGGGAAAATGCGCTGCTTCGCGAGGCAGCACATCCTTTTGTGGCGACGCGGCAGGTTGAGGCAGCAGAAGGTAGGTTGACCCTGCTTGTCACATTGGAAAAAAATGGAATCCTTGCGTTCGAACTGCGCTCGGTGGAATGCAGTCAGGATGCGGGCTATGATTACGAGAAAGTGCTTTCGCAGAAAGTGACTTCCCGATAGAGAGGAGAGACACTATGACACCATTAAAATGGTTTTCCGGATTTTTGAAAAAATACCGGCTGGCGATTGTGATCGGACTCGTGCTGATGACGGTCATTGTCGCATGCGCGATCGTAAATCCGTACATTTCCGGAATGATCGTTGATGATGTGATTCAAGGAGGTGCGTACGACCTTTTGCCGAAACTGATTGGCATTATGCTCGCAGTGACGGCAGTGCGTGCGATCCTTCGTTATGCCACACAGATGATGTTTGAAACCTGTTCGCAGGGGGTGCTTTACCGCATGCGTGACGCGGTGTACCGCAAATTGCTGCAGGAAGATTTTGCCTTTTACAACCGCAACCGGACGGGGGATCTGATGAGCCGCCAGACCGGAGATATGGACGCAATCCGGCATTTTGTCGCCTTTGTCATTTACACGGTATATGAAAATATACTGATGTTTATTTTTGCGCTTGTGATGATATTTATGGTAAATGTGAAACTGGCATTGTGTATGATGGCGGTGTTGCCATTCTGCTTATTTACCACATATTTACAGTCAAAACATGTAAAGCCGAGATTTCACGAATGCCGCCAGAGTTTTTCCAGCCTCAATGCCTTTGTGCAGGAAAATATCAGCGGAAACCGCGTGGTAAAGGCATTTGCAAAAGAAGAATACGAGAAAGAAAAATTTGAAAAAGAAAACGATAAATATCGCGAGGCAGAGCTTGGCGCCGCTTCGATCTGGTGTCGTTTTGTACCGATTTTTGAGCTGCTTTCCAATCTTTTGATGGTCGTACTTATTTTGTATGGCGGATACCAGGTGATCTGCGGCGAGATGACATTGGGAAATCTTGTCACAGTCAACGGGTATCTGTGGATGCTCTCCAATCCGCTTCGTTTCGCGGGTTGGTGGGTTAATGACGTACAGCGTTTTATCACATCGGTGGAAAAAATCTACGACACGTATTCCAAAGAACCTGACGTTAAGAAGCCGAAAAAGGGCATTAAGCGCAAGGAAATGCAGGGAAATATCGAGTTCCGCAACGTTTCTTATGAAGTGGAAGGCGAGGACATTATCCACAATATCAGTTTTTCGGTGGAAAAAGGCCAGACCGTAGGGATCCTTGGTTCCACAGGAGCCGGAAAATCGACGATCATGAACCTTCTTTGTCGTTTTTACGATGTGACGGAAGGAGAAGTTCTGGTCGATGGAATTGATGTAAAAAATTGGGATTTGCATGATCTGCGCGACAATATCGGTATGGCGATGCAGGATGTCTTTTTGTTTTCCGATACGATTGAGGGAAATATTGCCTACGGAAAGCCGGACTGCACTTTTGAAGAGGTCAAAGAGGCAGCGGTTATGTCGGATGCGAATTTGTTTATCAAGGCGATGCCGGACGGCTATCAAACGATTGTTGGCGAGCGCGGAGTAGGACTGAGCGGCGGACAGAAGCAGCGTATTTCTCTTGCGAGAGCGCTTTTGAAAAAGCCATCCATTCTGATCCTCGATGATACGACTTCTGCCGTCGATATGGAGACGGAAAGTTATATTCAGGAACAGCTGAAAAAACTTGGCAGAAAACATACCGTGTTTGTCATTGCTTACCGCATTTCCTCGATTAAAGATGCCGATGTGATCTTTGTTATGGACGAAGGGCGGATCGTCGAGCGCGGTAATCACGAGAGCCTTTTGAAGCAGAATGGCTATTATGCAACCGTTTACAAACATCAAAATGGAATGGAGGGATAAAAAATGGCGAAGCGAAATACGTTTTCCGAGGATGAAATTTACGATGAAAAATTTGATATCAATCAGGTAAAGCGCCTGTTTCATTATGTGAAACCTTATCGCACCCAGATTGCGCTGATTGCCATATTGATGCTGAGTTCCTCCGGACTTTCGATGTTGATTCCGACATTTTTTATGAAAGTGATGGACGACTGTATTCCGATGGGAATGGCTGGAATGAAGCCGATTTTAGGTTACGTTGCGGCAATCCTTCTGATAACGGTGTACGGCATGATCAGCTTAAAACTGAAAATCCGTTATATGAGCCGTATCGGGCAGAATATCGTGCATGAGATACGAAGCGATATTTTTAATCATTTACAGGAATTACCATTTTCGTATTACGATGAAAGACCGCATGGAAAAATCCAGGTTCGAGTGGTAAATTATGTAAATAACCTGAGTGATCTGCTGTCAAATGGTATCATCAATACGATTACGGATCTCTGCAACTTGTTTTTTATCGTAGGTTTTATGATTGCAATCAATGGGAAACTTACGCTGCTTTGTATGTGCGGACTGCCGGTGCTTGTGTTTGTTGTGGTGTTAATTAAGCGCAAACAGCATAAATCCTGGCAGATCCAGTCCAATAAGCAGTCCAACCTGAATGCCTACATCGCCGAGAGTATCAATGGTGTACGCGTGACGCAGTCGTTTGTACGAGAAGAGGAAAATATTGACATTTTTAATGGGCTGTCACGAAGTTATCGAAAAGCGTGGATGCGCGCAGTACGTTACAATTTCCTGATGTCACCGATGGTGGATATTATTTCCAATATCACGACAGCGTTTATCTACGTACTTGGAATCCAATGGATGTTTCAGCCGGATTCCGGTATTACGGTCGGTGTGTTGGTAGCATTTACCGCATATATCAGCCGCTTCTGGAACCCGATCAATACGCTGGCATCTTTTTACAATTCGCTCCTCACGGCGATTTCGTATCTGGAGAGAATTTTTGAGACAATTGATGAGCCGGTCGATGTCAAAGACCGTGAAGACGCGGTCCCGATGCCTCCGATCCGTGGAGAAGTCGAGTTTCAGGATGTTACTTTTAGTTACGAACCGGGAGTCGAGATTCTTCAGCATGTAAATCTGAAGGCGGAGCCGGGAAAATGTATCGCGATCGTCGGACCGACAGGAGCCGGAAAGTCGACGATTGTGAATCTTATCAGTCGTTTTTACGATGTGGACAGCGGAAAAGTGCTGATCGATGGCATCGACATCAGCGGCGTGACCTTGAAAAGTCTTCGAAGCCAGATGGGAATTATGATGCAGGATAGTTTTATCTTTTCCGGAACCATTATGGACAATATCCGCTATGGCAATCAGGACGCAACGGATGAGGAAGTGATCGAGGCGGCGAAAGTGGTCTGCGCGCATGATTTTATCATGGAAATGGAAAATGGCTACCAGACGGCCGTAAATGAACGGGGAAGCCGTCTTTCCGCCGGACAGCGCCAGTTGATCTCCTTTGCGAGAGCACTTCTTGCGTGTCCGAATATTCTCATCATGGATGAGGCGACGTCGAGTATCGATACCGAGACGGAAATCCTTCTGCAAAAGGGATTAAACCGCCTTCTGGAAGGAAGAACTTCGTTTATTATCGCGCATCGTCTTTCGACGATTAAAAATGCGGACGAAATTTTGTATGTTGACAAAGGCGGCATCGTGGAACGTGGAAATCACGAGGAACTGATGGCGAAACGGGGCGAATATTACCGCCTGCAGATGGCGCAGAAGAGTTGAGACTGTGTTTTGGGGGCTTTTAGTGTTTATTTTGACGATGGCAGATGGCAGGAAGGGAGAAGGACTGTCGGTGGAGTGTGGTCTGTCGGGACAAGTTTGTTGCGTGGGTCAAAGGAATTGGCGACGGAGTGTGGTCTGTCGGGACAAGTTTGTTGCGTGGGTCAAGAGGCCTGTTGGCGGAGTGTGGTCTGTCGGGACAAGTTTGTTGCGTGGGTCAAGAGGCCTGTTGGCGACGTGTGGTCTGTCGGGACAAGTATGGCGAGTGGGTCAAGGGAATTGGCGACGGCGTGTGGTCTGTCGGCGCGAAAACGTCGAGTGGGTCAAAGAAATTGGCGACGGGTGTGGTCTGTCGTGGCGAAAATGTTGCGTGGGTCAAAGGAATTGTCGGCGGGTGTGGTCTGTCGGGTCAAGTATGGCGAGTGGGTCAAAGGAATTGTTTGTGGCGTGTGGTCTGTCGGGACAAGTTTGTTGCGTGGGTCAAGAGGCCTGTTGGCGACGTGTGGTCTGTCGGGACAAGTATGGCGAGTGGGTCAAGGGAATTGGCGACGGCGTGTGGTCTGTCGGGTCAAGTTTGTTGCGTGGGTCAAGAGAATTGTCGGCGGCGTGTGGTCTGTCGGGTCAAGTATGGCGAGTGGGTCAAGAGGCCTGTCGGCGGGTGTGGTCTGTCGGGGCGAAAATGTTGCGTGGGTCAAAGGAATTGTCGGCGAGTGTGGTCTGTCGGGTCAAGTTTGGCGAGTGGGTCAAGAGAATTGTCGGCGGGGTGTGGTCTGTCGGGGCGAAATCGCTGCGTGGGTCAAGGGGCCAGTCGGCGGATGTGGTCTGTCGGGGCGAAAAGGGCGAGTGGGTCAAGAGAATTGTTGACGGGTGTGGTCTGTCGGGTCGAAAAGGGCGAGTGGGTCAAGAAGCCTGTCGCTGGCGTTTGGTCTGTCGGCGTGAAAACGGCGAGTGAACCAAAGAAACCACACATATCGTATGCCCCAAACGTTGCAAATCGCCACTCAGATCAAAATTGCCAAAACCCTCAAAACATGATACACTTACTTTAAGAAAATGCAACGAACAGAAAGGAACCAAAGACACAATGACAGGATATCAGATTTTATGGCTGTTTTTATGCTACTCCTTCGCCGGATGGATATTGGAGACTGTGGTGGCGACATTGCGGCAGCGACGAATTACAAACCGCGGTCTGATTAATGGACCATTTTGTATCATTTACGGAATCAGTGCGGTATTGATTACGATTACTGTGCAGGAATTGACTGGAGTAGCCTTATTTTTGTTCTCAGCGGTCTATGCTACAGTGGTAGAATGGACTGCCGGACATTTGATTGAAAAAATATATCATGAACGATGGTGGAATTATTCGGATGTAAAATGGAATCTTGGAGGTTACGTTTGCCTTCCTGCATCCATTTTGTGGGGGGCTCTCGGTTTTTTCGCGGTAACAGTAGGAAACCGGCTGCTGCTTGATTTGTTTCGAGTGTGTCCGCTTGTGGTGATGCGCGTGATCCTTTGGGTGATTGCCGGTCTGCTTTTGGCGGATGTACTTTTCTCGCTGATTCCAATTTTTTACAATGGCGAAGGCGTCGAGCTTGTCAAAGAGGCTGATGGAAAATTTACGGAAATGAGCAAACGTATGCGCCATTGGATTACCATGCGCATGACCAAACGTATTCGCAAAGCGTATCCCAAATCTGAAAAAATAGAAAAGGTTGAAAAGCGGACGGACGTATTTGCGTATGGCTGCGGATTTTATAAAGTTGTTTTATTGTTTTTTATCGGTTCCTTTTTGGGAGACATTGTGGAGACAATTTTCTGTCGCCTGAAAGCCGGTGTGTGGATGAGCCGAAGCAGTGTCGTCTGGGGACCATTCAGCATCGTATGGGGACTTGCCATCGCAGTGATTACGGCAATGTTTGTCCGCTACAAAGACCGAAGCGACGGATTTCTCTTTACACTTGGTGTATTTCTCGGGGGTGCGTATGAATATCTTTGCAGCGTATTTACAGAAATTGTATTCGGCAAGGTGTTCTGGGACTATAGCAATATGCCGTTTAACCTTGGCGGTCGTATAAATCTGCTGTACTGCCTGTTTTGGGGCATTGCTTCCGTAGTCTGGTTTAAAATTATTTATGTGCGGATTTCCGCTGCCATTGAAAAAATTCCGATTAAGCTCGGAAAGGCCGTGACGTGGGTACTTATCGTATTTATGTGCGTCAATGTGACTGTAACCTGTATGGCACTTGTCCGTCACGATCAAAGGGCGCACGGAATCCCGGCACAAAGCGGTTGGCAGCAGTCGATGGATGAGCATTTTGATGATGCCCGGATGGAGAGAATCTATCCCGATGCTCAGCAGACGGATTAAAAAAAGGTAACGATTCAGGATCAAAAAAATTATTTTCCCTCTTGCATTTACCGAACATATGTGCTATACTAACACAAAACAAACGTTCGATAGTGCAAGGGGGCTTTTTTATGGATCTGTTGGCAGATGTTTTTCAAAAACTGGAGATTTTAGCGGATGCAGCGAAGTATGATGTTGCCTGTACTTCGAGCGGGTCAAGTCGAAAAGGAAAAAAGGGGATGATGGGAAATGCAGTTGCCGGGGGAATCTGCCATTGTTTTGCGGCGGATGGAAGATGTATTTCCCTGCTCAAAATTTTACAGACAAATGAGTGCGTTTATGACTGCAAATACTGCCAGAATCGCTGCTCCAATGATATTCCACGGGCATCCTTTACGCCGGAAGAAATTGCAGAACTTACGATTTCTTTTTATCGGAGGAATTATATCGAAGGTTTGTTTTTAAGTTCCGGGATACAGAAAAATCCCGATTATACGATGGAGCAGATGTATCAGGTGGTATATCTGCTGCGAAAAAAATATAAATTTAACGGCTATATTCATGTGAAGGCGATTCCGGGGGCAGATCCGCTTTTGATCGAAAAAACAGGATGGCTTGTGGACCGTATGAGTGCAAATCTCGAACTTCCTACAGCAGATGGGTTAAAGATGCTTGCACCGCAGAAATCGCGGAAAAAGATTTTGACACCACTCCGTCAGATTCAGGTGGGACGGCAGGAAAATGCACTTATGCTAAGCGATGGAAGAAAGTCTGCGATGACCGCACTTCCGGATAAGATGCGAAAAGATTTTGCATTGCAGGAGGTAAAAAAAGGGAGTACGTTTGTGCCGGCGGGGCAGAGTACACAGATGATCGTGGGGGCGACCGAGGAAAGCGATTATGAGATTGTTCATGTGGCGGAAGCGTTGTATAAAAATTTTGATCTGAAAAGGGTATTTTATTCGGCTTTTGTAAATACGACAGGGGATCCCCTGCTTCCGTTAAGCAAAGAAGGACCGCCTCTTTTGCGGGAACACCGGTTGTATCAGGCAGATTTTCTGCTTCGATTTTATCAGTTTAAGGCAGATGAGATTATTACCGAAGAAAATCCGTTTTTGAATGTGCAGGTAGATCCAAAATGTAATTGGGCATTGAACCATCTTGAATATTTCCCGGTAGAAGTGCAGACGGCGGATTATCATACCTTGCTCCGTATTCCGGGAGTCGGGGTAAAGTCGGCACGGCGCATTATGGCAGCGAGGCGGCTTGGGAAACTGGATTACACTTCTCTTAAGAAATTTGGTGTTGTTTTAAAGCGGGCGATGTACTTTGTTACATGCGGGGGTAAAACCATGGTTCCTCTGCGGATGAATGAGCGCTTTATTCTCACGAATCTTCTTGGTTTGCGGGAACGCCTTCCGGCAGCAGTTACCGGGGAAGACCGCTATGAGCAGCTCTCTCTTTTGGATATTTATCCACAGGGAGAGGTGGAAATGGGGCAGCAAAGGAGGAGTAGCTGATGGAAGAAGTATCCGAATTTCGCGGCAGATATGTATATTTGTGTGAAGACAGCACCGAAGGGATTTTTACTGCGGTTTATGATGCTTTTGCAGAAGGACATCGAAAAGAAGACACCGCTCTCTGCCTAAAAGAAAGTACATATACGACAGAACTTTTTACGACGTATATACCGGTTGAGACAGACATGGAAAAAGCGGCGAAAGTTGCCCGCACGATGCAGAAAAAAGTGTCGTGGCAGGTTTATGATGCCTTACAGATGGCGTCCCTTTCCTATATACCGGAAAAAGCAGATGTCATCTATCGCGTTATCATTCTTGCGCTGCAAATGGGAAATCAAGTGCTGGACCACCTGACAGATCCGAATGTTGCACTGCTGTTTAAAATGGAAAGAAATGCCAATAATGAGATCCTGCATGAACAGGGATTCTTACGATTTGAAGAATTGGCAAGCGGCGTTTTGTTTGCGAGGATCAATCCGAAAAATGCCATCCTGCCTTATCTTGCGTATCATTTTGCGGACCGTTTCCCGGAGGAAAACTGGGTCATTGCAGATACGACACATGGAAGTATGATGATTCATGAACGAGGAAAAGGCTGTTCCTATATTCACGCTAAAGACGAGGACTTTGACCGGCTGTTACTCTCTTATTCGGAAGAAGAGGAAGTTTTCCAAAAACTGTGGAAACGCTATATTGATTCTGTGGGGATCAAAGCCCGCGAAAATATTAGTTTGCAGAACCAGATGCTGCCGCTGCGTTTCCGGAAGTATATGAAAGAGTTTTAAGTTCTTTCAGTTCACGGATCGTAAAGATACCGCAGACGATTCCGGTAGCGGCGTCGGCAATCGGACCGGCATACATGACACCATCGATTCCCATAAAAATAGGGAAAACGATAATGAGTGGAAGTAAGAACAGGATTTGTCTTGTCAAAGACATAAACACACCAAGAGAGGATTTTCCAATAGAATTGAAAAAGTTTGATGTGACCGGCTGAATTCCATTTATTAATGTTAAAAACATATAGATACGGAAGTAGCGTTCTGAAAACTGGAAATACAATTCGCTTCCTTTTCCAAAGACACTGATGATTTGCTGTGGAAATAATTGGAAACATCCAAAGGCGACAAAGGATAATGCCGTCGCGGTGGCAAGAGCGAGCAGATAAGTTTTCCGCACGCGGGTGTACTTTGCGGCTCCGTAATTAAAACCAATGATCGGCTGGATTCCTTGCGAAATGCCGATGACAAAGGACATAAAGATCATGTTTACTTTCGTGATAATACCGGCGCAGGCAAGAGGAATGTCGCCGCCATAAACCGAAAGTGCACCATAATGCGCCAGCGTATTATTCATGACGATCTGTACGACGGTCATAGCAATCTGGTTAAAGCAGGCGCAGGCACCAAGTTTCATTATATTTGTGACGTGGGATGCCGTGATTCGGAAACTGCTCCGTTTCAGATGAATCGTCTTAAAATGAAACATATAACGAAGGCTGATGCAGAAAGAGACGATCTGACCGAGGATCGTAGCCAGTGCAGCACCGGTCATTCCCATATGAAGGGAAAAGATAAAAATCGGGTCAAGAATTGTATTTACGATGGCCCCTACCAGCATCGAGATCATCGAATAGCGAGGACTTCCGTCGGCAAGAATCAGTTTACTCATACCGGTGTTCATGATCAGGAAAGGAAATCCGATCGCAGTAATTCGTGTATATTGTTTTGCATAAGGAAGAACCTCTTTGGTTGCTCCGAAAAACGTAAGCATTGGTGTGAGAAAGAGAGTCGTGATGGCAAATAAAGCAATTCCCGATATTGTCATAAGAAGGATGCCACAGCCGGCATAACTTGCAGATTCCTTTTCTCTTCCTGCTCCAAGTTTCAGGGAAACATTGGTGGCACTTCCGATGCCAAGCAGAAGTGAAATGGCGGTACAGGTCGTGGAGAGTGGGAAAGCGATGTTGGTCGCGGCATTTCCCAGCATACCGACACCCTGTCCGATAAAAATCTGATCGACGATATTATAAAGGGCCGTTACCAGCATGGAGATCACGCAGGGAATGGCAAATTCGACCAGAAGACGGGATTCTTTTTTGAATCCAAGTGGATTTTGTGTTTCTGTAACTGTATTTTTTATATTCATCATTGTGGATAACCTCACTTTGCATAAACAGCAGATGTTTGTGCAATAAATCTGCATGCGTGATAAGATTCGGGACAGGCCCGATAATTGGTATCTTACTACAATTATGTCCGTTTTTCAAGCAATTCATTATGACTTTATACAGTATTTATTGACAAAAGCAGACATTTTTCCTATAATTAGAGACATATACACAAGGAGGGGATAGAGATGCGTTGTCCAAATTGTAAAACAGAATTGAAGCAGGATGATGTGTACTGTTATCAATGTGGCACGAAAATTAACTGGTTTTGGCGTTTTAAGACACATTTAATCGCGGTGGCGGTTGTTGTGATCGTGCTCGCCGGTGGAACGATTACCGGAGTGACTCTTTATAGGAATGGTGTATTTGATGCGAAAAAAGATACGGTGGCAGAGCAGCCGGCGCAGACAC
>ULSO01057382.1_pt1 | contig 10197 bp, 10 predicted proteins | sample 1956701 | NCBI WGS metagenome assembly ULSO01 (sample SAMEA4835708, study PRJEB28245) | human gut metagenome | biome: gut microbiome; material: fecal sample | place: Denmark | collected 2008 | reverse complement strand
GGAAAGCCGACCGCCTGCTACGAGCTTGTCTGCACCGACGGCGAAAAACAGGTGAAAATCTATATAAACGCCGCCGACGGCCGGCAGCAGGAGATTCTTGTCGAAACTATACAAGACGTATAAGAGGTTTTTATAACATTGATCTAAAATCGGAGCGTAGCTGCTCCGATTTTTTATTCAGGGGGTATTGATATTATATTAACAACGTGCTTTAATATAGGATGAGTTATGGTTTTGACATGTGTGTAGGAATTTTGTCAGGCAAAACGCTCATATTTGCCTTGAAACCCATGCATTTTTAGGGTATTATGACTGTGTTGTATGCATTGTTGTTCCATGTGTGCAAAATTCTGGAACGCATGTTATAAACCAACAAAATTGACAAAGAGGAGGTGTGCCAATGTCATTTGAAGCAATCGCGGGCATAGCCAAAGCCGAAGCCGACGCAAAGGAGCTGATAGCCGCGGCCGAGGTCAAGGCTCGTCAGATGTCCGCCGAGGCCGAAAACGAAGGCAAGGCCGCAGTTGAAGCTGCGCGTGCCAAGGCCGACAGCGAGCTGACCGAGCTGCGCAAGCAGGCAGACGCCAAAGCGATGACGGAGGCGGGAGAGCTTTCCGCGGAGACGGAAAATCGGAAGGCCGCACTGCGCGCCAGAGCCGAAGCCAGACTTGAGAAAGCCGCGGCTCTTGTTGTGGAAAGGATAGTGAACAGCTAAATGGCCATTGTAAAAATGAAAAAGCTGCGGCTCATGGCTGTCCGGTCAAACAAGGACGCGCTGCTGAAGGAGCTGATCTGCAAAGGCTGCGTTGAGTTCTCCGAGATCGAGGGCGAGGTTCAGGATTCCGACTTCAAGGAGCTTCTGAAACGCGAGAGCAGCGGCCTTATAACATTCAAGTCCCAGCACATGGCATTAGTCAACGCCGTGGGTATTCTCGACAGGTATTCCCCCGCAAAGAAACCCCTGCTCAGTGCACTGCCGGAGGTCGGCGAGGACGTTCTGCTGGATGACAGCGGCGTCGGCGCGGCACTGGCAGCAGCGGATGAGATATCCGCAAACGAGGATCGCATAAAAAGCATCGGCGCGGAGGTCGGCCGTCTGGAAAACACCATTGACGCGCTGAAGCCGTGGGCATCGCTTGACATGCCCCTCGGAACAACCGAAACTCAGCGCTGCTCGGTAGTGCTGGGAACGGTCGCCGGCAGCACGGACTTCTCCGCGATGGAGAGCGCGCTTGCAGCGGTCACGGAGGAAGCAGAGCTGTTTCTGGTCGATGCGGACAAGATGCAGAAGTATCTGGTTCTGGTCTGCATAAAGGAGCAGCACGCCGCCGTTATGGACTGCATGCGCGGCTTCAGCTTTGCCGCGGCACCCGTCTCCGGTATGAACGGCACCGCGCGCGAATGTATCGCAGCCGCCGAGAAGGAACTGCATAAGCTTGCCGACGAGAAGGCAGGCTGCGCGCAGCACATCGTTGAGCTTGCGGAGCACCGCGACGAGCTCAAGCTCGCAGCTGACGTGCTCGGCACGAAGATCGCCCGCGCCGAAGCCGAGGATAAGCTCTACGGCCTGACAAACGTTCTGGTAATGCAGGGCTGGATGCCCGCGGAGCGCGAGGCCGAGCTTGCCGAAATATTCGAAAAGTACGACTGCGCATGGGAGACCGAGGATCCGTCCGAGGACGAGTACCCCACAGTCCCTGTGCAGCTCAAGAACAACAAATTCACAAATGCGCTCAACATGGTCACGAACATGTACAGCCTCCCGGCTTACGGATCCGTTGACGCAAACCCCCTTATGGCGCCGTTCTTCATCCTGTTCTATGGACTGATGATGGCGGATATAGGCTACGGCCTCGTCATGATCGCCGCCGCGCTGGTCGCGATGGCGAAGATAAGGCCCCGCGAGGGCAGCCTGAGCTTCTGCCAGCTCCTGCTTTACTGCGGCATATCGACCCTGGCGATGGGCGCGCTGACCGGCGGCTTCTTCGGAGACGCGCCGTATCAGCTCGTACATATGTTTAACCCCTCAAGCACCTGGGAGGGTCTGCCGTACCTGTTCAGTCCGGTGAACAACAGCACCATGGTCCTTTATGGCTCAATGGTTCTCGGTCTCATCCACCTGAACACAGGTATGGTGATTAGCTTCTGCATGAAGGTCCGCCGCGGCCGGCTTGTAGACGGTCTGTGGGAAGAGGTCCCGCTGTGGGTCATCCTCATCGGAGGCATCATGGCCGGCTTGAGTCTCCTCGGTATTACCGATGCGCTGGCCACTCCCGGTATCGTGGTAATGATAATAGGCGCTGCCGCTCTGTTGATCGGTTCCGCCCGCGGTGCAAAAGGCTTCGGCATAATCGGAGCCGCATTCGGCTGCATCTACAATACGCTTACCGGCTGGTTCGGCGATATTCTCTCATACTCGCGTATCATGGCGCTCATGCTCGCGGGCGGCGTCGTCGCGCAGGTGTTCAACACCATAGCAGCCATGCCCGCAAACGGCTCCGGTGTGAACGTGTTCACGGTGCTCGCCTTCATAGTCATCTTCCTTATAGGCCATTGCCTGAACTTCGGCCTGAATATTCTCGGCTGCTACGTGCACGACCTGCGTCTCCAGTGCCTTGAGTTCTTCGGCAAATTCTATGAAGACGGCGGCAAGCCCTTCAGCCCGCTGCGCATAAAGAGCAAATACGTCCGGGCTAAATAATCGTATCTTATTTAAACAAAACATATTTAAGATTTAGGAGGAAATTAAAATGGAATTTCTGAACGCTATCGGCGGCTACGCCATCGGTCTTCTGGGCGCAGGCCTCGCTGCATTCCTCGCCTGCATCGGCTCCGCAAAGGGTACCGGCATCGCCGGTGAAGCAGGCGCAGGCCTCATCGCGGAGGATCCCAGCAAATCCGGTAAGGCAATGATACTCCAGGTCATTCCCGGTACTCAGGGTCTGTACGGCTTCGTTATCTGGTTCCTCGCATTCGGCAAGCTCACCGCCGGTATGTCCGTCGAACAGGGCTTCCAGATCATGTCCGCCTGTCTGCCCATCGCATTCGGCGGTCTGCTTTCCGCTATCGCACAGGGCAAGGTCGCCGCTGCCTCCGTCAACATTCTTGCCAAAAAGCCTGACGACTGGTCCCGCGGTATGATCCTCTGCATCATCGTTGAGTTCTACGCAATACTTTCTCTGCTTGCCTCCTTCCTGATGCTCAACAGCATCTCTTTCTGATAACACACCGAACAGGAGATATTTATGAAAGGCACTGAAAAAATAATCGCGCATATCCGCTCTGACGCAGAGGAGCAGGCCAACGCGATACTGGCTGAGGCAGCCGAGCAGTGCGCAGCCATCAAGTCCGGCTGTGAAGAGCAGGCCAAGGACACCTACGCCGAGAGAATACGTGCCGGCGTAAAGGAGTGCGAGAGTCGGGCGGACAGCATGAAGCGCATGGCTCAGATGGAATCCAGAAAAGGCGTGCTCGCGCTCAAGCAGGAGCTGGTATCGGCGAGCTTTGACAAGGCCGTTGAAATGATTGTCGCGCTCCCCCGCGAGCAGTACGTATCCCTGCTGGCAAAGCTCGCCTCCGAAGCGGCCGTGACCGGCAGCGAGGAGATCGTCCTCAACGCACGCGACCGTGAAGCTATCGGTGCGGACGTTGTCAAGGCGGCCGACGCGCTCTTCAAGGGCGGCAGCTTCAGCCTGAGCGACGAGACCGGCAGCTTCGCAGGCGGCCTGATACTCCGCCGCGGCAGCGTTGCGGCAAACTGCACCGCAGAACTGCTTGTTGAGCTTCAGCGCAGCGGCATGGCGTCAGAAATCGCCAAGGTCCTTTTCGATTGATGCTGCGGCTGCACAATCCCATATAGGGAGGTAATAAATTGTCAACAAAAAAAGAAGCGTACCTCTGCCTGTCCGCGATGGTCCGCGCCAAGGAGCCGAAGCTCCTCAACGCCGACAGAGCCAACCGTATGCTCGAGGCCGCGACCTATGAGGAGGCGGCAAAGCTGCTGACCGACTCTGGCTACGACGATATGTCCCAGATGACCACGAAGGGAATCGAGGCATATCTCACACAACGCCGCGAGGACTGCTTTGCAGAGCTTGAAAAATCCGCTCCGGACAAGGCAATATTCGACGTATTCAAGCTCAAGTATGACTACCACAACGCCAAGGTAATGATAAAGGCCAAGGCCACGGGGCAGGATGCGAAGCGGCTTATGAGCGCATCCGGCAGGTTCGATCCGGACACGCTTTTGAACATTTTCAGCGAGGATCTGCTCAGCCGGCTCCCTGAGACCTTCGGCACTGCCATTGCCGAGGCAGAGAGCAGCCTTGCCCGCACCGCAAACCCGCAGCTTGCCGATTTCATCCTCGACAAGGCGCTGTTCGCGGAGCTTCGGGCGACTGCGAAGCAGATCGGCTGCCCGTTCCTTGACGGCTATGTTGCCATCATGATAGACGCCGCCAATCTGAAAACCGCCGTCCGCGCCCTGCGTATGGGCAAGGACACCGACTTCATGGCCGCGGCGCTCATCCCCAGCGGCAGCATCGACATATCACGTATATCCGCCGCAGGCGACAAGGACGGTATTGCCGCGCTCTATGCAAGCTCCAGGCTTGAAAAGGCCGCCGCACTCGGTGCGGAAGCCGTTTCCGGCGGAAGCATGACCGCCTTTGAGCTTGCATGCGACAACGCGGTGAACGCGTATCTCTGCTCGGCAAAGCTCGTCAGCTACGGCCCCGAGGCTCTTATAGCCTATCTTGCCGCCGTAGAGAGCGAGATTACCGCTGTCAGAATGATACTCACCGGCAAGCGCGAGGGCATCGCCCCGGAGCTGATACGAGAAAGGCTGCGTGATATGTATGCTTAAAATCGCTGTTATTGGCGGCAGAGACACCGTCATCGGCTTCCGTGCGCTCGGGCTGGAGACCTATCCCGCCGCGGACGCCGCCGAAGCCGGACATATCCTGCGCCGCCTCATCCGCGAAAACGATGATTACGCAATAATCTATATCGAAGAAAATCTCGCCGCAGAGCTTGCGCATGAAATTGACAAGTTCAAGGATCGCCCCACTCCGGCCGTGATCCTCATCCCCGGCAGAGAAGGCTCGATGGGACTCGGCCAGTCGGCGCTCAAGGCCGCTGTCGAGCGTGCCGTCGGCACGAATATCTTGGGCGATTGACGCCCTGTCCTTCAACACTAACAAAGGAAGGTATGTAAATGAGCGGAACTATAACAAAAGTTTCCGGACCGCTTGTCGTGGCCGAGAACCTTGCGGACGCCAACGTCTCCGACGTTGTCCGCGTCGGTTCTCAGCGCCTGATAGGCGAGATCCTTAACATGACCGGCGACAAGGCGTCAATTCAGGTTTATGAAGAAACCTCCGGCCTTGGCCCCGGCGCCGTCGTTGAAACTACCGGTATGCCGATGTCCGTTGAGCTTGGCCCTGGTATGCTCGACAATATCTATGACGGCATCCAGCGCCCCCTGCCCGAGATGCGCGCCCTCTCCGGCGACTCCATCACCCGCGGCACCGACGTTCCCGCGCTCAACCGCGAGAAGAAGTGGGACTTCGTCCCCGTCGCAGAGCTGGGCGACAAGGTCATTGCGGGCGACGTGCTCGGCACCGTGCAGGAGACCAGCGCCATACTCCACAAGATAATGGTGCCCTACGGCGTGTCCGGCGAGGTCGTCAGCCTGAACGCAGGCGAGCACGTCGTCACAGACGTAGTCGCCGTTGTTCGTGATGCAAAGGGCGTTGACCACGAGCTGACCATGATCCAGCGCTGGCCCGTCCGTATCGCCAGACCCTACGCCAAGAAATACGTCCCCAGCCGCCCCATGAACAGCGGCCAGCGTATCATAGACACTCTGTTCCCAATCGCAAAGGGCGGTACCGCGGCAGTCCCCGGCCCCTTCGGTTCCGGCAAGACCGTTGTACAGCACCAGCTGGCGAAGTGGTCGGACGTCGATATCGTTATCTACATAGGCTGCGGCGAGCGCGGCAACGAGATGACCGACGTTCTTATGGAGTTCCCTGAACTCAAGGATCCGCGCAACGGCGAGCCTCTGATGAAGCGCACCGTTCTCATCGCAAACACCTCTGATATGCCCGTCGCGGCACGTGAAGCCTCGATATACACCGGCATCACGATAGCCGAGTACTTCCGCGACATGGGCTATGACGTCGCCGTCCTTGCAGACTCCACCTCCCGCTGGGCTGAGGCTCTGCGTGAGATGTCCGGCCGTCTGGAAGAGATGCCCGGTGAAGAGGGCTACCCCGCCTACCTCGCCTCCCGTCTGGCTCAGTTCTATGAGCGCGCGGGCGTTGTCGAGTGTCTGGGCGCCGACGACCGTCAGGGCTCCGTCACCGCAATCGGCGCCGTTTCTCCTCCGGGCGGCGATATTTCCGAGCCTGTCTCTCAGGCGACGATGCGTATAGTCAAGGTGTTCTGGGCGCTTGACTCCAGCCTTGCCTATGCCCGCCACTTCCCGGCAATCAACTGGCTGACCTCCTACTCGCTGTATATGGACACTCTGGCTCCCTGGTACACCGAGCAGTTCGGCGAGGGCTACATGGCCAACCGCACTAAGTCCATGCACATCCTTCAGGAGGAGAGCGAGCTGCAGGAGATCGTCCGTCTTGTTGGTCAGGACGCACTGTCCCCGGCGGACAGGCTCACCATGGAGACCGCGAAGATGATCCGCGAAGACTTCCTCCAGCAGAACGCCTTCGTCGATGAGGACGCATATTCCTCCTACGCCAAGCAGTATCGGCTTCTTGACATCATCCTGCAATATGACGAGCTTTGCCGTGAAGCTCTGACCAAGGGTGCGGACATGAATGCACTCTTCGTTATCAGCGCCCGCGAGAAGATCGGCCGCGCCAAGATGGCAGACGCCGCTTCCTTCAACGCCGACTATGATGAGATTGTCGCGCTGATGAAGAAGGAGATCGATGAAGTCATTGCCGGAGGTGAGGACGCATGATTAAAGAGTATAAGACTATAAGAGAGATCGCAAGCCCGCTGATGGTTGTCGATCAGGTTGAGGGCGTCACCTATGACGAGCTGGCCGAGATCGAGCTGCCCAACGGAGATGTCCGCCGCTGCAAGGTGCTTGAGGTCGAGGGCAACAAGGCTGTCGTCCAGCTGTTTGAGTCCGCGCAGGGCATCAACCTTGCGCAGTCCAAGGTTCGCTTCCTTGGCCATCCGCTGGAGCTGGCGGTTTCCGAGGATATGCTCGGCCGCGTCTTCAACGGCATGGGTCAGCCCATCGACGGCGGCCCTGACATTCTTGCCGAGGCGCATCTGGATATCAACGGCCTGCCGATGAACCCTGCCGCACGAGCCTACCCGGCTGAATTTATACAGACCGGCGTTTCCACCATCGACGGCCTGAACACTCTGGTTCGCGGCCAGAAGCTGCCGATATTCTCCGGCTCCGGCCTGCCCCACGCCGCGCTCGCCGCGCAGATCGCGCGTCAGGCGAAGGTTCTGGGCGACAACGAGACCTTCGCGGTCGTGTTCGCCGCCGTCGGTATCACGTTTGAGGAGTCCGAGTACTTCATCAACGACTTCCGCCGCACCGGCGCTATCGAGCGTACCGTCGTATTCTCGAACCTCGCGAATGACCCGGCAGTTGAGCGTATCGCAACTCCGCGTATGGCGCTGACCGCTGCCGAGTACCTCGCCTTCGAGAAGGACATGCAGGTTCTCGTCATCATCACCGATATCACCAACTACGCCGAGGCTCTGCGTGAGGTCTCCGCGGCAAAGAAGGAAGTTCCCGGCCGCCGCGGCTACCCCGGCTACCTGTACACCGACCTTGCGACCATGTATGAGCGCGCAGGCCGCCGTCAGGGCAAGAAGGGCTCCATTACCATGATTCCCATCCTGACCATGCCTGAGGATGACAAGACTCACCCCATCCCCGACCTTACCGGCTACATCACCGAGGGTCAGATAATTCTCAGCCGTGAGCTGCACCGCAAGGGCATAGTTCCTCCTGTGGACGTTCTGCCGTCCCTGAGCCGCCTGAAAGATAAGGGCATCGGCGTCGGCAAGACCCGCGAGGATCACTCCGGTACAATGAACCAGCTCTTCGCCGCGTACTCCCGCGGCAAGGATGCCAAGGAGCTTATGACCATCCTCGGCGAGGCCGCGCTGTCTGACGACGACAAGCTGTTTGCAAAGTTTGCGGATGAGTTCGAGAAGGTCTATGTCAGCCAGGGCAATAACACCAACCGCAGCATTGAGGAGACGCTGAACATCGGCTGGGAGCTGCTGAGCATTCTCCCGCGCCGCGAGCTGAAGCGTATCAAGCCCGAAATGATCGACAAGTACATGCCCAAGAAGTGATGACCCAAAATTATTTACGGAGGTGATGCTTTTTGGCGAGTACCGCAATAACTCCGACCAGAATGGTGCTCAACCAGCTCAAGGGCCGTCTCAAGACTGCCCGAAGAGGCCATAAGCTGCTCAAGGACAAGCGCGATGAGCTGATGCGTCAGTTCATGGACGTCGTGAAGCTCAATAAGCAGCTGCGTCTGAAGGTCGAGGAAGGGCTGACCGCCGCGTTCTCGTCCCTTCAGGTGGCAAGCGCCATCATGTCCCCGGAGATGCTCGAGCAGGCGCTGATGTATCCGCGCCAGAGCGTCGAGTTGGGGCTGGAGTTTAAGAACATAATGAGCGTCAACGTGCCGCGTTACAGCTTCCATACCAAGAACAACGACCCGTCTGAAATCTATCCCTACGGTTTCGCGCAGACCTCCGGCGAGCTGGACGATGCGCTGGATAAGATGGCGAGGGTGTTTGAGGATATGCTGGAGCTGGCTCAGGTCGAGAAGACCATGCAGCTTCTCGCGGAGGAGATCGAAAAGACCCGCCGCCGCGTCAACGCGCTGGAGTACGTCATGATACCGGAGCTTGAGGGCAATATCAAGTATATTTCCATGAAGCTCGAGGAGAACGAGAACTCCACAAAGGTTCGTCTGCTGAAGGTAAAGGAAATGGTTCTTCAGGACGCGCATAATTACAAGCAATAAGCCAATAAAGCAGCCGCCCCGACGGGATCCCGTCGGGGCGGTTTTTTGTGGTTTCGATGTAGTTTGACGATGTGATGCGAAGTTTTTGCCGCCCCTCTTGTCGCCCCTCTTAGGTAGTGCAACGGCGGCGAAAATTTGCCTTGCTGTACCGCGGCACCCCTCCCTTGGCGCCCCTTCTAGGGGAGCTGGCGCAAAGCGCCTGAGGGGTCGCCAGTGTACGGAAATTGCCGATAGGGAAAAGAAAGAGCAGGGGATAGAATACATGTGTCATTCCCCCTAAAGGGACAGGCGGCAGATTAATGAATCGTGGTATGCCGCCGTCGCGCTGAGCGAAGCGACGTGGGAATCCGTTTCTCTTTGCAGTAGCAGTATGTTTTCGTGCGGCGTTAGGGGACGCGGATTGCCACGACCGGTGTGCGCACCGGTCTCGCAATGACAAGTTGGTTTGGATCAAGCGCATCGATTTTTCATGCGTTGAGAACAGTAGACAACGGGACGGCCACTGTGCCGTCCCGCTGTCATAAGAAAACGGTATAAGATTTTACCCCGTCAGCCGGAAGCCTTGCAGCTCCAATCATTGACGGTGAGCCTGATTATGGTCAGGCGCTCCAGCACGCGGGGATCGAAGCTCCAGTCCGCCTTGCCGGAATAATGCCGCATTATCAGCCCCAGCGCATGGAGCTTCTCATCTCTGCCCGTGACAGGAGCGGCGTGGCCGCGCCCCATGACGCAGCCGTACGAATACGAAAAAGCGCAGGCGATATCGGCGGCGCGGAGCGCATGGCTGCAGTCCATTTCAAACGAGACGTCGGCGCCGGAGCCTATCAGATCGAGCTTCCGCCCCTCGGCTGCGCAGTGAAAATATAAAGTGAGCGCGCTGCCCGCGTCCTCAAAGCCGAAGTTCATCGGCACAATGTAAGCCTCGCCGTTATCGACAAGGCCAAGGCGGCAGCAATCGCACTCGGCGACGATCTCAAGCATCTTCTCTCGGTCGGTTATCTCTCTGTCTCTGCGTCTCATTCAGCGCCCTCCCGTGTGTTTATTCTATAAGCTCCTCCGCATCCTCAACGTATAGCTCCTCGCAGTCGCTCTGCGCCTGCCTGAGTATGTCCGCCGCCTGCCCGAAGTTCAGGCTTTCAAGTGCGTTGAGCGAATC
>ULSO01057728.1_pt1 | contig 10225 bp, 9 predicted proteins | sample 1956701 | NCBI WGS metagenome assembly ULSO01 (sample SAMEA4835708, study PRJEB28245) | human gut metagenome | biome: gut microbiome; material: fecal sample | place: Denmark | collected 2008 | reverse complement strand
TAGAATCCAAAATAATATTAATTATTTCAAATTTTATAATACATTCAAATCTGCTATATGATTTTATTCTAAAATTAAACCAACTATTGCTTAACTTAGAATAATTGAATCTTACTATTAAAATCTCTTTAACTTTTCGAACTCTCTTAATATCTTCATTCTTCATAATCTAAATAGATTAAATTTCTATATAAGAAATTTGTTTTAGTTTCATTTCTCTTACAGAATAGCAAGAATAAATAGCATCTTCTACAATTTTTAATCATAGCAGAACTCTTTATCAAAAATTTTATTGAGGAGTATGACCACCTCCACACCATTCACCAGTTAATAACCAAATTTCATAAAAATATAACCATTCCTGAGTCCAAGGAATTATCGTATCAATTATACGAAGAGAATAATTAAACTCAAGAGGCATATTTAGACATAACTGAACTTCTTGTTTTCTTTCATCTTTATGATACTTATGAGGAAAATCGGTTCTTTCTATCCCTTCAATATGGTCTCCATACAAAAATACTTTTGGTTTATTTCCTCTTTCACATAATATCTTGATTTTATAAAGACGAGATAATGCGGTTGGCTTCATTTCTCCATACCAAATCAATTGATTATTCTTAACAAATAATTTTGATTCGGGGTACTTAAATTTCAACAAAAATCCTTGTATGGATAAAGTTAATTTATTATTCATATAATACTTATTGGCCAAAGAAGGTGTGTCCTTTCACTTGTGTTGCTTTAGATGTTACTCTTGTTGTTAATCCGCTTGTTAACCCTACTGAATACAGCGCTCCTTTTTTTCTTGCATTTAACATATCATCTGCATAACTACGAAAAGCTCTACTAACCGGGGCTTCACCCAGTGATCCTTTAAATAATATGCCAAGCGAATCAATGCCTACTGCATCTAATGGATTGTTGATAAGATCTTCTTTTGCTTTATATAACCATTTGTAGAAACTGTCTTTTCTTTGCGGATATAGTTCCCACTTATCAGCAAAATTTTCTTCTTCCATCACAGGATTTTTAATCCAATATACTCCGTCCTTTATCTCAATATATTCATGCATATGATTTAATATGGTGCATAATGCTTCATAAACATTTTTTTCTCCCTTATATGCCTTCGCCGCAAGTGTGGTTATGATTATAGAAATTGGTGCATCATCGTTGTTGTTTTTAAAATAAATGTCTCGATGTCTTTTCAAGATTTGAATTGCCATCTGCAATGGTGTTTTAATCCTGTATGTAGGAACTTTTTCAATTTCTAATTTATTTTCATCTGCAAACGCTTTTTTCATTTCTTTCAAAATGTCTGTCATGCGTGATTCAAACCATTTTTTATATCCATACGGATTACTATAGCGATCCTCATAACAATATGCTGATGTCTTATGTGTTAAACGAATATCCGTTAAATATGGCTCTATATAATTTGATTTTGGAACACATGGAAGAATATCCATATGAAATTCATTATATTGCATTTTCCAACAACGTTTACCTTCTCCCTCTTCTGAAATTTTTTTACGATAAGTTTCATTTTCTTTTAGTCTATTACCAACAATGTTTTTAATTGCTTCTGCTTCTAGTTTTTGCCCATTTTCTAATAAGCAAACTAAATCTATGTCATAATCATCTTTATCAGAAATAGGTTTGTTGGTAGTTCCTAAATTCATCGAACCTTGTGGAGTAATGCGGACATCATATTCTATCCCACCACCAAGCCATGTTCCGACAGCTTCATAACTTTTTATAGCTTTATCTAACATAGTTGCAGTTATACTAATTTCTTCAACAATCTTTGTTAAAATCAAATTTAATTCTTGTTCTTTATCATTCATCACATTTCCCTCCAATCGTTATAGTTTCAAAAAATCTATCGCATTCATCAAAAATATGTATTTTAGGGAATGTTTCAGGCATATATCTTCTTCCAATTTCAAAAGCCGCTGAAACAGGAACAGCTGGAAACAAATTAATGTCCAAATGTCCATCTACATTTTTGATTTGATCGCATACATCCTGGTATTTTTGCCAAAAAGCTTTCAAATCTAACATACTTTTAATGCAATCTACACCTGTTCGTTCTGCTTTAATTATATAAATAGTAGCTACATCAATAACATTAGTTATTCTTGAAATGTCTATCTCTGCTGTCAATGATATTATTAATGCTACTTCACCATCTTGTTTTAAGGATATTTTTTCTACTTTGAACTCATTAGTTAATTCTTGCGATTGCCAAACCCATGTATCTGGCATCCTTGTCTTTTGAAAAATATCTATTTTCCTTTTATCACCTAATAAATTTCCCAACTCAATTATTAAAGGGATTGGTGCTATAGGAAAAATAGATAACTGTAAATCATGTGTATATCTATAAATTGATTCTATTTGATGTTCTACTTGATACCTTATTTCTCTTACAGCACTATCCCAATAATTAGAACTTCTATATTCTTCAAAGTTTTGTATCCTTATGATTATACCATGACTTGAAGCTGGATTATTACATTCAGAGCGAATTGCTTCAACAGCCTGTTTATGATTAACCTTCACATCGATTAAATTTTTAATAGGACTTTCAAAAATTATTATTTCTGACTTAGGGTAATCCATACCATCCAATACATATTCAATTTTTTGTTCTTGCTGGTTTTTCATCTTTTTAAGCTTTTCAACTGTGTACTGCTCAGGATTATCGTCTATAAGTTTGTGATGTTCTTGGCACATCAACATCAAATTTTCAAGCTTATTTGATAACACATAAGAATCCTTGTTGCCACGTGGTCCATCAGGTGATGAAGCAACAATATGTGCTATGTTAGAATTATTAACTTCCTTTAATGTAACTCCATCTACAAATAGTTTTTTATTACAACCTTCAAATTGACACCTTCCTCCAGCATTGGCACAAAGTATAAGTTTAGTTAATTGCGAAGGGTCCTTTCCTCTATTAGCTGATAATTTTATATTTTTTCCCATTCAACCCCTCCTTTCGTTGGCACTCAATTATTACATTTGCTAACAAAATGAGTATAACATATATTTCAGTCGTTTTCAACTATTTACATCGTTTACTCGTATTTTTTGTGAGTAATTGAGCCAAACTAGTTTACTTTTGCTTTTTTTTATGCTATTGTTAATATGGAGGTTAAAATTATGTTTGAATATATAAAACTAAAGAACTTCAAATCCTTCAGCGATATTGAATTTAATATGTTAGATAGACGAAATAATCCAAAAAAACTAATACTTATTTATGGGGAAAATGGAATAGGAAAATCTAATATTGCTTCAGCTTTTTTTACTTTGTCTGAAACTCTAAGAACAATGGATGTTAGAGATTTAATGGAATCGCTTCTTTCTGACGAAAACAGTTTAAATAATAAAGAAGAATTAAAAAAATATTTACGTTCCAGATATAAAGATATAGAAACTATCATCAAAGAAAACAAAACCGTTTCTTCAGAAGAACCTATGCTTTTGGAATTCGGTTTTAACATCAATGGAAAAAGAGGAAGATATTTATTAGAAACAAATAACACTCAAATAATTCATGAAAAACTTGAATTTATATTAACAAAAAAAAGAGGCGTTTATTTTGATATTTCTGAAAATAAATCCTCTATCAACGAAAAAATATTTTTAGATAAAAACACCTTCACAGAAATTAAAATATCTTGTTCAAAATTTTGGGGAAAGCATTCTTTTCTTTCTATCCTTATGCACGAAGTTAACGATAAATCCGATAAATTTATTCGCAATCAAATTTCAGATAATTTCGATGATTTCTTAAAGTTTATCTCAAGAATTTCTTGTAAAATTAAATTTGGTAGTCGTCAAGAACGTGGAATCATTGGCCTTCCAAAAGAAATTCTTGGTGAATACGAAAATGGTTCTATTCCAGTTTCTGATGAAGATATTTTAGACAAGACTGAAAAAATGCTTACTGATTTTTTAACTCTTACCAATCGAGATATAAAGAAAGCATTTTATAAAAAAAAGATTGCAGATGAAGAAATTAAATATTCACTGATGCTTTCTAAAAAAATCGCTGGTAAAATTCGTGATATCGAGTTTTCCTTAGAATCTACGGGTACTCAATCAATTATCCAGCAACTTCCTTTTATGCTTGTTGCAGTAAAAGGTTCAGTTGCCATTATTGATGAATTTGATACTGGTATTCATGATTTACTTGTTAGAAGCTTAATCACTTCATTGAATAATGATATAAGTGGACAATTAATTTTAACTACTCATAATACTCTTTTAATGGAATCTGACATACCAAAAGATAGTATTTATGTAATAAACGAATTATCATCAAATGATAAAGAAATACAATGTATTTTGTATTACAATAACAAAATTAGTGATAAAAATAATATAAGAAATCAATATTTACTTGGTAAATATTCTGGAATTCCAGAAAACAATTTAATTGATTTTCATTCTTTATTGGATGAAATAAAATGAATAAAAATTATTTTCTTTACAATTGTATACTTTTTTCGTTAATGAAATACTTTATTGGATATTTTAAATTTCAAACACTTTCAAGGTTTCTCATTTGAAAGTGTTAAATTTTTCTGTAGTGCTTTCTCATCCACTTTAGATGAATCCATTCCTTTTGGATAGAATTTCCATAAGAATCCTTTTGTGTTTTGATTCTTTTTGCCATGCACAATACGTATCACAGAAATAAGTCTTTTGTTCTTTTGAATAATTAGCTTTTCTTCTCATAATAAAATCCCACCTTTGTAGTTTTACATCGATGGGATAATTTTAGTTATTTCATGTGTCTACTTCAATAGCATTATGTCTTTTCAGTAAAGAGATTTTATTATTCTATATGCTCCTGCAAATCTACGAATACAATTCATTTATTCGAACTCAATTGTACCTAGTGGTTTATCAGTAATATCGTATAATACACGACATATACCTTCAACTTCATGACTAATTCGATAGGAAATATGTCTTAATAAATTGTAATCGATTTCATAAAACTTCGCACTCATAGCATCAATACTGTTAACTAAACGTATAACAATTGTTTCTTCATAACTACGTTTATTATTTCTCATTCCGACAGCTTTTATCGAAGGAAAAACACAAAAATATTGCCATAATTTTTTATCTAATTTATTTAATTTTATTTCCTCAGTTAAAATATGGTCGGCTTTTTTAAGTAGTAATAATTTTTCTTTAGTTATTCCATTTAAACATCTAACTCCTAATCCAGGTCCTGGAAAAGGTTGACGATTTACAACATTTTCGTTTAATCCTAGAAATTTACCGACTTCACGTACTTCATCTTTAAAAAGCATTTTTAATGGTTCGATTAGTTTAAAATTTAATTTTTCAGGAAGGCCTCCGACATTATGATGAGATTTAATAACTTTATGGAATTTTGTGCCACTTTCGATGATATCTGGATAAATAGTCCCTTGAGCTAAATATTGGATATCATCTATTTTTTTTGCTTCTTCAACAAACACATTAATAAATTCATCGCCAATTATTTTTCTTTTTTCTTCAGGATCTAGAATATCTTTTAAACGATTTAAAAATCTATCACTGGCATCAACATATTTAAAGTTTAAATCAAAATTTTTGAAATTATTAATAACTTCTTGTTCTTCATTTAAACGAAGTAAGCCATGATTTACAAAAATAGCAGTTAAGTTTTTTCCAATTGCTTTGGAAAGTAAAGCACAAACAACAGAAGAATCAACCCCACCACTTAAGGCTAATAAAACTTTTTCATTTTTAATATTTTTCTTTAATTCTTCAATCATTTCTTCAACATAAGTTTTTACACTATATTTATTTTTAAGTTTACATGAATTAATAAAGTTTTCTAAAGTGAAATTTAACTCTTCTTTTATTAATTGATTTTCTTTAATAACAAAATCTTCTTTATTATTACAAATAACTTTTAAAACAGGGTAATTATAGATTTTTTCATCTAAAGAGAGATTATCTAAAATATTTTTATCACGTAGGGCTAAAACAAAGCCTTTAACTTCTTCATAATTTATTTTTTGATCATAATCTTGTAAAATTGAAAAACTTCCATTTTTTCTTATCGTTTTTAAAACTCTAGTAATATCTTCATGACCGCAATCAAGTACAACAATATGTTCCATGTTAATTCCTCCTATCTTGAATAATTTGGTGCTTCTTTAGTAAGTTCAACATCATGTGGATGTGATTCTTTAAGACCACTAGAACTAATACGGATAAATTTAGCCTTTTCCCATAATTGTTCAAAATCTTTACTACCACAATAGCCCATACCACTTCTAAGTCCACCAAGTAATTGATAAATAACTTCACTCGCTTCACCTTTGTAAGGTACTCTTCCTTCAATTCCTTCAGGAACTAATTTTTTTAATTCGGTATCTTTACTTTGAAAGTAACGATCAGCAGAACCTTTTTGCATAGCTCCTAAACTTCCCATTCCACGATATGTTTTGTATCTTCTGCCATTATAAATTATTTCTTCTCCTGGAGCTTCTTTACAACCAGCAAGTAAACTACCAAGCATAACTACACTAGCTCCACAAGCAATAGCTTTTACAATGTCACCCGATAATTTTATTCCACCATCAGCAATAACAGGAATATTGTATTTATTACAATATAGGGCACATTCATTAACTGCGCTAAGTTGAGGCATTCCAACTCCAGATACAACTCTTGTAGTACAGATAGAACCAGGACCAATACCAACTTTAACAGCATCAACACCTGCTTCAATTAAAGCTTGACAAGCTTCTGAAGTAACTACATTACCACCAATAAGATCTAAATTAGGGTACATTTTTTTAATGTTTTTAATTACTTCTAAAATGTTTTTAGAATGTCCATGTGCACTATCAACTACTATTACATCAACCCCTGCTTCATATAAAGCTTTAACACGATCATAGACATCATTGCTACAACTAACAGCAGCACCAACTCTTAAACGACCTTGATTATCTTTACAAGCATCTGGATAGTTTTTTATGTTTTCTAAATCTCTTAAATTAATTAGCCCTTTTAGTTTATTGTTTTCATCAACAATTGGGAGTTTTTCAATTTTATTATCAATTAAGATATTTCTCGCTTCATTTAAATTAATACCATATTTTCCAGTAATTACTTTTACAGTCATTACATCTTTAACTAAAGTATTTTTGTCATCAACAAATTTAATATCACGATTTGTAACAATACCTTTTAAATTATTGTTTTCATCAACAACTGGCAATCCAGAAATATTAAAAGTATCAGCATATTCTAAAACTTTACTGATAGGATCATTTTCTTTTACGGTAAATGGATTTTCAATTATTTTACTTTCAACACGTTTTACTTTACTTACTTCATAAGCTTGCATTTCAATTGATAAATTTTTATGGATAATTCCAATTCCACCCATACGAGCTACAGCAATAGCCATTTTTGATTCGGTAACAGTATCCATAGCTGCGCTTAAAATGGGAGCATTTAAAGTAATATTTTTTGTTAGTTTTGTTTTTAATGAAACTTCTTTAGGTAAAACTTCTGAATAATTTGGTACTAGTAAAACGTCATCAAATGTGTAGCATTCTTTAATTCCTTTTGATAAATCAATCATTTCATTACTCCTCCTGTTATTTTTTATTAAATCAATAATTTGATAAGGAATTAAGGTATGCAAAAAAATATTTCATAGCAGTCTTATTTACGGTAAGACGTAGATACAGCAAACCATATTTTTGCCTTATACGAAATTATTGATTTCAAGTATTATATCATAAGATTTTATTAAAAAAAAGAAGAAGTTTTATTTCGTTGCAAAATAATAAAACTTCCTTATTTTTCTTTGTTTTTTAGTCGATTGTTAAGATATTCTTGGGCTAAAATATCTTTTAAAACAAGCATTGCATTTAAATCATTATAGTGATAATCTTTTTTAAGTTTTTCTAATAATTTTCTTATTTCTAAACGATAATTTAAAATATCAACCTCTTGTTGATAAGTTTTTAAAACAGGATACTTTTTTGACCACATTTTAGTCCAATTAATTTTTAAATCTTTTTCTTCATTAGAATTTTCAATGACTTTTTTGATGGTTTGTAATTCTAAATTAAATTCCAAAAGTTCATCAAGTGATAAATTATAAATTTCAGCTAATTTTTTGGCTTGATAAATGTCAGGTATAGTTAAACCACTTTCCCAGTTTGAAATGGTTTGTCTACTAACCTCAATTTTTTCAGCCACTTCCTCTTGAGACATTCCTGTTTTTTTTCTAGCTTTAATCAAGTTTTCTTTAAGCATACTATCACCTCATAAATATTAAATCATTTTAGATTGAATAAATCCATTAAATATTTTTTTGATTTTTGCCAATATTTTTGACATAATATAAACAAATAGGTGAGATATTATGGAAAAAAAAGTTTTTGAATTATATAAATTAGCTAAAAGAATTACTAATAATCAATATGATTACGATAAAGCAGATTGTAATATTATTAACTCTATGATTATTGATTCTTTAAAAAGTGAAGCAAGAGAAATTGAATTAGTTGATTATCAACAAACTAATATGACATTAGAGGAAGGCTTTTTAGCTTTTGATAAAAAAGTTAAAATGTTAATAGTAAATGTTTTTGAATTAACTTCAAACTTTTTAGATGAATCATCTGTTTTAGGTTTGTTTTTAAAAGAAAATGTAGAAAAAATAACTAACAATATTTTGTTGCAAAATTTAAAATACATTTATGTTAACAAGAACAATGATTATTTTTATGCCGACAATAATGTCCTTTTTAGTAAAGATCAAAAACTTTTAATTGCTTACGCATCTTTAAAAGAAGAGGAAGAATATTATGTTGATAGTAAAGTTAAAGAAATCGCAAATTTTGCTTTTTTCCATGCTTCTTATTTGAAAAGACTTTATTTATCAAAAAAATGTAAAATTGATTTAAATTATGTAAATAAAAATATTCAAATTATTTATCAGTAATAACCCATTCTTTAACTTGATTTTTACTTTCTTTTAAATATACATTTTTACCTTGAATTGCTAAACCATCTTCTATAATAGCACCATCACAATTCTTTTTTAATACTTCCATAACCATTCCTAATTTACTACCTTCATGAGTTGTAAAAGGTTTAATTATTTTATTTTTAAAGTCTAAAAGATCTAGTTGTGAATATATTTCATAAGGATATTCACCACAATAAATTGGACCACCAATATAGATAACATCATAATCAGCAATGCTTGATAAATATTTTTTTAATTTAGGTCGCGCATTGTTTTTTTTCTTTTCTACTGATTCTAAAACACATTTTTTATATTCGGAAGAGTAAGGAATTAAAGGTTCACATTTAAATAAAGTGGCATTAGTAAATTCTTGAATATATTCAGCTATAACTTCACTATTGCCTTTAGAAATGTTGCCTACAGCATAATTTTCTCCATCTCTAGAAAAATAAATTACTAAACTTTTAATTGCTATTCTCCTTTTTTAAAAGTATTTTTTAAAAATAAAATCTTGTAAACAAGTCGGTAAAATAGATAATAATTTCATTTTAAATGATCTATTTACATTATAAACAATTTTTGGATGTTTACTGAATATTGCTTTTTTAAATACTTTTTCAATTTTTTTAGTATCTTTAGCTTTTTCTAACTCTTTAGTCATCATATTTTTCATTTTCAATAATGGTAATTTAAAATAATTTGTTTGATTAACTAATTCATTAAATTGACTTTCAATATTAGTTTGCATTTTAGTTTTAAAAGCCCCTGGACGTATTTTTATTACTTTAACTTTTAAAGCAGCAAGTTCACGTCTTAAAGAATCATTATATACTTCTACGGCATGTTTACTCATCGTATAAAAACTATGAAAAGGAACTGCTGTTAAAGTACCATATTCGCTAGAAACATTGATGATTCTTCCTTGTCCTTTAATGATTAAATCAGCAAACATTTGATTAATACGATACATTCCCATTACATTTATATCTAATAATTTTAAGACTTTATCTGGTCCAATTTCAATTGTTGAACCTAAAATTACAATTCCTGCAAAATTTATAATTAAATCAATTTGATCAGTTATTGCTTGAATTTTTTCTTTAACTTTTAAAAGATTATTATCATTAGTAATATCACAAATAAAAGGAGTTACTTGTGTTGAATTTGAATATTTATCTAATA
>ULSO01019025.1_pt1 | contig 10235 bp, 7 predicted proteins | sample 1956701 | NCBI WGS metagenome assembly ULSO01 (sample SAMEA4835708, study PRJEB28245) | human gut metagenome | biome: gut microbiome; material: fecal sample | place: Denmark | collected 2008 | reverse complement strand
AACGGCGTGGCGTGGGAATCCATCGATGCCTGGCAGATCCCTTCCTCGCTGATTGCCGAAATGCCAGCCTCCGTAGCGCTGCATTATGCAGTACTGCCGCTGCGTCTGGACAATGATGAGTTAATTGTCGGCAGTGAAGATGGTATTGACCCGGTTTCGCTGGCGGCCCTGACGCGTAAAGTCGGACGCAAAGTGCGTTACGTCATTGTTCTGCGGGGACAAATTGTCACGGGGTTACGTCACTGGTATGCACGCCGACGCGGTCACGATCCGCGGGCAATGTTGTACAATGCGGTTCAGCATCAGTGGCTCACGGAACAGCAGACCGGTGAAATCTGGCGGCAATATGTGCCGCATCAGTTCCTGTTCGCCGAAATACTGACCACGCTCGGTCATATTAATCGTTCAGCAATTAACGTGTTGTTATTGCGCCATGAACGCAGTTCTCTGCCGCTCGGCAAGTTTTTGGTCACCGAAGGCGTTATCAGCCAGGAAACGTTGGATCGCGTCCTGACAATTCAACGCGAATTACAAGTTTCGATGCAATCACTATTACTCAAAGCAGGTTTAAACACAGAACAGGTTGCGCAACTGGAGTCCGAAAATGAAGGAGAATAACCTTAATCGCGTCATCGGATGGTCTGGTTTACTGCTGACGTCTTTATTGAGTACCAGCGCACTCGCAGACAATATCGGCACCAGCGCAGAAGAGCTGGGGCTGAGCGATTATCGCCATTTTGTTATTTATCCCCGTCTCGATAAGGCGCTGAAGGCACAGAAAAATAACGACGAAGCAACCGCCATCCGCGAATTTGAATATATACACCAGCAGGTGCCGGATAATATTCCGCTGACTTTATACCTTGCGGAAGCCTATCGCCATTTTGGTCATGATGACCGGGCGCGGCTGTTGCTTGAGGATCAACTGAAACGTCACCCAGGAGATGCCCGACTTGAGCGCAGTCTGGCGGCTATTCCGGTTGAAGTGAAAAGCGTTACGACTGTTGAAGAACTGCTTGCCCAGCAAAAAGCGTGCGACGCTGCGCCGACCCTGCGTTGTCGCAGTGAAGTCGGGCAGAATGCCCTGCGGCTGGCACAATTACCTGTCGCCAGAGCGCAACTGAACGATGCGACGTTTGCTGCATCGCCAGAAGGAAAAACGCTGCGAACCGATCTGCTGCAACGGGCAATCTACCTGAAACAATGGTCCCAGGCAGATACGCTATACAATGAAGCACGCCAGCAGAACACATTAAGCGCGGCAGAACGCCGTCAGTGGTTTGACGTGCTTCTTGCCGGGCAGCTGGACGATCGGATCCTGGCACTGCAATCACAGGGGATCTTCACCGATCCTCAGTCATATATTACTTACGCGACCGCGCTGGCTTATCGTGGCGAAAAAGCACGCCTCCAGCATTATCTCAATGAAAATAAGCCGCTGTTTACCACGGACGCACAAGAGAAAAGTTGGCTCTATCTGTTATCTAAATACAGCGCCAACCCCGTTCAGGCATTGGCGAATTATACGGTGCAGTTTGCCGATAACCGCCAGTATGTTGTTGGCGCGACGCTACCGGTGCTGTTAAAAGAAGGTCAGTACGACGCAGCGCAAAAACTGCTCGCCACCCTCCCCGCCAATGAAATGCTTGAGGAGCGTTATGCTGTCAGCGTGGCGACCCGTAACAAGGCTGAATCTCTGCGTCTGGCACGATTGCTGTATCAGCAAGAACCGGCAAATCTTACCCGCCTGGATCAACTGACCTGGCAACTGATGCAGAACGAGCAGTCACGCGAAGCTGCCGATTTATTGCTGCAACGCTATCCTTTCCAGGGCGATGCGCGTGTCAGCCAGACTTTAATGGCGCGACTGGCGTCTCTGCTGGAAAGTCATCCTTACCTGGCAACGCCGGCAAAGGTGGCGATTTTATCGAAACCCTTACCGCTGGCGGAGCAACGTCAGTGGCAAAGTCAGTTGCCGGGTATTGCAGATAATTGCCCGGCAATAGTTCGCTTGCTGGGCGATATGTCGCCTTCCTACGATGCTGCCGCCTGGAACCGTCTGGCAAAGTGTTATCGGGACACGCTACCCGGTGTGGCGCTGTATGCATGGCTTCAGGCCGAACAACGACAACCGAACGCCTGGCAACATCGTGCGGTAGCCTATCAGGCGTATCAGGTTGAGGACTACGCCACCGCACTGGCGGCCTGGCAGAAAATCAGTCTTCACGACATGAGCAATGAGGATCTGCTTGCTGCTGCCAATACCGCCCAGGCGGCAGGAAATGGTGCAGCTCGCGATCGCTGGCTACAACAGGCAGAACAACGTGGACTGGGAAACAATGCCCTCTACTGGTGGCTGCATGCGCAACGTTACATTCCTGGTCAGCCGGAACTCGCACTGAGCGATCTCACGCGCTCAATCAATATTGCGCCTTCTGCCAACGCTTACGTTGCGCGGGCGACAATTTATCGCCAACGTCATAATGTCCCGGCGGCGGTGAGTGATTTGCGCGCCGCGCTGGAACTGGAACCGAATAATAGCAACATCCAGGCAGCGCTTGGTTACGCCTTGTGGGATAGCGGTGATATTGCACAGTCGCGGGAAATGCTCGAACAGGCGCATAAAGGGCTTCCGGACGATCCGGCACTGATCCGACAACTGGCCTACGTGAACCAGCGTCTGGATGACATGCCTGCGACGCAGCACTACGCCCGGCTGGTGATTGATGACATTGATAATCAGGCGCTGATAACCCCACTGACCCCAGAGCAAAATCAGCAACGCTTCAATTTCCGCCGTTTGCATGAGGAGGTCGGTCGCCGCTGGACGTTCAGTTTCGATTCTTCTATCGGCTTGCGTTCCGGGGCAATGAGCACCGCTAACAATAATGTCGGCGGCGCAGCGCCAGGGAAAAGCTATCGTAGCTACGGGCAACTGGAAGCCGAGTACCGCATCGGACGCAATATGCTGCTGGAAGGCGACCTGCTCTCAGTTTATAGCCGCGTCTTTGCCGATACCGGAGAAAACGGGGTGATGATGCCGGTGAAAAATCCGATGTCCGGCACCGGTCTGCGCTGGAAGCCGCTGCGCGATCAGATCTTTTTCCTCGCCGTCGAACAGCAGTTGCCGCTGAACGGGCAAAATGGCGCATCCGATACCATGCTGCGCGCCAGCGCCTCATTCTTTAATGGCGGCAAATACAGCGACGAATGGCACCCGAACGGTTCAGGCTGGTTTGCCCAAAACCTGTACCTCGATGCGGCGCAATATATCCGCCAGGATATTCAGGCGTGGACGGCAGATTATCGCGTCAGCTGGCATCAGAAGGTAGCTAACGGACAGACTATTGAGCCTTACGCTCACGTTCAGGACAACGGCTATCGTGATAAAGGCACTCAGGGCGCGCAGCTTGGCGGAGTCGGGGTCCGCTGGAATATCTGGACCGGCGAGACGCACTACGACGCCTGGCCGCACAAAGTCAGTCTCGGCGTCGAGTATCAACATACCTTTAAGGCGATTAATCAACGTAACGGAGAGCGCAACAACGCGTTTCTCACCATTGGAGTGCACTGGTAAATGCGTAAGTTCATTTTCGTATTGCTGACACTGCTTTTGGTCAGCCCTTTTTCCTTTGCGATGAAAGGTATTATCTGGCAACCACAAAACCGAGATAGTCAGGTTACCGATACCCAGTGGCAGGGGCTGATGAGTCAGTTACGTTTGCAAGGCTTCGATACCCTGGTTTTGCAATGGACCCGTTACGGCGATGCATTCACCCAGCCAGAACAGCGCGCGTTATTGTTTAAGCGTGCCGCAGCTGCGCAACAGGCTGGCCTGAAGCTGATTGTCGGGCTGAACGCCGATCCGGAATTTTTTATGCACCAGAAACAGTCGTCCGCAGCGCTGGAAAGCTATCTTAATCGCCTGCTGGCTGCCGATCTCCAGCAAGCCAGATTATGGAGCGCCGCGCCTGGCGTAACGCCGGATGGCTGGTACATCAGCGCGGAAATTGACGACCTGAACTGGCGCAGCGAAGCTGCCCGTCAGCCTTTGCTAACATGGTTAAACAACGCGCAGCGGCTGATTAGCGATGTTTCAGCAAAACCGGTTTATATCAGTAGTTTTTTCGCCGGAAACATGTCGCCCGATGGCTATCGCCAACTGCTGGAACAAGTTAAAGCAACTGGCGTTAATGTCTGGGTACAGGATGGCAGCGGCGTGGATAAACTTACCGCTGAACAGCGTGAACGTTATCTACAGGCCAGCGCCGATTGCCAAAGTCCCGCCCCTGCCAGCGGCATTGTTTATGAACTGTTTGTCGCCGGCAAAGGCAAAACCTTTACAGCGAAACCGAAACCGGATGCAGAGATCGCCTCGCTGTTAGCGAAACGTTCCTCTTGCGGTAAAGACACTCTCTATTTCTCTCTGCGCTATTTGCCCGTCGCGCACGGCATTCTCGAGTATTAAATCTCCTCCAGGTAAGTCGGGTACGACCTGGCTTACCTCTTTCGCTCTCGTCAGAATTCCATCAAGATTAATTGCTAAAAAGCGTGCTAAAGAAAGAAGATCGTTATCGGCGAACGGGCCGATCACTCATGCAGGAAGCATAGATCCTTTGAGCGGAGTTTCTGATATCTGAGGAGTGCGAAATGCAATTGAGCAGCAGTGAACCTTGCGTGGTGATCCTGACCGAAAAAGAGGTAGAGGTAAGCGTCAATAACCATGCTACGTTTACCCTTCCGAAAAACTACCTGGCCGCCTTCGCGTGCAACAATAACGTCATTGAACTCTCAACGTTAAATCACGTATTAATCCCCCACATCAACCGTAACATCATCAACGATTATCTGTTGTTTTTAAATAAGAACTTAACCTGTGTAAAGCCCTGGTCGCGGCTGGCAACCCCGGTTATCGCTTGTCATAGCCGTACACCGGAAGTGTTCCGGCTAGCCGCCAACCACAGCAAGCAGCAACCCAGCAAACCCTGCGAAGCGGAGTTGACGCGCGCATTACTTTTTACCGTATTGTCTAACTTTCTTGAGCAATCGCGGTTTATAGCCCTACTGATGTATATCTTACGCAGCAGCGTCCGCGACAGCATCTGCCGCATTATTCAAAGCGATATTCAGCATTACTGGAATCTGCGAATTGTCGCCAGTTCGCTATGTTTAAGCCCCAGCCTACTCAAAAAGAAATTAAAAAACGAAAATACCAGCTATAGCCAGATTGTCACAGAGTGTCGTATGCGTTACGCCGTACAGATGTTATTGATGGATAACAAAAATATCACTCAGGTGGCGCAATTATGTGGCTATAGCAGCACGTCGTACTTTATCTCTGTTTTTAAGGCGTTTTACGGCCTGACACCGTTGAATTATCTCGCCAAACAGCGACAAAAAGTGATGTGGTGAAGGGCAAAGCGGAAACGGATAAGACGGGCATAAATGAAGAAGAAATGGCGCGCCCTGCAGGATTCGAACCTGCGGCCCACGACTTAGAAGTTCCTAGAACGACATTTTAAGTCAACAACTTACCACGCCATCTCTGCGCTCACACGTCCCACTACCTCAAAACATGTAAAGCCTTGCAAGCCATTGTGAGGCCTTATGTGTCTCAGTTTTGTCCCTCTTTTTTGTACTAAAAAACATAGCAATTGAGGATAAACCTCATGCTATTTTCGCTTATATGCCTCTAAAGGCATGGCGCTTAAATAGATAAAAACACCACAAAAGCATAAAAAACCACACAGTAAAACCGCAATATAAAACAATAACAGATAATTAAACCAAAAACAGATAGCGCATTGTGATAATCATTCAATACTAAACAAAATATAAACAGTGGAGCAATATGTAATTGACTCATTAAGTTAGATATAAAAAATACATATTCAATCATTAAAACGATTGAATGGAGAACTTTTATGCGGGCGAAACTTCTGGGAATAGTCCTGACAACCCCTATTGCGATCAGCTCTTTTGCTTCTACCGAGACTATATCGTTTACTCCTGACAACATAAATGCGGACATTAGTCTTGGAACTCTAAGCGGAAAAACAAAAGAGCGCGTTTATCTAGCTGAAGAAGGAGGCCGAAAAGTCAGTCAACTCGACTGGAAATTCAATAACGCTGCAATTATTAAAGGTGCAATTAATTGGGATTTGATGCCCCAGATATCTATTGGGGCTGCGGGCTGGACTACTCTCGGCAGCCGAGGTGGCAATATGGTCGATCAGGACTGGATGGATTCCAGTAACCCCGGAACCTGGACAGATGAAAGTAGGCACCCTGATACACAACTCAATTATGCCAACGAATTTGATCTGAATATCAAAGGCTGGCTCCTCAACGAACCCAATTACCGCCTGGGACTCATGGCCGGATATCAGGAAAGCCGTTATAGCTTTACAGCCAGAGGTGGTTCCTATATCTACAGTTCTGAGGAGGGATTCAGAGATGATATCGGCTCCTTCCCGAATGGAGAAAGAGCAATCGGCTACAAACAACGTTTTAAAATGCCCTACATTGGCTTGACTGGAAGTTATCGTTATGAAGATTTTGAGCTAGGTGGCACATTTAAATACAGCGGCTGGGTGGAAGCATCTGATAACGATGAGCACTATGACCCAGGAAAAAGAATCACTTATCGCAGTAAAGTCAAAGACCAAAATTACTATTCTGTTGCAGTCAATGCAGGTTATTACGTAACACCTAACGCAAAAGTTTATGTTGAAGGCGCATGGAATCGGGTTACGAATAAAAAAGGTAATACTTCACTTTATGATCACAATGATAACACTTCAGACTACAGCAAAAATGGTGCAGGCATAGAAAACTATAACTTCATCACTACTGCTGGTCTTAAGTACATCTTTTAACGAAGTTAACCAGATTCTCTCCCCGGTGGTATTGTATAACCCCGGGGAATTTGTTTACAGTTACAAGTAGACAATATCCACTAATTTTGTAAGTATTTAACCTATGTCATAACGTGTAATCTCTTGCCGCAACACAAGACCTCAATATATTCAAATTTTATCTTTATTCCGATATTCAGAGACACAATGCGAAAAATAATTACTCATTTCAAAGTTGTTTTAACGTTACTTCTACCAGTAACCGTATCTGCCCAGCAGATACAGTGGCAATCCTGTATGGCCAGTCAATTCAACCACTGGTTTGGTGAGGAAAAACCGTCTCCTGACTTACTATGTGGTTATTTGTCTGTTCCATTAAAATATACAGACACAGGCGGAGATGCTTCTTATGAAAAAAAATCACAAGTCAAACTAGCGTTGACAAAATTGCCGGCAAAAAGCAAGCATAAAGGAAGTATCCTGATAATAAGTGGTGGTCCCGGGTTACCAGGCATAAATCCTTATATTAACTTTGACTGGCCAGTCACAAATCTTCGTGAGTCATGGGATATTATTGGATTTGATCCTCGAGGCGTCGGACAGTCCACTCCGACAATAAACTGCCGGCAATCAGATACAGAGACTCAGGAAAACATAACCGAAAAGCAACAAGTATTAAATAAAATTAATGCCTGTATCCATAATACCGGAGCCGAAGTCATTCGCCATATCGGCTCTAACGAGGCTGTATACGATATTGATCGTATTAGGCAAGCCTTGGGGGATAAACAACTGACAGCCGTGGCGTATTCGTATGGAACTCAAATTGCAGCCTTATATGCAGAACGTTTTCCCTACAACGTAAGATCTATCGTTCTTGATGGAGTCGTCGATATCGATGACCTGGAGGACAACTTCACATGGCAACTCAAACAGGCACAGAGTTATCAGGAAACGTTTGATCGCTTTGCATCCTGGTGTGCGCGTACAAAAAGTTGCCCGCTTTCTTCAGACAGAGATAAGGCAATAACTCAGTTCCATGAGCTATTATCAAAATTACATCACAAACCTTTATTAGACAGTAAGGGAGAAAATATATCTTCAGATGAACTCATATCATTAACAACAGACCTTCTGCTATGGCGTTCATCATGGCCAACCCTTGCAACTGCCATACGCCAGTTCTCTCAGGGGATTGTCAGTAATGAAATTGAAACTGCGCTCAGTGCTCCGATAGCCTCAGAAGAGTCAAGCGATGCTTCGGGGGTAATCCTCTGTGTAGATCAGGGGGATGAGCAATTAACACCAGAAGAGCGAAAATCCCGAAAAGACGCTCTTGCGAATGCCTTCCCGGCTATTAACTTTGACAATGGACGTTCCGATTCACCTGATTTTTGTGAATTATGGCCAATACATAGCGACCTGAACAAAACTCGCCTGAAAAATACTGTTCTGCCCTCTGGTTTACTGTTTGTAGCACACAAATACGACCCAACAACGCCCTGGATTAATGCCCGTAAGATGGCAGAGAAATTTTCCAGCCCGTTACTAACAATAAATGGTGATGGGCATACATTAGCTCTCACCGGAGTTAATTTATGTGTAGATAAAGCAGTTGTACATCACCTGATCACTCCACAAAAAATAGAAAATATATACTGCCCAGGAAATTCTGAAGCAGAAATACAATAATTTCAAAATATTCCGCTATTTGCTCCCAATGCAAAACATATATTGCATTGGGAGCATATTCATATTTTTGTTATTATTGTATGAAATCGTCTCATGTACACGGTCCTTTTTTCGCCGAAAACTGATATTACTTTAATCAAAAGTTGACGTGCCAGATTCGAAGTAAATTTATAAAATATCAAATCAATATACATTTTGCACCTTCGAGATAGTAATGACTGTTACTGTAACATTAGTTACAAACAGCTTCATACCCAGAGCTACTGATGTATCAACTCGATTCAACAATACCCGATATTTATTCCATGCCTCCAGCAACGATCTTTCTTCCTCCGTTGCGATTTCCAGATCTACAGCATCCTGCAGTGGCGCAATATACTCACTGAATTCCTGGATGTAGAACTGTGTGGTGACGGTCTTCCAGCCATTCGGCTCCTGCTGTATCGAAGCATACCAGGCTATTTCAATATCGCTATGCTGCGGCAGCATTTAACCCCTTGTAATTCATCGCCATAATTGATTTAATTCACAAATAAAACTATAACATGGTGAAATTAATGAAAAAAAACACAGATGATGGGGCTAAAATTTACACACCACTTACCCTAAAGCTTTATGACTGGTGGGTTTTGGGAGTATCAAATCGGCTTGCATGGGGATGTCCTACAAAGGAACACCTTCTTCCACACTTTCTGGAACATTTAGGTAACAACCATCTGGATATTGGTGTTGGAACTGGGTTTTACCTTACTCACGTACCTGAGAGTAGTCTGATATCTTTAATGGATTTGAACGAAGCTAGCCTGAACGCGGCATCTACAAGGGCTGGGGAATCAAAAATTAAACATAAAATTAACCATGATGTTTTTGAACCTTATCCCGCGGCGTTACATGGTCAATTTGATTCCATTTCCATGTTTTACCTTCTTCACTGCCTGCCTGGAAATATATCTACAAAAAGCTGTGTAATACGCAATGCGGCGCAGGCCTTAACTGACGATGGAACTCTATACGGAGCCACAATTCTTGGCGATGGAGTTGTGCACAATAGCTTCGGTCAAAAACTGATGCGCATTTACAATCAGAAAGGCATCTTTTCAAACACAAAAGATTCCGAAGAAGGCTTAACACATATACTCTCAGAGCATTTCGAGAATGTTAAAACCAAGGTTCAAGGTACTGTAGTAATGTTTTCCGCTTCAGGGAAAAAATAGCATCCAACCGCAGCACGTTCTTGCTTAAGACGTGCTGCGGCATAATCCCAATGATTACTCCCTGACAGGGTTCGTAGGCCACTCAATATCAGGTGCAGTTGATGTATCAACACGGTTCAGCAACACCCGATACTTTTTCCAGGCTTCCAGCAATGAGGTTTCTTCCTCCGTTGCGATTTCCAGATCCACAGCATCCTGAAGTGGCGCAATATGCTCACTGGCTACCTGCATCAGGCTGTTTTTTGTTTCTTCCGCCTCTCGGATCCGGAACAGTTTTTCTGCTTCTGCATCTTTCACCCAGGCTGTGCCGTTCCACTTCTGAAACTCCCCTTCCGGCGATAACCAGGTAACATTTTCCGGTAACGGACCGAGTTCAGAAATAAATAACGCGTCCCCTGACGCTACGTCATAAACCGTTTTACCCCGATGGTCTTCAACGAGATGCCACGATGCCTCATCACTGTTGAAAACA
>ULSO01010504.1_pt1 | contig 10237 bp, 8 predicted proteins | sample 1956701 | NCBI WGS metagenome assembly ULSO01 (sample SAMEA4835708, study PRJEB28245) | human gut metagenome | biome: gut microbiome; material: fecal sample | place: Denmark | collected 2008 | reverse complement strand
CGGTCTTTGCGCATGAAGCGGTTGTAAATACGGGCATTTCTGTCCCAGAAATTCTTCTTTTCTTTCATGGTTACATTCCTTTGATATTCTCACATAGCCGAAAGTCAGTTACCCTCGGCTAACTCGTGTGGTTTTGAAAAACCGCATCTCTGCGGCTTTTCGCCTTATTCAAACAATTCTCTGCAGGCACCGTACACCAGCGTTTCCAGCACCTGCGGGTATAATTCTCCGATCTGCTCCCTGTGCGAGACGGTCAGAATCAGTCCGCGTACAGTCGCGGCAGCAAGAGAAGCACCGCGCTTGGGCACAAGGTCATATTTTTCCAGAAGCTGACGGCGCAGCGCCTTGTTTCCTTCAGCAGCGCTTTACGAATTTGCTCGGTTTCAAAATCTGTAAAAGCCAAGGGTGCACCTACTGAAATATGACCGTTTCGGTTCTTCCGGTCATATTATATCATGCCTTTTTTCGCTTTGCAAGAGGTAAGTGAAAAAAATACGTTTTTTCTGCACCCGAAAAAGGCAAAGCATCGATGCCGGAATCCCATCTTTCCCCGGTTCCCCTGTTCCGCTGTCGGCGCTTCTATATCTCCATGATATAAAAATATTGGTGAACTGCACCATGCAACGCAAGAAGCGAGGAGATTCGGTGAGCAAAATCGAAATTTTTAGTTTGTTGCTAACAAGTGGTTGACAATTCAATTTTTTTGAGTATAATAACATGCGGTTCTTCTCGAAGAACTGAATTTTTTACCCAGCAGTTAGCCTATGCTAACTCGATAACTGGACGAGGGAGTTACATGAGTTCATCGGAATTAAGGTATTTGATTACCGCAAACGAGCTTGCAGAACAAACAGAAAATGTAAAGCAAACGGATGTGGCGAATAAACTTCGGGTTTCAAAAGTCAGTACATACAACGCGATGGAACGGTTGCGGGGTAAAGGTTTTATAGAGAAGAACGAAAGAAAAATCGTTCTGACAGATCGTGGAAAAGAAGTTTTGAACGAGTACATGACGATTATACGCTTTATGTCGGCGCATTTGTCGCTGCATTGCGGGACGACTGAAAATCAGGCGTATGAGGATGCCCTTAACGCAACTTGCGCGTTTTCGGACGCAACCCGGAACGGGGTGGCAAATTTTATCAAGTCGGGTATGGCGGACGCACATCACGCACCGATTGATTAAGACAAGGAGCAAACAAATGGTAGGTAAAGAGCTATTCAGACTCATCGGCGGGAATAAGAAGTACATTTTTATCGCCGTATTGTTGCAGGCAATCGGGTTGGTTGCAAACGTTGCGATTACCGGAAGCGTTTACTACGCCGTGTATCTGCTGACCGAGAATGCCGAAGCCATGAAATTCGTTTATCCGCTGATCGGCGCGGCTATCGGTATTCTTGTGAGATATCTCTGTTCGCGCGCGACGGGCGATGTCAAGGACAAGCTCGGCAGAAGCGTGAAAAAAGACTTGCGCGAAAGAGTATATAACAAAATCGTAAAACTCGGCGTAAAAACCACCGACGGAATGAGCATGGCGGGACTCACGCAGGTTTCGGTGGAAGGCGTAGAACAACTCGACCTTTACTATTCGTCATACCTTCCGCAGTTCTTCTTTGCGATGATCGCGCCCGTGATACTGTTCCTGATATGCGTATGGATCGATTGGAGAACGGCTCTCGTACTGATTGCCTGCGTACCGCTGATCCCCGTATCCATCGTGGCGGTCAGTAAGTACGCAAAGAAGATTTTTGCAAAATATTGGGGCAAATATACGTCAATGGGCGACAAGTTCCTTGACAGCGTTCAGGGACTGAAAGAACTCAAAATCTTTCAGGCAGACGCGGCTCAGCACGTTAAAATAAACGAAAGCGCGGAAGAATTCAGAGTCATCACGATGAAAGTTCTGGTCATGCAGCTTGCAAGTACCACGATAATGGACTTGGTTGCATACGGCGGCGCGGGGGTCGGCATTGCGCTTGCTGTTTGCTCAGCTGCGTTTTGGGGGCTGAACCCGATTGCGGCATTGTTCCTGTGTCTTGTGGCGGTTGAATTTTTCCTGCCCCTTCGCGCGTTCGGCTCGGCATTCCACGTTGCAATGAACGGCGCAAGCGCGGGTAAAAAAATAATCTCGCTGTTGAATACGCCCGATCCCGAATGGGGAACGGAAACCGTAGACGGCAAAGAGATAAAACTTGAAAACGTTACGTTCTCTTACGACGGCAAACGCGACGTTCTGAAAAACGTGAATATGACATTCCCCGAAAAGGGAATGACGGCTATCGTCGGAGAGAGCGGTTGCGGAAAATCTACGGTCGTCAATATGCTGATCGGCGCGTTCCGTCCGCAGAAAGGCGACGTGACCGTTGGCGGCAAACAGCTTGAAAAGCTGTCGCGCGAAAATTGGTATTCGCACCTTTCGGCGGTAAGTTATAACACCTATATCTTCAACGAAAGCGTAAGAGATAACTTCAAAATGGCAAAAGAAAACGTTTCGGATGAAGAAATCTTCGCCGCGCTCGAAAAGGTGAACCTGAAAGCGTTTATCGAAGAAAACGGCGGTTTGGATAAAGTGATCACCGAGGACGCAAACAACATTTCGGGCGGACAAAAGCAACGCCTTGCGCTTGCGATTGCACTCGTGTCGGACAAAGATATTTACGTTTTCGACGAGGCTACAAGTAATATCGGCATCGACAGCGAAGCCATTATTATGAAGAATATCAAGGCGATTTCGGAAGAAAAGAGCGTTATCGTAATTTCCCATCGTCTTGCCAACGTCGTTCCGGCGGATAACATTTATTGTATGGAAGAGGGAGAGATCAAGGAAAGCGGTTCGCACGAAAAACTGATGAGCGCAAAACAAGGTTACGCGCGCCTTTACACCGCGCAGAAAACGCTTGAACAGGCTTATGCGGAGGTGGTAGCATGAGTACGCAGAAAAAGTCTTTGAGAAGAAGCGGCGCGAAAATCATGGCAAGCCTGATTGCCCTTCTCGGCAGTTTGTCTTACATCATGATTTTAGCTGTCATCAACGGAAGCGTGGGCTTTGTCTGCGCGATGGGCGTAACGGTATTCGGCGCGGTAGGCGTCGCGAAAGCGCTCGGAGAAGCGATTGCGCTTTCTTACGGGTGGATTATCGGTCTTACGATAGGTTGCGGCGTTCTTCGCGGTCTGCTTCGCTATTTCGAGCAGTACAGCAATCACTATATTGCGTTCCGGCTTCTTGCGGTTCTCCGCGATAAAATCTTCGGCGCGTTAAGAGTTCTATGTCCTGCAAAACTTGAAAACAAACAAAAAGGCAGTATCATCGCAATGATCACATCGGACATCGAAACGCTTGAGGTCTTCTATGCCCACACGATCTCGCCCATCTGCATTGCCGTGCTTGTATCTGCGGCGGTGTTCCTGTTTGTTGGATTCGTTTCAAGTTGGTATCTCGCGTTCGTGGCGCTTGTCGGTTTCCTGACGATCGGCATTGTCGTTCCGCTGATCTCGTCTGGAAAACTCAAAGAAAGCGGCGTAAAATACCGTGCTGAATTTGCGTCCTTCTCGGCATATTTCCTGGACAGCATCAAGGGTATCAAGGACATCGTTCTGAACAATGCGGGCGAGGAAAGAGAAAAGGAAGTCAACAAGCGTTCGGACGTACTCTTGAAAGAAACCAAAAAGATGAAGCACAACATCACCCGCGCGGGTTCGGCAATCGAACTCACGGTGTCGGTGTTCGTGCTGATCACGCTTGCGGTCGGAATTTTGCTTGTCAGAAACGATATGCTTCCCTTAGGCAGAATGATTATCGGCATGGTAACGGTGTTCTCGTCGTTCGGTCCGGTCATCGCGGTAGGTTCGCTTCCCGGCAACCTTACGCAGACCTTCGCAAGCGGCGACAGAGTGCTTAATCTTCTTGCGGAAAAGCCTGCGGTCGAAGCGGTTACAAACGGCAAAGATTTCGATTACGAAAATCTCGACGTAAAAGACCTTTCGTTCAGTTACGACGGACAGACCGAGGTGCTGAAAGATGTTAAAATGCACGCCGAAAAGGGCGAGATTATCGGCATCGTGGGCGAAAGCGGTTGCGGCAAGTCAACTTTCCTCAAACTTCTTCTGAGATTTTGGGAGAGAAGCGGCGGCGAAATCAACTACGACGATATAGATATTGATAAAATCAACACCGATTCGCTTTTGAAAAACGTAACGATGGTTTCTCAAAGCACCTATTTGTTTGAAGAAACGATAGAAGATAACCTGCGTATCGCAAAACCAGATGCCACGCAGGAAGAAATCGAAAACGCCTGCAAAATGGCTTCGGTACACGACTTTATCATGACGCTTCCCGACGGATACAAAACGCAGGTCGGCGCGCTTGGAGATAACCTTTCCGCAGGAGAAAAACAGCGGATCGGCTTAGCGCGTGCGTTTTTGAGAGGGAGCGAACTGATTCTTCTTGACGAGCCGACGAGCAATGTTGACAGCATCAACGAGGGCATTATTTTAAGGGCGTTAAAAGAACAAAAGAACAAAAAGAGTATCATTCTCGTATCGCACAGAGAATCGACCATGGCGATTGCCGACAGAATCTATCAGGTTGTCGGCGGAGTGATGACGGAGGAGGTGTAAAGTGGAAGAACAGAAGAAGAGCAATGATATAGAAGAAGCGGCTTCCGCTCTGATTGCAAACGCAGAGAATGAAAACACGGCGGATCAGCCTGAAATCACGCCAAGGAAAGACAAAGTAACGGAAGAGGAAAACGACAAAAAAATTTTCAGGAAATACAAGATAAAGGACATCGTATTTCTTGCCATTATCACGGCTTGCACACTGGTTACGGGCGCGGTCATGCCCCTGCTTGTGAATGTCCCGCTGTTCGGAATTGTGCAACTCGGCTTGGGACTTCAGTTTTCGATCTTCCCCGTCATCGGTTTGATGAAAGTCCGAAAGCCGGGCGCACTGTTTTTGCAGTCGGTCTTCATCTCGGCATTCCTGATTTTTATGTTTCCTCCCATGGCACTCCTCACGGTCTGTGCCCTGATTGCAGAAGGAGTTGCCCTTCTCCCCTTTCGCGGGTATCAAAACGATTGGGCGTGCGTTGTCGCCGGAACCCTGTATATGCCGCTCACGCTTCCCTTGATGTGGCTGTATTACAACACATTTTATACGGTTACGGGCAGTGAAAAGGCGGCGACGAGTCTGTTCCTCGGCGGGGCTAATCCCGTGGTCGCAGTCGGTATTTCGATTGCTGCCGTTGCGCTTTGTTTCGTCGGCTCGGTTGTTGGAATGCTGATTGCGAGAGAGCTGAAAAAAGCCGGGGTTCTGAAAAAATGAGATTTTGGTCTTTCAAAAAGAAGCGATATCCCCTATTCGTGTTTCTGTCAAGCCTGTTTTTAATCGTATTCGGGTTGTGCATGGCAAGAAGCGTAAAATGCTCTTTCTTCTTGGCTGGGTGCTTCGTGTGGCTGATGCTGTTCGGATGCAGGAGGCGTTGCCTCCGTATGCTGCCGGTGCTGATCCTCGCCGGCGGTTCCTTTGCAACCCTTGCATACTTTGCTTACGGAAAGGACGGAAAAGCCGCGATGGCGATGGCAAACCGTTTCGCCTCCGTATTCCTTGCTGCCGCGCTCGGCATAAGCGTAGAACCTGCGGATATGACGAGAAATCTTTCCACGCTCAAAATGCCGAGGGGTGTTACGCTCGGTATGCTGATTGCAACGTCTTTCCCTCCCGTACTCGGCGCGGAAATAAAAAGAGTAAGAGAGGCGATGAAAACGCGCGGCGCGGGCAGCGTGTTAAACCCGAAAATCCTTTACAGAGCGTTTTTGGTGCCGTTCGTCATGCGACTGGTCAACATTTCGGACACGCTGTCGCTGTCGGTCGAAACGCGCGGATTTTCGCTTGAAAAGGTGCCCTACACGGTATATAAAAAAGAAACCGTTTGCCTGACAGATGTGCTGTTTCTTTTGGGACTTGCCGCAGGCGCGGTTTGCACGGTGGTATTATGAACGCGATAGAACTCAAAAACGTAAACTTTTCCTATGACGGGAAAACGAGAATACTCGAAAACGTAAATATCGCGCTGGATTACGGCGAAGTCAATTTGATTTCGGGACATTCGGGCGAAGGGAAAAGCACGCTTTTGTATATCATCAGCGGTATCATCCCGAATATCACGGACGGAAACCTGTCGGGTGAGGTGCTGATAAACGGCGAGAATATCAAGGGCAAGCGCCTTGGCGAGGTCTGCCGCAAAGTCGGCGTCGTTCTGCAAAATGCAGACGAGCAGATCATTCAGAAAACGGTAGAGGACGAAATCGCGTTCGGCTGCGAGAATCTGGCGTTTTCACCGGAGAAAATCAGCAAACAGATCGACACAGTCTGCCGCCTTATGAAACTTGATCAGTCGTGGGAGAGCCGCAAGCTGTCCGGCGGGCAGAAGCAAAGACTGATCACCGCTTCCACGCTTGCGATGGGACAGAAGATCGTCATTCTGGATGAACCGCTTGCCAATCTCGACACGGCGGGCGCGGAAATGCTGATGTCCACGCTCAAATCTCTTGCAAAAGCGGGTTATTGTATCATTGTCATCGAACACAGGCTCGATGTTGTTCTGCCGTTCGTAGATAAGGTTTTCCACGTCGGAAATAAGAGCGTAAGCGAGATAACGGACAGAGAAACTTACCTGAAAGAGCAGTCAGCCGAAATGGAAGATACCTGTATGGCATTCAGCGGAACGCTACCCGTGTTTTCGCTTGCGGACGTCGCGTTTTCGGTGAAAGAGCGCGGTATCCTGAACGGCGTTACTTTCGATGTGCTAAAAGGCTCGCGCACGGTGCTGCTCGGTGAAAACGGTTGCGGTAAAACAACCCTTTTAAGACTGATTTCCCGTCTTGAAAAGCCGACCCGCGGCGTGATTTTGCAGAACATAGACGATAAATTCGGGCAAAAAAGCAAGCAGAGCAAAAAATGGTATCATAAAATTGGCGTGGTTTATCAGAACCCCGACTATCAGTTGTTTATGCCGACCGTGGAAAAGGAAATCAAATTCGGAGCCAAATCCCCCGAATACGCCGACGAAATAGCCGAAAAATTCGGGATAAAGCACCTGTACGCCCGTCACCCACAGTCGCTTTCCGAAGGACAGAAACGAAGAGTTTCAATCGCGGCGGTGGTCGCGACAGATCCCGAAGTGCTGATTCTGGACGAGCCGACGGTCGGGCAGGACTACCGGGGACTTTGCAAAATGGTGGAAGTGCTGAACCGCATTCACACGGATACAAAGAACACGATGATCACGGTTACGCACGATTGCCGTTGTGCCGCCGCTCTGTGCGACCGCGCCGTGTGGATTGAGAACGGAACAGTCCGTCATGCAGGCGGAAAAGAACAGATTTCGGCGTTTTTCCGTCTGGATGCGCAGTGTAAGGGGTAGTTCGCCCGGATGATTGCGGTTCCAAGCGGTGTTTCGGGATTTGAAGCGCACATGGTTAGCCTCGGCTAACTTTTGGTAATCGATAGCAGGAAGAAGGAGAAAAAACATTGCTGTTACGACTGAAGAACATAGGAAAAATATATGACAGCAACGATATTCTGACGATCGGTATACGCGGAATCAACCTTGATTTCGACTATAACGAATTCGTAACGATCGAGGGCGAGAGCGGAAGCGGTAAGTCTACGCTTCTGAATGTCATCGGTGCAAACGACAGTTACGAAGAGGGCGAGCTGTATATCGGCGGCGAGGAAACGTCGCATTACGGCGCGGCGGAATGGGAAAAATATCGCGAAAAGTATATCGCAACCGTCTTTCAGGATTTCAACATTATAGAAAACCTTACCGTGCTTGAAAATGTCGAACTTGCATTGCTTCGTTTCGACGATAAAAAAGTACGCCGTGAAAAGGCAAGGGAACTGATTGAAAAGGTTGGGCTTTTGAGGCAAATCAACCAACGCGGCAGTAAACTTTCGGGCGGTGAGAAACAGCGCACGGTCATCGCCCGCGCTTTGGCAAAGGACGCGCCGATTATTTTGGCGGACGAGCCTACGGGTAACTTGGACGTTAAATCTTCGAGAGAAATCGCAAAACTTCTGAAAGACGTTTCCAAAGACAAACTCGTCATCGTGGTTACGCACAATCCCGAATTTTTCGTAGAATATGCAACGCGCAGAATTACGATTTTCGACGGCTCGGTAAAAGAAGATAAAGTAATCGAAAAGCCGGCGGAAACGAAAAACGTTGAAGTCCCCGAAGTCAAGCAAAGCAGAAAGAAAGACGTTAAAGATACTTTCCATATCGGTGTTCTGAATTACAAAAGCAGACCGAAATTCACGGCAATGATGAGCTTTGCTTTGCTTGTCTGTGCAGTAACGCTGTTTGTCGTGCTGTCGGTGTTCGGAAGTTCGCTTATAAAACCCGTTACAAATTCGCTCGATACTGTGGGCGTGAACGGAAAGGTAATCGTTTCAAGCGAAAAAGGAAGCCTAACAAACGACGATCTCGACGAAGCGGCGGGGAAAACAAACGCAGGCTTCTATCTTTTGGATAAGGAATTTTCCGAATTTACGGTAAATATTCCGAAAAAAAAGCGGTATGCTTTCGGCTTATCGTGTTACCTGCCTGTACGCGCCTTATCAATACAACTTAAAGCAGGGCGAAGCGGTTTTGGTACTGCCGAAATCTGCGGAAAAAGATAAAAACGCAATCATTGAAGCGTTTGGAAACGCAAACGCAGGAATAGAGCGTATCAGCGTAAAAACGACGCTTTCTTCCGGCAATGTGCTTCTTTACCTGTCCCACGCGGACGCGGAAGAAAACGGAGTCAAAATCAAGGCAATCAACTCGACAATGAAACTCGGAGAAACGGTCGTTACGGTTTATGCCTTTGAAAAGGACGAGAATATTGAAAGCGGGAAAATAAATCTTGTCAATTCCAACACCTATCAGGCAACGAAATATTCTGCGGTTTTCTCGGTAAAATCGAATCAGTCTTACGAAGTTGTGAGCGATAGCGAAAAAGACGAAACGAGAAACGGAAACCTGATTGTGAAAATGAATCCCGGTGACTATACCGCGATTTTTGAAACCGAACAAACAGACGCAAGTCAGTCGGTGTTGTATTATGCCGATGACCGGACGGCTGAAAACGCACTCGGCAAATTCCCCGGCGGAATGATGGGGATGCTTTCCACGAGTCAAGTATACGTTCAAAGCGCGGGCGATGTTTACGCGATGAATGTCATCTATTATATCGCGTTGATTGCGGTTTGCCTTTTGTTCGCCGCGCTCATATCCGTGATTTTCGGAAGAAGCGTAAAGGTTTTCCGGACCGACTTTGCAGTTTACAGAACGCTCGGCATTTCAAGCAAGATTTCGTCGCGCTCGCTGTACATTCAGATGGCGCTGATCTTCCTGCCGACCATCGTATTCCTGCCGCTGGTCAGTCTGATTGCGGCGGTGATACCGGGAGGCGGAATCGCATTGATTTCGGCGGGCAACTACTTCTTTATAGAAATCATGCTGTTACTCATTGTCGAATTTGTCGCATTCGGTTTTAACCGTGCAATAAACGGACAGAGTATCAGAAAATCTTTGAGAAGGGGGGGCGAAAGGTTAATATGTCTAAAATTAAAGTAGAAAACATTGTAAAAACGTTTAACCGACACTCCCGCAACGCAAACAAGGTATTAAAAGGCGTTTCGTTTGAACTTCCGGATAAAGGGCTTGTATGTATTTTCGGTAAATCGGGAAGCGGTAAAACAACCCTTCTCAATATTATCGGCGGACTTGAAAAAGCCGACAGCGGTAAGGTTTATATCGACGGCGAATGTACGAGCGGTAAAACCGACAGGATCAGAAACGCAAAAATCGGCTTCATTTTCCAAAACTATTACCTTGAAAAAGGCTATACAATAGCGGAAATCCTGCGCAATCAGATGATGATCGCGGGATTCAAAGATGAAAAAGAGATCGCCCGCCGCACCGAGGAAGCGTTGAAGCTCGTCGATATGGAGCGTTTCAAAAACAAACTCGGCGACGCGCTTTCGGGCGGACAGCAGCAAAGAGTCGCAATCGCCCGCGCAATCGTAAAAGGCACCGACATTATTCTTGCCGACGAGCCGACAGGCAACCTTGACGCGGAAAATACGATGAAGGTTATGGATATATTAAAGGAAATATCCAGAACCCAACTTGTGGTGATCGTCACGCACGAGGTTTCGCTTATCAAAAAGTATGCCGACAGCCA
>ULSO01032812.1_pt1 | contig 10240 bp, 8 predicted proteins | sample 1956701 | NCBI WGS metagenome assembly ULSO01 (sample SAMEA4835708, study PRJEB28245) | human gut metagenome | biome: gut microbiome; material: fecal sample | place: Denmark | collected 2008 | reverse complement strand
GTACCCATTTCCTGACTTTAGAAGTTGGATAGATGAATTTAAAACAGGAGTAAAAATAAATGACTCAGGAATAATATATTTACATGAGGATATAAATAATCAATATAATCAATATTATACTGAGGACACTAACATTTTACATACTGAAATAACAAATACATATTTTAATTTAAAAATAAAACAAACTGATTTTGCTTTGTTAAAAAATTCTGTATTAGTAAAAAAATACGAATTTGAGAACAAAAACAATATAGAACTAAATGTGAACTTTTTAGTACATTCTAAACTTTTGACAGACTGTAACAATATGGTAAGTGGTGAAGTTAAAAACAATACTCTAATTCAATATTGTCATGATTATACTATGTACACATTCTCAAACAAGCCATTTCTAAGTTATCAAATAAATAACACTAAAGAAAATATATCAAGTGGGGTTATAAAAGATAAAGATTATATAGGAATGTCATGTGACTCAAGTATAAGCTATGACATTGGAACATTAAAACCAAATGAGAAAAAAGAACTAACAGTATACTTGTACTTCAAGAAGAGTGATGAAACAGAAGAAGTATTAAATAAAGAATTAACAGAAATTAGAAAACTAGATGTAAAGAAAGAAGAGCAAACAGCAGAAAAATATTGGAAGAAATATGTAAAAGAGCATATTGGAATAGAATTAAAAAAAGAAACAAATGCTGTAAATAAAAAGTTTAACCAAATATATAAAAGAAGTATTTTGCTATTTCCATTATTAATAAATCAAGAAACAGGTGGAATATCTGCAGCAGTAGAAGTTGATGAAGATATGACTAAATGTGGAAGATATAGCTATTGTTGGCCAAGAGATGCTGTATTTATTACAAGAGCCTTAGACAACTTGAAAATGACAAAAGAAACAGAAAAGTTTTATAAAATTTTTTGTAAGGATACACAAAATAAAAATGGCATGTGGGAGCAAAGATTTTATACAGATAAGAGATTAGCACCATGCTGGGGCTATCAAATAGACGAAACAGCAAGTGTAGTTTTTGGGGTTTATGAACATTACAAAGCTACCAAAGATGTAAAATTCTTAAAAGATACATATAAAATGTGCGAAAAAGCAGTTAAGTTTTTGTGCACATATATGGATAATATTTTAGGAACAAATGACAAATCTGACATTGTAAAAAATGAAATTGAAGCAACTTACCATACTGAAAACAGAAACAAGCTACCAGATAGCTATGACTTGTGGGAAGAAAGCGAAGGAACACATTTATATTCTTTAGCATGTATTTATTCTGCTTTTGAAGCAATAACAGAAATTCATTCTGTATTAAAACCAGAATATGAGCAAAATAACCGTTTAAAAGTAGAAGCAATGAACAAACTAGAAAATGCTACTAAAAAATATAATCAAGAAATAAAAAAATATATTTCAAACAACTTATACAATGAAAAAACAAAAACGTTTACAAGAAATTTAAAAGATGAAAAAACAGACATAAGCTTATTAGGTTTAGTAACGCCATTTGGTATTTTTTCTCCAAAAGAAAAGAAAGTATTAAATACAATAGAAAAAATAAATATGACATTAAGAACCTACACAGGTGGATATTTAAGATATGAAAATGACAACTATTGTGAAGGCAAAAATCCATGGACAATAGCAACCTTGTGGATGGCAATGTATTATCAAAAATCAGGAGAAAAAAGAAAAGCAAATGAGTGTATAGAATTTGTTATAAAATCAGCAAATGAGCATGGATTTATAGCAGAGCAAGTGGATAACCAAACAATGACATCAGCATGGGTAAATGGACTAGCATGGGCACATGCAATGTTTGTAAGTTTATGTGAATAAAAAAGGAGATAAAATGGCTAAGGCAAAAACTGTATTTGTATGTAGTAGTTGTGGATATGAGTCAACTAAATGGTTAGGTAAATGTCCACGGATGCAACGAATGGAATAGCTTTTATGAAGAAAAAATTTCAAAAGAGACAACAAGTTCTGGAGAAAGAAAAAAGGTTACTCCAAGAGCTTTAAATGAAGTAATAGGAAAAGACGCAATACGCACACATACTGGAATAGGAGAATTAGATAGAGTATTAGGTGGAGGATTAGTAAAAGGCTCACTTGTACTATTAGGTGGAGAACCAGGAATTGGTAAATCTACTTTGATTTTGCAACTTTGTGATAAGGTACAAGGAGAAGGTAAAGTTTTATATGTTTCAGGAGAAGAATCTGCAGAACAAATAAAACTAAGAGCAGACAGGTTAGGCATTCATAATGACGACATCTTATTCTTAGGTGAAACAGACATAGAGCTTATAGAAAACTCTATATTAGAAATCAAACCTAAACTTGTAATTATAGACTCAATACAAACTATGTACTCAGATGAAATATCTTCAGCAGCAGGAACTGTTAGCCAAGTACGTGAAATTACAGCAAGAATTATGCGTGTATGTAAAAGTAACGAAATTACAACAATTATAATAGGACATGTTACTAAAGAAGGAAATATAGCAGGACCAAGAGTACTAGAACATATGGTAGATACAGTACTATACTTAGAAGGAGAAAGATATTTCTCATATAGAATTTTGCGTGGAGTAAAAAATCGTTTTGGGTCAACAAATGAAGTAGGAATGTTTGAAATGCAAAGTGAAGGAATGGTGGAAATAACAAACCCATCATCTGTACTTATTTCAGAAAGAGAAGACAACCCATCAGGTTCAGTAATTGTAGCAACAATGGAAGGCACAAGACCATTACTTATTGAATTACAAGCACTAACAACTCCAACAGTTTTTGGACTTCCACGTAGAGCAGCAAATGGAATTGATTATAATAGACTTACACTATTAGTAGCTGTTCTAGAAAAAAGAGCAGGTCTAGCATTAAGCTCGCAAGATATTTATTTAAATGTTGTAAGTGGAATAAAAATAAGTGAACCAGCAGTAGATTTAGCTACAATATTGGTATGTGCTTCAAGTTTTAAAAATATTAGTATAGATAAAAGAACTGTAATAATTGGAGAAGTTGGACTGACGGGAGAAGTTAGAGCTGTTAATTTAATTGATAAAAGACTAAAAGAGGCAGAAAAACTAGGATTTAAAACTTGCATTATACCAGAAAGTAATAAAAAACTCTTGAAAGAAAATTATAAGTTAGATATAATAGGGGTTAGGAATGTGAGTGATGCTATGAAAGCAGTAGGACTTAAATTTTAAAAATAATCAGCATATCTTACGTTGTTAAAGAATGAAGGAGGAGGAAAATGGCTTTAAAAAAGGAAGAAGCAGTTATTACAGAAGTATTAAAAATGATTGCACCTGGTACACCAATTCGTGATGGACTAGAGAATATTTTAAAGGCAAAAACTGGTGCTTTAATTGTAATTGGAGATACAAAAGAAGTATTAGAGCTAGTGGACGGTGGATTTCAATTAGATGTTGAATATACTTCATCTAGACTATATGAGCTAGCCAAAATGGATGGAGCAATAGTGTTAAGTAGCGATTTAAAGAAAATACTTTATGCAAATACTCAAATAATTCCTTCATCTAGCATAATAACAACAGAAACAGGAACCAGACATCGTACTGCAGAACGTACAGCAAAGCAAACTGGAGCATTAGTAATTAGTATATCTCAAAGAAGAAGCATAATTACTATATTTAAAGGAAACTATAGATATGTACTAGAAGACACAGCAAAAGTTATTTCGAAAGCTAACCAAGCTTTACAAACAGTTGAAAAATATAAAAAAGTATTTGATAATAAATTAAGTTTATTAAACGAATACGAATTCAATGACATTGTTACATTAGAAAATGTAATAAATGCAATACAAAGAGCTGAAATGGTAATGAAAATAGTTGAAGAAGTTCAAAAGTCTATTTACGAATTAGGAGAAGAAGGAAGACTTTTGGAGATGCAACTAGAAGAATTAGTTGGAGATTTAGAAGAAGAGGAATTGTTAATAATTAAAGACTATATTGCACCAGGTAAGAAGAGAACTGCTGAAAAAGTATTAGAGGAAATCAAAACTTTAGAATATGATGATTTAATGCTTCAAGAAAGAATTGCAAAAACATTAGGATATGAAGACTTTGATTCATATGATGAAGTGGCAGTTTATACAAGAGGATATAGAGTACTTAATAAAATACCAAGAATGCCAAGCAATATAGTAGAAAACTTGGTAAAATCTTTCAAATCCTTCCAACACATACTAGATGCAGATTTACAACAACTAGACGATGTTGATGGAATTGGAGAGATTAGAGCAAGAACAATAAAAAGCTCATTAAAACGTATGCAAGAACAATTTGTATTTGACAATTTAATATTGTAAATGTATAATTTGGTTATTGTAAAATAGAGGAGAGAAAAGTATGAAAAAATTTAAGATAGTATTATTAATTATAGCAATTATTTTAGTAGTTGCTGGAATAGGATTTGTAAGTTATGGCTTTTACAAAAAGTTAACTACTAATATACCAAACCCAGTAGCAACAATAGAAGTTGAAGATTATGGAACAATAAAAGTTGAACTTTATCCAGACCAAGCACCGAACACAGTTGCTAACTTTATTAGATTAGCAAATCGTGGGTTTTATAATGGATTAACTTTCCATAGAACAATACCAGATTTTATGATACAAGGTGGAGATAAAGACGGTACAGGTTCAGGCTCACCAAGTTTAAGTGATATTAAAGATGATGTAACAAATGACCAAGTATATAACATAAAGGGAGAATTTATTGCAAATGGATATAACAACACTATAAAACATAAAAAAGGCGTTATATCAATGGCGAGAAAAGACTATAGTGCTTATAGCAGTATAAATCCTGCATTAACAACATATGGATATAATTCAGCTGGTTCACAATTCTTTATTATGACAGAAGAAAGTAATTCTTTGGATGGATATTATGCAGCTTTCGGAGAAGTTACAGAGGGAATGGATATAGTTGAAAAAATAGCAAATGTTGAAGTGTATTATAGAAGTTCAGAATTAAAAGACGGTGAAAGTGCACCAAAAGATAGTGAAGGAAAAGAAATTGCATCAGATAAACCTAAAAAAGCACCAGTAATAAAAAGCGTAACAGTAGAAACATATGGAGTTGATTATGGGATACCTGAGACAGTTGAAGAATTTGATATGAATTCATGGTATACAAATTTCTTAATGCAAAAATACGGATATTCTCAACAATAAAATTTAGAAGAGAGAAAAGTATATATTTTCTCTCTTATTTTAAAGGAGTAAGGTTATGGAAAAATATGAAATGTTAAAAAAACAAGACGAAGAAATTTATGAACAAATAAAAAAAGAAGAAGAGAGACAAAAACATAATATAGAACTTATTGCGTCTGAAAATTTTGTGAGTGAAGCGGTGTTGGAAGCAGTAGGAAGTATATTAACTAATAAATATGCTGAAGGATATCCTAATGCTAGATATTATGGTGGATGTGAATACATTGACCAAATTGAAGAATTAGCAAGGAACAGAGCAAAAGAGTTATTTGGGGCAGAACATGCAAATGTGCAACCACATAGTGGAAGCCAAGCAAATATGGCAGTATATATGACGGTACTACAACCGGGTGATACTGTACTTGGAATGGACTTATCTAATGGTGGACATTTAACACATGGAAGTAAGGTAAATTTTTCAGGAAAGCTATATAATTTTATTGCTTATGGAGTAAAAGAAGACGGGTATATTGATTATGAGGATGTTGAGAGAAAGACAATGGAATATAAGCCGAAATTGATTTTAGCAGGAGCTAGTGCATACCCAAGAAAAATAGATTTCAAAAAGTTTAGAGAAATTGCCGATAAAATAGGTGCATATTTTATGGTGGACATGGCTCACATTGCAGGATTAGTATGTGCAGGAGAACATGAGTCGCCAGTACCATATGCCGATTTTGTAACATCAACAACTCACAAAACTCTAAGAGGACCTCGTTCTGGATTGATTTTGTGTAAAGAACAATATGGAAAGGCTATAGACAAAACCATATTTCCAGGAATCCAAGGAGGACCATTAGAACATGTAATAGCTGGAAAAGCAGTGTGCTTTAAAGAAGCAATGCAACCAGAATTTAAACAATATGCACATCAAGTGGTATTAAATGCAAGAAAACTGTCAGAAGAATTAATGAAACGTGACTTTAACCTAGTATCAGGTGGAACAGATAATCACTTAATGCTAATTGATTTAAGAAATAAAGGATTAACAGGAAAAGAAGTTACTCTGTTATTAGATGAAGTGAATATAACAGTAAATAAAAATGCTGTACCAAATGATCCTGAAAAGCCAACTGTGACAAGCGGAATTAGAATAGGAACTCCAGCAGTAACAACTAGAGGTCTTAAAGAAGAAGATATGGTAAAACTAGCAGAAGCTATTGATTTGACATTACAAAAAACAGAAGAAAGTAAAGCAAAAGCAAAACAAATAGTAGAACAACTAACAGCTAAATATATTATATAATTTTACCATTGAAATTATTAAATATTTGTGTTATAACTAATATTAGTTTAAGATGAAAGGAATGAAGAAAATGGACAAACGTACAAAACGTAAAAAAGATATAGGAAAAATAGCAACTAGAATAATGGGGCTAATATTAGCTGCCATGATGATATTATCAGTAGCAGCAACTTTAATTTATTATATTGCTTTTAATAAATAAAATTATAACAAAAGAGGTAAAATATGTTCGAAAATTTAACATTGAGTTTTAGCGGAATCTGGAATTCTTTTGTGAGTTACATGACAGAATTAGTGCAAAATCCATTTAAATTACTAACTCTAATATTAGATTTAGCAATTGTTGCATACATCTTATATAAATTTATTATTTATGCAAAAAATTCAAGAATGTGGCAGTTACTAAAGGGAATTCTATTTATTTTAATATTTACTGCAATTAGTGAAGCTTTACAACTTAAAATATTAAATTTCATATTAACTGCATTTATGCCATATGGCGTAATTGCACTAATAGTAATATTTGCACCGGAATTGCGTAGAATGCTAGAACAATTGGGAACAAATAAATTAACTAGATATTTTGGAATAGATAAAGATTTAGAAACAAAAACAAAAGAAGATGTATATAAAGTTGTTATTGCAGCAACAGAGCTTGCCAAAACAAAAACAGGTGGACTAATAGTAATTGAAAGAGACATAAACATTAATGATATCATAGATAGTGGAGTTAAGATAGATTCAGAAGTGTCTCCACAATTAATAGTAAACTTGTTTACACCAAACACACCATTACATGATGGAGCAGTTATTGTTTCAAATAATAAAATTGCGGCAGCAGCTTGTATATTACCACTAGCTGATGATAAAGATATTGCAAAAGAACTAGGAACAAGACATCGTGCAGGAATAGGAATATCAAAAGAATCTGATGCTATTGCAATTATCGTATCAGAAGAAACTGGTAAAATTTCTGTAGCTATAGATGGAAATTTAATAGCAGATGTAAAAGAAGAAGCACTAAGAAATATTTTAATAAAACATGTAATAAATAAAAGATTTACTAGAGAAAGCCAAAAAAGAATAAGAAGATTAAAAATAAAAAAGGAAAATAAGCAAAACCAAGATGAGAAACATTAAACTAACTATTGAGTATGATGGCAAAGAATATAATGGTTGGCAAAAACAACCAAACAAACTTAATATTCAAGGTGAAATAGAAAGAGCTATTCAAAATATTACTGGGAAACAAGTAGAGCTAATTGGATCAGGTAGAACAGATGCAGGAGTGCATGCTTTTGGACAAGTAGCTAATTTCAAAATTGACTCAGATTTTCCAATAGAGAAAATGGCTATAGCAATCAACTCACAATTAAAAAAATCTATTTGCATAAAAAAAGCAGAAGAAGTACCACAAGAATTTCATAGCAGATATAATTGCCATAGCAAAACATATCAATATGTTATAGACAACTCAGAACAGGGAACTGCAATATATAGAGGACTAACATATCATGTGCCACAAAAATTAGATGCAGAGAAGATGCAGAAGGCAGTTAGATATCTTGTGGGAGAACATGACTTTAGCAGTTTTAAGTCTAGTGGAACAAGTAGCAAAAGTAGTGTAAGAATAATATATGATGCAAAAGTCGAAAAGAATGGAGAAAGAGTAAAAATCAGCCTTACAGGTAATGGCTTTTTATATAATATGGTAAGAATTATATCAGGAACTTTAGTAGAGGTTGGCCTTAATAATATAGAACCAGAAGATATGCATAAAATAATAGAAGCAAAAAATAGGCAAATGGCAGGAAAAACATTACCACCACAAGGTCTGTTTTTAATGAAGGTAGAATATAATTAATAGAATGTAAGAATTTATAGTATGTATAGATTCTTACATTTTGTTTTGTAACGGTTTTATGTATTTGCACATAATATATAGCAAATAAAATAAGAGAGGGGAAAAATATGAATACATTATTACTATTTTTTGCTCTTCCTGTTGCTACTGTTATACTAGCTATTGTATTACAGAAGATTTTGAATAATCCTTTACTGGTGGCTGCAACATTTTTTGCAATTTATTTAGTTGTGGCGTTTGCTGCATTTGACGCAAGTTTCTTAGTATATGCAATTATATATACTATACTTGCATATATAACAGCTATTTTAGTAAATGCAATTTGCAGGCTTTTGAGAGCATTAGCAAATCAAAATAATTGTACTTATAGAGTGACAGAAAGGCCAATTACAATTAGCACAAACTTATCAAGTGATGGAAATGATGTAACAAGTAATACTACATTATTAACAAATGGAAATACATTATCAAATAATTCTGGAGGATGCAATTGTAGATGCAGACGAAGATAAAAAATGGATAAAAATGGTACTTTGAGAAGTATCATTTTTGCGTTTTGTAGGATAAAAATAGTAATATTACAATCATATTACAATCATATTAAGTTTATATTACAAGCTATGAAATTTGTTGTTTTTAATACAAAAATGTTGTAAAATAAAATATGAATAATGATATTTTATAAAACTATAAGGAGGAATAAAAATGGCAAGAAATCCAATGCAAAGAAAAGCACAAAATTCATTTTTATTAGGTATGTTAGTAACATTGTTAGTCACAGGACTTATTATAGGAGTCTTGATAATTCAGTTGACTAAAATAACAAAACAACAACAAGAAGAAAAGGCTAAAATGAAAGAGGTTTACGTTGTATCTAAAGATATAAATTCAGGAGATACAGTAACAGCGGATAAATTAGAAAAGCAAACATTAAATAGTAGCATTATACCATCTAATGCATTAAGTTCAATCGGAGGAAATGTCATTTCTAAAATAAATTTAAAATCTGGCACAGTTATTACAACAGATATGGTTAAAGAAGAAGGAGAAATAGCAAATGATGTAAGAAAGGTTGAATATAATGCAATTCAACTTACTTCACAGATACAAACAGGCAAATATGTAGATGTTCGTTTGAGATTACCAACTGGAGGAGACTATATTGTTATATCACACAAAAAAATAGAAATACCTTCAATAAATGGTTTAGATTCTCTTAACACAGTATGGTTTGAATTGTCTGAAACAGAAATATTAATTTTAAATTGTGCTATTGTTGAATCATATAAAATCCAAGGCTCTTTATTATATGTTACAGAATATATAGAACCAGGTTTACAAGAAAACGCAACAGCAAACTATACACCAAATAACGAGGTATATGAATTAATACAAAAAGATCCTAACTGTGTTGAAAATGCAGTTGCTGAAATTGTAGCAAGAAATAGAGCATTATCTAGAAATCCAATAAATACTAACTTGAATAATAATTCAGCAAGTTCAGGAGACGATGTAATTACAAAAACAGAAGAAGAAATAAAAGCAATGCAAGAAGAAAGACAAAAATACTTAGATTCACTAAATTAATAAAATATAAGAGCGGAGGTATATATGAAGACAATAAGCTTTATAGGGGCATACGATAAAACAGATTTATTATTATATATTGCTAAAATTTTTACTACTATGGGTAAAAAAGTTTTAATAATTGATACAACTACTCTACAAAAAGCTAAATATATTGTACCAGTAATATCTCCAGCTAAAGCCTATGTAACTAGTTTTGAAGATATTGATATTTCAGTAGGTCTTTATAATTATAGTTCTATCAAAAGCTATTTAGGACTACCAGAACATGCGGTATTAACATA
>ULSO01081832.1_pt1 | contig 10268 bp, 12 predicted proteins | sample 1956701 | NCBI WGS metagenome assembly ULSO01 (sample SAMEA4835708, study PRJEB28245) | human gut metagenome | biome: gut microbiome; material: fecal sample | place: Denmark | collected 2008 | reverse complement strand
CATAAAACCATGAGCATTGCAAGTATTACGACTTGAAAAACGGTCGAAAAAATGGTATAATTAATTTAGAAAGAAAAATCACCACGGAGGATTCGCCATGCCATACGACAAAGAGACGCGAGATGCGCTTCAGGCGTATTATGAAACGCATGATTTTACCGGAAACATCCCTGCCTTCGATGACAAAAAAATACGCCCGCACAACTGAGGAAATTGCAGAGGCACTCGGCTATAAGACGCACAGCGCCGTGACCAAACGCCTGCAAACTATGCGGGGACAGTTTGAAATGTATATAAAAAAACGAGGATAGTGTAATGCGCTCACAGAGTTTTCTGTGGGCGCTTCCTTATCGCAATTTCCACTTGAACTTTCCCCAAAAACATGTTATACTATATCAAGTAAAAGTTCAAGCAAGGAGGTGGCAATATGATTCATCCGCAGCTGCTGACCTTTCTTTCGGTGGCGGAGAACGGGAGCTTTTCCAAAACGGCGGAGGCGATGTTCCTCTCCCCTACAGCGGTGATGAAGCAGATCGACGCGCTGGAGGGGCGGCTCGGTGTGACGCTGTTTTCCCGCACCAACCATGGTCTTGCGCTCACCGAGGCGGGCAAGAGTGTTCTGGACGACGCGAAATACCTTGTGGATTATACAAAGCGCGCGGCGGAAAAGGCGCGGGAGATCGACCGCCGGGAAAATCAGCGCTCCATCCGCATCGGTACCTCAGTCATGACGCCGGCAAAATTCATTCTGGACATTTGGGCAGACATTCAGTATCTTGCGCCGAATCTGAAGATCGAGCTGATCCCGTTTGAGAATACGCCCGAAAATGCGCGTGAAATTTTGCGCAATCTCGGTAAGCAGATCGATGTGGTTGCCGGAATTTACGACGATCACCTGATGACCGAGCGGAATTTTCAGGTGATTCATCTGGAGGATAAAGCAATTGCATTTGCCGTGCCGCTGACAAGCCCGCTTGCCGCAAAAAAGGCAATTGCGCCGGGGGATCTGAAAGAAACCGGTGTGATGTTTATTCATCGTGGATGGAACTGTTATATTGACAGACTGCGGGATGCCTGCGAAGACGCCTGTGTGAAGGTGACGGATTTCCCGTTTTTCAATCTTTCCGCGTTCAATACGGCGGTCAAGGAAAATCTGCCGATCATTGCGGTAGACGGTTGGGAGAGTATCCATCCGCTCCTGCGCATCGTTCCGTCGGAGGTACCTGTCACGGTGCCTTACGGGATCATGTACTCACCGGAACCGTCGGGACAGGTCAGAAAATTCATCCGGACGGTGGATGAGATTATAAACAAAAACAAGGAGGATAAAACATGAAGATCAAGCAAACGGCAGGAAGAAACGCTCTTGAAAAATTTGCACCGAAATTTGCCGAGATAAATGACGATATTCTATTCGGGGAGGTTTGGTCGGGTGACGGACTCTCTCCGAAGATTCGCTCCATGCTGACCGTAACAACACTTGTGGCAAAGGGAATGATCGATTCGTCCTTTGATCATCATCTTGCGTTTGCCAAAGCAAACGGTGTTACAAAGGGCGAAATGGCTGAATTGCTCACACATATCGCGTTTTACGCTGGCTGGCCAAATGCATGGGCGGCTTTCCGCAAGGCAAAAGATATTTATGCCGAAGACGACGGTAGGTTTGGCGGGTTGTTTGGACTTGGTGAGCCGAACACGGCTTATGCAAAGTATTTTGTCGGTAATTCTTATCTGAATCCCCTGACGGATCCTCGAAAATCGGTTTTTATGGCGAATGTGACCTTTGAACCGAAATGTCGCAACAATTGGCATATTCATCATGCCGCAAGCGGAGGCGGGCAGATTCTTTTGTGTACGGACGGCAGAGGATGGTATCAGGAAGCCGGGAAACAGGCGCGGGAACTGCATCCGGGTGATGTGGTAACGATTCCTGCGGAGGTAAAGCATTGGCATGGAGCAGCAAAAGACAGTTGGTTTTCTCATATCGCCGTGGAATGTCCGGGCGAAAATACCAAAACCGAATGGTGCGGAGCCGTGTCGGATGAAGAATATGACGCTTTGAATTGAGCGAAAGTAAATTGCAAAGCACCTGCCTGCGGGCGGGTGCTTTTTGCTTTAACTATAAGTTAATGCGTTGAACTTTTCGGAGATTCCGTTTTTTCGTTCTGTGTGATACAATAAAGGCACAAAAGAAAAACGGAGGTGTTCCACGATGGAATATGTAACTTTATCAAACGGAGTAAAAATGCCGCAGCTCGGCTACGGGGTTTACCAGGTATCCAAGGATGAATGCGAGCGGTGCGTGCTGGACGCACTCTCGGTCGGCTACCGCCACATTGACACGGCGCAGAGTTATTTCAATGAGGAAGAGGTCGGCGAGGCAATCGCAAAATCAGGCGTACCGAGAAGTGAGATCTTCCTGACCACCAAGGTTTGGGTGGAGCATTATGGGTACGACGAGACGAGGGAGTCGGTGCTGGAATCCATGCGCAAGCTGAAAACCAACTACATTGATCTGGTGCTTCTGCATCAGCCTTTCGCGGATGTTTACGGCGCGTGGAGAGCACTGGAGGATCTGTATGCCGAGGGCGTCATCAAGGCGATCGGCGTTTCCAACTTCTATCCCGACAGGCTGGTTGACATCTGCTCCTTTGCCCGCATCAAGCCGATGGTCAATCAGGTGGAGACGCATCCGCACGATCAGCAGATCGAAGCGCACGAATGGATGGTCAAGTACGGCGTACAGCATGAGGCGTGGGCGCCGTTCGGCGAAGGCAGAGGCGGTATGTTCGAGGAGCCGGTGCTTGTGGAAATCGGCAAACAGTACGGCAAGACCTCGGCGCAGGTCATTCTCCGCTGGGAGCTGCAGCGCGGGATTGTGGTCATCCCGAAATCGGTTCACAAGGAGCGGATGGAGCAGAATTTTGATGTGTTCGACTTCACGCTCTCGGACGACGATATGAAGGCAATTGCGGCGCTTGACAAGAAGCAAAGCTCTTTCTTCTCGCACACTGACCCCAAAATGGTGGAATGGTTTGCGCAGATGGTGGAGGAACGCAAGCACAACAATGACCACCGCAAGGAAAAGAAGAATTGGTAAGTCAATTCCGCAGGAAACAAGAAAGGATAGATAAAAATGAAAAAGTTAATTGCACTTTTACTCGGAATCATCATGATATTCTCACTCGCGGCTTGCGCGGGAACGACTCCCGACACACCGTCTGGAACAACGCCGAGCAATGGCTCACAGACCACACCAAATAATACAAACGACACGAAAAATCCCGACATCACCACATCGGGTGAAAACAGCACAACCGGCACGACAGACCCTGCCGGTACAACGGACACGCCGGCGGCGGGCGGCAAAACGCTTGTCGTATACTTCTCCGGCAGCGGCAACACCAAACGAGTCGCGGAAGACATCGCCGCGGCAACGGGCGGAACGCTTTTTGAGCTTGTTCCGGTAACACCCTACACAAGCGCCGACCTCAGCTGGACGACTGCGGGCAGCCGCGTCAACCGCGAACACGATGACGAGTCGCTGCGCGATATTACGCTGGTCACAACAACGCCCGAAAACTTTGACGAATACGATACGGTCTTTATCGGCTACCCCATCTGGTGGGGCATCGCGGCATGGCCGGTCAATAACTTCGTGAAAAACAACGATTTCACAGGCAAGACGGTCATTCCGTTTGCCACCTCCGCAAGTTCCGGTATGGGACAGAGCGGAACGCTCCTTGCCGAAATGGCGGGCACGGGCAATTGGCAGGAGGGGCATAGATTCTCTTCCGGCGCAAGCAAGTCCACCGTTGAGGAGTGGGTCAACGGCTTGAAATGAGCCGCATAGCAAAAATTACAGCACAACAAAGAAGAATCAATCATGAAAAAAGATCTGGGAGTCAAACCCTATTTATTTCCCATGCCGGTGCTGAAAAAGTTAAAAACGGAGGTACCGTATGAAATCATGGAAACGCATTGCAAAGCCGGTGACGGATGCCGCGATGTTTGTCCTCTTTCTGCTCGTGATGGGAGAGGCAAAGCTGCCGGGTGCGGCGCATGAATGGCTCGGTATCGCGCTGTTTGCGCTGTTCCTCTTTCATACGGCGCTGAATATCCGCTGGTACCGCGCGCTCTTTCGCGGGTGCTATCCGGCAAAACGGGTGGTGCAGACCGTGGTCAATCTCGCACTTCTGATTTCTATGCTCGGCTGTATGGTCAGTGCCGTGTCGATCTCCGGCACCGTGTTTGCCGCGCTTCCGATGGGCGGCGCACAAATGGGACGAACCCTGCACCTCGTTTCCACAGCGTGGGCGTTCCTGCTGTCCTCGGTGCACCTCGGACTGCACCTCCCGGCGCTGTTTTGGAAAATCATGCGCGGGCGGCGGGTGGATAAAACTTTCTGTCTGCTCATCGGCGCTATCATGACGGCTTTTGTCATATACGGCGCTACCGTCTTTGCAGAACGTCGATTCTGGGAGGAGCTGTTCCGCACGGTCGCGTTCAAGGATTACGGAAGCGCATACCGTACCGGCTTTCCCGCCTATACATTTGATACCCTCATGTTTTCACTCGGTCTCGCGTTTCTCTCCTGCGGGCTGAGGCTGCTACTCGAAAAAATCCACAGGAAAGGAAAAAAGACTAATGAAACACCTGAATAAAATGCTTGCGATATTACTTGCGTTCACGACACTCTTTTTGCTTACCGCCTGTTCGTCGGGAGGCGAGCATACCCCGATAGCAAACGATTCGGAAGCCCCCGTCAAGGGGGAAGGCAAGATTTTAGTTGCCTATTTCTCCTGGTCGGGCAACACGCAGACTATGGCAAATTGGGTTGCCGAAAAGACAGGTGGCGAGTTGTTCCGCATCGTCCCCGAGGTCGCCTATACGCAAAACGATGTGTTTGACCGTTCCAAAAACGAGCTTGACAACGGAATACGCCCCGCGATCACCACGCATATCGACGCGGAGGTCATGGCAGGATATGACACGGTATTTCTGGGCTTTCCGATTTGGTGGTACGATCTGCCGATGCCGGTGTGGACATTCCTGGAGGAGTATGATTTCAGCGGAAAGACCGTAATCCCGTTCTTTACGCACAACGGCTCGTCCTCGGGCGCGGGGAGTCTCGGAACGCTGGAAAAACTGCTCCCGTCGGCAACGGTCAGGACGGATGATGCGCTGTCGGTTGCGGGAAACAGCGTATCCGGCGCAGAAAACAAGGTAGACAGTTGGCTTTCGGGGCTTGGCTACTAAAGTCAGGAGGTTTTGTTATGAAAAATGTATTGATTCTTTCGGGCAGTCCGCGCAGAGGCGGCAACTCGGATCTTCTTTGCGACGAATTTGCGCGCGGCGCGGCGGAACGCGGCAACCATGTGGAAAAGATCCGTGTTTCGGACAAGAAAATCGGCTATTGCCGCGCCTGCTACTACTGTCGCGACAACGGCGGTGCGTGCGTACTCAAGGATGACATGGCAGAGGTGCTTCAGAAGATGATCGATGCCGATGTCATCGTGCTGGCAAGCCCGGTTTACTTCTATTCCATCGACGCGCAGCTCAAAGCCGTTATCGACCGCACGCTTGCCCGCTGGACAGAGGTAAAGAACAAGGAGTTTTACTACATCATCACCTGTGCGGACGGAGAAAAGCAGTCGGTCATGATCACGCTCGACTGTCTGCGCGCATATGCCGATTGCGTCAGCGGCGCGATCGAGCGCGGCGTGATTTACGGGACGGGCGTTTATCAGAAGGGCGAAGTCAAAGCATCTCCCGCCATGAAGCAGGCATACGAAATGGGGCGGTCGGTGTGAAACGGACACTTGCGCTTATCCTTTGCGCTCTTCTCCTGCTCGCGTTTGCCGGATGTGCCGCAGGTCCGTCGGAATCAATTCCGGAGAAGCCGCACACGGACACTCAAACGCCGGAAACAAGTGATAAAACAGGCGAAACGACCATCGGAGAAACTGAAACACCTGAACATCCGCCGAAGAAAACGGATTACAATGTAAGCGCGGGAAGCGAGACCTATCGCGGGTTCCTGATGGACAATATCCTGCATTCGGATGTCGGGGATATCCATTTTCATCTGTACATCCCCGAAAGCTACGATAAAAGCGAACCGTATGCGCTGTATCTCTCGCTCCCCGGCTACGAAGGGCTGTACTTTCAGGGCGTTGGCACAAATATCCGCTCGGAGGACTTTGTTTTTGAGGCGCAGAAGTACAACAACAAAATGATCATCGCCGCGCCGCAACTGAGCGATTGGGGCAACACCTCGGCAGAGCAGACCATCGCGCTGACGGAATATCTGCTCGACGCTTACAGCATTGACCGCGGCAAGGTCTACATCAACGGCTACTCCGGCGGCGGGGAGACGCTCTCGCTGGTGCTTACGAAGCGTCCCGAACTTTTCACCGCGGCGCTTCATGTCGCGTCGGTCTGGGACGGAGAGCTTGCGCCGCTTGTGCAGGCGAGAACTCCGGTCTATTTCGTCATCGGGGAATCCGATGAATATTACGGCTCGGCAAGGATCAGCCGTACCTACGAGGAGCTTTGCAGCCTCTACCGCGCCGAGGGGCTGACCGAGGAGGAGATCGGCGCCCTTGCGGTGCTGGATGTCAAAGACCGCGCATGGTTTGGCGGCGGCAATCAGCACGGCGGCATCGGGCGCGTCTCGCAGGATGAGGCCGTCATGCGTTGGCTGTTCGGGAGGTGACAAGATGAAAAAAACGGTATCTTTTCTCGCTCTTTTGCTTGCCCTTGCCATTCTTTGTTCCTGCGGTAATCAGACGGGACCGGACACGCCGAACGGCACCGATACGGCAAACGGCGGCACAACGACCGTGCCGGAGATCCCGTCCGTTACACCGACAGAACCGAGCGGCGGGACTGCTGCAAAATTTCCGTCCGAGCTTTCGGAAATTCCGCAGTCCTATTTTGCCGCATCGGATGCGCCGGGAGAGCTGCGGGAGCTTTACTACGACACCTACGAATCCTTTTCCTACGAACAGCATTCACAGCCGCTCCGCAAGCGTGCGATCGTCTATCTGCCGCACGGGTATGACGAAGGAAAGCAGTACAACATCCTGTACCTGATGCACGGCGGCTGGAGCAATGAAACCTCTACGCTCGGCACGCCGGAAAGACCGTCCGACTTCAAAAATGTGATCGACAATGCCATTGCACAGGGGGATTTCGCACCGCTGATCATCGTCTGCCCGACCTACAACAACACGAGCGGACAGGACAGCGCGGATTTTTCACTGGCATTGCGACTGACAAGAAACTATCACAATGAGTTGGTAAACGATCTCATTCCGGCAGTTGAATCTGCGTTTTCCACCTATGCCGCGGGGATTTCGGCGGATGAACTGATGGCGGCACGCGATCACCGTGCCTTTGGCGGATTTTCGATGGGGTCTGTCACCACATGGCGCACCTTTGAATACGCGCTTGATTATTTCCGTTACTTCATCCCCATGAGCTGCGGCACCTCGCTTGACGACGAGAGCATTTGGCGCGCGGCAGAGGGGCGGTCACAGAATGATTATTTTGTCATGATGATGGTAGGAACCAGTGACTTTTCGTACAGCTACGATACCGCACGGGCAGAGGATATGCGCGCATCAGCATATTTTACCGAGCAGACCCAGACGACGGACGGCAATTTTGTTTTCCGTATCAAGGATGGCTATTCCCACAACGGCATCGCGGCAAACGAGTATACCTACAATGCCATGAGGTACCTTTGGAAAAACGCATCGACCGCGGCGGCATACACGGCTGACACAAAAATTGCCGATGTAATCGCTGATCCCACGTTCGGCGATTTCGGCAGACTGATCTTTCCCGTGGACAGCGGATATTACAGCGGAGAAACGCTTGGGGATCTGCGCCTGACCTGGTACAGCCACATCGACCCCGCGCACACCGTTGCCATCTGCAACTATTTCAAAGAGGAAACGCAAAACGGCAGGCAGGTGTTCTACGATATTTATTCGGAGGAAGAAAAAACAGCCGATCCGCAAAAAGCCGACACCGGATTGTTCTTCTTCCGCGGCAATCCGGGCGCAAAGTTCGCCGTCACCTGCGCGGGCGGGGGATTTGCCTATGTCGGTGCCATGCACGACAGCTTTCCGCACGCATTGGAGCTGTCACGCCGCGGTTACAATGCCTTTGCTGTCATCTACCGACCGGGCGCGCAGACCGCCTATGAAGATTTGGCGCGTGCGATCTCCTTCATTTTTGCCAATGCCGATACCCTCGGCGTGGATACAGACGGCTATTCCGTCTGGGGCGGAAGTGCAGGCGGACGCATGGCGGCTACGATTGCTTCCTACGGCGTGGAAGCCTTCGGCGGCAGCGCCGGGATTCCGAAGCCGAGCGTCGCGGTGATCCAGTACACGGGGCATACCGATTACAATCCCGCAGGCGAGCCCGCCACCTTTGTGACGGTCGGCGAGAGCGACGGCATTGCAAACTACCGCACCATGAAACGGCGAATCGACGCGCTTGCCGCCATGGGCGTCCCGACCGAGTATCATTCCTACCCGGGGCTCAGACACGGCTTCGGGCTTGGCATCGGCACCGTTGCCGAAGGCTGGCTCGACCTGGCAGTCGCTTTTTGGAAAAAGAATTGCTGAAACCGGGATACAATACAGTGCAAAAACATCCACCTGATTTTTTACGGTCAGGTGGCAGTTTTTGCGCTGACGGTCGCATTTGCTACTTCGCGGCAGATGATGTATAAGCATCTCAGAAACGCATCGATGTTCCAAATATTATAAATAAATCAAGCCTGCAGCGATTTCAAGGCGAAACCGTTGCAGGCTCAAAATTTTGCGTCTGAACAAGGAGGATTGCCAGCAAGTAAGAGAGTAAATACTATTCCTCCTTGTCCAGACAGATTTCAATTATTTTATTGGTAGATGATCTCACTCATGACGATTTCCTCAGCAGTGGTCTTACAGGAATTCATCTGCACCACCCATTCGAGCGGGTCGGTAACTTTCAGCTTTTCATCAATGCCACGGGATTGGGCAAGCTGAGCGGTGATCAACCGCACCTGTTCTTTCGCCGTAATGTCAATGTCATGAAGATACGCATTCAATCGACACTGCGTCAAAAGTGTGGTGTAAGTACCTTTCCGATGCTCCTTTATAAATGCAAGGCGTAAACTTCCGTATTTGCCGATTGGGTAGCATGCTTGCTCCGGCAGAAGGAAGTCGGGGTAGAACAGACCGGTTTTCTCTTTGTAGGTAATTTCGTATTTCATATTTATCATCCTTTCAAGCTGTTTTCTTATATTTGCAACCGAAAGGATTTCCGGCGGAGCCCGTGCGCGTTCCATAGGCGCGCTCATGACAGGTCACCGAGGCAAAAAGAAAATCCGAACCCAAAATCCAAAAGGATTAGGTTCGGATTATTCTTGTTTGGTGCGGGCAAGAGGACTTGAACCTCCACCGAGTTGCCCCGACTAGAACCTGAATCTAGCGCGTCTGCCAATTCCGCCATGCCCGCATATTAAATTAAGAGGAGACCGAGAGGGAAAACCGCACCGTTCCGTCCGAAAAGGTGGTGCGGGCAAGAGGACTTGAACCTCCACCGAGTTGCCCCGACTAGAACCTGAATCTAGCGCGTCTGCCAATTCCGCCATGCCCGCATACCCGTTCACGAAACCCTCGCTCCGTGAAACGGTGGTGCGAGGAACGGGAATCGAACCCGTATGGTGTGAACCACACGCCCCTCAAACGTGCGCGTCTGCCAGTTCCGCCACCCTCGCATCTTACCGATCGGCAACATCATCCAGCCGCCAATCGACAACGAATAGATTATACACGATTTCCCGGAGTTTGTCAAGAGGTTTCCCGGAAATATTTCTGATTGGCGGAATAAAGTTTCCTCTCCACGTCCCAGATCCCCGTCCCAGACTCCGCAGCTGTCAGCGCTCCACCGACATCGCCTGCGGCGGGCGTCGCGTGCCCAATGACGGAATTTTCCATGCATTGCTATGCTTTTTACATCGTGCGCGGCGCATACTACCCATAGAGCCGTCTGTCTTCCCGTGCGGCGCATGGCGCCCGGACGGCTCCCTCAGGCTTTTTATGCCACAAAAAGAAAGGTATGGTCATACTATGAGACGAAACAGAAAAAGAGGCAGTCTCCTGGCGGCAGGACTGCTGACAACCGGCGCGGCGGCACTGACGGCAACGCTGCTGCTCGCCTCCTGCGGCGGCGGCAACGGCACCGAAACCGACAGCTCTGCC
>ULSO01012918.1_pt1 | contig 10278 bp, 12 predicted proteins | sample 1956701 | NCBI WGS metagenome assembly ULSO01 (sample SAMEA4835708, study PRJEB28245) | human gut metagenome | biome: gut microbiome; material: fecal sample | place: Denmark | collected 2008 | reverse complement strand
CTTTACACTTAAGATTATGCACTCCACCGGGCGCTGCCGTATTCCTCGTCCCGCCGATATTTGCTTGCCTTTTTCGCCTTGGCATAGACCACCAGCCGCAGGATCACAGCCCCCGCGATCCCCACCAGCCAGTCAAAGGGGTGGAGCCCTGGGGCAAAGTCGGCAAAGGCCGGACCAATGGTCCGGCCCAGCCCTATGAGTTTATGGGCGAAGTCCGCGCCCTCGGCCAGCCGGTAGGCCGTGCCGATCTTCAAAAATGCCCACAGGAAGAACAGGTAGGGCAGGTTGGGAAAAAGAACCTTCTTGATGTTACCGATCATCACGCGCCGCCCCCTTCACCCGTTCCTGCTCCCGCTGGGGCTGCTGCCGCACATGGGCCTTGGCCTTTTTGAGCTGTTCCAGGATGGGAACCCGCCGGGACTTCTCCTTGCCCAACACCCGTTTGGAATACTCCGACATACAGGCGGTGATGGCGTCGGCCTGCTTACCCTTGAAAAACAACAGATACTTGTCCGGCTCGGTCTGGTAAAAGGCATAGTCCACATTCCATTTCCGGGCCACCCGGTCAAAGAGTTTTGGCGCGTCCACGGGGATGCTGCTGGTGGCCTCGCCGTGGGCCATGAGCTGCCGCACCGTCTGTCTGCCGTGGGGCGTCTGGTGGGAGCGGTGCGCTTTGCTGATTTTGCGGCCAGCCGCCCGGACAATATAGGCCAGCCCACGGGCGGTCAATTTGGTTGCCTTCACAGAAATGGCTATGGTACGCCGGGAAACATCTTCATCGACCAGTCAAATCCCTTCTTTCCGCCCGTATGGGACAAAGTGTCCCGAAGGTCTATCGGTCATCCCGCCCCGCCTCGGGGACGGGCCTGCTGTGCTGGGCGGCCTTGTCGCTCATTTCCTGGCAGGCTGCCAGCCGTTCCCGGATACTGAGTTTGGGAAAGGCAAATACCCGGTATTCCTTGGGAATGTCCTCCGGACCGCGATAGCGTTCCCGGAAGGTCAGGCCGGAGCGCATCAGGTAGCCGTCGTTCACAAAACAGCCCTTGTCATCCTCCCGCACCTTGCGCCCGTATGCCGCGTAGTCGAAAAACGGGCGCACCTCTTCCGGCACATCAATGGTCCCCATATCCTCCACATAGATGCGGCCCAGCTCCTTATCGCTGTCCACACCTGCATAGAAGTCATAGGACTCCACATTCAGCGCCAGATTGATGAGAGCGGCGGCGTTTTCATTGTGGGCCCCGTACTCCACCACGGCCCGGAAGGTGGCAAGTTCCGTGTCCGTCATGTCCGAGAGCAGATGGCACAGGTAGTTCAGCTCGTCCACGGAATCGCTCTGGTTCAGACAATGGCAGAAGCCGCTCAAATTGCTGTCGTGCTCGATCAGAAATACATTCCGGCAGCGGATGCCATCCATGCCGACGGTCTTCAGCGCCTCCTGGATGGCCGCCCTTGTGGTGGGAAACACCACATCCGTCTCCGCCACTTCACCCTCCCGGCACTTGTCCGCATTAAGCAGGCGGGCGGTCAATTTTACATCAATACGCGCTCCTCCTTTCTATCGCTCCTCGTGTTCCTTTTGGGTGATCTCCCGATAGCCCTCCAGGGAGGAACCGTCAATGATCTCCTGATAGGCTGCCATCTGCTCCCGGATGGTGAGCCGGGGCAGGGCGAATACCTTATGTTCGTCAGGAATGTCCTGGACACCGTGATAGACCTCCGTAAATGCCCCGCCGCCCCGGACATAGCCGCCTGGGGCGAAGTGGCCGTTCTCGTTGATGCGGACATCCCGCCCGTATGCCTCGTAGTCAATATAGTCAATCAGTTCCTCCGGCACCGGGATGGTCCCGAACTCCTGAAGATACAGCCGCCCCAGAGCCTCCTCGTCCTCTATGTCGGGGTAGAAGTCGTAGTTGTCCAGGTTGTATGTCAGGTTGATCAGGTCTTTCACATCAGCGGTATGTTCGCCGCTGTCAATGACGGCCTCAAACTTCTCCCGTTCCGCCTCGCTCATTTCCGAGAGCAGACAGGCCAGATGGTTGAGTTCATCCAGGTTCTCATACTCGGTGAGGTACTCATAGAGCCCCAGCACATCGCCGTCAAAGCTGGTGATGAAGAACTCCTGATACCGAATCCCGTCTACGCCGATGCGCTTTAGAAGGGCCTGGACTTCCTCGGCTGTGGTAGGGAATTTCAGTGTTTCGCCCACCAATTCACCCTCGGCATACTTGCCGAGATTGGTAATGTACGCCTCAAAGAGCGAGGGCATCAGCGTTTCCCCTGGCCCTTGACGGTCAGGATGCCCTCCAGGGTGGTGGCGGTGATCCCCAGGCGCTGGGCCACGGCAATGTCGTTTTTCATCTCCTCGGTGACGATATGGCCGCAGACCACCAGCACCCGGGAGCGCCGGAGCAGTTCGCGGCTCATGTCGATCCCGTCCTTGTGCTCTTGGGGCACCGGATCGTGAAGGAAAAGCGGGAGAAACAAGGTGGGACAGATAGGTGCATAGCCCGCCTCATAAACTGTCCGGCAGTAGCGGGCCGCCTGTTCTGCGTTCTCCGCTGTGGTCCCGTCCCACTGAGCTGTGATATACGCAAAGGGCCTTTTCAATAAGAATACCTCCATTTCATCAGAATTGGTCAACCCTATCCCCACGCCCTTTCCCTATCCAGGGAAAGGGGGCGGCTCTGGAGGATATACCCCCGCCGCGCCGCTGGAAATAGCGCAGCCAGGGCAGGCCGTAAAGGGCAAGCCGCCGAGAACGGCGGGCGTTCCGCCCCTTGACTGCCCGGCCCTGCCCGCGCACGGATAACGGCGGCGACGGGGGATATACACCACCAGAACCATTTTTACATGGGAACCGCGCTTAGAAAACCTTGGGACAAAATGTCTCGGAGCGGTGTTACTTCTGCCAGGTCTCGGGATCGGCAGACACATCCGCCTCATGGTGGTTGGCTGCCTCCAGAATGTCATAGTAGGCCCAATAGTCCTTGGACACATCCGGGAACAGAATCAGTCCACGGGGGTTATCCGCAATATACTCCTGATCGGCCTCACGTCCCAGCAGGCGGTTGACAATGGTAACGACTTCGGCGCGGGTGATTTCATCGTCGGCCTGGAAAGTGCCGTCGCCATAGCCTACCACCCAGCCATACCGGGCGGCGTCCTCAATGTAGCCCGCTGCCCAATGGCCGGGGGACACATCCCAAAAGCCGCCGTATTCCTCCATGATGGCGGGATCGCCGTCTCCATAGGTATCAAAGAACCGCACCGCCATGGCCGTGAACTCGGCGCGGGTGATGGGCTCATCTCCGTGGAACAGGCCGTCGGTGTAGCCCACAGCGATACCATAACGTGCCAGATAGGACACATATTCGGCGTACCATGCGTCGGTGGGTACATCCGGGAAGGTGTTTTTTGTGGGGGCGGTGATACGCTCCCCATTGCGCTGGGCCAGCAGACGGGCAAAGATGGTGGCCGCCTCGCTCCGGGTCATATCCCGGTCCGGCCCAAAGGTGCCGTCGGTGTAGCCCACCACATAGGCCCCGTGGGTTTCCAGCTCCACTACCTCGGGAACCGTCAGCTTGCCGTCCTCGTCGGTTTCTCCGGTTGCCTTCTGGTTCAGATCGCCTTTAACGGTGACGGTCAAACCCTCCTGGGGCTCACGCTCCTGGTCGGTGACAGTGACGGTGATCCGGTTGTCCTCGTCCATGTCGGTGCCGTCCGGCAGGGTAACGGTGATGGTGCCGGTTTTTCCAATGGATACTTCCGCATCCTCAATGGGACGCCCGGTTTCGTAATCCTCCACCTTGACGGTCAGAGTCCAGCGGTCTCCGTCGGCATCCTCCCAGCCTACGGTGCCCTTGCCGTCCTCATTGGTGGTATCCGAGCCGCCGGGGACGGTGAGCTGTCCGGTGGCATCGGTCTTGCCGCTGCTAAAATTGTCGTTGCGGTCCGTGACGGAAACGCCCATGCCCTCCACAGGGGACTTGTCCTTCACAAGCTGAACCTGGATGGTGGTCTGGTCGGCATAGTCCAGCAGGCGGCCGGAGGGCAGCCGGATGGACAGGGACTCGTCCTCATGGAGCGTGACCGTGGCACCGGCAACGGGGTTTTTGGTGTCCGTGTCGCTGACCGTCACCAGATAGCCGCCCACAATGGCCTCGCCGTGGGTGTCCGTGGTGGCCTGGTTGTAGATTTTCTCGATGGGCTCCTCCTCCAGCTTTTCACCGCAGACCTCGCACTCTTTATGGCGGGAACCCTCGCTGTCAGTGGTGGGCTCCTGGTCGATGATCCAGTCGCCGGGCTTATGGCCTGCCGCGTCGGTGTAATCACCCTTGTAAGTGTCGCCGCAGCGGGAGCAGGTATAGGTGGTGTAGCCCATCTCCGTGCAGGTGGGTTCAGTGACTTCCTCCTGGTAGTCGTGGCCCAGGGCGTTGACAATTACCGCGCCACACTTGGTACAGAGCTGGGGCGTGGTGCAGGTGGCTGCCTCGCCGGGCATATGCCCCGCCGCAGCGTCGCCTTCCAGCCGGTGATAGCCACAGCGGACGCAGCGATACTCAATCACGCCCTCGCCGGTGCAGGTGGAGCCAGTGACTTCGGTGCCCTCGTCCCAACTGTGGCCCAGAGGGTCGGTGTAGTCGGTAACAAAGGAACTGCCGCAGCCCTCGCAGATGTGGACGGTCTTGCCGCCGCCCTCACAGGTGGCAGGAATTACCGTGGCCTTGTAGTTATGCGCCAAAGCCGCCGTGATGTCCTCAATATGCCGCTCTCCGCAGACGGCGCACTCCCGCAGGGTGTAGCCGGGACTGGTGCAGGTGGCCGGGACGGTGGTAACAGAAAACTCATGCTCGCCCTTGGGGGTGGTGCTTTCCTTTACGGTGCCGCACCGCCCACAGATCTCCAGCACCTTGCCGGAGGTCTCGCAGGTGGCGTCCCGGATGACGATGCTTTGATAAGCATGGCCCAAGGCGGCCTCATAGTCCCGCTTTTCAACCTTTCCGCAATCCACGCAAAGGTAGCGGTCATAGCCCAAGGTCAGGCAGGTGGGGGCTACGCTGTCCAGCAGCGTCCAGTTGTGATCCTCGCCGCAGGTGCCGTCCCCATCGGTTTCCTCGGTGCTTTCGTCCCGCAGGTGGACATAGGCCACACCATCCTCCACCATGTTGGTGTTTTGGAATGTATAGGTGATCTCATAATAGACCGGGTAATCTCCGGCCTCGGTGTAGTTGGGGGCGCTGGTCAGGGTGCAGGCATCGGCGCTGTGGCCGTAGCGGATGGCTGTGGTAACGCCCGCTTCGGAGAGATCGGACACGGTAACGGTGTGGGACTGCCCGTCCACCACGCCGAAGTAGTCCGCAATCACGGCTTTTGCGGCGGTGTAGGCGGTTTCCGCATAGCCGCAATCGGCGCAGGTGTCCATCTCCACAAAGCGGTCATGGGCCAGCTCCGGGCGGATGGCGCTCTCCATGTGATGTCGCTCCAGGGTGGAACTCTCCTCCTTGTAGGTGCCGTAGCAGAACGCGCAGTATTCGCCGCTGGTGGTGATAATGCGATGGTAGGTGCTGTCCACCTGCTCAACGGTCTGCGTTTCCGGCAGTTCTTCAAAGAAATCCGCCGCGCAGTCATAGAGCCAATACACATTCTTGTTGCAGGCATAACTGGTAGCACCCATGTTGCTGTTGATGGTGCCGCAGACCTCGCAGACGGCTTTCGTCCAGTGGTAGCCGGTATAGGTGGCATCCTGGCCGGGGGTGCCGTCCAGAAGATCGCCCTTGCTCTTGCCATCCAGACAGGTGCCATCCGAATACTTGACATTTCGGGTCAGCGCCGTTTCCCCGTTGCGGGTGTACTCGGGAACACGGAACACCTCAAAGGCGGTGGCCTTGTCGCAAACGCAGCAATTAAAGGTTTCCACCGTCACCACCGAGTTTGCGTCCAGTTCGTTGGTGCGGTTCAGCGCCTCCTGCCAATGCTCCGCCGGGTCATGGTAACTGTTCTGCTGGGCGGCAAAGGCCGAGGGGATCAGGGAGAGCATGACGGCTACGACCAGAAGGAGGGCCGTCAGCCTCCGTGGGGAATGATGATTGTTTTTCAATTTGCACCTCCTAAATTTGTCGCAGAAATCAGAAAAGCCCTTGGGACACTTTGTCCCAAGGGCTTACTTCTCCAATTCTGCCTTTTTCTCCGGCGGCTGCTTTTCCTTCCACTCGTCCAGAAGGGCCATGATCTGGTCCTTCATCTGACGGGGAGTGACCTCCTTGCCAAAATACTTGCTCAGTTCTGCGGTGGAAAGAATCACTTTATCTACCTCCTTTTTCTCCTGGCTCAAAATGCCGTCGATGGCGTCCGGGTTCAGTTTGCCCTCCTTGTCCAGTTCCCGCAGTTTCTGCGCTTGGGAGAGAGAGGGTGCGGACTGTTCACCTTCGATGGAAACCGCGATAAACTGCTGGTTTTTGGGGCGGATGAAGGAAATCTCCACGGCAGGCGTGAAAGACAGCCGCTTTTCATTCACCATCTTTTGCAGTTCCGGCACCAGCTCATTGAGCCGGATATACCGCTGCACCTGCTTGTAGTTGATGCCGTTGCGGGCTCCTACCACCTCAGTGGATCGCTTTCCGGCGTCCTTGTCATCCTCACCCAACTTGACGCCCTGGTGCTTAATGGCCTCCACCTGTTGCTTCAATGCCCTGGCCTTTTCCATTGGGAGAATATGCTCACGGTGGCGCAGGTTATCATCTGTCATGGTAAGGATGGCCTCGTCATCCGTCATGTTGCGGACGATGCAGGGCATATTCCGATACCCAGCCAATTCGCTGGCCTTCTGGCGGCGGTGGCCTGCCACGATCTCATAGCCGCCGCCCTCACGGGGGCGGACCAGGGCGGGCTGGTTCACACCGCCGGTCTTGACGCTCTCCACCAGGGCCTGCATCTCCGCGTCATCCCGCACCTCGAAGGGGTGATCCTTAAAGGCGTGGAGTTCGGACAGGTCAAGATAGACGATCTCCTCCTTGACCGGGCGGGTGGCGTCCCTGGGCTCGGCGGGCTGTTCCGGCATTGGTGGATTGGGCTCCACGGTAGGAGCGGCCTTGCTACCGCCTGGAGTGCGGGAATCCTTCTTTTTAGCCGGAGTTGAGAGCCCGGCACCCTTGCTTTGGGACTTCTTGTCCCGAGGGGCTGCCTTGCTGGGAGCGGATTTTCCCTCCTTGGGCGGGCGGCCCCGGCGGGGTGTGGGTGCCTCTGGCTGCTTGCCTTTGTCCGGGGCCGTGTCCTTTTCCGGGGGCTTGCCTTTCGCTGTCCCATCACGGGCGGCGGTGAAATCCACCACCTTCCCGGCGGGAGCGGGATCTCCCATGCCGGGGATCGTGACCTGTTGATCCGTTTTGCCCGGCTGGGGCTTGTCCTCTTTGGGCGGAGTGGGAGTGTCTTTGCCTTTGGGATTGTCCTGTTTGGGCGGAGCAGGTTGCTCTGCCCCAGGAGCGGGAGCCTTTTCTGCCGCAGGGGCCTCCGGTTTGGATGGAACGGGCTGTTTCGGTGCAGCTGGGTCAGCCTTCATGGGCTCCATGTTCTCCACCTTAGCGGGCTCGTCTACCTTCCCGGTATTGAGAATATTCTTTTTGTCATCAGCCAATGAAAAACCTCCTTTGTCGTGAAATGGAAAAAGCCAGCCTCACGGCTGGCCGGTTGGGAACCATCCCTCCCTTCTGATTATTTAAATTGCTGCTCATAGTCTCAATTGAGTAGCAAAATTGTTCGATCTTTTGGAAAAGCCTAAATCGAAAAGGTATATTTGCTTGTATTGCTCTAAAAGCTCCTGTCAGTTATAATGAAATCATCAATAGGTTTTAAGAAAACGACTAACAAGTGGTACCACGCATGAACAATCAGGGGAGAATCCCCTACCAGAGTCAATTCAAACGTACTGATCTCGATTGCAGGGATATCAAATTCTGTCTCTGTTGCCATGTTGCTACTCCTTTCTGATCTCTTCCAAGAGCGAGCCAGCAGCGGAAAAAAGCGGCGGAGATGGGTACAATTCAATTATAGCAAACAGCCGTTATTCTGCCAATTCCCCATTCGTTTCCCAATATTCCGGGGAAGATTGTTTTGGACAAGATGCCGCTTGAAGGAACCGACAAAAGCTTTTATACTGAAAGCATCCAGAGGAAAGAAGGAGGACGGCCATGACGGAAGTAGTGGCAGCTCTGCTTTGGAAGGGCGGAGCATTCATGATCTGCCAGCGCCCGGCCCGCAAAGCCCGGGGACTGCTGTGGGAATTTGCAGGCGGCAAGGTAGAACCCGGCGAAACGAAAGAACAGGCCCTGATCCGGGAGTGCCGGGAGGATTTGGGCGTACAGGTGGCCGTGGATGAGGAATTCACACAAGTCACGCACGTCTACCCCGATCTCGCCGTTCACCTGACCGTATTCCATGCACGGATTACCGGCGGAACCGTTCAAAAGCTGGAGCACCACGATATCCGCTACATTACCCCGGCAGAAATTTCCAACTACGATTTTTGTCCGGCGGATCAGGTCATTTTACAAAAGCTGATACAGGAGGAGACACCCAGTGGAGAACCGGTACATTGCCTTTGATGTGGAAACCCCCAACCACGCCAATGACCGTATGAGCGCCATCGGCATCGCCGTGGCCAACTCCCGGGAAATCCTGGCGGAATATGACTTCCTGGTGGATCCCCAGGAACCCTTTGATCCCTTCAACGTAGCCCTTACCGGGATCTCTCCGGACATGGTGCGGGGACAGCCCTCCTTTGCGCAGCTGTGGCCTACCATCGCCCCCATATTGGAAAGCGGCCTTCTGGTTGCTCATAACGCGCCCTTCGACATGGCGGTGCTGGCAAAATGCCTGCGTCACTATGGGATTCGCTGGCACTCCTGTGTCCCCTATGCCTGCACCTGTCAGATGAGCCGGAGGCTGCTGCCCCACCTCCCCAACCACAGGCTCGACACGCTATGTACATATCTGAATGTTGACCTGGATCACCACCGGGCCGGCAGCGACAGCCGGGCCTGCGGGGAAATCCTGCTGCACCATCTGCGCTCCGGTGCGCAAACCGCCCCCTTTATCCGCATCTACGATCTGGATCATATCCGCACTGTCAAAGCCCCGCCTATATCCCGGGGTCGGTAACGGCATTCCCTGTCCCCGCAGCTTGGAGCTGCGGGGATTCTTTTTTCGCTGAAGATCCATCACCTTTATAAAAATTAAGGATAAATACAGGATAATTGCGGCAAACACATGCTAAAGTGAGCCCATTCCATCCAACGAAAGGGCGTCTGCCGTGGAATTCACCTGTCAAACCATCTATCACCAGAAATCTCTGACGATCCTAACCCGGGCGCTGCGCAAAACCATCCGGAGGAAAACCTCCCGGCAGATGCGGATCATTTCCTGGGGCATCATTGTCATAGAACTGGTATGTCTGCTGTCATCCCTGCATACCCGTTGGCTGGCGGTGGGAAACGGATTGGTTGTGGTCTCCCTGCTGCTGCTTTTATGGAAAGAGGATGCCTTCAACGCTTTTTTCGCCAAGCGAAAACAGCTACCGGGAACCGATACATGCACCACGGTTTTCTACCCTGACCACTATGAAACCTGCATTGCCGGTGCCTGCACCCAGTGGCAGTACAGCAGGGTCCTGGCGCTGGCGGAGAGCAAGGATTACTTTGTTTTCATCCTGGGAAGGAATCACGCTCAGGCTTACGATAAGCGGAAGCTCGCCGGTGGGTCTGCAGATGTCTTCCGCCGCTTCATAGAAGAAAAGACCGGCAAGACTGTACAGAACATCGGAGGCTGAGAGAAGATGGAAATGCAATACAGGAAAATCCTCTTTCTGGGTGCTCTGGCGGCCTGTGCCGGGAGCTTCCTATATTATAAACGGAACATCCGGATGCCCCTCAAAACGTATACCCGCCGCGCCCTCCAGATGGCAGTGCTGGACGACGCCATCTGCCGCAGGGAATTAGAGGGAAATTCCATGGACGGCCACGCCATCACATTTCCGCCCGAAACGGAAACTCTGCCCCACCGGTACCACCTGTTTCTGAGTATGAACCGGAAAAAGAGCCGCATCGCCCTCCAGGCCGAACTTGCCCGGATGGAACAGCGGCTGCGGGAAGCAGAGGGCCTCCGCAACACACTCAAAACAAATCTGGATATCGGGTTCGCACCATATGAATCCACAGAAGAGCCATCCGAAGAGCCATGACTGCTGCATGAAAAGCAGTCACGGGTCTTTCTCCTTTACAACAC
>ULSO01071892.1_pt1 | contig 10320 bp, 6 predicted proteins | sample 1956701 | NCBI WGS metagenome assembly ULSO01 (sample SAMEA4835708, study PRJEB28245) | human gut metagenome | biome: gut microbiome; material: fecal sample | place: Denmark | collected 2008 | reverse complement strand
TGCAGTGTGGCGCAACGTTCCGCAACGTTGCGTGATACCTGCATCGGTGCTGGTAACTCCGCAAAGGTCACAGCCGTTGATGGCGGTGTTCCGTTTCTCCGCACTCCTGTCAACAGTTCACGCTCCCAACGGTAATAGGTGGCTGTCGTAACACCCCGCTGCCGACACCATTCGCTTACGGAGAGACCGCTGCCCCTGCATTCCTGTATAGACATGCTCCATTCCTGTTTCTTGGCTTCTTGTTTCAGTTCATTGCTCGTCATTTACTTCACACCCTGAACGTTATAGTGGTGGAGAAGTTTCACAACTCCCCACCACTATTGTCCCATGTGTGTCCAGCCGTCTTTAGTTTTGACGGTTACGAAATAAAATTCAGTGCCCCTTGAGGGGCTTGCCAGTAATAGGCCCCTTATAGGGCCAAATCAAACCTCTGGCTTAGCCGGAGGTTATGATTTTTAACCCACAGCATCGCAGCGGACGGTGACGCGGGATTTACCGCCGTAGGTGCAGGTAAACAAGGTCAACGGATAGTCACCGGAGGTCATATCCTCCACCTGACCCGGGCCGAGCACCTGAATCTCAGCCACCGCATAGTGGGTTACGTTGCCGTCCAGATCGGTAAACAGGACGTCATCTCCGGACTTTAGCTCCGTCAGACGACCGAAGTGCCGTGCGTAGTTGTGAGCACAGATCACCAAGTCATTACCGTTCACCGAGCCGTAGTACCGGCATGGCGAGAGCTTCAGCTTTGCCTCGCTCCAATCCGCCATGACGGGCAGCTCAAGCTCCAGCGTGGGCAGACTGAGAAAGCCCACGTACTTATAGCCATCAATCAGAACGGCGGTCATCTGCGGGGAGAAGGGATCGGCGGGAACATCCTTTCGTTCCCGGATTTCATCCACCAGCAACGGCAGTACCTCGTCGGACAGCTCACCGGCCGTGTTGCTCTCCCGCCAGTTCCAAGAGAATAGCGCAGCAGCAGCCAGCATCATGGCAGCGCCCACGCAGATCAGAAGCGTCCCCAGCTTACCGCGCATGCTTCGACTTCCTCTTCAGCGCCGTGCCAGTCACAATCAGTGCCAGTCCCAGTATCAGCAGCACCGGCATAGGCCAATTTACCTGCCCAGTTTGGGGCAGCTTATCACCGGGTTGATCCGGCGTTTCCGGCGTTCCGGGGGTAGGCGGTTCCTTCTTGATCTCGAATTTCTCCGAAACGTTGATCTCGTACAGATAATGATCCTTGTCCCACAGAGGGACGGACACCAGGAACGGTGCGACCTTCTCGTAGCCGGAAATGCTCTTCGTCTGAACGATCAGGTACAGTCCCAGCTCCAGATTATCAAAGGTCACAACGCCGCTTTTGAACGACGCGGGCTTAATGGCACTGGAAGCCTTGACCATTCCGGCCAGTTCTTTCGCCAGCTCCGGCGTCAGGTTCTTTTCGGACAAGTCCTTGCCCTGATAGGCGGGCAGCGGCGCAAAGCTGAAGTTGCCGTCGGTATCCTTTAGCGTGCCAACACGATAGGCGCGCAGCGCGCCGTCCGGCAGCGCATCGCCCTGAAATTTCCATTGGATAGTGATTGTTCCCTTTTTCGTGAGATCCGGCGCTTCATGGCCAAGAGCCGTCACGCACAGGCTCAGCAGCAACAGAATGCTCAGAAAAAGGGCTGTGATGCGTTTCATCCTACATCACCCTTTCTTTTTTGTTCGATGGGGTATCAGTACCATGACCAGCAGAACCAGCAGCATGGGCACCGCTACCAACGGCGCGATCAGCAGCGGTTCGATCTGCATGGCGTCCGCCGTCACACGGATGGTGGACGCGCTGGCCTGATTCTCTACCCGATGTCCCCGCACCAGCAGGCGATGGCTGTTGATGCCATAGGGCGTGCAGGTGACAAGTGTGCAGTACTCCTTGCCCTCCTCAATGGCAAGGTCGTCCAGTTCGTCGGGCAGCACAGTGCGGATCTGATCCACCTCGTAGGTCAGTGTCTCGTCCAGCACCCGCAGCAGGAATACGTCGCCCTCGGTCAGCTGATCCAGATCGGAGAACAGCTTGGCGCTGGGCAAACCGCGGTGGCCGGACAGGACACAGTGAGTGCTCTCGCCGCCGGCAGGAAGCGAGGAGCCCTGCACATGGCCGATAGCAATCTGTAAAACCGCCTCGTCCGTGCCATGATAGATGGGAAGGTTACACTTTATTTTGGGAATCTCGATGTAGCCCATGACGCCGTTGTCCGCAATATTCAGCAGGGCTTCATAGATCTTCTTCTGCTCCTCGGTCATGACAAAGCGGCTTGTGCTGTTGTCCAGTGTTTCATTGTAAGCGCGTGCATCCGCCCAAATCTGGTCATACGTGGTATCGTCCAGATCGGCCACCTGCTCGGCATAGCTGGCGATGGCGCGGGACTGGTGGAACGAGTTCCAGTAATCGCTGACGGTAGGATACAACAGCAGCAGCGCTCCGGCCAGAAGCGCGGCGATCAGGATGGCAGTCACAAAGCTGCTTTTCTTTTTCATTCAGGAGCCTCCTTGCCGCGGCGGGGAGACGGCGTACCGTCTCCCCCTCGCGGCATCTGGATAGGGTAATTCAGAGAATCGGGATAGTGTTACTTGGTGTTGTTCATGCGCTTGCGGGTGACCAGCAGCACAGCCGCGCCCACCATCAGCACGCCGCCGATGATGTAGAACAGGGTGGTGCCCACGCCGCCGGTCTCAGGCAGCGTCGCACCGGAGTTATTGGTGACAGTGGTGGAAACGGTACCCTTAGTCACATCGCCCTTTTCCGCTGCACTGTCATCAACCTTGATGGTCAAAGCGGTCAGGGCAGGATTATCTTCGGTCTTATCCAGTGTAGCAGTAATGACGATCGTAATAGGATCCTTCAACTTGTTATAACCACCGGGAGCCTTGGTTTCATACAGCTCATATGTACCGGCATCCAAACCGATAACCTGGGCAAGACCGTTGGCGTTAGTGATCAGAGTAGAACCCTTACCCTGCGTATCTGCCCAACCGGTGACTTTGTTGTTGGCGTCAACAGTGACCCACTTGCCGTTCCAGGTGGCCTCTTTTTCAGCAGAAGTGCACCTCAGCTTGAATTCGGCATTCTGCAGCTTCTTGGTGGGAGTTGTGCCATCTACCTTGTTGATGTCCAACTGATAGGTAAACACCAGAACTCTATCTTTGGGAGTCTCACTGGTGGGAGGCGTACCAGTGCCGGAGAAGTTGGGATTGCTGGAATATTCCAGATAGACCTCGTTGGGGTTGCCGGGCTGGCCGATCACAGCGGTATTGAGCAGCTTGGCCGTGTACTTCACCACGATCGAGCTGCTAGAGGTAATGCTCGTAATGGTTTTCAGGTTATCAAAGGTAATCGTCAGAGAACCTCCGCCGGCAGTAGCCGCCTTATCGGGCGCCACAGTGAAACCGGAGGTTAATTCCGTATCTTTTTCTCCATTGCGTACATAAACTTTCACATCGCCGTTGTACTGCAGACCGGTGCCGAGAGTATCGTGGAACACATATTTATAGGTTTCGTAATCCGCGTAGTTGCTGGGCAGTTTGCCAATCAGCTGGAAAGGCACATTGGAGCCGATACACCAGTCGGCAGCCTCACCCCATGCGCCGTCGGTGTCTTTTACGCTTTTATCAACGCTGGGTGCATCGTATTTCTGTTCAATGATGATGTTACCTTTTCCCGTCACCTGCAGCAGTGCGGAGTTCATGGCATCACCCTTGCTAGGGGTGGTAACGTCAACCAACAGGTAATAACCGGGATTCAGCACCACGTCGAAGGTTTTCTTTGCGGCGATATCAACAGCAGTATTCGTCAGGTATTGGGCGGCAACATTGGCAAACGCCTTGGCGACAGCACTCTTATCCGGTTCCTTTGCCATAATAGCAGCCACATCTGCGGCAGTGGTGCAAGCGGCAAAAATGTTCTTGTCGCCAGTTCCGAAACGCGTGTCCGCTTTCAGCGCTGTCAGAAATTTAGCACTCTCGATGCCGTTACCCCACTTGACATCCCCCAGAGCTGGTTTACTTTCGGTACTCTGTGTACCGCTAAAGATCTGGTAGGCCTTGTAGGCGTGGTCTGTTTTATTATCCACAGTGTACGCCGAAGCGGGAACCACCAGCGCCAACGCCATAATTAGCGCCAGCAGTAATGTGACGAGCTTTTTCATGTGTTTCATTTCTTCTCCTTTTAATTTCCTTGTGGTTTTGGTATGTGCCGATTTTTGTGCGGAAAGTTGTCAGAAAGTACGACCACCCGCCTTTCTGCGCTTGTCACGGCAAACCATCAGGCATGCCGCGCCTACCAACAGTGCCGCGCCGGTGATGATATAGGGTTTCGCACCGCCGCCGCCCGTTTCGGGAAGTTCATATACAACAGGCTCCTCCTGTGTGTAGGTAAACACTTGATCGGTTGTTTCTTCAAGTGAAAGCGTGAAGGAATAGTCATTCGCAAGGCCAAATCCGGCAGGCGCTTCGATCTCGCGCAGCGTGTAACTGCCGCGCGGCAGGCCTGTCAGCTGGAATCTGCCGTCCTTGTCCGTGATAAGCTCGGTAACTGTGCCGCTGGTGCTGTACTGATACTCCGTACCGGCTTTGGTAAACTTGACCTCCTGACCCTCGCTGTCCAGCAGTTGGTACTTCGCGTTGGGAACGGGCTTGGTCTTGTCGGCTTCGCTGACCTTCAGGAACTGGAACGTGTAGGTGGCGGGCGGGTCGGCGACTGTGACGGTGTAGGCGCCGGTGGCGGCGTCTGTTTTGTTGAGCTTGAACTCCTTGCCCGCCTGCCATTCATCGGCGATCAGGAAGCCGTCCGGGGCTTTCGTCTCCGTCAGCTTGTACTCACCGGCGGGCAGGCCGACGATCTGCAAACTACCATTTTCAGCCGTGACAAAGGTCGTCACCGCGTCGGACGTACCGGAAGCCGCATAGGTGTACACGCCTGACGTACCGCTGGATGTGCCGCTGACGGCAGTGTAAGCCGTTCCGTTTTTGACCTCCAGCTTGAATTCCGCACCAGACAGAGTAGTGGTTTCCTCTTTGCTGTCCACCTTGGTGACGTTCACCGAGTATTCCTCTTTCTTCAGCCGATTGGTAAAGGCCGCGCCGCCGGAAGCAGATTTTTGCAGTATAATGGTCGGTTCATCATGTACTCTTTCTGAACGGAATACCTGCTCGCCGGTTAAATCATTTATGATTGTAACTGTCGTAGGATAGTAATGGACACCCGTTTTTGCGCCAAGGGTATTGATGATTTCCTTTGCTGCATCTAATTTGACGGTCATTGTATAACTGGTAGTATCGTATTGCACAGCAGTTGATGGGGTAACTATTTCCTTGATTTGGTAGGTGTGCGTTCCAACTTCTGAGAACGACAGCCAATCAAATGCAATCGAACCAGTACTGTCAGTCGCAGCAGTAGAGACAACTTTTCCATTGCTGGCATCGACTATCGAAAACTGGAACATATCAGCAGAAACAGGGGTTTCCGCTTGTCCATCCTCCTGAAGAAGGACTTTTGTTGCTGTAATTGCTACTCGCGTTGGCAGATACTTGTCACTCCAAGTATCTGTACCGAAATAAACAATACCGTTACTCATAATACCTGCACCGTGCATGGAAGATGTGTTACCTGTAATATAAACACCGGCTGCATTGCGAGCAGCCGTTTTGGCATTATTACTCGGGTTGGATTTCAATCCCATGACCTTATTTGATGTACACAGGATATCCGCCTGATTCAAGGTTAGTCTATTACCATCGCGACTGCCACGCCAGCGGGGATCTCCACCACCGAGCATAGTGGCATATAATCTTGTCTTACCGCCCGCAAAAACATCCGGAGGATCTCCAACACCTTTAATTGAAGTCTTACTGGCCGAACTAGGATAAACATGAAGTTTGTAGTCAGCAGCGTCACCACCACGATCCTTTCCACCTGCAGTATTGTCAAAAATTGCCGTACCGTCACTAAGATAGAAGAAGCTATCGGCCGTTGTACAACTACCATAGCCACCGCCCAATCCGTCAGCAGAATTTTGTGTCAACAAACTATTCTTAATATACAGTGTGGCGGTATGACCAATATAAATTCCGCCGCCTCCCCATACTCTAGTAGTCTGCATTTTATTGTTAGAAATATATATGGGGGCATTCTTTTTCTCAATCGTACACTTACTACCGGAATCACAATTAATCCCGCCTCCCTCATGACCTGTAGCATAATTTGATGAGATAAAGCCGCCATTTATTGTGATTTCTGCATAGGAGGTAGTTGGAAGGTCTGTATTTGCCAAATAGTATGTACAAATACCGCCACCACGCATGGTGGACACATTGCAGGTAATGTATCCACCATACATGTTGAATTTGGATCCCTGATCCAGGAATACGCCGCCGCCGCCACATTGAAACTTTACAAGTACATAGCCAGCTTCGACAGTAATTTTATTGTTGGTAATATAGCCACCCTGCATATTAAATCTTGTTCTACAATATACAGCGCCGCCCTGTCTCGCAGCCTGATTACCGCTGATAACACCGCCTGTCAAATTAAAAGTTCCTCCGGCCATTGCGATTGCTCCACCAACATCAAGACTTTTGTTCGCAGCAATTACACCGCCGCTTATATTGAGTTGTGCACTACCTCCTAAAACGTAAATTGCACCGCCGTAAGTTCCTGCGGTATTTCCGGCAATATAGCCGTTGCTCATGTTCATCGTGGCGCTGCCGGTTAATTTAATTGCTCCGCCAGTTCTGTTTGCATTTCCAGCCACTACGCCGCCTGACATTGTAAAAGTACCACCGGCAACAGTAATGGCGCTGACAGGAAGGGGTTCTTGCATTTTTGTTGCATTACTTGCGCCAAAATTACGAATATAGCCGCGTTGCATTTTCAAGGTTCCCTGTACGTAGAATGCACCCTTTCCTGCCCGCTGGTCGCCAATAATCGCACCTCCGCCCAATGTTACCCTATAATCTTTACGTACTTCTTTTGTCGTGTGGTTTGTTTGATTATTTTCAGAGCTTTCTGTACGGCTGTAGGTCAGAGTAGATGCAGAATATGACGCAGGTTTTAACGTACCCGTTACTGTGGTAGCTGTAAGTGTTTCTGATGTCCCTACCGTACTGTCTGTAACTGTTAGTGTCGCACCAGGCTGTACTAGGAAAATCGCCTTCATATTTGCCTTGTTGCTATTTTTAAGAGTAATCGAATAGCCATTCAGGTTTAATGTGGGACTCCCCTTCACTTTGACTAAATAGGTCATATTTATCCAAGATGTAGAAAACTTGCTGCAATCAATCAGTATATTTTTTGAAAGCGTTGCATTTTTTCCGTTGCTTAATTGCTTATTTAACGACGAAAGATCACTCACATTTCCCGTCGCCCGCGACGTGGCCGCCAGCAGGGATACACTATATAAATTAGTAAGCTGTTCAGTTTCCAGCACTACATTATTTTCCTCGTTTACTGCCACGTCAATTTCTGTGGCCTGCTGGGTGCCCTCGTCGATCTGGTAGACCTTGGGGCCGGTCACATAGCTCTCGCCTGCGTCATCCGCTGTGTCGTCTGTTGTTTCATCGGACATATCCGTATCATCCGCCGCGTTGGCCACTACGGCCTGCGCGGCCATTTTCTGCGCCTGATACGCCACAGGCTCCGCGTCGGTGTCAGCGTTGTCCTCAACATCGTCGACCAGCGCCACATCCGCGCCGCCATCCAGCGGCAGACCCGCGAACGTCACCGTGATGGGGCCGGTGGGCTGTACTTCCTCTTCGCCGTGCATCAGGCGGATGTCCAGCATGTAGTTCTCCGCCGCCGTCAGTTCCTCGCTTTCCAGCGCTTCATCCCGCAGTGCGTTGGCGTTCTCGTCCTCCACCTCGACGGCAGTCAGGGTCAGCTCCTCCACTGGGAAGGGCAACGACGCCGTCTCGCCGGAAATGGTCACAATAATGCCACTTTCGGTAGCGGGCGCAGTCAGGGTAAAGGTTCCTTCCTTTGCAGGGAGATAGACAAACAGCGCCGTCAGCTTGTCGATATTCAGCTGGGCCTGCTGCTCGTCGGTCAAGGCTTCGTATGCCGTGTTGGCCTGCTCCACCTGCCGGGCCAGCTCCGCGCAGTAGGCATCGTAAGCCTCGGCGTCATCCGCTGCCAGCAGCTCCTCCAGTCTGGCTTCCACTTCCTCCGCACTGGGCAGTGCATCGATCAGCGCCGCCACTTCCTCCACCTGAGCATGCTGAGCCGCGTTGTCGGCATAGCAATCCTCGGTGTGGGTGTGCTCCGGCAGCTCGCAGACCAGCTCAAGCTCCGGCTCGGCTTCCGCGTCCTCGGCAGGGTAGCACTCCGCCGTGTGGGTATGCCCATCGGCTTCCGACAGATCACAAATCAAAGTGGTTTCCATGGTATAACAGCTCTCGCCGTGCTGGTGCCCGTCGCCCTCCGGCTCCGTGCAGGTCAGCACGCTCGCGGCGCTGTAGCATTCCTCACTGTGCGCATGGCCTGCTTCCTTCATGCCGCAGATGGGCTGGGAAGGCTCCGCCGCTATCTCCTGGTAGCAGCCCTGCTCCACGGAGTGCTGGTGCTCCTCCATGCCGCAGATCAACTCACGCTCCAGCGTCTCGGCGGGCCGCATCAGCACGTAGGCGGTGACGATCACCACCAGACAGCCCAATACGCCCGCCAGTCGCTTCCACTTCTGACTGCGGCGCTTCTTCTCCAGAACGCCGTCCGCGTTGGAACGCATTCCTTTCTTCATATCATTTCCTCCTCTGTCTTGTTAGCTGACGCGTCCCAGCCGTTCCATCGGCCAGACGCAAAACACGATTTTTCCTACGATCTGTTCCTCCGCCACGCAGCCCACCACCGTGTTACGGGAGTCCACGGAGGTGGCCCGATGGTCGCCCATGACGAACAACCGGCCGTCCGGCACCTGATAGGGCAGCTTCAGGTCACAGTCGCCAAAGGCTTTTTCCGTCAGATACGGCTCGTCGATCTTAACGTTGTCTACGTAGACCGTGCCGTCCTCGTCAATATTCACCCACTGTCCGGCAGAAGCGATCACGCGCTTCACCAGCATCTTGTTGTTGTAGTAGAAGGCGATCACATCGCCGGTGCGAAAACGGGAGCCCTTTACCGCCACCACGATCTCGCCCTCTTCCAGCGTAGGGGTCATGGAGCTTCCGTAAATTTGCAGGATAGGCAGCCACAGTGTGGCGATCAGCACCGCCACCGCCGCCACGATGACCAGCGCGTAAATGGTGCTGCGCAGCACCCTGCCGAAACGGGAACGGTAGCTGACGCGGGCAACCTCCGCTTCCAACTGCGCCGTAGTCGGCTGTGTCAAATTCTCTTTCATGCTTCCGTTGCCTCTTTGCTGATGATGTTCAGCAGATCCTTCAGAGCGTCGTGCTGGTCGATGACCTGGTGTATCTTTTCCTGCGCCTGCTGCCATGCCTGATTGGCCTGTTCCTCCGCCTTCCGGGTCATGGTCTCGCATTTTTCACGGGTCTCAGTCTCCAGAATCCGGCATTTCTCCTGCGTTTCCGCTTCCATCGCCTGACATCTGGCCTGCGTCTCGTTCAGCAGCGTATCGGCTTTTTGCTGGCTTTCATCTACCAGCTGCTGGCAGACCTCCGTCTGTCGGCCGCTGAGAGTCTGCACGTTTTCCAGATACTGCTCCGCTGCCGCCTGCGCCGCCTCGAATACCCGGTTCAGCTGCAAGGACGCCTCTGCGATAGACCCGGCCTTGTTCAACAGCAGCTGTCGGCTTGCCAGCTGTTCCTGCGCCTGCCGCAGTTGCTCCCGCAGGTCGTCCAACTGGCGGCTCTGATCCAGCATCAGCTCCAACAGCTCTTTTCGATTCAGCTTATGTAACTCTTTATCTGTCAACTGGTTCTTCCTCCTATCGCGCCCGAAAATGCGCAAAAAAAATTTGCAAAAACAACAAAATCTGCATTATGTTGTTTTCACTCAACCACATAATCTGCATTATGTGGTCTTTGCAAATATTTATACCGTGAATATACTAATGTCAAGACATTTGAATACCTGCATTTTAATTAAGGTTACAGAAAGATTCTTCATTTGTCAACCCCCTCTGCTTATAATTTTGGTTGTTTCAGCCGGAATTTTAATAAAAATATAATTTTAGTAGAAATATTAGCTAAAATAAGCTGTGTTAATCAACGCTGTGTTGAGCAATTTTTACGGTAATGATATTGGGCATGCAGGCCAAGACGAACCTTTCATTCATTTTTTACCGCATACAATATATATTTCTATTCGTTTTGCAAGAAGCAAAAACA
>ULSO01086199.1_pt1 | contig 10337 bp, 12 predicted proteins | sample 1956701 | NCBI WGS metagenome assembly ULSO01 (sample SAMEA4835708, study PRJEB28245) | human gut metagenome | biome: gut microbiome; material: fecal sample | place: Denmark | collected 2008 | reverse complement strand
AGCCGTCGCCGAACGGCAGTTTTTCCAGCCCCGGCAGCGCGCCGTCCGCGACAGACACGGCGCAGCGCGCGGTGTTTATGTGCAGCCCTTTGACGGGCGGAGCGTCCAGCGCGGCGAGGTAGTCCCCGTATTCCGCGCCCAGCCTCGCCTTCATGCGTTCGAGAAATTTTTCGGGCAGTCCGTTCATAAAGACAAGCATAGCATATTTTGCGCAAATTGTAAATACGAATTGACAAATTTGCCGAATAGTTTTATTATATATGGGAAAAACCGAGGTGAAGAAATATGAAAAATTTCAAAACAGTACCCATTACGCTGATAACCGGTTATCTCGGCAGCGGAAAAACGACGCTCATCAATTACCTGCTCAAAAACGCGAGCGGGTATAAAATGGCGGTCATCGTCAACGACATAGGCGAAGTCAACATCGACGCCGACCTCATCGAAAAGGGCGGCGTGGTCGCAGGCAAGGACGACAACCTCGTCGCGCTCCAGAACGGCTGCATCTGCTGCACGCTCAAAAAGGACCTCATCGACCAGCTCGCCCAGCTCATAAAGTCCCGCCGCTTCGACCACATTCTCATCGAGGCTTCGGGTATATGCGAGCCCGTGCCCATCGCGCAGACGATAACCTATCTCGAGCAGCAATTCGAGAACCGCGGCATGCCCAAGTTCTGCAAGCTCGACGCCATAGTGTCCGTCACCGACGCGCTCCGTCTTGCCGACGAGTTCGGCTGCGGCGCGACGCTGGAAAGCGCCGAGCGCGGCGAAGAGGACATCGAGAACCTCGTCATACAGCAGATCGAGTTCTGCGACATCATACTGCTCAATAAGGTAAGCGAGGTCACGCCCGAGCAGCTTGCCAACATCAAGGCGATAATCCGCAAGCTCCAGCCGCACGCGACCATACTCGACACCAACTACTGCCGCATCGACCTCAAACAGATACTCGACACCGGGCTGTTCGACTTCGAAAAGGCGATGAACTCCGCGGGCTGGATGGAAGAGTTCGACCGCACGGACAACGAGCACGACGCCGACGAGCACGAGCATCACCATCACCACGGCGAAGAGGACGACCGCGACGAGGACGAGGATACCGACGACGACCACGGGCACGGGCATCACCATCATCACCACCACGAGCACGGCGTCGGCGAGAACGACGACGAAGGCACCGCGGAGGAGTACGGAATCGGCACGTACGTCTATTTCCGCCGCCGCCCCTTCGACCGCCTGAAATTCGAGGACTGGGCGAACAAGGACTACGGCCGCATGATAATCCGCACCAAAGGCCTCGTGTACTTTACCGACGACCGCGACCTCAGCTACGTCTACGAGCAGGCGGGCAAACAGAAATATCTGACCGAAAACGGCGAGTGGTACGCCTGCATGCCCGCATACGAGATCGACAGACTGCTCGCGACCGACGAGAAGTTCGCGCACGACTGGGATCCCGAATACGGCGACCGCATGATCAAACTCGTGTTCATCGGCCAGCAGCTCGACCGCAAACGCATAAAGGAAGAACTGGACAAAATCTGATTGAAATACAATCACGGCGAAAGAGCATTCCTGCGAGTTAATATCTGATCGTCTTATAGGAGGCTGTGTCGAATTATGGCGAAAGTTACTTCCGATTCTCATATGAGATCGTCGGAAACATTCCGAATAAGGCTTAATTCTCTTATTGCCGACCTCGATTGCTCGATTTACGAATTCGCGGATAAGGCAAACGTCAGCAAAGGAGTGTTAACCCGCGCGGCGCTATACGGAATTATTCCGAGCGTAAGACCTCTGATAAAAATAGCCGATTGTTTATGCGTATCGCTGGAATACCTTTTGGGGCTGACTGATAATACTTTTTACGAGCCTGCGCCATCTCCGTCGACATTTCATATCCGATTGGCCGAACTTTGCGGAGAACGTAACGTCAAATATTCGGAGATAGGCGCGCTTATGCCCTTCTCCGCAAACCTGTTCTATGATTGGCAAAGAGAGAAAACCATTCCGTCGTTGGAGTATCTTCTGGCATTGGCGGAATATTTCAAAGTTTCTCCCGACTATCTGCTCGGCAGAACGGATCATAAAAATAATTAAAGGAATGCGATCTATATGCCCAGAAATCCGACAATTCACCCGACACAGCGTATTTCTCCGGAATTTCGCCGGCGTATAAACGATATTATCGAGGATAACGAACTCGACAAATACCGTTTTGCGGAAGCGGTCGGGGTAAGCAAAGACGTGATTAACCGTGCCTGTCTGTACGGTATAATCCCCAGTCTGCAATCGCTGATCAGAATAGCGGACTTTTCCGACGTTTCGCTCGATTACCTGTTGGCAAAGAGCGACGATACGTACTTCGACAAAAGCGAAAGCGGCGCGACGTTTCACGACAGGCTGCCCGCACTTGCAGCAAAACACGGCAAAAAATATTCGGAAATATCCCATAAAATGATTTTTCCGGAAAGTTATTTCCATGATTGGCTGCGCACGAAAACGCTGCCCTCTCTCGAATATCTTTACAATATTGCGGAATATTTCAAAGTTTCTCCCGACTATCTGCTCGGCAGAACGGACGACGATACGCCGCAAACGCACGAAAAATAACGGCGCAATACGAATGATGCGCGATTGCAACACGAAAGTGTCTTGTTTCGACGCGAACTCCGTGATATAATATAATCGGAATAACGGATAAACCGAAACAAGGAGAAACCGCAATGATTGCAGCAAACCGCATAAGAGGCAAATGGCTTTTATGGATTGTGATCGCCGTCGATGTTTTATGCATTGCCATGGCGATAGCCGTATGGATTGCAATGGGCGACGCCGTCGACGACGTAATAATACCGCTGGGAATTTTCACGGTATTGACCGCGGCGCAAACGACGATATGCCTTTTATCGAAAAATCCGGGTATATTCGCTTTCGCGATCCTTCTCGTCTTATCTATCGTCAAGGGTCTGGTGACGTTTTCGACGGAAATTCTGGGAGATATGAACAATATTTATTTCGGAGAAGCGACGATGATCCGCTCGGTATTCATCGTTCTGTTTCTGACGAGTATCGTCCTTGCCGCGGTGTCGGAATGCGCGGCGCTGATAATACTCAGGCTCAAAAACCGACGCTTCGACACGAAAGAGTAACGGCGAAAAACGGACAAAAGTTACGTAAAAGTATGAAAGAACCCGAAAGTTTGACTTTCGGGTTCTTCCATGCCGACAAGTGACCAGTTTATTCTTTCCGATATTTTGACGTCACGATTTTCTGATGCGGGCATGCGGCCTTTCGGGGACGGTTCAATTTCCTTCTCGAAAAGTTATATTTATCACCCAAAAGTTAAATTTTACGTTTCGTTTTATAACACGTTTTACAAAAAACCACATACGAAAACACCCCGTCTGACGACGGGGCGCTTTCGCTTCTATCGGATTGACGATACGGATCAGAGCTGAGGTCCGAAAGGAACCAGAGCCTTGCCCGCTTCGTTGTTGGTGTATTTGACGAAGTTCTTCTGGAAACGCGAAGCCAGATCTTTCGCCTTGGTCTCCCACTCGGAAGCGTCTGCGTAGGTGTCGCGGGGATCGAGGATTGCCGGATCGACGCCGGGCAGCTCGGTGGGCACTTCGAAGTTGAAGTAAGGTATAGTCTTGGTAGGCGACTTTTTGATGGAGCCGTCCAGGATAGCGTCGATGATGCCGCGGGTATCCTTGATGGAGATACGCTTGCCGGTGCCGTTCCAGCCGGTGTTGACGAGGTAAGCCTTAGCGCCGGACTGCTTCATGCGCTTGACGAGCTCTTCCGCATACTTGGTCGGATGAAGTTCGAGGAACGCCTGGCCGAAGCAAGCGGAGAACGTCGGGGTGGGCTCGGTGATGCCGCGCTCGGTGCCCGCAAGCTTTGCGGTGAAGCCGGACAGGAAGTAATACTCGGTCTGCTCGGGCGTCAGTATGGACACGGGAGGCAGCACGCCGAAAGCGTCTGCGGAAAGGAAGATGACGTTCTGTGCGGCGGGAGCCGTCGACACGGGACGGACGATCTTCTCGATGTGATCGATGGGATAGGAAACGCGGGTGTTCTCGGTAACGCTCTTGTCGTTGAAGTCGATCTTGCCGTCCTTGTCGAGCGTGACGTTTTCGAGCAGCGCGTTGCGCTTGATCGCGTTGTAAATGTCGGGTTCGGACTCTTTGTCGAGGTTGATGACCTTAGCGTAGCAGCCGCCTTCGAAGTTGAACACGCCGTTGTCGTCCCAGCCGTGCTCGTCGTCGCCGATGAGAAGGCGCTTCGGGTCGGTGGAAAGCGTGGTCTTGCCGGTGCCGGAAAGGCCGAAGAAGATAGCGGTGTTCTTGCCTTCCATGTCGGTGTTTGCCGAGCAGTGCATGGAAGCGATGCCTTTGAGAGGGAGATAGTAGTTCATCATGGAGAACATACCCTTCTTCATCTCGCCGCCGTACCAGGTGTTGAGGATGACCTGCTCGCGGCTGGTGATGTTGAACACGACAGCGGTCTCGGAGTTGAGGCCGAGCTCTTTATAGTTCTCCACCTTCGCCTTGGAAGCGTTGTACACGACGAAGTCAGGCTCGAAGTTCTCGAGTTCCTCTGCCGTGGGGCGGATGAACATGTTCGTGACGAAATGCGCCTGCCAAGCCACTTCCATTATGAAACGGATGGCCATGCGGGTGTCCTTGTTCGCGCCGCAGAATGCGTCGACGACGAAAAGGCGCTTGTTGGACAGCTCTTTCTGCGCGATGTCCTTGACGACCTTCCAGGTCTCTTCGGACGCGGGATGGTTGTCGTTCTTGTAAGCGTCGGACGTCCACCACACGGTGTCCTTGGAGTTGTCGTCCATAACGATGAACTTGTCCTTGGGGGAACGGCCGGTGTAGATGCCGGTCATGACGTTGACCGCGCCGAGCTCGCTGACCTGACCCTTCTCGTAGCCTTCGAGGCCGGGCTTGGTCTCCTCTTCGAACAGCAACTCGTAAGACGGGTTGTATACGACCTCGGTGGTACCGGTGATGCCGTATTTGCTCAAATCGATCTTTTTCATATTATAAAAACCTCCTGATTTACATAATGAAGTGAGGCGCCAACGTTTCCCCCGTTTGCTCCGTCCGCGCGGCCGGGAAGCGGTATCATTCCCCGACCAAGCCAAATGATACCATTTTTTGCGGTATATTGTCAACTAAAAGAAACCGCTGTATTTTTTCCGGCAGAAAAACGGCTCCGCGATGTATATAGGAGTATATAATGATGTATATAGGAGTATATAATATAGAATATACGAATTGCCGGGGCTTGCCCGGCAATTTTCGATTTGTATCAATCCGTTTCTCTCTTGAATGATCGCAGCATTTCAAGCAATGCGGTTTTCTGCTCGGCGGTCAGCCCGTACCAGCATTCCGCCAATTCTTTTTCCTCCCTCCCTATCCGTCCGAAATCCTCGTCTTTCAGCAGCAGATAAACGGGGCTGATTCCGAACGCGTCGGCGATTCTCTCGATCACATACAGCGTCGGCGACGAACCCCTGTCCCGCCAGCTGTACAAAGTGTTTTCGGACACGCCCGAAAGTTCCGCCAGGCGATAGATACTCCATCCCCTGTCCAGCCGCATTTTATCTATTTTCCCGTAGATTTCTTTCGAATCGAAATACATAACATTTATTTCCTTTTTTACAATATATTGTTATTATACTCCCGCAACATTGCAATAAAGGAACGCCAAATTTATACAATAATCAAAACATAGCGTTATACTATATTTCTTGTTTCATAAATACTTGCAACATTTTCATCATTGAAGCTCTTTGCTCGTTGCTCAATAAATTCCAATAAGTTATCAATTCTTTTTGTTCCGCATCCAGTATACTCACGTCTTCGGTTCCAATTAAAATATTTATGGGATTTATCCTAAACGCATTAGCTATACTTTCTATCATATAAAGCGAAGGAGAAGAATGCCGATCGCGCCAACTATATATACTGTTTACAGAAACGTTTGCCATTTCTGCCAAACGATATATGCTCCAGCCTCGCTCCAATCGCATCTTATCTACCCTATTGTAAATCTGTTTTGCATCAAAATACATAGAAATATATTCCTATCAAAATATATTTCTATTATAACAACGCTCAAATGTGAATTTATTACGTTGATTTTATATAATTATCACTATTTTGCGTGATTTATGCTAAGATTTATGTTAAGATATAATTAAGAATTTTAGTAATTAAGGATTATCAGGAGCAAATTTTATGAAATATTTTACGAAAGAATGGTTCATTAAAGACAGTCTGTGCTCTATAATGTCGCGCGTGAAGGAATCCGAAATCGCGGAAACCAAAGATGAGGAAAGGTATCTTGAATTGTACCGAAAAAAGCTGAGTGCTCACCTTGCTGCCGAAAAACAAAACGACTTATACAAAAATCCAAAAGAGGAGCTGCAACGCTACGACATTTATATTTCGGAACCGGGAATCACAGAAGAAGAACGTCGCAAGCGGATACAATATAAGCAGACTTTTATTGAAACAAATAAGGATCGTATAGACAACAATCTTTACTTTATTTTTGACGAAAACTTATTTAAGCAAAAATTCGATAATTATTTAAACCAAAATATCGAGTTATTGCACTATCTGCCAAAAAGAATTTTAAAGAATGTTGCGGATATACGAATCCTGGCGTTAGGCTTGGCCTGTAAAAAAGTAATGCGTTTATTAAATAAGTATTGCGCAAAACAAAAAAAGGCATGCAATAAAATAAGAAATCGTGCGTTTTCCGAATCTGATAAAGTTGAAGAAACGCTTACGAAACAACTGAACACCAATTTGTATGACGATGCATTGATCATGGACATATACGAGCAAGACGGAGATATTTATCTGGAATTTGAATACGGGCAAAAACTGCAAATCATAAACGGAGAAATAACGGAGCGAGAGCAAGACAAAATATATAAATGGAATATAGATATTCCGAGCAGCGGAATGAGTCTGGTGCAAGGAACCGAAATGCACTACAAAAACGGAAAGTACGAATTATGTTTTCTGATGGAAAACACGGATGAATACGGCAAAAGCGCCTTATGGTATCTGACTATACGCGGTAACGATATATTGGAAATACCCGCACCGCCTAATCAAATATTAGAAATGGAAGAAAAACTACTTGCGCTGGCATATAAATTGTCAAAATAATAAATCTGTAAATTTCATGGTCCTTCAATCCTTTTAATAAATAAAACTGCACCGCAAGTCTACCAGACGTTTACGGCACTGTCTTGTTTTTCCTTAATGAAGATTATATCCGATTTTAATATAATTCAAGGAGTTTTTCGGATTATACTCCTATAAACTTCGCAAAACTTATAAAAATGCAGAGTATATATGAATTGCCGGGGCTTGCCCGGCAATTTTCGATTTATATCAATCCGTTTCTCTCTTGAATGACCGCAGCATTTCAAGCAATAAAGCAACTCAATCGGAAATATTTTCACGCCTGAATAAATCGCTGCCGAAAAATTCGTCTATTCCCATTTCCAGCCCGTCAGTTAATTCGTATACTACGTGTATACTCAATTTCTTGCATTTTTGCCGGCATATATCGCTTATGCTCGATTCGGCAATACCGCTTAACTGCGACAACCGATATTGTGTAATGCCCTTTTGTCGCAGGATTTCTTTTAATCTTAATGCGATTGCTTCGTTCAGCGTCATTTTTATATGTTCCGCAAATATCCTTATCTTTTCAGCGTTTTCAGTTCCGCTTTCTGCTCTGCGGTCAGGCGGTAGGAGTCGCGGCACTTGGAAATCGCCTTGTTCACCACCCACGGCGTGAAGCGGCCGTCGCGCAGCAGCGACACGCCGACGTCGTAAAACTTGACGACGATCTCGCAGATCAGCCATGCCGCCGCCATGTCGACGTAATATCTGCCGAGAGGCACCGTCGGAAGCTCCCGCACGGCGATGTGCAGATATTTTTCGTTCACGCACAGCTCGAACAGCATCATGACGTAGGCGCGCGTTTCGTACTCGCCGCCGCTTTTAAGATAGGAAAAGGCGGACAGAAACGCCTCTGGATCCTTAACCCAGCCGAATTTTGTTATTATCTGATCGGTGTGCGCCCAGCTCGCGAAGCGCGGAATGAGCCGGGTCAGCAGCCGCACGTTTTCGCCGTAGTCCTTCCCCAGCTGCCAGCCGCACAGCATGACCTCTTCGAACGAATACCCGCTCCGGGAGAAAAAGTCGTCCGCAAAGGCGGGATACTCCTGCTTTATTTTCTTTGCGAGCGCGCGCAGCGCGGGCGTACGCACTCCGAGGACGGGCAGCTCCGTATTCGCTATGCCGCGGCTGAACTCCGCGTATTTTTCGTCCCGCAGCGCGGCGAGCTCCGCTTTCACGTCGTCGTAGGTCATAATCTCCTCCCTTCCGTATTATACACGAGACGGCGGCGCGCGGTCAACCGCAGGCGGCGGAAAAGATAAATATTTTTGAAAAAGCGCCGCAATATTTACAAAATTTTAACAACACGGTATTATAATGCGGTAAGACAACAAAACGAGAGGTGCGGAATGATACGCATACTGGTCGCAGAAGACGACGAAAAACTGAACAAGCTCGTCTGCCGCAGTCTGTCCGACGGCGGCTACGAGGCGGTTGGATGCCGCGACGGCGCGGAGGCGATCGCCGCCATGGACGGCGGGCGCTTCGACATGATAGTCAGCGACATCATGATGCCGCGCACGGACGGGTTCGAGCTGGCGGAGACGGTGCGCGCGGCGGACAGGAACATTCCCATACTGCTGATGACCGCGCGGGACGACATGGCGGCCAAGCAGAAAGGCTACCGCCTCGGCATAGACGACTATATAGTCAAGCCCTTCGATATGGACGAGCTGCTGCTGCGCGTGGGCGCGCTCATGCGCCGCGCGAAGGTGGAAACGGCGAAAAAGCTGGAAATAGGCAACCTCGTCATGGACGCGGACGAGCACACGGCGTACGTGGGCGGCGAGGAGCTCAATCTCACCGTGCGCGAGTTCGACATACTGCACAAACTGCTGTCGTACCCGAAAAAGACGTTCACGCGCACGCAGCTCATGGAAGCGCTGTGGGACTACGATTCCGCCGCCACGCCGCGAACCGTGGACGTGTATATGGCCAAGCTGCGCGAAAAAACCGCCGCCTGCGACGGTTTCGAGCTGGTCACCGTGCACGGGCTGGGCTATAAGGCGGTGCCGAAATGAGGCGGGGCAGAAGGCGCGCGGCGACGTCGCTGACCGGGTATCTCGGCTTTTCCCTGCTCGTCGCCGGCATAATAACCGTCGCGGTGCTGCTGTACTCCTTCGTATCCGACGCGAGCGGCGGCAACTCCGCGGTCATAGCCGCGGTCATGCTGGGCTGCGTGTTTTTCCTCGCGCTCGTGTGCACGACGGTGGACCTGCTGCGCAGGCGGTTCACGGTGGAGCGGCCGACGGGCAGGATTCTCGACGCCACCGACCGCATCGCCGCCGGGGACTTCTCGGTGCGCCTCGACCCGTCCCACACCTACGGCAGATACAACGCCTACGACGCGATCATGGAAAACATCAACCGCATGGCGGCGGAGCTGTCCAAAACCGAAGTGCTGCGCACCGACTTCATCGCCAACGTCAGCCACGAGATGAAAACTCCGCTGTCCGTCATACAGAACTACGCCGCCGCGATAGGCAGCGAGGACATTTCCGCGGAAACGCGGCGCGAGTACGCGGATACCATAGTGTCCGCGACCAAACGGCTGAGCGCGCTCATATCCGACGTGCTCAAACTCAGCAAGCTGGAAAACCAGGAGATCTTCCCCGACTTCCGCAAAGTGGATCTCGGCGAGGAATTCAGATCGGGCGTATTGCAGTTCGAGGAAGCGTTCGAGCGTAAGAACATCGAGCCGGAGTGCGACATCGACGACATGACGATAGTATCCGACCCCGGCCTTCTGTCCGTAATATGGAACAACCTACTTTCCAACGCGGTCAAATTCACGCCCGAGGGCGGCAGGATAAGCGTATCGCTCAAAAACGAAAACGGCCGCGCGGTCATAAAAGTGAGCGACACGGGCTGCGGCATGACCAAGGAAACGGGCGCGCATATATTCGACAAATTCTATCAGGGCGACACGTCGCACGCGCAGGAAGGCAACGGCCTGGGACTCGCCCTCGTCAAAAAGGCGGTGGACATAGTGGGCGGAGAAATATCCGTGGAAAGCGAAGTCGGCCGCGGCAGTACGTTCACCGTCGCGCTGAGGGCAGAGCCGTGAAGGAGAAACGCAAAGCAAAGGACATCATAAAAAATCCCGGC
>ULSO01026659.1_pt1 | contig 10343 bp, 9 predicted proteins | sample 1956701 | NCBI WGS metagenome assembly ULSO01 (sample SAMEA4835708, study PRJEB28245) | human gut metagenome | biome: gut microbiome; material: fecal sample | place: Denmark | collected 2008 | reverse complement strand
ATGCCGGTAAGCTTCTCGAAGGCGGCCACCACATCCACGCTGTCATCAGAACCGTTGGAGATGTATTCGCCCCAGTTGTAAACGTTCAGGGTGAGATTCTGGCCCTGAAAGCGGGTCCAGTCGTAATCGTCCGAAACCGAAACATCCTCGGTCACCTCAATGGTTCCGGCGGCAAAGGCGGGCGCGGCACAGCAGAATGCCATGGCCAGCGTCAGCAGCAGAACAGCAAAACGTTTCATTTTACGTCCTCCCCTCTCAGCGCCTTCTGATCCCGGCGGTACTCCCGGCTCTCCATGGCATTGGAGATGAGGATGATGGTCAGGATCACCACAAACATGATGGTAGACAGGGCATAGATCTCCGGGCTGACCTTTTTCCGGGTCATTGAATAGATGGCAATGGGCAGGGTCTCCACCGTGCCGCAGTTGAAATAGGAGATCATAAAATCATCGATGGAGTAGGTCAGGCAGATGAGGAAGGCCGACAGGATGGCCGGGCTGATCTCAGGCAGGATGACTTTGAAGAACGCCTGCCTGGGGTCGCAGCCCAGATCCAGAGCTGCCTCATACAGCTTGATGTCCAGCTGCCTGAGCTTGGGGGTCACGTTGAAGATGACATAGGGCACATTGAAGGCGATATGCGCGATCAGCAGCGTGGGCATTCCCATGATGGTGTCGGGCAGCCAGGAGACTCCCTCGGCAAAACGCTGGTAAGCCACGAACAGAAGCATCAGGGAGATGCCGGTGATGATCTCCGGGTTGACCACCGGGATATAGGTGATGTTGGTGACCACCAGGCGGCTCTTGCGGCTCATGGACGCAATGCCCAGCGAGGCCGCCGTGCCCAGAACCGTTGCAATGACCGCAGAGATGAGGGCCACCTCCAGTGAGACGCGCAAAGCGCTCAGGATGGCAGAGTTATGGAGCAGGCTGGTGTACCACTTGAGGGTAAAGCCTGTGAACAGTGCGTAGCCCTTGCTCTGGTTGAAGCTGAACACGATCATATAGGCAATGGGCAGGTACATGAAGCAGAAGAAGAGGATGACGTAGGCCCGCTGCATCAGGCGCAGATGTTTCGTTTTCATCAGGACACGCCCTCCATTTCATCTTCATCAAAGCTGGATGTGAAGCTCATGCAGAGCAGGACGATGATCATCAGCACAAGGCTCATGGCCGAACCGACGTTCAGGTTGTAGCTGTTGCCCAGGAACTGCATCTCGATCAGGTCGCCGATCATCAGGTTGGAGCCGCCGCCCAGCATACGGCTGATGACAAAGGTAGACACCGCCGGAACGAACACCATGGTGATGCCGGTGCTGATGCCGGGCACGCTCATGGGGATGAGCACCCGGAAAAGGGTCTGGGTGGTGGAGGCTCCCAGATCCTGTGCCGCTTCCACCAGGCTCTGATCGATCTTGGTCATACTGGTGTAGAGGGGCAGGATCATGTAGGGCACATAGTTATACACCATGCCCAGCACTACCGCGCCGGAGGTGTTCAGCATGGTATAGGGGCCCAGACCAAAAAAGCCCAGCACCGCGTTCACAGGGCCGTTGATGCTCAGCAGGCCCATCCAGGCATAGGTGCGGAGCAGGAAGTTCATCCACATGGGCAGCATGACCAGCATCAGCATGATATGCTGCTTGTTCACCCGCAGGCGGGACAGGAAATAGCCCACCGGAAATGCAATGACCAGACAGATCACGGTAGCCACAAGGGCCAGCAGCAGGCTGCGGGCAAACACCGAGCCGTAGCCGCTGACGCTGGTCAGGTTGGCAATGGTGAAATTGCCGCTGCCATCGGTCAGGGCATAATAGACCACGATGATCAGCGGAACCACCGTGAACAGCACCATCCAGATAAAATAAGGATAGGCCAGCTTCTTATCGTAAATTTTCATCATTTCCCATTCAGCCCTCCGAACGTGCCATGATATGGATCTCGTTGGGGCCGATGCGCATACCAATGGTCTCACCGGGGGTGCAGGCGCGGGTGGAGTGGATCAGCCACTCACGGCCCTCGCACTCAACGTGCATCTCAAAGTGAACGCCCTTGAAGATGACATCATTGACCACGCCCACCAGCTGACCCTCCACGGGGCTGACCACTTCAATGTCCTCGGGGCGGACCACCACCTGTACGCTCTGTTCCCGGGCAAAGCCGCGGTCCACGCAGGGGAACTGCACGCCCGAGAAGGAGACCAGGAAGTCGCGGTGCATCACGCCGTCCACAATGTTGGAATCGCCGATAAAGTCCGCCACAAAGGCATTTTTAGGCTCGTTATAGATATCCTCGGGGGTACCGATCTGCTGCACCTTGCCGCCGTTCATCACAACGACGGTATCGGACATGGTCAGGGCCTCTTCCTGATCGTGGGTAACATAAATAAAGGTGATGTTCATCTCACGCTGCAGGCGCTTGAGCTCCAGCTGCATCTCCTTGCGGAGCTTGAGGTCCAGTGCACCCAGAGGCTCGTCCAGCAGCAGGATCTCAGGCTCATTGACCAGACTGCGGGCAATGGCAACACGCTGCTGCTGGCCGCCGGACATCTGGCCGATGCTGCGGCGCTCAAAGCCCTTCAGGCCGACCACCTCCAGCATATCGCGCACCTTGCGGCGGATGGTCTCTTCGTCCATCTTCTTCAGGCGCAGGCCAAAGGCCACATTCTCAAACACGTTCAGGTGCGGGAACAGCGCGTACTTCTGGAACACGGTATTCACCGGGCGCTTATAGGGGGGCACGCCAGTAATATCCTGGCCCTTCAGCAGCACCTGACCCGCGTTGGGTTCCAGGAAGCCTGCGATCAGGCGCAGGGTGGTGGTCTTGCCGCAGCCGGAAGAACCCAGCAGCGTTACGAACTCTTTGTCATGGATGTCCAGGTTCAGCCCATCCAGAATGCGCTGACCGTCAAATTCCACCACGATATCGCGCAGTGAAACGATCACCGAGTTGTCCATTTTTTACTTTTCCTCCTTAAACTCAGATACGAAAAAAGACAGGGCATCCACCCCATCCTTCGTACCAGGGCGACCCAGCCCCGCACAACATCCATGACATCCGTAATATTGTGCAGTTATTCTGCCCTGTCATCGCCTATCATAAACAATCCGAACTGAAATGTCAATCACTCTGTCGAGGTTTGCCGAAACTTTACATCCGGCGCAAAAAAATCCCGCGCTGTACCAAGAATTCGCACAGCGCGGGAGTGAAATGTTTTATTCTGCTTTCAGCTGATCCGCGGGGTACAAAAGCGCACTCACCACACTGGCATCCACCGTATAAACGGAGCTGTCGCCTTCCACCATCAGGTAACAGCCGTCTGTACCCATGGCATAGGTCAGATTGATTGTGCCATCGGCTGTGGTGACCTCTGCTGTGATCAGCGGGGCCTCAAAACCATACGCCGCCGGGTCGGCATCTGTTGCCTGTGCCGAGACATAGGTGCAGAGAGCCGAGAGGATGGCATCCACCTTTGTCTCGTCGAGGTCTGCGGCGGTATCCCCCGCTAGCCGCCAGACAGTCTGGTAGGCGTTGCTGTCACTCTCTGCTGCAGGCTCCGAGTTTGCTTTCAGGGTCACGGTCTCGCCATCGGCCAGCGTATAGGAGACGGCTTCGATCTCCGAGGCCGTCAGCCCCGCCGGGTTGAAGGCACCGAACAGCTCCGCCCTGGTCAACTCAAAGCAGGCAGCTTTGGTCCCCGATACCGTATAAATGACATCGCTGTTATTCTTGCGGACATAGAGATCCCCTGTCATGGTATTGCTGGCCCCGAAGGTATAGGTGTCCGTTTCGCCCGCTGCCGTCACCTCTATGGTCAGCGCAGACTCCGCAAAGCCGTAGTCCTCCCCTGCCTGCGGGCTCAGCTCCCGCTTTGCGTTCAAAGAGGAAAGCGCGGTGAGCATCGTGTTGCAGGCAGAGGTGTCCAGATGGTAAGCGGGATCTTCAGCCAGCGTCCAGCCGTCGGCGGTATAGAGCAGGGTGTTCGTCTCGCCCTGATAGTGGAGCACGATCTGCGTCAGGTCATTGCCCGAAACTGCCGCCAGCGGAATGGTTCCATCTGCGGCCGCACTGGCAGCCTGTTCTTCCCGGGCATTCCGCAGCGTCAGCAGGGCAAACACGCCGCCTGCCAGCAGGATGAGGAAAAGCAGCACCCCGAGGGTACGCTGTTTTGCTTTCATGGACAGGTCCTCACTTTCTACGCCGCAGCACGACCACCACGGCACCCACAGCCAGCAGGGCCGCAGGCAGAACGATGACAAAGAGCAGGCCCAGCGTAGAGGCGGCAATGCCGGGCACTTCCAACGGAGCTGCTTCCAGCGCCTTGCTGTCGATGAGGACAGCGCTCTCCTGCCCGGCCAGCGAAGCCGCACACCCCTGCAGGAAGGTCACATTACCCGGGATGACCTGATAGATGCCCTCATTGTCCATATTGCCGCAGTTGACCCAGATGACCTGGGCATCCGTGTCCTCATTGCGGGCGTATGCTGCCAGCGTGAAGGGACCGGCAATGTCGCCGTCCGCTTTCTCGGTGGTGGTCATCTCGTAGCCTTCCGGTTTGCTGTAAGCACTGTCCGAGCTGACCAGAAGGGCATCCGAGACCACATGCTCTGTCTCGGTCAGGGTGATGCCCTGTGCCATCTGCAGCAGAACTCTGCGGCTGGTGTTCACACCGTCCAGCGCGGTGGATTCCTCTGTACTGGCATAATCCGGCAGCAGGTAAAGGGCCGAGTAGCCATTGAGGTAATGGTTGGTGTCGCCCTCCACCACAAGGCCCTCGGTGCGGGTCAGGCCGAACTCGGCCATCACAGCATCCAGATTGGGGGTACTATAATAGGAATCCGTCAGCAGCAGCACGCGGCCTCCGTTGCTCAGGTAGCTGCGCAGCTGGCCCAGCTCATCCACCAGACTGCCTGCGCCGGAAAAGTCCTGCGCCGGATCGTTGATGACAAGCAGGTCACAGTCCTCGGGGATGGTCTGGGAGAGCAGGTCAAGTGCCGAGACGGTCAGGTTCTGGCTTTCCAGCGCATCGGTCAGGGCGGAAGTCAGCGCCTGCTCGCCGTGGTTGGTGGTGTAGTACACATGGCGGCTCTCTCCGCTGGTCAGCTGGTAGATGGCAGAGGTGATCTTGCTTTCACCGTCAAAGGTCACGTTGGCCGCGCCGGTGGCGGCATAATCGCTGTAATCGTAGTCGTAAAGCTCTGCGGCATCCAGCACCTTGCTCTGTTCCCCGCAGACCAGGATCAGCCCACCGGAGGTCAGATCCTGTGCGCCGTACTGGGCCGCAAAGGTCGGGTAGACTGCCGGATCTTTCAGCTCCCAGGTGATATGGCTGCTCTGGGCGGAGTATTTGTCCAGCAGCTTGGAGATGATCTGGTCCTCATTGCCGGTCTGGGCCAGATAGTAAATGGTCACATCCTGCGTCAGGTCGTCGGCCACCTGTCTGGAGCTCTCGCTCAGGGTGTAGAGCCCAGCCTCGGAGAGATCGAACTCGGTATATCTGGAAGGAATGGCCCGGACAATGAGATTGACCAGCACGGCCAGCACAATCACAGCCGCGGCAATGGCTGCCGACCACACCCCGCTGCGGAACACCCGCCCGTCACCCGAGGAGCCCTGCTTTGCAAAAAGCTTCATCTGTGTTCCCTCCTCTCAGTTCCAGCGGCGCTTCTCAATGTCCTGCGCCGTAAAGAACAGGTACACCGCCGTCACGGTCAGATAATAGACCACGGCAGGGATAGAGAAGCTGTTGTTGACAAAATCCTCAAAGGGTGTAAACAGGCACAGGGCACTCAGCACGGCGCTGAAAGCCTCGGTAAGCCATGCACTGCGGAGCAGAAACAGCCCCGTCAGGCCCAGGCAGAGCGCCGCAAAGGTCAGGCACCCCAGCACAAAGCTGCGGGTGCGCAGACCGGCCGCCAGAGAAGCCGCGCCTGCGATCCCGGTGAACACTGCCAGCGCCACGGCGCTGCCCGCATTGAACATACTGCGCAGGCTGGGCATCAGGTAGGCCAGCAGCAAGGCTGAAAAGCCCGCCACGGCGGCAATGATCTGGTTCTCGGTCAGGCCGGAGAGAAACTCACACAATGCAATTGCTGCACAGCCCAGCAAAAAGTAGCAGAGCAGCCCCGCAAGGTTTGCGAGCAGAGCAGACACGGTGCCGCCCAGCGCCCAGAGGATGAAGATCATCACCGCATCCACAGCGCAGGGCAGAGCGCACACAGCCGCCACGGCAAAGAACTTGCCCAGCACAATGCCCCACACTGAGACCGGGCTGGTGAGCAGCAGCTGGTCGGTGCGGCTGTGGCGCTCCTCGGCCAGTGAGCGCATCGCCAGCACCGGGATATAGAGCAGCAGCATGAAAATGGTCTGGTAGAGGGTGTAGTAACTGAAATCCGTCAGGCCGTAGATCAGGCACCGGGCCAGAAAATACAGGCCGGAACTCGCCACCAGAAACGCCGTGAGGACGTACCCCAGCATCCCGTGAAAAAAGCTGCGGAATTCCCGCTTGAAAATAGCTGTCATTCTGCGTCCTCCTCTCCGGTTGCTTCTTCCGGTTCACCGTCGGTCAGTTCCAGAAACACCTCTTCCAGGCTCTTGCCATCGGCGGTCAGCTCCTCCAGACTGCCTGCCGCCGCCAGATGCCCTTTGGAAAGGATCAGGATCTGCTGGCAGACTGCCTGCACCTCACTGAGGATATGGCTGGACAGGATAACTGTATGTGCCCGGCCCAGCTCCCGGATGAGCTTGCGGATCTCGATGACCTGTGCCGGGTCCAGGCCGACCGTCGGCTCGTCCAGAATGATGAGCCTGGGACTGCCCAGCAATGCCTGTGCAATGCCCACCCGCTGCTTGTAGCCCTTGGAAAGGCTGCGGATGAGCCGGGGCAAAACAGCTTCCAGCCCGGTACGGCGGGCAGCCCTGCACACCTGCTCCTTCCGTTCCGCCTTTTTCACACCCTTCAGCTCGGCGGCAAAGGTCAGGTACTCCTGCACCGTCATTTCCGGGTAAAGGGGCGGCTGTTCGGGCAGATAGCCCACACAAGCCTTGGCGGCATCGGCCTCCTCGGGCAGAGGGTGCCCTGCCACAGTCACCTGCCCACTGGTGGCAGAGAGATAGCCAGTGAGGATGTTCATAATGGTGGATTTGCCCGCGCCGTTGGGCCCCAGCAGACCACAGATCTGGCCATCTGCCACGGTAAACGAGACATCGTCCACGGCAAGATGATTGCCATACTGTTTGGTGAGATGAGAAACTTCGATCACGTTCACAACGCTCCTTTCTAAGGCAGCGCAAAGCGCTTTTTGAAGATACTGGTTTATTTTAGTCCGGAAATGTGTTCAAAATAAGGGAACGGCGTGTAAATTACAGAAAGAGAGCTTTTGTGCGGCATAACAACAAAAAACGCCGCCTCCCAAAGGAGACGGCGCTGAAAAGACCAGTAATTACTTACGGCCGAAACGCTTGTTGAAGCGCTCAACACGTCCGCCGGTGTCAACCAGCTTCTGCTTACCAGTGTAGAAGGGATGGCACTTGGAGCAAACTTCGACGTGGATCTCGGGCTTGGTAGAACGAGTCTTAATGACGTTGCCGCAAGCACAAGTGATGGTGCAGTCAACGTAGTTCGGATGGATACCCTGTTTCATTCTTTTTCACCTCATTTCTGGTTCTGACTTATTGGGGCCATATTATAAATGTATGTGCCCATCACAACCTTCAATATCGGCTACCCCGTCGAGCGGCCTTGGAAACGATTGCCTTAATATTATAGCACAGATCTCAGAAAAAGCAAGAGGAAATTTCAGCTTTTTTCGTGTCGTTTTTATACAGACTGTACTATGGAATTTTGTATTAAGTTGATTTTCGTTCAACCTTATATAAGCAGCAAAGATACTCTTTGTTATATTCCTTTGCTTTTCCACGCGTTCCCGTTTATTTTGAGTTTTTTCACGGAATTGCGACCTACATATTATATCACGCCCAGCCCAAAAAGAAAACCCCGCAGTTCCCGACTTCTTGACAAGCCAGCTGCTTCTGATTACAATACGAAAAAAGAGTTCGCAGACGTTCTCTTTGCATATTTCAGCCATCAGCTCCGGGAAAGGATTTTTTCATGGAACCAAAAACAAAACAATATTTGCTCATAACCGTTGTAGGAGTCACGCTTTTTGTGGCGCTGCTGCGGCTTTCTTCCGTTCTGGCATTTGTTGCACAGTTGGTAGACCTGGTATTGCCCATTCTGGCAGGCGGCATTCTGGCACTATTTATCAATGTGCCTATGACCGGGCTGGAAAAACGGCTGAAACGCCTGTTCTGCAAGGCCAAAAAACAGCCCTCGGATAAAGTACTCCATCTCCTGAGCTTCTTCATCACCCTGCTTGGTGTAGTGCTGGTGTTGGTGCTGGCGCTGACATTGCTGATCCCGGAGCTGGTGCAGTCTTTTCACAGCCTCTATGTACAGATCGAAGCAAACATCCCCCGCTGGACCGCCTATCTCAGCGCACAGGATGCCGACATGGGGTGGCTGATGAGCTGGCTGGAGGGCATCGACTGGGAACAGCTGCTCCACAGGGTCACCGACAGCATCGATACCGTGCTGGTCAATGCGGTAGGTGCCGTATCTGCCACGGTAAATATCGTGGTGACCGCATCCTTTGCTCTGATCATCTCTGTTTATATGTCCGTTGGCTCAGAGAGTCTCTGCCACCACGCCCGCACATTGGTCTGTGCCTACCTGAAGCCCAGCCACTCCGCCTGGCTGCTGAAGTTCTGCCGACTGTTCCGGCAATCCTTTGCAAACTTTCTGACAGGGCAATGCAGCGAGGCTGTGATCCTTGGCGTTCTCATGGCTCTTGCGTTTTCCGTTTTCAAGATTCCCTACGGCAGCCTGGTGGGAATGCTGACCGCCATCTGCGCCATCATCCCCTACGTCGGAGCGCTGATTTCCTGCGTGGTCAGCGTGTTCCTCGTGCTGTTGGTGGATCCCGTTCTGGCCGTGCGCTGTCTCATTGTTTACCTTGCCGTACAGTTTATTGAAAACCAGTTCATCTACCCCCGGGTGGTGGGAAAATCCGTGGGACTTTCTCCGCTGTACACCCTTGTGGCTGCTATGATCGGCGGAGAGCTCTTTGGCATCATCGGCATCATCTTCTTTATCCCCCTGACGGCGGTGATCATTGAGCTTGTGAAGGAGGATGCCTGCCAACGCATACAGGCAAGAGAACCCCAGCGATCCGGGCCGTCTGAGCAATAAATTCTTCCCCCCAGTGCCACATCCAGAATCGTGGTGCGCCGCATCCGATTGCGAGACCTGCCGACTTTTCCGGTGCAGGTGCGGGATTGATATGCATACAAAAAATACCGCTGCTCCTGTGTATTTTTCCAAATGCAAGAGCAGCGGTATTTTATTGCGCCGCTTTTGTTTTCTTTTGCAGCGCTTCGTGCATATATCCCATCAAAATCAGGATCACCAGCAGGTAATACGGAAAAATTGCAATCGTGGTGTGGTTTGCGATCACGCCGAACAGCGGCGGCATCAGGCAGTTGCCAATATAGGCGCTGGCCATCTGGACCCCAATGATCGCCTGCGACCTGTCCGCACCGAAGCGGCCCGGCGTTGCATGAATGATGCTGGGATAAATCGGAGCACAGCCAAGGCCGACCAGCAGCAGCCCTACCAGTGTCACTGCTTCCCCAAGCGGCAGAAGAAACGCCGCTATCCCAATCGCGATGATCCCCTGCCCCATACGAACCATCTGGGTATCATCGAATTTTAAGGTCAGGAAGCCGCACAACGCCCGTCCCACGGTGATGCCGACAAAGAAAAGACTGGCAAAGCCGGCGGCGGTCTCCGGCGCGATTCCCCTGTTCAGCACCAGATAACTGCTGGCCCACAGACTGGTGGTCTGCTCCAGAGAACAGTAGCAGAAAAATGTAACCAGAACCTCTTTTACGCCGGAGATCCGGAAAATCTGTTTCAGGGTCAGCGCTTCTGCCGGGACTGCTTCCCGCTCCTCGGCATTCGCACCCGATTTCGTTTTCCAGAGCGGGAGGCTCAGCAGAATAATGATCGTCAGCACCATCTGCATCACACTGATGACCCGATACCCCGTCTGCCACCCGGCACGGGAAGAAAGCGCTGCGCCCATGATGTAGGGCCCGACCGAGGCTCCGATTCCCCACATACAATGGAGCCAGCTCATGTGGCGGCTGGCAAAATGGAGCGCCACATAGTTGTTGAGTGCTGCATCCACGCTTCCAGCCCCAAGTCCATAAGGGATCGCCCACAGGCACATGGCCCAGAATGAGCTGCTGACAGAGAACCCGAACAGTGCTGCGGCGGGCATG
>ULSO01090963.1_pt1 | contig 10346 bp, 17 predicted proteins | sample 1956701 | NCBI WGS metagenome assembly ULSO01 (sample SAMEA4835708, study PRJEB28245) | human gut metagenome | biome: gut microbiome; material: fecal sample | place: Denmark | collected 2008 | reverse complement strand
AGCAGCAGCCGGTACCGTCTCACAAGACCCTTCTTGAATCCCCTCTGACTGTCCTTTGCAGTCTGCTGGAATCCGAACAGCTTATATTTCATAGCTTCTCCGGACTGATTCCCGGAAAAGGACTCATCGGTCAAGTCTGGCACAAAGGAGATCTTGTGAATATCGCCTTGCAGCCGCTCCTTGTAGGCTTCCGTTCCGCTGACGTCATACTGCTTGTAGATGTACTTGGCGTCAGTCTGCGACTTGCTGCCGTCAGGATTGACACCGTTGGCAAGCAGCAGCAGGTTTGCCTTCTTCATTTCGACAACTTCTTTTACCGTGTACTTTGACAGATCCAGATCACCGGAAACGACCAGCGTAGCCTCATTCAGATCCGTCATGTAGTTCGAGGTATCAGATTGTGCAGCATCGTAAAGATCGATCAGAGGAATCACATCCTCGAATCCGCTCTGCCGGTATCGATCCGGGGAGTACTCCGTGATCGGAACCTCGCCCCAGTAATGACGCTCCCTTTTCTCCTCTACCAGGTTCAGCGCCGCCATAGTAGTCGGCTTGTATGTAATGATTTCCTTATCCGTATAAATGCTGACTGTCACTTCCTCCCGGGTACCGATCCGGTATCTCAGGTATCGCACTGCAAAGAGCGGGGTTCGCTCTACGTCCAGCCCGTAGCAAACAAACGTCTCGAAGGCGTTACTGATCACCGACCGATCTTCGTCGGCTCTGTTTCTGTACTGCAGCTCATACGCTCTGCCATACTTTTTGAAATCCCGCCAAAGCTCTGAGTCGAGAGACTCCACATCATTGAGCTTATCGTACTCGGTGATCATCTCATTGATCTTCTCATTGTCGCTGGATTTCTTGATCGGGATCCCGGTGTTGTACCCCACATCAAACACATTGATTATCTTAGCAAAGTTGTGGGCTGCCCGATGATCCGCCTTACCTTCCTCGACCCGCCGACTCTCATCATTATAGATCGCAGTATTCCGTGCCTTCATGTAATCGTCCAGCGCAGCAAGCCGCGGGCACTGCTTTTCATAATGATCCCGGATCATCTCCCGCAGCTTCTTCACATCGGACAGAATTTCGTCTGCCGTATGAGCTCGGTACGAAAAGTTTGCCTCCGGTCCGTAGAGCTGCTGAAAGCTCCTGGACACATTATATGGGCGGCGATCTTCGCCGTGTTCAAATTCATTTACTTTATCCATACTAAATCATTCCTTTCAGTTTCTTCGCTTGATCCATCTGCTTGTCCGGCTCTGGATTGGTGCTGACAGTCATATCTGAGTAGATCCCGTACCGGATCGCACACAGCACGTCATCCATTTCCTTTAGCGGCTCTGCCGAGTTCTTCTTCCAGATGTACTTGAAGATTTCTTCCCGAAACCTCGGACATTCATCGTACACGATCTGAAACAGGTTGTTCTGCATCAGCGTGGCCACTGCCTCGATCCCGGAGAGGACCCGGTTATTGGCCAGGTAAGCTCTGATCCCGGCACCCTGAAATGCTGCGACGTGCTCCGGCCTGGCCGGGTCACAATAAAAAGGGATATTACCGTATCTGGCAATTACTCCTTTCGCAGCCTCTATCCATTTTTCTATGTATCTGTGCTTCGTGGCATCTTCCTCAATCACACAATAATACGGTCCTTTCACGCCGATCACAACGATCGCTCCGTAATGCTCCCATCCCCAGTCAACACCAGCGATGATCCGGTCGAAGTTGATCCGCCGCGCCTGATCAGCGGTGATGGAATGCTTCTGCCGATCAAACTGCGGATAAACGACCCCGTCTCCGGAGACCCATAAGCCCTTAACGCCCCGATCATAAAACATACCCTTCGGTGTCGTCGACTTGATCTCCCGAACATATCTTTCATCCAGGAAGGTATTGTCATCCAGGGAGAAGTGATTGCTCAAGATTCCGGATGCTCCCGACTTGATATAGTCTTTCAGCAGCCAGTGCTCCGGATGATCAGGGTTGGTATCGGCGATGATACGTGCATTCTTTCCGCTGCATCTTGCTTTGATCTCATCGAAGACTTCCTGATTTGCAAGCGACGCCTCGTTGATGTATGCTCCGAATGCTGTCATACCTCTGATCCGGCCAAGACCTGATATGGATCCGTGTGAGGTCTGGATCACCTTCACGCCGAACAGGTTGAAGTTATTATATTTATCAAACTTGAACTCGAAGCCGTATTTGTTGGACAGCTCTGTTAAGATATTATCCTGAATATTTCCCAGCGAATACCCTGCCAGGATATACTGCGGCGTATCGATCCCCAGCTGATCTGCCGTCTGGCGAACCTTCCGAAGCTCTGCTAGGAACAGATCATTATCAAGCTGGGTCTTTCCGGATCGCTTGGCTCCGTGATTTATAAGCATGAACCAATCAGTGTTTCGGCAGGCTTTTAAGATCTCTATCTGCTTCGGCGTGTAAATCTTACTCAGCATCGAGCTCAGCCCCTATCGCATCAAAGAGCTTGGCGACCTTATCCTCCGTGGATGCCTGTTCACCGCCCTTGATTCTTTCTGTATCTGCCTTGATCCTCTCGATCCGGGCACGCTGCTCTTCTGTTGCCAGCTCCCAGTTCTTATGAAGCAGATCGTCGTACTTGTTGATCATACTCTCCAGCGTCTTCTGTGCCCTTGCCTGTGCCTGCAGAAAATTCCCGTGCTTGTCCCAGGCTTGCTGAACTTCCCATTTTTCTCCGCACACATTGCCGTCTTTTTCCTCGATCCGTTCGATGGTCTTATCATCCCGGTCCTGCACGTACATGATCTGCTGCGCCCGGATGATAGCAGCGTAGGCAATCTGGATCTGATCCCAAAGGACGTCCAGCGGATCCTTTGGCATCTCCTCGATAATAGAAACGGTCTCCTCCGGAAGATACTTCCGAAAGAAACCGAACTTCTCAGCGTTATGATTTCTAAGCGGTGCGGACTGATTTCCACCGGCAGCATTCTTGTTGCCGATCTGGCCGCCCCGTTTCCGAACGTTCGCTTTTTTATCCGAACGTTCGCTATTCCATTTATATGTATTCTTCCAGCGCCTTACGGTTCCTTCCGGCACCTCTAGCCTGGAAGCAATATCCTTTAATTTCATTCCCTTGTAAAAAAGCTTTTCAGCTTCGTCTGTTTTTGGGTTTCGTGCTCTTCCCACAACCACCACCTCTCTTCATTCGTTTTGTTTTGGGTATAAGAAAAGAGAGCCGTTTGGCTCTCTCTGTAATTAGTCAATATCATTTTCTTTTTCAAAGGCCTGTAGGGTAGGTGGTAAAAACAGTGCTGGCAATCCTGACAACGGTATAAACGCAGAGATATATGCAGCCAAATACGGATAGACTATATCTGCCGCTTTGTCTCTGAGCTCATCCATACGATTAGTAACGTTTTTTTCATTCTCCATTGAAAAAAAGCCATGCATTTTTATAAGCAAACGAAATGCATCTGGGCTATCATCGTTTTTATCTTTTATCTCGAGCAATAACTCCACAAAACCTTTTTCATTATCATCCAGACATTTAAAATTTCGTTCTAAATTTGCCCCTAGTTCAATACTGCCTTCTATAATTTTTTCATTTATAAATTCAACTCTCTTAACTAACGTATGCTTGAGTAACATTATTATTCTCCTTTTAGATACTTTTAATGATGTGCAAAACTAAAGATATGCTCCCCCATGGAATCATAATTCATAGTTCTTCTTGAAATCTTATTATTAGTTGTCCGATCAAATTGTTTTCTGGCCTGTTTGATAACATTTAGAACAAATTCCTGAGTACCACTACAAGTGTTCATAGTTACTAATGCATTATTTACATATTGGTTAAGACTTATTCCCTCTTTTTTGGCATTTTCTGCAGCCTCTTTATGCACTTGTGAAGACACCCTAGTTACAAATTTACCACTGTATTCTGGAGCCTTATCGATAGTTGGCTCTGGGATTTTAATTCCATATTCTTTAGCTGCATCAATCCACTGAAGCTCATTATCTTCTAATTCCTTTATAGCCTCCTCCTGAGATTCTCCTTGTCCTACACAGCCTTTTAAATCTTTACTTTCAGCTACCCAAAATACGTGGCCTTCTACTTCAGTTTTGTAAACATTAAACCCGTATTTCATAATTATTCTTCCTCCTTTATGCACTCAAATAGCGTTTTAAGTTGGCTTATATAAGCCTCTTTAACGGTTTTCCCATGCACTGGAATCGGTATAACAGTACCATTCTTTGGATATACAACTCTATATGGATGCTTGCCACCTTTCTTATCAACTATGCATCCAAAATGTTTTGCAACTCTTTCCATTTCATCATAAGTTATATCATTTGGGACTGGCTTTCTAAAAAACTTTTCTACAGCTTTCTCTCTCCTGCTCAAAATCGACTCCTTTTAATTAATATGCCACTTGATACTGTATATGATACTATGGATTTTAAGCAAATTCAAGTTTTATTATTCTTTACCAACCAAAAAACTCCCATCAAGGGAGCTTTCCGGCCGTTGTTATTCCAAGTAAAAGGAGATTCAGCAAAGTCTATGTCAAAAGTGACTTTGTGGATTTTTTCCACGATATCATTATACCACGACAAAAATGTGACATTCAGTGACTATTTGTGACTATTTTGCCAAAAATCACGAATTTTTCTTGAAATCGTCTCCCTAGCATACCCCAGTTCCTCCGCGATCTGTTCCTGTGTCATCCCATTCACATAATACAGCCTGATGATATCTCTGGTCTGCGGATCCGTGATCTGATCCAGGAAGCTTTCCAAGAATGCGATCTCCTGCTGGATATCCCGAAGCTTTTGATAGTACCGCTCTTTCAGCTCCGGGTAATCCTGCTGGCCATAGCCTGTGATCGTAATGCTGTGGGGCTTGCCTGTCCGATAGTCCTTTGCAGTATCTCCCACATATTCAGTTGTCTTTGCCGGCTGATCAAGCATCTCCTGCAGATGCCGTGCTTCACTGATCAGAGACCGCATTTTCTTCAGGCGTTTCTTTGTCATTACTGTCTTCCTACTTCAACATGTGATCGGCTACCATCCTCAGCAACCTCAATGCAGCATATGCAACTCTCGCAATTCTTGTTGCATGGAATAAGATTCGGATTATCGGAATCTCCAATATAGCCCTTTGATCTGGCCATCGGCTCATCACAATAAAACCTGCTCTTCTGTTTTTTGAATCCTGCCATATGTATCACCATCCTTCAAATTTTATTCCTGTACCTTTTTCGATCGTCTCCTGTAGTTGCTGGATCCGCACAATGTGATCATCCATATATTCTCCGTAGCGATTTGCACGTCTGAAAATATCACATGCCTGCTCATCAGTCAGGCCGATTTCATCCGACGCAGCCGATAAAAACAGTAGCAACGCTTTCTTTGTCACGTCATCTGTGACCTTACTCTTGATCCTCTGCAACTGCTTCTCGCTGACGTTGTATTTCTGCTGTTTCTTCTTTGTTTTCTTTACCCTCTTCATTTTCTGCCCTCATTCGCTTAAGGTGCAAATACACCGTACCTGTAGCACAATTTAACTCATCTGCAATTTTGGCTGCACTCCACCCAGCATTGTGAAGTGACTTTATTTTTGCCACATCAAGTTTACGTGTTCTTTTTCCTCGTTTCCTTTCGGGGGGGGTGGTATCTCTTTGATCGATCCTTTCATGATTTTCCTCACGCCCTGCAATCAGTTTCTTAACATGCTCAAGCCTCTGCAAAGTCTCTTCCTGCTTTTTACTGGCATCCAGTTCTGCTGCTTCTGCTCCGCAGGCAGCATACCCTGCCAGATCCACAAAATTATCCTGCGTATACTTTCCGGTTTTGATCCGTGCCATCTTGAGCATGCCCATCATCATAGCCACATCTACTGCCGTAACAGAAGCTCCAAGATATGAACTCCAAAGATCTGCAATCAGCCCAAAATTATCTTCAATCTGACCGTACTTGTCTCTTCGATCCTGGCAGACTGTTCGAATAGCATTTTCTAAAATTTGTTTTCGAAACATCTTCTCACTCCTCTATTTTTAAAAACAACATTCCCAGTTTTTTATACGGCTTGCTTTTATGCAGAAGATCCCAGAAATACGGTTCATGAATTCCCACGATCTTTGAGAGTTCTCTCCCGGAATCAGCCACAAAACAGGGAAGCTCGTATTTATCTGCTGTTACTGCCATATAAAGCATTACTCTTCCTCCTGTCGCATTGCTTCTGCATCTCTGGCGCGCTCTGTTTCCTGATCAATGCACATAGGGCATACCATAAATCCAAATCCTGATTCTGTATGGATCTCCAGCGACGTAAAGCTTTCTCCGAACTTTACCGGCTTCCCGCATCCTGCACAGGCAATGACCTTGTCCACCCTGTCTTCCAGGAGTGAACACTTCAGCTCATCTTCTGGAAGAACGTAAGGCCTATATTTCCCGTGATATGGATCCCACCTTACAGCAACTCTGGCACTAAATATTTTGTTCATTCTGCTTCTCCTTTCACCAGGATGTCATCGCCAACATCCGTCACAAACTCCTGCCGGGTATGGATCACTACATCCCCAGTATCCTCGTAAATTTCTACCCAGTAAGTATCACCGTCTGCATACTCTGCCGGTGCATCATCATCTGATGCAGCGCCGATACCAATACCGATCCAAAGCATCGTCACAGCGATCACAGCTGAGAGAATGGTCATCATAATCCTACTCATTGTCTTTTACCTGCACCAGCTTTGAAAAGAATTTTGCAGTCGTAGTAGGAACGTCTGTAAATTCGTCACCGTCTATTCCAGCTATCAGGATCGTTCCGCAAAAGTCTGCGTTCATCACCGTGCAGTTATACGGCAGGCTTTGTATGCGCCCTTCTTCGTTACAGACAATCACAAGTTCTTCGGTGAGAGTCACTGTCTCGATATATCCTTCAACATTTTTCTGGAAAGCTTCCAGTGTGTTATCAATATCCGTAAGCACCGGATCTTTTCCAGGTTCTTTTTTCAGTACGATCATAACACTTCTCCTTCCATCACACCCTCTACCGGGATATGTCTCTGTTCCATCACCAGCTCACTGATCCGGTAATAATCCTCATCGTCTTTCGTCTGCACCAATGCCCACTTGTCATCCACGGCGCTTCGCAGCTCTTTTACTCTTCCCAGCTCTCCGAAATTCGGATTGCCGATCTTTATGATTTTTACTAAATCTCCTACGTACAGCATTGCTTTTCTCCTTTGTTTTTTAAAGCCTTCGTTTTACCTTTTAATCTCTTCATGCCGGAATATGTATTGAGTCGCTCTTCCAAAAGCAAGACCTTGCGATCTATCACTTTCTCAACATCCTCTTCTCCAATCATCTGTTTCAACTGTTCCAGGGTGATAAAAACATCCGCACATTCCTCGATCAGATTCAATGTGTAACCTACGTTTTCAAATTCAAGATCCGTGCCTACTCGCCTAAACTTGCATATCGCCTGCGTGAGTTCAGACATTTCTTCTATGAGCCTGTCCATCTGAAAATCTCTCCCAAATGTGCGTATCGCCCTGTCAATGACTGCCTGCCTAAAAAGTTTTTGATCCATAATTCTATCCCCTCTCTGTCCGTACTGTCCGAATCGTGTCCGCACTAGTGGTTCGGACACCTAACATATTGATTTTTCAACGTTTTCACAACGTGTCCGAACGTCCGAAGTGATTTTCAATCCCTATATAGAGCGATACATATACAATATAATTTTGTGTTGAGTATATATCTCTCTTAAAAGCAGTATCTTATTTTCGGAAAAAGTTCGGACACTTTGCAAAATCCTAGAATTCAGCATTTCCAATGCTTACAGCGATTTTTTAACGTCCGGATGTCCGAACCAAAATTTTCTCAAAACTCAATTTGTTCCTCTTTTGGTATTAGTTGGAATCCATCTGGTGTTTCATCATAACCATACATCGGCTGACGTTCTGTTTTTAAAATCACACACTGACATTTCATTCCATTGATCCGGATCCGCTTCGTGTATCCTTTACCTTCTGCCTCTATGAGATCATTCCGCTTCATCCAGGAGAGAAAGGATGATGGGTTAAATCCGTTATCGGCGCAGGCTTTATTAAAGACGTTGCGAATGATTGAAATCTTCCCCACCTCAGTCTTCCCCCAGACTTCAGGAAGATCGTCTTTGCCCTCGATTTTTTTATTGTTCTGAGCCAGCCAGTCAAGTAACCACTCATATGCCCTGGTATCTGAAGAAACCTCGCCGTGAGTGGATAAAAACTGAGTCATTTCGTCGATTTTAAGACCATTTCCATCCTCAAATATCAACATATCGATCAAAGCGTCTGCAGTTAGGATCAGACTCGCTGCCATGATCTGCTTTTCCGTGATATCTTTACCGGACAGTCTTTCAAAAAAATCTCCTTGCATCTTCTTTGCAAGTTCCATGAGATCCGGCTCCTCCATCAGTTTTTCAACGAATATCTTTCCGGCATGACCATAGTTTCCCATAAGAAAATCCGCTGTCTTTTTCGCATTAGAAAAGAACTTCGTCCCTTCTGTGTTGATCTCAACGATCCTGTTCACTGCCCCTGATCCGGAATGCGCTGATGTTATGGGCGATTCCCCACTAGTCAGGATACAATTCCTCCAGGTTGCTTTTCTCTGAAGCCCGCCTGTCTTGGCTCCACGATCTCGTCCCGTTCCTTCAGATAGCTTATAAATCGTCTTATCAAAGTCTTTTCTGTCTCCGTTCTGAATCTGCAGTTCATCCATGATCAGGGGTAGACTGTTTACAAATCCAGCCATCAATTCCTGTCCCACAGCAGTGCTGTTAAAAGTAGTTATGTACTCCCCGATCTTTGGATTAGCCCAAACTGAAGCGGCCAGCATCAGCGCAACAGTCTTGCCGTTTCCTGATCCGTTCCAAAGATGAACGAAGAAGCATGAGCAGTTGCACGGTTCTACCAGTATCGATGCGAAAGCTGCAGCCAGCACAATCTTGGTAGGAATATTACCTTCTGCCCGAATGTCCCGGACAAATTGGATCCATTTTTCTGCACTTCCCTTTTCGCTTACTGCGTCATAAAGATGTTTGTAAGATACATCTCCATCGAAGATCAAATCATCTACGTATGGAGAAAAGTCGGTCTGGCCAATCCAGCCCAGGCGAGACACTGAATTGTGTTCCGGGATCAAATTGTAGTTCAGATTTTCAACATCACAAATATATTGCACCAGATATTTTGCATTTTCTGATGTGACCGCAATGCCATAATCTGATAGACTTACAATAGATCTGGAACTGGCCAGCTGACTCCTGTCACAAATCTTACTTCTCCAAATCCCACCCTTGCAGTAAGCAATACGGGTCTTTTCGATTCCAGTATCGATATTTACTAAACGCTCCACCGGCATGATTGGATGCACACAGGCGATCTCTTCATATCCACTAAGCCCGAATCTGGTAATACCCATATCGTCTGCTTTCCAGCCTCCAGTGTTAAGCTCCAGCTCTTGCCCGGTAAAATTAGAAACGTTTTCTGCGTAGCTACGGTTGTTGGCCACGGCTACAGATTTGCAGTACTTATTGAAGAGAGCCTTAAAGTTCCGCACGCCACACTTCATAGCAATCTGAGCCAATTTTGTCAGCTCTCTTTCTCGTTCAAAAGAACTTTCGATCTGATAGAGTTTTTCATACGGCTCCGTGCTATCCAGGAAGTATTCTTTTGTGTATATCATGTCATTATCATTTTCCATGTACGCGCCTCCTCTCCAGTAAAGTCATTCAATATTCCATCTAACCTGATCACAATTTCAGAAAGCCATCCCTCTCCGGATATCTCCCTCCGAAAAAGGGCTGCATGAACGTCACACAGACTTAAATACTGCAGGTGGATATCTTTATCAAGCCTTGTCTTTGCTTCAGCGATTCGCCTATCCTCGCCCTGTTGGACACACTCCCTATAGGTGCGCCTCCGTCCAGTAAGTCCCAAATGAAAATCCGCATCGATCTTCACGAGAGCCTGCATAAATTTCAAGCCATGATACTCCATGACGAAATCGATCACACTGCCATATGCTCCGCACCCGAAGCATTTATACCGTTCGTTCTTAATGGACAGACTAGCAGTTTTTTCAGCATGAAACGGGCATCTGGCAAATCCCCTGGAATTGAACTTTACTCCATAGAATTCCATAACATCTCGCAGCTTTACGGCAGATTTAATTTTTTCGGCAAGTTCATTGCTCATTTTCCAAAACCTCCCGGAGTTCATATTTTAAAATATCTGCAATCAGAGGACCCGTCGTATCCGCTTCACAAAACTGCAAATTCATACGATACCTAGCCTGCCAAGCATGAA
>ULSO01042784.1_pt1 | contig 10346 bp, 8 predicted proteins | sample 1956701 | NCBI WGS metagenome assembly ULSO01 (sample SAMEA4835708, study PRJEB28245) | human gut metagenome | biome: gut microbiome; material: fecal sample | place: Denmark | collected 2008 | reverse complement strand
CCGCCTCCCGCAAGCGTTGTCACCGAGCCTGGAGACGACGACAAGAACGGAGATAAAAAGGACCCGGAGCCGTCCGGGCCGGAAGAGGAGTTGCCCGGCGGCGATACCGATGATCCTGAGCCGGAACCTTCTGAGCCTGATAATCCGGAAGAACCCGATCCGACGGATCCGGAAGAGCCGGGAGAACCTGACCCGTCTGAGCCTGAAGAGCCGGAGCCTTCGGATCCCGACCCTGAAAACCCTGCAGAACCGGACGAGCCGTCCTATCCCGATGAGCCGGTCGACCCGAATCCTGACGAACCGGATCCTTCCGACCCGGACACGGATGACCCCGACGTCCCTGACGAGCCCGATCCTCCGGAGCCGGAGGAGCCCGAAAGATTCACGCTGACGCTGGTCATAGGCGAAGCCTCAATACCGTTCGACGATATCGCGCCCGGCAGTGAGCGCAATCTTCCTTCGGAGCTGCCCGTTCCCGCCGGATACAAAATAGACTGCTGGCTCTCCGACGGCGAACGAATAACCTTTCCCGTCACCGTCGACAGCGATATAACGGCGGCCGCGCAGCTGTCGCCCATCGAATACGAGATAAAATACGAGCTTGCCGGCGGAACCAATGACAAGGGCAATCCCGATTCGTATACCGTCGAAGCTGCGGTCACGCTGCTGCAGGCAGAACATACCTGTTTCGATTTCGCCGGCTGGGTGATTGCCGGCACGGACGAACCGATCTCCGGAACCGAAGGGTATACGGAAAATCTGACGCTGCGCGCCGAATGGACAAACGAAAGTCACACGTATGACGAAACACATCATTGCATGCGGTGCGGCGCACCCGCCGAAACGGCGGAGCATGCCTACGGCGAATGGAAAACTGTTCGCGAGGCGACCTGCACGGAAGACGGCAGCCGCAAGCGCGAGTGCGAAATCTGCGGTCATAAGGACAGCGAAACATTGCAGAAGCTCGAACACGATTGGGGTGAATGGACAAGCAACGACAACGGTACCCACAAACACGTCTGCGGTGACTGTTCGCATGACGAAAGCGAACACTGCGCATATACCGCCACCGTGGTAGATCCAACATGTGAGGCTGACGGCTATACTTTGCACGAGTGCAAAGTATGCGGCTACTCATACAAAGACGTGTATATAGATGCCAAAGGGCATAAATATGACGAAGCTCATATCTGCACCGTGTGCGGAGTGCCTGCAGAAACGGCGGAGCATGTCTACGGCGAATGGAAAACGGTTTACGAGGCGACCTGCACGGAAGACGGCAGCCGCAGGCGCGAGTGCGAAATCTGCGGGCATAAGGACATCGAAACATTGCAGAAACTCGGACACGATTGGGGCGAATGGAAGTTTGACGGCAAGAATACTCACACGCGCACCTGCGTACGCGATACATTGCACACCGAAAGCGAATCTTGCAAATATACCGCCACCGTGACGGATCCCACTTGTGAGGATAAAGGTTATACTTCGTTCGAGTGCGAAGTATGCGGCTACTCATACAAAGACAATTATATCGACGCCAAAGGACATAAGTATGACGAAGAGCATATCTGCACCGTGTGCGGCACGCCTTCCGACACGTCCGGACACGTTTATTCGGACGGCGTCTGCACGATCTGCGGCAAGAGCGAAGCGCCCGCCGCATGGGACGGCTCGGTATCCGAAATGCTCGAAGGCGAGGGCAGCGAACAGTCGCCGTATCTCATAACAAGCGGCGCGGATCTGGCCTATCTCGCGGCGCAGGTAAACGGCGGCGAAAAATACGCGGGCGTATATTTCCGGCTCGAAGCCGACATCGACCTCGGCGGCAGAAACTGGACGCCGATCGGCTGCGGCGTATACGATTACGGCGGCGCGGATAATATTATAGAAGAGCTTACGCGCGCGTTTTCGGGCATATTCGACGGCCGCGGCAGAACGGTGAGCAATTTCACCGTGACGGATTCGCAGCCGACGGAAATCCGTAACAACGACAATACGTATTATTCTCTCGGCCTGTTCGGCGCTCTTGACGGCGCGACGGTAAAGAATCTGCGCATAGCCGGCGCCGTGATAAACGCCGACAAATCGGCGGAGCAGTCCGTTTGTTATGCGGGTGTTCTCGCCGGCGTGATGGCCGGACAGTCCTCGGTATCGTGCTGCGACGTGAGCGGGGAAATAATCGTATCCGCCACGACGGTATATGCCGGGCTGCTTGCCGGCGACGGCAATTCCGAACTGGCAGTCGGCGACGACAGTTTTGCAAGGTCCCGCAACGAAATTACGGACTGCATGGCGGCCGGCAGCGTCAGCGCCGACGCTTCTGAAAACGCATATGCCGGCGGGCTGCTGGGCGGTTCGTCCTATACCGACATAACGCGTTGCATTGCCGCGGCCTCGCTCGAAGTTTCGGCCGCACGCGGCGGATATGCCTGCGGCTTCGTCGGGTACTGCGAATATAACTCTGACATCACATATTGTTATGCGGATTCTTCGGTACTGTACGACGGGACGGAGACCGACGGGTTTGCGCTGTGCAAAAGAAATAAGATTTCGGACAGTTACTCTTCTTCGCCGAGCAATACCGCAGTCGAGTCCGATGAGATACCCGCCTCGCTGACCGAAGAACTGCTCGCGTCCGGAGCTTGGACGGCAGGTTCGGATCTGCCGCTCCTCGCGTTATTCGCCGACGAACACGCGCAAAATCCTTGACATACATAATCCGCATATGGTAATATGTTTATGATATTATTTTAATATCGCAAGCATGTATGATACGGAGGTAATATGGTACTCTTCGAAAACGTATCGAAGATATACGGCAAAAGCAATGTCAAGGCGGTCGACAATCTGACGCTCGAACTGCGGCCGGGGGAGATATACGGCTTTCTCGGGCCCAACGGCGCGGGCAAGACGACGACAATAAAGATGCTGACGGGCATACTGCCCTTCGAAAGCGGCCGCATAACCGTGTTCGGCCGCGACGTAGTGACCGATGCCGTCGCCGCCAAGCGCGAAATAGGCTACGTCACAGACAGCGGTGTGATGTACGAAAAGCTGAGCGGCCGCGAGTTTGTCGACTTCATGGCCGACGTGTACGGCGTAAGCGTAGCCGAGCGACGGCAGCGCTGCGACGAGCTGCTTGCGGCGTTCAATCTTGCCTCTGCGTTCGACAGCCGCATAGAAACGTATTCGCACGGCATGAAGCAGAAAATCGCCATAATAGGCGCGCTCGTACACGCCCCGCGCGTGCTCGTCCTCGACGAGCCTATGGTCGGGCTCGATCCTCAGTCCGCCCGCGAACTGAAGGAAATCATGCGCCGCCACGCAGACGCCGGCAACGTCGTGTTCTTTTCCACGCACGTCCTGGACACCGCCGAAAAGATATGCGACCGCGTGGGCATAATAACGGGAGGCAGGCTCGTGATGTCGGGCAGCCTGGACGACATTAAGGCTGCAAAGGGCGACGAATCGCTCGAAGACATATTCCTGTCCGTAGCCGGCACGGGAACGGAGGTGTAAATGCACGGCTGGTTCCTGATGACGCGCACGCTGATGAAGACGTTTTTCCGCAAGGGCAAAGGCGACGGCTCGCGTTTCGCGGGCATGATCGTACTCGCGGCGCTGGGCGCGCTGCTGTCCGCGGGAGTGGCGGTGATGTTCGCATTTCTCGGTCCCGCGTTCGCTGCTGTCGGCATAGTCCCCGAAGTGACCGCGCTGCTGCTCGACGCCGGATTCATAGTCGTACTCGTGTTCGGCACGATAGGCATCTTCTCGTATGTATATTTCGCGCGCGACAGCGAGTTTCTGCTGTCTCTGCCCGTGCGGCCGTCGGCGGTATTCCTCGCGAAGCTTGCGGCGGTATACGCGCAGGAGATAATGATAGCCGCGCTCGTAATGGTGCCCGGCACGCTCGCGCTCGGCATTTCCACCGTTCAGCCCGCGACGTATTATATCATGATACTGCTTGCGTTGCTGCTTGTGCCCTTTATGGCGCTGCTGGTCGCGTCGCTCGTGTCCGTTCCTCTCGCTGCGGCAGCTTCTTTCTTCAGAAGAAAGGGCGCCGTCAGCGGCATACTGCTCATCATTCTTTTCGCCGCATTCATGGGCGTATATATGTATTTCGTATATTCGATGTCTTACGGCACCGGCGGCGATCAGTCCGTGGAAAAGATACTTGCCGAGATGCAGTCGGGAATGGTCACGATGGCGAGCGTGCTCTATCCGGTATACGCGCTCGCGCGCTTCGGCACTCTGACTCCCGCGCTCGTCGGCTCCGTCGCAGGCTCGGCGCTCATCGACCTCGCCATATTCTTCGGCACGGTCATTGCCGCCGGCGCGCTCACCGTACTGATCAGCGGCAAAGCGTATAAAGGCGCCGCGCTGCGCCAGAACGAGCATACGTCGTCCGTAACGTCCGCACGCGAATACGTGGCTTCGTCCGCGCTCGGCGCGCTCATGAAAAAGGAGTGGCGGGAAATGGTGCGCAACACCTCTTTCGCGTTTCAGTGTCTTGCCGGCGTGGTGCTGGCACCCGTAATCGTGGTAGTCGTATCGCTCGCGAGCGGTATGCAGAACTTCACGCTCGTGCCGCTGCCGTCAGCAGAAATAATGGCGTGGGGAACAAGCCTGCTCATGATAGTCATGATGGGCGTGGGCATGAACCAGTTCGCCACCACGGCGGTTTCCCGCGAGGGACAGAGCTTCGCGTACAGCAAAACCATACCGGTGCCGTACGCCACGCAGCTGCTTGCCAAAATAATAGTGGCCGACATAATAGCGTATATTACGGTAACGCTGTCGCTCGTCGCGGCGATCGTGACCGCAGCCATAGGCGGATATGCCGATCCGCTTGCGATCGTTCTCAGCGCCGTGTTCCTGCTCGTGTATACCGCGGCATACGTCAATTTCGGCGTGCTGCACGACCTGAAAAAACCCAAACTCGACTGGGTCACCCCGCGCGAAGCGGTCAAGTCCAACGCAACCACGGTGGTACCCATGCTGCTAGACTTCCTTATAGGCATACTGGGCGTGGTGCTCGTGTGCGTGCTGACGATCGTGTTCGACGCGAATTTCGGCCTTCCCGCGGCGGGAACGGGAATTGCGTTCGGCGCGCTCATAATCCTTTCCGCGGCGGCGCTCGTCTGGTCGGTGTCATATATAAGAAAGAACGCTGATAAATATTATAACAGACTGTCGATATAACGGCAGAGGAGGAATCAAGATGATAAACGAATATGAGGAAAAGACAAAACATCCGGCAGGCGGCTGGTCCGCGCTGATACTGCTGATACTGCTTCTGCTTGCCGGAATTGCGGGCGCGATAATCGGGTTCGTGTTATCGGACGACTATCCCGCGCTGGTGGCGCTGTCCGTCGTGTGCATCATAGTCATCATCGTCACATGCATTATGTTTGCCGGACTGTGCGTTATCGATCCCAACGAGGCGATAGTGCTCGTGTTTTTCGGCCGCTATCTGTACACCGTCGCGCAGGACGGATTCTATTTCGTCAATCCGCTCGCCAAAAAGAACAAGATCTCGCTCAAAGCGCGCACCCTCGTCAACGACAAGCAGAAAGTCAACGACGAGCGCGGCAATCCCGTCGAGATCGGCGTGGTCGTGATCTGGCGCATAGTCAATACCGCGAGCGCGATGTTCAAGGTGGAGAATTACCATTCCTACATAACGACGCAGGCTGATTCGGCCATAAGAAACGTCGCACGTCAGTATCCGTACGACGTGGACGAGGGCAAGGAGGAGATGTCGCTCCGCGGTTCCAGCCAGGAGATCGCGCGCCAGCTCCAGACCGAGCTGCAGGAGCGCGTGGAAATCGCGGGCATAGAGATACTCGAAGCGCGCATATCCCACCTCGCTTACGCGCCCGAGATCGCCGCGGCCATGCTGCAGCGCCAGCAGGCTGAAGCCATAGTGCAGGCGCGCCAGAAGATAGTGGACGGCGCGGTCGGCATGGTGGAAATGGCGCTCGGGAAATTGAGCGAGAGCAATATAGTCTCTCTCGACGACGAACGGAAAGCGCAGATGGTGTCCAACCTGCTCGTGGTGCTGTGCGGCAACAAGGACGCCCAGCCCATAGTGAACAGCGGAACTATTTATTGATATACGAAAGAATAACGAAGGTGATGCGATTTGCCCGATAACAAAAGTACAAAACAATTGCTGCTGAGGATTTCTCCTTCGCTGTACGCGAAGATCGCGCGTATGGCGGAGGACGATTTCCGCTCGGTCAACGGCGAGATAGAATATCTGCTTACCGCCGCCGTGCGACAGCGCGGCCTCTCGGACGAAAATCCGTCGGGGGGGGGTCAGCAAAAACCGTGAATAAAACAGCTTAAAGATCCAAAAAAGTCTCTTCATTTACCAAAGTGAAGAGACTTTTTTATATGTTTTCCCGATCGGTGGTTTTATGCCCATCCTCGTCTTCGAGGCCGAGTATATAATCCGCGGATTCGCCGAATGTCTTTGCAAGCAGTATTATGGCATCGGCGCCGGGCTGTTTGAGTCCGTTTTCCCAGTCGGAAACCGCGGTATGACTGTAACCTATAATGGTTCCGAGCTGCTTTTGCGTTAATCCGGCTTTCTTCCGGAGACTTTTTATACGCGAACAGTAGACTTTCATAAAAGAATCTTATCATAAATTCCGCTATAGTTGTTGACATTCCGCTATAGTTTAATTATAATGTATATATATTTGTTGCGGAGGTTAATTTTGGATAGAGGAAGAGAACACAACGAAATTGTGTCGGATACCGTCGGCGGCGACTTTTTGCATACGGTAAAATGCGCTGCCTGCGGTTCGGGCGATATGGAGTTTTTATCCGGAGGAGTAATGCGGTGCAGATACTGCGGCGCCAAAACGGTGATATCAAAGCCGCAGAGACCCGTGAACATTACAAATGAAATACATCTTCACGAATCGGAAGCGAATGCGGTGGATCGCCGCAATTACACTTTGAAAAGAAGCGAAACCGAAATGTCTTTTATGCGCAAAGCTCTTATCGCTTTGGCTGCAGACAGGCATACTCCGCCCGATATACTGGAATCCGACTTCGCGCCGGTTTCGGTAAAATATCTGCAATTCATTCGTATTTCGGCGGACGTACATATCGATTACAGTGTGTCGATAGGGTATGACAGACAGGAAGAGTATTTGGAGAAAACAAAAAAGGGCGTTGAAAAAAAGACGCGCATCGTTACCGACTGGCATCCTCAGACCGGCAGTATCGATTCCGAGAACGTCGATATTTCGTTTATCCCGTATGCCGATAAATACGAAGAGGATAAATTTGCGGAATTTCTTGTCCGGAAGCCGTCGGCGGTCATACCGCCCGAGAAGGCCGATTTTGACTTTCCGGCGCCGAGCGCCGATTATTCGTCCGCACAAAGCCGGGCCTTGGATAAATGCGTTAAAACCGCCGTCGGGCAATGCAAAAGCAAGCTGCCCGGCGACAAAAACAAGGATTTCGATTATACGGTAAAAAGCAAAATTACTTCCGTTTACTTGTATGTCGTTCCTGAATACGTTATGGGTTATAAATACAAAAATACTGCGTACGAACTGGGCGTATATTTTTCCGAAAACGCTCCGAGCGCGAGAGAAATTCCCGATTACACTCCCGTACGGAACAAAGAAATATACGACAAGAACAAAGCACTGGATACTGTCTCCATAACGGTTTCGGTACTTTGCTCGATACTGGCGGTTTTATCAATGCTTTTCGATATAATGCAAATTTTGTTCTGGACGGCACTGTCCCTTGCGGTTGCCGGCACGGCTTTATTCGCTTGTGCGGAAAACAGACACGTTAAAACTGCCGAAACCGTTTCTGCGCGATTACAGAAAGCAAAATCGGAAAAAGCGGCCGAAGTGCTCAGACGCAGGGATTTCGGCGCTATGACGGCTGCAGAGCTGGAATTGTTCGGCAATAAATACCGACAGTGGAGCTTATTGCGCGGAGGAAACGGCAATGAGGATAAAGCCGCGGACAAATTGAGAACGCCGCGCCGCGTATTTTTTACCGTCAGCTGCATTGCCTGCGTTTTGGCGATAATAGTATCGCTTGCGTCCTGTATATCGTAGCGATAAATAACGGATTATCGAAAAGAGGCAGCTCCTCAGTCGGGAGCGGCCTCTTTTGCCATCGTATCAGCTATGTGCCGGGCGTAGGCGGCGGCGACGTTGACGCCGGTCACGCTTTCGAATTCTTTGAAAAAGGCGTTGGAATTGACTTCGCAAAGCAGCATACCGCGTCTGCCGAACAGCAGGTCGATGCCGCAGAAGTCCAGGCCGAGCGCGTCCGCGATCTTTACGCACAGCGCCGCGGCGTCCGCGCCGACGGGGTACGGTCTGCCCGAGCCGCCCGCGCCTATGTTGGAGCGGAAGTCGCCGTCCGATACGCGTTCCATACCGCCCAGCACTCTGCCGCCGACGACGATTACGCGCAGGTCGCGCCCCGCGCTTTCGGCGATATATTCCTGGAACAGATGGGGAGAGCACTTGACCTTCTCCATGAGCGCGAGCAGCTGCTCCTCGTCGTCCGCCCTGAACACGCCTTTGCCCATCGAGCCGTGCGCCGTTTTGACGACGACGGGGAAGCCGAGTTCCGCGACCTTCGCGGCCGCCCGTGGTTTTATCTCCGCGCTAGGCGTATAGCACAGCAGCCCGGGCAGCGTGCGCGGCATGGGCACGCCGATGCCCGACAGCCGTATCGCGGTGAGCATTTTGTCGTCGCACGCCGCGACCGCAGCCGCACTGTTGAACAGCCGCATTCCCGCGCGTTCAAGCATTTCGCCGACGTACTTGTCCTTGTCGAGGAACACGCAGAAGTCGTAACCCGTCTTCGCGTGCACGTCGCCGTCCAGCGAGGCGGGGAAGAAATCGTTCGCCCGCACGTCCGCGGCGATGCCCAGTTTTTCCAGCTCATCTTTAATGCGCGCGCACTGATGGGCGTACACCGGCGCGTCGTAGTATGCGTTTTTGAGTATCAGTCCTTTCATACCGCCACCGCCGACGCGAGCGCCGCGATCATGGCGCGCATATTCGGATACCGCCTGTCCGGCGCAGGCTCGATCGCTTTCATGAGCGCCGCCTCTTCGTCCGCGCTTATCCTGGCGCCGAGGGCGGAGGGGCGGCGGACGAGGTCGCGCGTTTCCCGCGCAGTGGATTCGGGAGGCAGCGACGCGGTGACGCAGTAATACAGCGTCACTCCTGCGGCGTACACGTCGGTGCGCGGGCCGGGCACCGTGCCCGAGTTATACTGCTCGGGCGGGGCGTAACGCTTTTTGAGCGTTACTTTGCGCGTGCCCTCGAACACCCCGGATCTGGCCGCCGCGCCGAAGTCTATGAGCCGCGCGCCGCCGTCCGTCAGTATGATGTTGTCGGGCGAAACGTCGCCGTGCACGACTCCCGCCTCGTGCAGCCGTCCCAGCGCCTCGAGCACCGGCCGCAGCACGGTGAACGCCTCGCGGAATGACAGCCGCCCCTTTTTTGCGAGATATTCGCTCAGCGTTTCGCCTCCGATATATTCCATGACTATATACGCGGTGTTGTTTTCACTGAAAAAGTCCAGCACCGCCGCGATTCCTTCCACGTTCTTGACCGCGGCCATGCACTTCGCTTCGGTCATGAAACGCGTCTTGCCGCGCATGAACGCCGCCCGCGTCTGCATAGAAGGTTCGAGCGCCGCGCCGCGCCGCTCTGCCAGCCTGTCGGGGCAGTATTCCTTTATAGCCACCGCGCCGCCCAGCCTGTCCGCGCCGAAGTATGTGATTCCGAAGCCGCCTTCGCCCAGCGTGCGCCCCACCGTGTATCTGTTTTTCAGCACATGCAGCGGCGGCAGTCTGCGGGCGGGGAAGTCCGCGGCTCTGTATTTTTTTCCGCACTCCGTGCATGCGCCTTTGTCCGAAAGCGGCGCCAGGCAGTACGGGCATAAGCCTTTTAAGTTATCGTTCATCGTCTTTATCGTCCGTATTATCCGTTTATGTTATTTTCTCGCGACGGCAAGCACCGCCGAGTAATTGTCGTATGCTCCCGACGCGCGCGCGATTATTCTGCTTTCGCCCCGCGCCAGCACCTCTGCGCTCGAACCCGCCGTGAGAAGGTCCTCTTCCGTTTCGAATTCCTCGGTATGCTCCCACCAGCCGTCGGTGCAGAGCAGGAAGGCGTCGCCTTCGGCAATCGGCCTGCCGAGAAAGCGCACGTCGGGCAGCACGAAGTATCTGCCGCCCAGCACGCGCGTCAGCTTGTTCTGATCCTTGTGAAAACGCAGTTCGCCGGGAACGATGATCCCGCGGTCGACGTCCAGCTGCGCCACCGAGTGGTCGGTCGTGC
>ULSO01046206.1_pt1 | contig 10352 bp, 10 predicted proteins | sample 1956701 | NCBI WGS metagenome assembly ULSO01 (sample SAMEA4835708, study PRJEB28245) | human gut metagenome | biome: gut microbiome; material: fecal sample | place: Denmark | collected 2008 | reverse complement strand
ATCAATATTTATATTTTTTTCTAAAATCCAACAAGTTTCACGCGCAAGAGAATAATGGATTATTTCATCTATCTCTATAGCACCATTAATCACAATCCCTTTTTCTAAATAATTCAAGATATTACATTCTAAATTCATACTGTCATGTGTGTAATTAATGGTTTTTGATATGTATTTATAAAATTTCTCAACATCATAGAAAAAAAGTTTATATATCTTATTTATACACCGTACGAACATTCCTGGTATATAAACATACTCGAAAAAATCATTTTTATATTTTTCCGGTACTGGTAACGGCATATTACGGAGCGAACATGTAAAATATTTTTTAAATGCATCTTCTGATGTTTTATCAAGTTCTGGAATCGGTTCTTCATCCTCACTCACTTTGCCATCAACATAATTAGCATAAAAAGAGCAAGCCTCCTTATAGTATTTTTCTCCAATAATTTCCTTGACCCTTTTAGGATCATAACTTAATTCTTTTTCCAACTCCTTTACTAATTTAGAAAAGAATTCTTTTTTACTCATTTTTATTTCTTCACGTTTTCCATACGCTTCAATAAATACATCATTTTTCATTATTGTCTCTGGCAAATGTTCAATTACTTTTTCAAATTCCTGACTGAATATCACGACTTCTCATCCTCCCATAATGTCCACTTTTTATTTAAATATTTTGTTTTCTTGCAAAAATCGTCCTATTTTTTACTATTTTAAAACTTTTTTTATAAAATGTGGACATTTTTTATTAATTATACTCTTTTTCTTCCCCCTTTCCAATATATATTGCTAACATGTTTACCTAAACCTCTACCTTCTGATACACCAGCTTCTGCGTCCGTTCTGGTGTATCAGAAGGCCTAATTTTCTTTTTGAAATATGTCTCAAAACGAACTGACTTTTTGATTCATTTTTTCTCAAATTCTTTCACTTTCCGATAGAAGCTTGCGCTTTTCATTCCCAACATCTCCATTGCCTTGCGTGCTGTTATCTTTCCTCTTTTCCATTGCGAATAAACTTCACTAAAATTATCCGGAACAGATATTACCGGTCTGCCAAGATGCTTTCCTGCTTTCTTTGCAGCGTCTATTCCCTCTCTCTGCCTTTTGCGTATTGTCAGTCTTTCCTGCTCTGCGATACTCGACAAGACTTCTATCAGAACATTCTGTATCATTTCCAGAATCCATTGTTGCCCCTCCGGTACTTCTACTAATGATGTAGGCAGATCAAGGATTTTCAATCTGACTTTCTTCTCTTTAAACCATTGCAGTTCCCGTTTAATATCTTCCTTATTTCTGGACAAGCGATCAAGAGAAGTTACATATAAAGTGTCTCCTTCACGTAGTCCAAGTCTCCCTTTCAAAGCCTGATAGCCTTCACGCTCTGTGTTCTTACCACTGGCTTTATCCACCACAATATTTTCCACTGAAACAAACTCTTTCAAAGCCAGAATCTGCCTGTCAAGATTCTGTTCTGTACTGCTTACTCTTGCATATCCATATTTCATTCTAATCTCATTTCCCTTATTATTTTCTAAATTCCTATAAAAAATACACTCTCATCCTTTGCTTATTACGGTGCAGAACTTCCTCGTTCTACACCGTATATACCTCATTCTACGAGATTTAATCGGAAAACAGAAACTTCATAGGCTCTCTTTTTGACCTTTTCACTTTCTTCCGTCTTCTCATACTCCCGGCTCTGTATTCTACCAGTTACCTGTATCTGATCTCCAACTTTGAGTCTGGACACATATCTTGCATTTCGCCCCCACACAATACATGGGATATAGTCGGTTCTTCCATATTCTCTGTTTACTGCCAGCAAAACATCGGCAATTTCCCGCCCCAAAGGTGTTTTCCTATAACCTGGTGCCTTACACAAAAATCCCTGCAGGAATATTTCATTCATGCTTCCAACTTCTTCATCTGAATCCAAAATATCTAATTCTTTTACAAACGCATGAAGTAACAGGCAGGTTTTTGTTTTCTCATGGCTATTATATGATCTGAATTGTCCAGTCACACAAACCAACTGTCCTTCATAATTTTTCGTATCGTCAAGCAATCGTTCCGATAAAAGCAGTGGAATAAGGTCACATTGACCACTCTGCCGATTCACCTGCAGTATTGTCCTGTAAAAAGCTTCTCCCTTATGTTCCATCTGAAATTTAAACGGTGCTACGATCTTTCCCTCCAGCATAACTTTGTTATTATCACTCTTACCATCCATATTCATCCTCCAAAATTTGCGTACAGAAATAGAGACAGGAACAATTCCCGTCTCTATTTCTATTACTTCCTTTTTTACTCCAGCATCTCAATCTGATCTGTTTCTGCATTATAATAATAAATATGCTTAGTAAGCACATCACCTTCCGGAGTTGCTTCCTTTATGGTATCACCCAGCACTGATGCCAGATCTTCTGGTTCTATCATCCTTGCATTATGTACCATCACCTCATGTATACTTGTGAATACCAGATACAGTTCATCTGTATTTATTTTATCGCAGAATAATCTTGCAACACCCGGATAGAATATTGCCACCGCTCCATTTGTTTTCTGTCCTGTACTCAGGCAGTTTCCCATTGCATTCTGGAACGGGATATAATCAGGAGCATCAATATCTTCCCCATCATATTCAGGATTCAGGAGCATCTTCATCATGTCATATACTTTTGGCGGCATCATTGATGCAGTATTCTTTAAGGCAGCTATAAAAACATCCTCATTCTCCAAATCCCATCTTTCCACACATTGTAATGGTACTTTAAGGCTGGTCAGCATTCCATCTTCATCAAAAATTTTCATATACAGGGTGAGTGCAATATCTCCATTTCGCTTGTAAAAAGCCTTTTCCAGCTCAGTTTTATTCTTCTCAAAATTGATCAGTCGGATAAACAGGTTTTCTTTTACCTGCTCATAATCTTTTAATTTCTTCAGCTTATCCGGCACGCACATATCATCAAAGTTTTCCACTGACTGCTTTACTTCCTTCACAAGCGCCTGGAATGTTATTTTTCTCTGTATCCACTGGTTATAAGATTCTACTGTAAACAACCGGAAAATATTAAAACTGCTATTATCCTCACTCATATATACCCAGATACTATCCTGTAGCATTTTCTCATCTGATTCATGAAACTCTGTCTTTAATCCTGTCTCATCTTTGATCTCTGCCATTAACACTTCTACAAACTCTCTATACTCCATCATGTTCTGTTCCTCCACTTCTTTTACTTTATGCTGCTGTTTTTGTTCTCTTTAACCCACTAAGTGCTCTTTTATAGGTATTATGGTCCATTTCCTTTACACTTGTTATCCCATATCTGCTCAGTATCTTCTGTACCGTCACTCCGGTCCTTCCCAGTTCTGCATACAGGTTCTGGATATCCTGATCTGATATCATCTCTGCCTGCTCTTCCTTCTGATCTGCTTCTATTGACTGCCGGGATGTGGAAGCTGTCCGATATGTATATACCGTTTCCCCTCTCTGGTTTACGATCTCCAGATCTGTGATCGTCTTATCTGCAGTAGTGTGTATATTCTTTACGGAAAATCTGTCCTTTACATACTTCTTTCCATTTTTATCACCCACCTGTACTTTGTTTATGGGAATATAAATAAAAGGAGCCGAATACAGCTCCCTTCCAATCCCGATATTAAAACATGCTCTCTTAAATGAATCTGATGCTGCGCCTTTTGCTTTCTCGTAATCACTTTCTGTTCCCACATCCTCTTTTTGCACCCACTGCTGTTTCTCATCATCCCAGATACTCAAGATGCAGTACAATTCGTTTCCAATCATATTATGTCGTCTTTGCCATCCATAGATTCCAAAAACTTCATCTAATATAGTCTGGTCCACCCTTGCATTCTTATAAAGGAGCAGAGTAATTCCCTGCTCCATAACTGTTCCCACACGACATTCTATCTCTTCAGGATTTAGATTCCTGATCTTTTTTTCTGCCATAGCCTCTGATTTCTCCTATAATTCTTCCATAATCCAAGATTCTTTTTATATGGATTGATACTGCCGGATTCTGTAAATACATCCTGGCATCTTTTACACTGCTTTTTAATGTTCATCAATCCCATATGAATCTTCTCCCTAAAGACAACTATTTTATTTTCCCTGTTTCATTTCCCCCTTATCAGTTATCGTATAAATATAGTTATGAGTATCAATATGCAGATGTTTCTCCCCTCTGGATACAAGTTCCAGTTCACTTTGATGCACAGAATCTATTTCTAATCCCAGATCCATTTCTTTATTTAATTCATACGGAACTACTGCATACAACAGATTCCATACCGTTCTGTTCAGGCTCTCCTTATTCGGTGCACCGCTTACTGCATATAAGTTATCGGAATCTTTGAATTTCACGATATCACCGTTTTTAAACTCCGCAGTCTTTTTATAATCTCCGATATCCCTTCGTATCGGTTCGCATCCGTAGACATTTTCATATCTTTTACTTTTTCTTGTTTTGAAATCGTATCTGTATTCCACATAATCTACGTATTTTAGATATTCGCCGTTGGCTCTGATATCATGGTCAAAACATAGCATATCTACAGAAGTTGAATCATATCCTGCCGGATCAAATTTGTCATTAAGTATTTTGATATAAATATCGTATTCGTCATTTACCAGATCATACGGGCATTCTTCCGGATCATCAGAATCAATTCTTTCGTATACATCGTCAAATATCTCTGATATATATTTTTCTGCTTCTTCTAATGTCTCAAATAAATCCTGATGTGACTGCATCCAATACCTGTCATCTTCTGTATGATATTCCCCGTTTGGATATCTTACTTTCACCAGACAATTAAATACCGCTAATATATTTTTCATGCCAATTCCTCCGTATCTCATATTGATCATTATACTACATTCCTTATGCAATCGACAGCTTCCTGTATGAACTGATATTCCTGTACTCTGCAAATACCTCCGGCTGTTCTTTGCGCAGTCTTTTGCTGTCCAGAGATTCCCTGCTGATCTTCTTCCATGAAACGACAGTTCCATCCACCTCCCCGGTTTCATATTCTCCCATTGCCGCCTTGATCTGGTTTGCAAGACCTGTTTTCTGTTTTTCCAGCTCTTTTACCTTACAGTCAACATCCTGATATTCCGCCAGCACAGACTTCATATCCTCCTGCAGCTGGATAGAACCCTCAATGGGATCACTATATTTTTGATTCAGATAATCCCTGGTAGCATCGGAGTCATCCATGACAGGCTCCGTATCTGTAAGCACACAGCCTTCCCAGAACTCCTTTTCCCTGCTGATAAGGTTCCTTATCAGTTCTTCATCCCTGTAAATGGTATGAAATACAAACTTATTGCCACCGATCAGTGCTGCAATGTATGCCTTGTCCATCCCACACACTTCCAGATAGTGCTGTACCTGTAAGATGTATTCTTCCGGCACCCCGTCTTCCCACTGTTCTGCCTTATACTGGCTTGCTGTCTTTGCCTCAAAGATACATTTCTCGCCACGTTCATCCGTAACAATCCCGTCTACATCTGCAAACAGATATGGATAATCTTTATGAAAGATCATGGCATGTTTCTGACGTACCTTCAATCCGGTACGGTTCATAAATTCCTTACGGATGATCGGCTCCATCACATTTCCCCAGTAAGTATACTCATTCCCCTCATCTGTGACTGGCAGTTTCCCAGTCTTCTCCTCCCAGAGCTGCAAGATGCTTCTGTATGGATTCTTTCCCATAATGACCGAAGCATCCGAACCTCCGATTCCTTTTCTTCTAAGCTGTAACCATTCTTCCCTTGTTATTTTTGCTGTTGGTATTGTATTCCGTTTCATAATCCTGTTCCTCCTGATTCTCTTCTTTTATCCTAATAACCTTCTCCCTATGCAGCACATACCATCTGGTAAGCTTTATCGATCAGCGGATTGCCTTCCACTGTTCTTGAGAATACATTTTCCTTATAATTCGCTGTCTTTCTCAAAGGGGCTGCATGTGTGGCAAAATCGGATACTGCATTGATAAAACGGTAGGCATTTTTTCCTACACCCTTTAAATCCGGGGCGTCAAAGTAACGCATCTTCATATCCTCCTGCAGGCGGATGATATTTTTCTTCTGCTGTGCAGTCATGTTCTCATCCAGCGGCAGTAAGATTTCAATATAATCAAGTACCTGCTGATCTGACATTCTCTTCATTCTCAGGTCCTCAATTTCCTTTCCCAGTTCATCCATATAAGATTCTGCTTTAAATAACGTATCTTTGGCTTCTTCCAGTTTTCCCTGTATATCTCCGGTATGAATCATAGACCAGGAACGCTTTGCAGAGGATAACGCAAGGTTCAGCGTGTTGTTGCACACGACTCTGATCGGTGTCAGTGCCACCTTGATTGCACCGGAACCATCATGAGTATTGGAAAATACCAGATACGGACTGATCCTTTCCCCTGTGATAATGTAATCCTGTGGCATTCTGGCAAGGAGCCATACCTTTTTTCCTCCCTGCAGGGAACCTGCTGTCTCATAACGTACACCTTCTCCAAGCAGACTGTCCGTAAAACTGAAGGCTTCTTCATTCTGGATGACTTTGTAACGGTTTGTTACCACTCCAAGTACCTTCCGGTCACTGTCCCTTACATTTGCCTTGTATCCCTCGATTAGTTCATTCTCTTCTGTATATACCGGCTCCTGGATTACCTTCCAGTTCAGCCCTGCTACTTCCAGAGCTTCTTTAGATGCTGGTGCCGTAAGAACTCTTGTTCCTAATCCATGCCATGGGGTTTCTCTTACATAAAACATTGTCTCAATATTAGCTGCCATAATCTTTTCCTCCGATTTTCTGATCTTGTATTTATTCATAGCTGTATTCTGTTTTTTCTTCATTTTCATTGAAGCTGTAAAATGCTCCATCCCCACCAATAATGATGTGGTCCCGCAGTGGGATGTCCAGATATCTTCCTGCTGTTTTCATTTTTTCCGTAAGCAGTCTGTCCTCCTTGCTTGGCTCTATACTGCCTGACGGATGGTTATGAAAACAGATGATACCTGCAGCATTGCTGATGATCGCAGTCTTGTAAATCTGCGCCATATCTACATGGCAGTAATTCACACCGCCTTTTGCAACCATTTCCATTGCCACCGGCTCACCATGCCCGTTCAAAGTACACACATAGATCATTTCCTTATCTGAGTCTTTGAAAAAAGAGGCAGCAAATTCAGCCGCCTCTTCTGGTGATGTGATCGTTCTCTTTCCGTCCTTACTCCCATATAATACAGAACCTTCCCTCACTATACAGGTCCGTACACAAATGACACGCTTTTTCATGCTGCCTTCTCCTCTGTGATATTTAACATAGCTTCAATTTCTTTCAATCCCTGCTCCATGCTGTTTTCCAGTTCCATCTGAAACGAATCCCCTGTTTTCATCCACCTGCGGTAAAAGAAATGCAGGATATCCGGAATCACCAGCAGGCATTTCAGGATATCTGTTTCCATCTTTTCTGACTTCTCAATCAGCATTTCATAAATTGAAAGCATACAGTTGATCTCATATGCCTTACCAAACACCGCTTCAGGATTCATTTTCAGCATTCTCTTCTTGTAACGTTTCTGTTCCAGATTCAGACGCAGGCAGAAGATCCCTGTCAGTTCCTTTTTCTCTGCAGACTGTGCATTCTCCACCATTCATTCACCCCTCACTCATTTTTATTTTCGTTGATTGCTTCGCCAATCATGCGGAAAACCTCACCGGCAATCTTAAAAAGACTTTCTATCCAGTTCATTCACAGATTTTCTCCTTTCGCAAAATTAAAAGGGAGAAGCAGTCTGTTACAACTACTTCTCTCTTTCACCATGATAATATATCATTAAAAAACTCTGCTTTTACAAACAATAGATTCATCAATTCAGCTATTTTATGCTTATTATACATATGCCCCAAAGACAAGAATCCAATTCAAAGAATAAAATCATACATCTATAATCTAAATGAATCGGGATAATATCCGCAGAAACAGGGATTCATTGCAACTACGAAAATGATACAACTAAACGATGCACACCCCATTTTCCCAGAATGTGCTTTTTTTATCTTCTCATCTTTCAAATTCTCTCTATCCTAATTAAAATCTTCTGCAATAATTTCCATAATATTCCCATAAGAGTCTTCTGCTAATCTTGATGCTTGATTAGTAATCACTTCTTCAAACATATTACGCACATCTCGTGCATTTGCAAAGTTCTTGTCTTTATTACTTTCCATATAATATATTTTTTTGGTCATAATCTTTCTAGCATCTTCCGTCAATTCAAATTGATATTCTCTACACATTTTCTCAAATATCTGAATTAATTCTTCAGCCGAATAATCCGGAAAATTAATATATTTATTAAATCGAGATTTTAACCCTGGATTACTGTTTATAAATTTTTGCATTGGTTCAGTATACCCAGCAACAATTACAACAAAATCATCCCTGTGATCCTCCATGGCTTTCAATATTGTATCAATCGCCTCCTGACCGTAATCGTTATTATTGTCTTTAGCTAACGCATAAGCTTCATCTACAAATAGGATACCCCCTATAGCTTCTTCAATCTTTTCTTGCGTTTTTAAAGCAGTTTGTCCAACATATCCTGCCACAAAACCTGACCTGTCAACTTCTACTAGCTGTCCTTTTGAAAGAACTCCTATTTCTTTATATATTTCAGCTAATATTCTTGCAATTGTAGTCTTACCCGTTCCTGGATTACCTGAAAATACCAAATGTAAAGATACTGGAATAGGTTTTAACCCTTGTTTCTGCCTACGAATTTGCATTTTCACTAAATTAACAAGATTGCTTACATCCTTCTTTATTTCATCAAGACCGATTAACTTGTCAAGCTTTACATAAGGATCATTTTCATCATCTTTAGATTTATTTGAATTTTTTTTATAAAAAAACATATTTTTATTGTTATCATTTTTCAAATCCACGTTAGTTTCTACTTCATTAGCATGTGTATCCAATGTCATATATATACTTCCAACCGAAGAGGAAAAACAAGAGTAATACGATACTATTAGTTCACCCGATGATTTTAATTTTATTCCTACTTCTTGAAAATCATAATTTTCAATGTCTCCCTCTTTACATTTGCACATATTATATATACTTTCTAGAGTACTATATTCGTGTATGGTATGAATATGTTCACAAACCTCTAACTCCACATATATATAATCAGTTTTTTCAACTAAATCATAAGCTTTATTTGCATAATACTTTTTCCACTTTTCTTCTTCTGCTTTTTCTGACTTATCTAAATAAAACTTTGCTTGTAATTTAAGCAAAACACTATATTTCCTTTTTGCGTATGCAGCTTCTTCATTTTCTCCGCCTAACATATATGCACATATTATATTATGTGCTATCGCAGCCGAAACCTCTAATTTATTCGGCAATATATTTTTATTTTCTGTTTGATTTAATTCATCTGCGTTAAGTGCACATTCATATAGCATTGCTGCCTCTTTATATTTTCCATTTAACAAACGTACTTGTGCAAGCCAAATCAAATATCGTAAGCTCAAATAAGGATAATTTTCTAAATCAGAAATCACTTTTTCTAAAACAACCAATGCCTTCCTCTTATTTACATCAAATGAATCCATCTCATAATATTTCACATCATAATTATCTAATATATGAAAATTTTTATTGTATGAAATATCATCAGCATCAAAATCAAACAGGTAGTTATTTAATATTGCTATTATAACTCCTATGGTGTTAAGATCCATATCGCCATTTCTATACTTCTTCATGCAAACATTATAATCAAATATATACACCAATTTAAGATAAGGTTCATATCCTAATTGAGGTTTATATTTGCTATCTGTTATTTCCACAATATCGCCTAAATCTATCTCATTAGACAATCCAAATATATTTTCACAAACCTCAGCCCATTCTATGATAGCCTTCTTTGCCAAACTCTTATTCATTTTTGTTTTATCAAGTGTTACTTTTATAAAATACCCTAACATATCATTATTGCAATATCCTTCAGCCAGCATTACTGCCAAAGTGCCATTACTTCTCATAATCTCCATTGCTGAACGCATTTCCTGTGAATATTTATTATCTGCAAAATACTCCTCAAACATATCGTGATCTATAAATAGAATATTATTCTTTAATTTATTTATAAAGTCAATATTTGCCATATTATTATTCCTTTTCAGATATTTTGTCAATTTCGTCAGAAACATCAGCATATAAAATCAAATACTATAGCAAAAATTATGAAACATCTAACTGCTCAGCAAGTCTATTATTTATAAATTGTAAAGT
>ULSO01098747.1_pt1 | contig 10414 bp, 9 predicted proteins | sample 1956701 | NCBI WGS metagenome assembly ULSO01 (sample SAMEA4835708, study PRJEB28245) | human gut metagenome | biome: gut microbiome; material: fecal sample | place: Denmark | collected 2008 | reverse complement strand
AAAGTAAAGCGGTTCCCGTCGCGGTCGGCAGCCAGCACATTTTGGTCCACATAAAAATCGGCCTTGTATGTATCCACTTGCAGACGGACATTCAGTACAGTCAGGAACATATCCTTCAGCTTGTCTCCTACTTCGCCGATATACCGGCTTACCGAAGAAATGTGTTTCTTCTGGATAGTAAGCTCAAAGTGTACCTTGGCAAACTTCTTTGCCAGAAGAACCAGCGGTTCGTAACGCTTGGTTTCTACGACAAACTTATTGGCCAGCCAAAGTACATACGAAGGGTCTACATAGAAGATTTCGGCCAGACGCTTGCCGCGATATTTACCGAAGGGAATGATATCGTCCGACTGCCCGTAACAACTTTCGAATACGGCATTGTCTTGTACATCGAGCAGAACGTTGCAATTCTGAAGCAGGGCAAAGGCTCTTTCGGCAGCGGCATCGAATGTCACGGCCAGTGTACGTATAAACAGTGGAGCATTGTCGTTGAGGAATATTCGCCAGAACCCGTAATACGGGCGATAAGGAGTTGGCATGCTGATGACATATTTGCCGTTTGTTTCTGTTCTTCCACGATTGAACATATCGATGCGGTCGAAAATCTTGGCTGCACGTTCAGGAGATAGCTGGTATAAGGTAAGATTACGATCCATTACAATCCTCCTTTTTTTATCGGTTTTTGCAAGATAAGAAAATTCCTTCAAAAAAACAACGGCGGAAGGATAAAAAAACGTGCCGACGTTTGTGATAAAACATCGGCACGTTTTCTTTATAATATGGTGACGTTTGCCAGCCGCACTTTTCCTTACTGGAAAAACACATCATCCAGCTGACTATTATTATCTTCCTCAATCTCTGTGAGTTTATCCTTGCAGGGGTCGAAATCCTGAGGAATGTCGAAATATTCATCTTGAGAATAACCCAGGGTCTTGTCGGCATAAACCTTCTGCATGTACAGACCCCATACCGGCAAAGCCATTGAAGCTCCCTGTCCGTCGCGCATGGTATCGAAGTGGATATCGCGTTCTTCACCGCCTACCCAGCAGCCTGATACCAGCGAAGGAGTGAATCCCATAAACCAGCCATCAGAGTTACGGTTGGTTGTACCGGTCTTGCCGCCCATATCCGCCTTTATTCCATACAGACGTCGAACACGTCCGCCGGTACCTTCGTTAATAACGGCACGCAGCATGACAAGCATCTTGTAAGCGCTCGACTCGCTGATTACCTCTTCCACCTGCGGAGTAAATGTCGCAATGACGTTTCCTTCATTGTCTTCGATGCGTGAAACAAAGAGCGGAGCCGTACGAATACCACGGTTGGCAAAGGCCGTGTAAGCACTAACCATTTCCCCGACAGAAATTTCGCATGGACCCAGACACAAGGAGACTGTAGGCTGAATATCTCTGTTCAGAACACCGAACGAATGGATCAGGCGAACCAGAGCGTACGGGTTAAGCTTGCTCATCAGGTAAGCAGAAATCCAGTTGTTGGAGTTTGCTAGTCCCCACTTCAGCGTAACCATTTCGCCGTAATGTGACTTCGAACTGTTTCTCGGTGTCCATGCTTTTCCGTTTTCGTCGAACAATGTCTGCTCAACGTTTCTTACTTCATCGCAAGGTGAGAATCCGTTCTCCATCGCCAGTGTATACAAGTACGGTTTGATGGTAGATCCTACCTGACGGCGTCCCACCATTGCCATATCATACTGGAAATAATTATAGTTAAGACCACCCACATAAGCTTTCACATAACCGGTAATCGGGTCCATCGACATGAATCCCGCACGCAGGAAATGTTTGTAATAGCGGATAGAATCCAGCGGAGTCATGATGGTATCTTTGTCCCCATCCCATGAAAAGACTGTCATTTCGTGTTTGGTATTGAACGCTCTGCGGATTTCTGCTTCCGAACAACCAGCTTCCTTCATTTCGCGGTAGCGGTCGGACTGGCGTACGGAGCGTTCCAGTATCTTGTCGACTTCTTCCTGAGTCAGCTCGTTGGTATAAGGAGCCGTCTTGCGTCCGTATTTTTCCTTGAAGAAGCGCGGCTGCAAATACTTGGCCACATGTTCGTAAACGGCTTCTTCGGCATAGCGCTGCATGCGTGAATTGATGGTGGTATAAATCTTCAGACCGTCGGTATAGATATTATAATTGGTACCATCTTTCTTTTTGTTCTTGGCGCACCATCCGTACAGCGGATTGTTTTTCCATGCCAGAGAGTCTTCATAATACTGCTGTTTCTGCCAGCCTCTGTAATCAGAACGGTGCGGTTCTTTTGCCGTCATAATTCTACGTAGATATTCACGGAAATAAGTCGCCAGTCCATCTTTGTGGTCGACAGGCTGGAACTTCAGTGTCAGCGGCAGTGCCTGAAGCGAATCCCGTTCAGCCTTGGTCAGATAGCCCGCCTTGTACATCTGGTCGAGTACCGTATTACGACGGCCGCGTGAGCGTTCGTTGTAACGGCGCGGGTTATACAGCGACGGATTCTTGCACATACCGATCAGCGTAGCAGCTTCCTCTATCGAAAGATCTTTCGGGTCTTTCGAGAAATAAGTCTTGGCCGCTGTCTTGATACCTACGGCATTGTTCAGGAAATCGAACTTGTTGAGGTACATTGTCAGGATTTCCTCTTTGGTGTAATAACGCTCCAGCTTCACGGCAATTACCCATTCTATCGGTTTCTGCAACAGACGTTCCATCACATTGTCGGCTGTTGGCGAGTAGAACTGCTTGGCCAGCTGCTGCGTAATGGTACTACCTCCACCGGCGTGCTTCTGCATGAAAATTCCACGCTTGATGACTGCACGCATGAAAGCCCGGATGTCTATACCCGAATGTTCACTGAAGCGCACGTCTTCTGTAGCCACAAGTGCGTGTACCAGATTGGGCGAAAGATCGTTGTATCCTACGTATACACGATTTTCCTTGCTGTACGACCATGTACCCAGCAACTGTCCGTCGTCGGAAATAATCTGGGTTGCAAATTTCAGATTCGGATTTTCCAGTTCCTCCACCGGAGGCACGTAACCTATCCATCCTTTTGCGATAGCCGTAAAGACCACGGCTACCGATAAAACTCCTAGTGCGAGCAGCGCCCACAACACGTATATAAATTTCTTCCTCATGATAAATTAATATGCTTTACCTGTTCTATTTACGGCAAAATCTGCGGAAATCTTACTCTATTCCCGCAAAGTGCTTTAAGAAAACGTGCAAAAATAAGGAAATTCACTGGAATAAACGAATAAATCAAGATGAGAAAGTAACCGGTTTTTGTACAAAAAACAAAATGATTTGTACAAAAGATAAAAATTTTCGTACAAAAAATGAGAAAACGCAACGACGGGAGAATAAAAACTTCAGTGAATTTATATGAAAAAAGAATGGCGCTTTTATTTTTTTTGCCTACCTTTGAACTCCGGTATTATAATAACAATCATAAAACCGAAAATATGGAAAATAGAAGTTTAGTAACCATTGCCAATCATTCTAAGGAACGTATCCTTTATCTTTTGGAAATGGCAAGAGAGTTTGAAAAGAAACCCAACCGTCACTTGCTGGATGAAAAAATCGTTGCAACCCTTTTCTTTGAACCTTCTACGCGTACTCGTTTAAGTTTTGAGACTGCGGCAAACAGACTGGGAGCCAAGGTTATCGGATTTACGGACCCGAAGGTGACAAGCTCTTCGAAGGGAGAAACACTGAAAGACACCATCATGATGGTAAGCAATTATGCCGACATCATCGTCATGCGTCACTATCTGGAGGGAGCGGCACGCTATGCCAGCGAGATTGCCCCGGTACCTATTGTCAATGCCGGCGACGGAGCAAATCAGCATCCTTCTCAGACTATGCTCGACCTCTATTCCATATATAAAACACAGGGCACGCTGGAGAACCTGAATATTTATCTGGTGGGCGACCTGAAGTACGGCCGTACGGTTCATTCCCTGCTGATGGCCATGCGTCATTTCAATCCGACTTTCCATTTCATCGCACCCGAGGAACTGAAGATGCCGGAAGAATACAAATTGTACTGCAAGGAACACAATATAAAATATATCGAGCATACGGACTTTACAGAAGAAACCATTGCCGATGCGGACATTCTGTACATGACACGTGTACAGCGGGAACGCTTTACCGACCTGATGGAATACGAACGGGTGAAAGATGTGTATATTCTCCGCAACAAGATGCTGGAGCATACCCGCCCGAATCTCCGAATCCTTCATCCGCTGCCTCGTGTAAACGAAATTGCTTACGATGTAGACAACAACGAAAAGGCATATTATTTCCAGCAGGCTCAGAACGGACTTTATGCACGTGAAGCTATCTTGTGCGATGTACTGGGCATTACACTGGATGAAGTCAAGGCGGATACCGAACGATAAATAAACTTTTTAAACAAATTGATCAAAAAAGATTATGAACGAAAAGAAAGAATTACAGGTAGCCGCCCTTGAGAATGGAACGGTTATCGACCATATACCTTCGGATAAAGTATTTACAGTTGTAGCGTTGCTCGGATTGGAGAACACAGACAGCAACATCACTATCGGAAATAATTTCGAGAGCAAGAAGCTGGGCAAGAAAGGCATCATCAAGGTAGCCGACAGATATTTCTCCGACGAGGAAGTAAGCCGCTTGTCGGTTGTTGCTCCCAATGTGAAGCTGAACATCATCCGCCATTATGAGGTAGTTGAGAAAAAGCAGGTACTGATGCCCGACGAACTGAAGGGTATCGTGAAATGCAACAATCCGAAATGTATTACCAACAACGAGCCAATGGAAACGTGGTTCCATGTCATCGACAAGGAACAGGGTATCCTGAAATGTCACTACTGCGAGAAAGAACAGCAGAAAGACAATATCAAACTGATTTAACTACCGTATGAAGCAAGACTGGAAACCTGGAACAATGATTTATCCGTTGCCAGCCGTGCTGGTCAGCTGCGGAAGTTGTAAGGAAGAATACAACATCATCACCGTGGCATGGGTCGGAACCATCTGTACCAATCCGCCGATGTGCTATATCTCCGTCAGGCCGGAACGACACTCCTATCCTATTCTGAAAAAGAACATGGAGTTCGTGATTAACCTGACAACTAAGGATATGGCCTATGCGACAGACTGGTGCGGGGTACGGTCGGGCAAGAACTTCAACAAGTTCGAGGAGATGCATCTTACTCCGGGACCGGCTTCCGTCGTGCAGGCTCCTGTCATCGAGGAATCTCCCCTGTGCATCGAATGCAGGGTAAAGGAGATTGTATCGCTGGGCTCACACGATATGTTTATCGCCGATGTGGTAAACGTAAAGGCCGATGAGAAATATCTGGATTCCGATACGGGCAAGTTCGACCTGGCAAAATCGAACCTACTGGTTTATGCGCATGGAGGCTATTACGAAATGGGCAGCAAAATCGGAAAGTTCGGCTGGTCGGTAGAAAAGAAAAAATAGAGCATAAATATGAAAAGAACTGCTTTTATCCTCATGGCAAGCCTCCTGCTGGCAACGAATCTTCAAGGCCAGTCGAGAGGGAGCAGACGGGATGCCTCGCGCGACCCGCTGGTCAACGTGGGGGTAAAGGCAGGCTTTAATTCGTCTATGTTCTTCATAGACCACCTTTCGATAGGAGGACAGGAACTAGACGATATCCAAAACAACTACAAGGTAGGTTATTTCGGAGCATTTTTCTGCCGCTTTAACCTGAAAAAGCATCATTATCTTCAGACAGAAATATCTTACAATGTATCGAAGGGAAGTATTTCCGTTGCCAGCACGGCCGATAACCGCGATATTTTGCAGCATAGCGCCCTGGTAAAGACTTCCATACACTCCATTGACTTACCTGTACTTTATGGATATAAATTTGTAGATGCACGTCCATACGGAATGGCATTTTTTCTCGGTCCGAAAGTGTCGTATAATTGGAGAAAGCATTGCAAGAACGAGTATTCAGGCTTCTATCAGCAAGACATAACAGAAAAACTTCATCCGTTTTGTTACAGTGCCGTGGTGGGACTGGCTGTTAATGTTTCGAATATCTTCTTCGATTTTCGTTACGAAGCAGCTCTGCATAACATGGTAAAATCGGTTACGTTCGATAAGAATGCTACCGAATCGTCTTATTGTGATCAGGACATATCCCTCAACCGGCGGAAGAACGTATTGAGTTTCTCGTTGGGAGTGATTTTTTGATGAATTTAATATTACCTTTTAAAATACAATAACATGAAAAGAGATGATTTGATTTTTGACATCATTGAAAAGGAACATCAACGCCAACTGAAAGGTATCGAACTGATTGCTTCCGAGAACTTTGTAAGTGACCAGGTAATGCAGGCTATGGGCTCATGCCTTACCAACAAATATGCAGAAGGTTATCCGGGAAGACGTTACTATGGGGGCTGCGAGGTTGTAGACCAGAGCGAACAGATTGCCATCGACCGTCTGAAACAGATTTTCGGAGCGGAATGGGCAAACGTACAGCCTCATTCTGGAGCACAGGCAAATGCTGCCGTATTTCTGGCAGTATTGAATCCCGGTGATAAGTTTATGGGACTGAATCTGGCACACGGAGGACACCTTTCTCATGGTTCGGCTGTCAATACTTCCGGTATCATCTATACCCCCTGCGAATATAACCTGAACAAGGAAACCGGACGTGTAGATTACGATCAGATGGAAGAAATTGCATTGCGTGAGCATCCGAAGATGATCATCGGTGGTGGTTCTGCCTATTCTCGTGAATGGGATTACAAGCGTATGCGTGAAATTGCCGATAAGGTAGGTGCTATCTTTATGGTCGATATGGCTCATCCTGCAGGCTTGATTGCTGCCGGATTGCTGGATAATCCGCTGAAATACGCTCATATCGTTACTTCTACTACTCACAAGACTTTGCGTGGTCCTCGTGGTGGTGTGATCTTGATGGGCAAGGACTTCCCTAATCCATGGGGCAAGAAAACTCCGAAGGGAGAAATCAAGATGATGTCTCAGTTACTCGACTCTGCCGTATTCCCAGGTATCCAGGGCGGACCGCTGGAACACGTCATCGCTGCCAAGGCTGTAGCTTTCGGCGAATGTCTGCAACCAGAATACAAGGAATATCAGAAGCAGGTTAAGAAAAATGCGGCTGTACTTGCACAGGCTTTGATGGATCGTGGCTTTACGATCGTTTCCGGCGGTACAGACAACCACTCTATGCTGGTTGACTTGCGTAGCAAATATCCTGATCTTACTGGTAAGGTGGCAGAAAAGGCATTGGTTTCAGCCGACATCACTGTAAACAAGAATATGGTTCCATTTGATACTCGTTCTGCTTTCCAGACTTCGGGTATCCGTTTGGGAACTCCGGCTATCACGACTCGTGGTGCGAAAGAAGACTTGATGTACGAAATCGCAGAAATGATTGAAACTGTCTTGTCGAATGTAGACGATGAAAAAGTCATAGCTTCCGTACGTGCTCGTGTAAACGACACCATGAAGAACTATCCTATTTTTGCCTATTAAAAATAGAAGTTCTTTCACGGTTATGACCGGAAAATCAAAAGGCATATAAACAAAACCCTCAGAATATTGTTTTCTGAGGGTACAAATAAAGATGAAAGTATGAAAAAAACGAGTTTTATGGCTATTTTACTGAGCTCATGCTTGGTACTTAGCAGTTGTGGTTCTTTGAACAATACTGCCAAAGGCGGTATGATAGGTGGTGGTAGTGGTGCTGCTCTGGGAGCTATTATCGGTGGCATTGCCGGACATGGTAAGGGAGCTGCTATCGGTGCTGCTGTAGGTGCTGCTGTGGGTACAGGAGCCGGTGTCCTGATTGGAAAGAAGATGGATAAGGCTGCCGAACAGGCTGCCCAGATTCAAGGTGCCGAAGTAGAGCAGGTAACCGACAACAATGGCTTGCAGGCCGTGAAGGTTACTTTTGATTCGGGTATCTTGTTTAATACAAGCAGCTCTTCACTGAGCACTTCTGCCAAGGCTTCACTCAGCAAGTTTGCGAACAACGTATTGAACCAGAATCCGGACATGGATGTTGCTATCTACGGATATACCGACAATACGGGATGGAAAAACAGTACAGCTGCCGAAAGTGTACAGAAAAACCTGGAGTTATCTCAGGAACGTGCACAGAGCGTTTCAAGCTATCTGCTGGGATGCGGTGTAGCAACTTCACAAATCAAGAGTGTGGAAGGTATGGGAGAAAACAATCCAGTGGCAGACAACAGTACAGAAGCCGGACGTAAGGAAAATCGTCGTGTGGAAGTATATATGTATGCTAGCCAGCAAATGATTCAGCAGGCAGAAGCTGGTACATTGAAGTAAAACTCCAATATCCTGAAAAATAGAAAATCCAACCGGGAGATTCCGATGTCTCTCCGGTTGGATTTTCTGTTTTTCAGAGATTTGTTCTCTTGTTTTTATTCTTTTATTTCCGTTTCATCGCCTTTTAATATCGGCAAGGTAATCTGGTACTTTACGGCAAGTATACGGACGATGAAGACCGTTACACCGCCTAATATCTGCGAAATATAGGTTTCCATCCCGGCTTTCAGGCATATCCAGTAAACCAGCCCTCCTATCACGCAGGCCATTGCATAAATCTCCTTTCGGAAAATCAGCGGAATTTCGTTGATGAAAACATCACGTATCACACCTCCGGCAGCTCCGGTAATGCTACCCATGATAATTGCTACCCAGAAGGGATATCCCAAAGAAATACTTTTCCCAAAGCCTACGACTGTAAACAGCGCCAGTCCGATGCTGTCGAACAAGAAGAAAGTATTGTTCAGGTGGATAAGATGTTTTCCGAAAATAATGACAACGAACATTGCAAAGGCAGTACAAATCAGATAAATCGGATCAGTCATCCATACAGGGGTAACGTTTAGCATGACGTCACGCAAGGTTCCTCCTCCGATTGCTGTTGCCAGTCCTACAATATATGCGCCGAACCAGTCGAATCGTTTGGCTGATGCCAGACGGATTCCACTGATGGCAAAAGCAAATGTTCCTATAAAGTCGAGTATCTGAACAAATGAAGGCATTTTTATTTGAGTTTAAAATCGTTTACCAAGAATAACTTACACCAAAGCTGAGCAATTCCTGAAGCTGGAAATAGCTGTCATCCGGATTGGCTTTCGATACAGAATCGTCAAATCGGGTATGAACAAACAGTTTGGTAGAAAAGTATTTGTTGAAAGCAAAAGTGAACGTGTTTTCCCATTCAGACAATACCTGTTCGTAGTTTGTCGTATAAGAGAAACGTGATTCCCAAGTCAGACCGCTGAGAACAATCCATTTCAAGGTTGCTTCCACACGGGAACCCAGCTGATTCTTTACTTTCTGTCCTGCATCAATGTTGAATTTGGTAGGATCAACCCTGTCGCTGGCTACACTGTATCGCGTGTAGTTGAACGGATTAATCAAAACAGACAAGTTACAAACTGCATCTTTGGTGTACTTGTAGTCCATACCGATACCGATATTCAACTCGGCCGGTGAGAAGAATGACGAAACCAAATTATCGGAGTTCGTTTCGTAGTTGGAGAAGAACTGCGTTTTAAATTCCGCCGAAACCGTATAGTACCAGTTAGTTATAGCTTTGTATCCAAATTTGGAGCTTAAACGAAGCAAGTCTTCACTCGTCTTATACTGGTGCACTGTATCAGAAGGAGCTGAGATAAAGCCAAGTTTCCATTCCAGTTTGTTTTCAAACTGTATCTTCTGCTTGTCATCGTAGTTAAGTTGAAGCACGGCTCCCGAAAGCAAAGATACCGTACTTTCGCCTCCTTTATACCAGTTGTCGGAAATGTAATTCTGTGAGAACTGCGCATATCCGTTTCCACTGAAAGACCAGAAGTTCGGTTTCATAACCAACAGATCTTTTTCTCTTACTTGTCCCTGAGAGGCAGCATTCACCAGATAGAAAACTTTTTCCTTTTTAGGCCTCTTTACCCTCATTCTGTCCGACAACGGCTCTATACCTTTCAGCTCACTTTCGTTTTTAGAAACCAGATTAGGATATTGCAGATAAAAGCTAAGCAATTGCTTGTTGACTTCTTTGTCTATTTCAGCCGAGCGGGTCAGGTCGGGCACCTGAAAGACAGAATCCTTTCGTGCGTCTTCTTTAATAAAAGGAATCACAGGCTTCCAGTCGTCAATGGAAAAGGCCTGTTCTATTGGTTCCGAATAATAGGTAGCCGGAACAACGAACTTATAAAAGTCCGGATTGGAGCGAATCCACGACGGAGCCTCTGGAAGATAAATATCATCCCAGCGTTCCAGCATATCCTGATAATCCCGGCGGAAGTTATATAGAAGAGCCTGAAAGTCTTTCACGGCTGGACTTATCCGTGAAGATTGCTGAGCCTGAGCAATCTTCGCCTTGACA
>ULSO01027347.1_pt1 | contig 10426 bp, 5 predicted proteins | sample 1956701 | NCBI WGS metagenome assembly ULSO01 (sample SAMEA4835708, study PRJEB28245) | human gut metagenome | biome: gut microbiome; material: fecal sample | place: Denmark | collected 2008 | reverse complement strand
ATTTGGGCTTCGGCTTCCTCGAAGTAGGAACGGTTACTCCCGAGAAGGTTGCCGGAAACCCCTCCCCCCGCATCTTCCGTCTGCCTCAGGATCATGCCCTGGTTTCACGTACCGGATTCAACAATCCCGGAAAGGCAGTCGTCTTGCAGAACCTGAAACGGAAACGGAACGGGAAATACATCTTAGGAGTGAACATCAATACCAACCATCCTTCGGACGAAGCACTGGCTGTGGCAGAGCTGTGCGACCTGTATGATACGTTCAGCGCGTATGCCGATTACTATACCGTCAACTGGGGAAGCATGGCTCCCGAGATACTGGGTGCAGCGCTCACTGCCCTGACAGACGACAAGCAGCGTGTACGCAAGCCCATACTGCTGAAACTTCCGGCAGATGTGCCTCTCGAAAAGCTGGACGACATCATCTGTTTTGCCCGCCAGCATCACGTCGGCGGATTCATCGCTACGGGCCCCACACAAGACCGTTCGCTGCTCATCCATTCCAGCCAGTCGGAAATCACTGAGGTAGGTGCCGGAGGTATCAGCGGACTGCCGGTCATCCACAAGTCGATTGAGGTAGTGAAACACCTTGCCGCCCATGCTCCCAAGGAGATGCTCATCGTCGGAGCCGGAGGTGTCATGACCCCGCTGGAAGCCCACAGCATGCTCAATGCCGGTGCTCATCTGGTGCAGGTGTATTCGGCTTTCATCTACGAAGGGCCGGGCATCGTGAAGCGCATAGCAGAAGCGTACAAGTAAAGAGTTTAAACGTGCAAAAATAGAAAGAGTCGTATCATTCCTCACGAAACTGAGTTTGATACGACTCTCTTTTATTTTGCAGTTATATATTCCGTAACTTTTCGGAGTAACTATAGGGCATACACTCCTTAATCATTAAATTCACTTCCTTCTAAATATCCTTATCCGGTTATTTAAAAGTTTGAATTTTAAAAATCTACATCGCTTCCCTTATTAACCAAAAGCTGATACTTGATATATCCTCCCGACTTAGAAGAATACTTAGTATAGATAGCGGTAATAGAACCCTTGTCACCATTTTCCGGCAATGGATTCAAAGCAAAATTAGCATAACCGCTCACACGGAGAATCAGATTACCTATTTTATCTTTCTCATCCGAAGCATTATATGTAAAGAGTGAAGAACCATAATAACGCTGATTATTATAGTTGTAGGCAAAAGTAGGAGTCAATCCCTCTTTATCATAATATTTATTCGTATAAGTAGCTTCAGTAGAATTGTTCAGGTATACAGTTTCCAGATATTGCGGATAGGTATCACCATCAAACGTTCCAGCCTTGTAAGTCAAGCCCTCAAAACGAATCAGGCGTCCAAGGTGAGCATCACTCAGCACAGTCTTGTAATTCTGCGGGGTAACCACCAGCGTATCCGATGCTTCCAGTTTACCCAGCTCACCGGCAAAGATATGTGCATTGCGCTCCATCTGAGTATCAAGGTTACGGTTGGCATAGTTTTTGGAAATATCTTCTGCAGTAGGAATACCGCCTACACTTAACATATAGCGATAGTTACCAATGGCAAGCCCTTTCAGCTTCACATACAATGTCTGTCCTACCTGATAGTACACATAGTTGCTCACCATTAGTTTCAATTCGATACCAGCCGTACCATCATAAATATAAACAGACTTATACACGTTGCCCGCCTGATCACTCGAAATCACCTTTCCTTTAATCACATAGTCTTCGGTTATTTCCTTGTAACCAGCCAAAGGCACATTGGCACACATGTCTTTCAATTCTTTGATAGAAATAAGCTGACAGCCTTCCGACTCAAAATCGGCAGCCGTCCAGACCTTAGCAGGAGCCGGTTCGTCAAAATCACTGTAGCAACTAGTAACACCCATGGAAAGTGCCACCATCAAACTACCTATTATCAATTTATTTATCATAACAATAGTTCTTTTTCAGGGTTAGAAACGGAAATATAAATTCAAGTAATAATTGGTACCAAACATATAGAAGTATTTAGAATCGAAAGGCTGGTAGGTAAGCGTACTTGCCTCCTTGTTCTTCAACAGACGAATCTGTTCATAACCACCAGTCTTAATATTCTGATTGTTCAGCAAATTATCTACACTCAGACTGAATCCCAACGTATAAGAACGGTTGATGTACCAGTTCTTGCCAATACTTGCATTCAGTACATAAGCCGCATCAAATTTCTCCTGACCACGAATATCTTCCAGCATTGCAGGATTTTCAAGCATCGGCTTAGTCAGTACAGCATCGGTACGATACAGCGGGCTCATCGACAGATACATGTTGTTATAATAATTCAGGTCGAGTGACGCAAATATATTATTGCGACTACGATAAGACAAACCGATATTGGCAGCTGTCTGCGGAGTACTTTCTACTCGCTTGTTTTTCCAGTAAACCTTTCCCTGGTTGATGATTGCCGCACTATTATCCTGAATCTGTACATAATTCGGATTATTCGAATAAATATACTGTCCCCAGCTCAAAGCTCCTTTCAGTGACAAACCTTCATACAATGGTATAGAAGCAGCCACTTCCAGTCCGAAATGCTGTTTGTTGATGCCGCTCATAGCAAAATTGGAATAAGTAGCTTCTACGTCATCATAGTAAGAAATCACCTTCGTCTGGTCTGTAAAAGTTGTATAGTAACCAGAAACACGTGCCTTGAAATCTCCCATGCGGAAATTATAAGAAGCATCCACTCCAAAGATTTTCTCTGCTTTTACTCCGGGGGTAACATCATTACGTGTACGAGGAGAAACAAAAGCCGACTGGAACGAAGGTGCGTCTTGCATGTACACAATGTTAGCTTCAAAATTATGAGCAGAAGAAAGTACATAACGGAAATTAGCCTTAACCTTGTAAGTCAGGTAATCCAGCAAATCAGAATCTCCCTTGGAATTCTCATAGAACAATCCCTTACGCCAGATACCGTGACGCCATAGAGCAGCATATCCCAGTTCGGCACCCAGTCCTATCTGCAGGTTATTCAGAGAGAAATCATATTGCAACCATCCACGACCATTGAACACATTTGCATAATAATCGTAGCTATATTTATCGCCCACACGTGCGATAGGAGCTCTTCCGTACTGCTCATAATAATCCATGTTGTTCTGGTATGAAATGATATCGATACCCAGATCGCGTTCAGCAAACTTGTCGATATCAACCCAGTAATCACCACCCAGCAAGTCTTTAACCTCGCTGTAATATTCTGTACGGTTACGGCGTACATTGATACCTCCATTCAGTTTCGAACTGTTCTTGAAAAGATGAGAGAACTGAGTATAGAAGTTCCAGTCGAGCTGGTCTGTATGACGCTCTTCTATCATGTTGATAGAACGATGACCGTCTCCGTATGCTTCATTGACCGGCTGGTTACGGTTTATCATGTACAAGTTGTCCCAGTTAATGTAACGGATATTGTCTGTATTTGCCATCCATGCTTCCTGCAACCAAGCTCCAGTAGAAGTGTTAGGATAGTAGCTTGGCAAATAGCGGTAATAGTCAGGACGAGGATCCGGTCCACCATACCATGTCAATGCAGAATAACCATTCTGACCAAAGCGAAGTGATGTTGCAACGTTCAGCTGAGTACGGTCTGTAATGTCGAATGTATAGTTAAGCATAGCCAGAGGTTCGTGGTAATCACGCACACGTGCATTACGGCGTTTGCCGTTCTGCCAGCCCCAGTTTGGATTATAGTAATTGTTTCCCACCAAATCGTATGCCTCCTGTGTAGAAGCCTGCTGTGCACCACGTTCTGTAGGAGCACCCAAGACTGTCAGAGACAAGCGATGCTGCGGATTAAACTGCTTTTCTACGGCAGCAAAATAACCATAAGCATTGTAATATACACCATTTACATATGCATTGTTTCCCTGACGGGTAGATACGGAAAATGCATACGACCATCCATTATCCTGCACACCAGAAGAATAAGTAAGCATACCACGGAAGCGGTACATTGAGTTTGTGCTAACCAAGCTGGCTCTCAAGCCCTTACGCATTTGTGAAGGACGAGTGTTGATATTAGTTACTCCACCAATACCACCAATTCCCATCTCTCCCATTTCCAGTCCGGTAGTTACTTCCTGATTGCGTGTTGCATCATTCAATCCACTCCAGAGCGACCATGGTGTATAACCGGTCATTGCATCGTTCAACTGAATGCCGTTCATGTATACATCCGAGAACTGAGAGTCGTATCCACGTACGTTGAAACGCATTTCACTGAATTGATAAGAAGCGATATTATTGAAAACATCCTTTGATGCCGACAACGAAGTAGGCAACGACTGTGCATCTTCCATAGTTTCCGTATCAAACTCTGCAAATATCGCATCATCCAGTACAGGCTGACGATTGGCAGGAACCATGATAACACGCATTTCACGCATGTTCTTTCCGACACGTACCGGTAAAGTTAAATCTTCAAACTCTGCAGTTTCAAAACGCAGTTCATACTCACCGGGAGCCACATTCTCGAAGAAGAATTCACCTTTGTCATCAGTCGACGCAGTACGGTCGCCTGGAACAAGTGTAATCTTTACGTTATCAATTTTTGCACGTGTAGTACGCGATATGACCGTACCCTTAATGCCTCCTCCCGTCTGGGCAAATCCCGTAACGGCAAGCAGCGACATCAGTAAAAACAATAATGTCTTGAATTTCATAAAATTGTAATTATTTGATTACTTACCTATATAAATATACACCGGAAAATGGTCACTGAAACCTCCCTGAAAGTTATTACCTACAAAAGTACGCAACGGATATCCCTTATATTGTCCTTCCTTCTGTACCATGTAGTGACGTCTGAAGATGTTACCGTAAAATTTCGATTTTTCCGATTTCTGAATCTGCAACTTTCCTTTCTCGTTATCCAGCAAGTTTCCACTTACTACGATATTGTCGAAAATATTCCACGCATCGCCATATGCCAGTGTTCCATATCCAGCCTTCAGCAAGGCAGCATACGGTGCATAATAGTCGGCAGGATGAACCTCCTTTACCTTTATCTTAGCTCCCATACCTTCAGCTCCGGAAACGCTTTCGTCTATCGGGTCATCATTAAAGTCACCCATCATGACCACTTTCGTAGCAGGACGCAAGGCACGGACAGAATCTGCAATTTGGCGCATCTGCCGTCCCACTGCCACACGCTTGAATTCGGAAGCCTCTTTTCCTCCCAGTCGTGAAGGCCAGTGTGCCACCATAAACAGGAAATCTTCTCCTTCTATCTTTCCCCACATCGTTACAATGTCACGTGTCTTGAAGTCGGGCAATGAAGGAATTACCGTACGAATAGCCTTCGAACCTTCCAGCTTCAGCACATCCGGACGATAGATGAAGGCAGCATCTACACCACGTGCTTCGGGAGAATCATAATGTACAATCCGATAATTGGCTGGTGCCAACTTTTGAGTAGCAACAATATCCTCCAGTACATTACGGTTTTCTACCTCACATACACCTATAACTGCCGGATAATCCTTGTTGATAGCTGCTATGTCAAAAAAGACTTTTTCTATATTATGCAACTTTTTATCATACTTATCCTGAGTCCACTTCTTAGGTCCGTCAGGAGTAAACTCATCATCGAGAACATCCGGATCATTTTGTGTATCGAAAAAGTTCTCAAGATTGTAAAACACTACTTTGTAGGGCTTTTTCTGTGCGTATCCCGACACAGACAATGCAACGAGCAATACCCCAAGCATTAATATTCGTTTCATACTTATAGAAATTAGTTAAGATTCCATTCAATGGCATTGAAATCGTTTTTCACTTCCTGCGGTATACCCGGGAAGAAAGTAAATCCGGTAAGTTGTTCTATTTCGGAAACTTTTTTACATATAGCTTTCGACGGCTGTGATTCTGAATAAGCTTTATTCTCCAGCCAAAAGCCGATAGTCTGCAACTGAGAAGCATCACACTGATTCACCCATTTGCCAGAAACTCCCGATTTGGTTCGTAAAAGAACCTTGAAATAATGAGTCGGCACATCTACCTTTACTCCATTATTATCGGTAGCCTGTTTGGAAGCATTCCCATAATAAGCTCCAGTCACCACGTAAAGTGTATCAGAGCACATATAGCTTTTACGTAATTTATCCTCCAGATTCATCCAGATAGACTGATTTAACCCCTTTCCTGTCTGAGGAGTCTGATTTGAAAAATAGAAGGTCTGCGCATTCATCTCACGAGTCATTGTCCGGTCGGCCGACGGAATCTGATGCCCGCGATCGTAAGCAGGATATTCCTTATATGCCCTAGCTACAAATATCTGATATTCTTCTGCAATATCCGGATCGTATATCCACTCATCGGTTCTATCTAAGCCACCAATATAGCAGCTATGAAGCGGATAGGCAACCCAAAGTGCACCTTTGTGTGATTTATCATAGCACATAGAATAATTACGAACTTCTTTTCCGTTCAAATTAACATAATGGGTTACATACTGGAAATTAGTACCTTCTTTATATGCGGGAATCTCTGCCCACGATGTAGAAAATTCAGGACTATTTACCTGTCCTTTTTGTGAAAGCGTAAGAACTGTCTGCTTTCCTCCAGCAAAACAGACTGTGACAGTAGCCTGACGCTGTGCATCATTGATATTGTCCGAATAATAGACATATAATACATTCATACCCTCCACCAATGTACCTTCCTTGGTAGCAATCTTTGATGAAAGAGAAAAAGAACACCATTCTGATCCTTCCGTAATTTCAGCCTGCCACTGAGTTCCTGCTGTACCTTCCATCCGGATAGCAGCATTACCTTTCTGAGCAGCTACAGATGAAGAATTGTTCCAATAAGCCGTTCCGGAAGGAGCAATCTCTGCACCCTCATCACTTCCGCACGCCCACAATGTAAGCGAGAGAAATGCTATTAAAAAATAACGGAACATAGTTGTTTGCTTGTTTTTGTTCACTCCAAAAATATTTAGGGGGTTACATAAAAAATCGACTCTTCACGAGAGGAAACGAATCCGGTTGCATCGTTAATTGATGCAACCAGATTCGTTTTTATTCTGGAATATTCAAATTCAGATTATTCGTAAACCAGTTCCAGCTTGGTAAACTGAGCATTGTACTTATTTGTTACAAGTACTCTGTAGGCAGTATTTACAGAAGTACCCGTCAATGAATAGGTATAAGTAAAGTCTGTCTTATTATCCCATTTCACAGCTTCACCACCGGCAACTGTACCATTGTTTGTATCTGCAATTCCAACTGTTACGTTTGCAGAAGCACCGTCACGACTTACAGCTACCACTTTTACAAGCTTCTTACCACTTACAGCAGGCAGCTCTATGTATGCATTCGTTTTACCAATCAGCAAGTAGAACAAATCACCCGAAGCTGCACGGTAATATCCACCGTCGTTAGAAGCCATCAATGTGAGTTCTGTTCCTCCGAACGAGAAGGTTTCTCTTGCTGTTTTCTTTTCAGCTGATGATGCAGGGAAACCAGCTGGATAAGCAGATTCCGGTGTAAAGTCAACTGTAATAGTCTGCTGTTCGCCAGAAGATTTGCCACTGACTGTTACCGGTACTTCTACAGAAGAAGAAGTTCCATCCAATGTAATCTTCAAAGTCTGAGATACAGATTCAGCCGATGCATTAGCCTGTGCTTTCACTGTTACGACATTTCCGCTTACGGTAGCCGACAAGATACCAGACAAACCAGAAGTGCTCAAAGTCTTACCTTCACCATTTGCTACGGTTACAGTAATATCTTTAGTACCGCCTTCTGCAGCAAAACTAACTTTTTCAGGATTAACGCCTGTAATGACAGGTTCTGAAGAAGAGAACGCCTTTACATCATTCAAGTTACGTGGAGCAATCTGTGCAGCACTTCTGTACATAGTAGCCACACCAGTCAAATCGCCTGTTGCTTTTGTATAAGTCTGACCTGCAAATACAGAGCCAGCCTGACAATATACTGTTATGTTGGTTCCATCAGCAGTAAACGTATGAGTATCATACTTGTCGGCAGTACACCAAGTTCCTGAACCGTCTGAAGAAACATTCTTAATAGTAACAGTCATGGCCTGATAGGCAGCCAGTTTATCGGCAGTAATGACAATCGGAGTAACGTTTGCCGTTCCAATCTTCTCTACTTTACACCAAGTTTCATCCTTAGAACCGGTAACTTCATACAGTCCGCTATAATTCTGAACCTTAGCAGTACCTTTCATTAAAGTAACTTTCACTTTATCACCCATCTTCAACCCTAAAGTCTTAGGATCAACCTGACTGCCATAAAGAGTCACACCATTCTTTTCGCTTGTAGCACCCTCTACTGCAACCTGCAAGTTGTTGGTTGTATAGTTTCCACTTTCCACGTCAGCCTGTACTACAGCTTCGAAGAAACGGTCTGCATTGGCATCAATCACTGCACCTGTACTCATCGGTTCAGGCATCAAGGCTATCAATTCAGGAATTGTAATGGCAGTAGCCTCACCCGGTTCAACCACAGAACCACCTTCAAGGTCGACTTCCTGACCACCGTTTCCTGTAGCCAGTGTGATATCATCCAGACGATATACAGAAGATTCGTTTGCTGTAAAGCGGATATACAGTTCAGAAGCAGCCTTCTTCAGTGTAAAGTTGGCAGTAGCAAAAATCCAGTACGGAGTTTCAGTATCCCCGTTGTTCTTTTCGTAAGCAATTTCAGTCCATGCAGTACCATTGGCACTCACTTCAACTTTGAACTTGCTTGTATCGAATGTATTGTCATACTGACCATCATCTCCCTTGCTTGAGCGGCTTCCACCGAAAGTCAACTTCAAGTTAGTCTGTCCTTCAGCCAAAGCGATTTTCTGGATATCGAAAGTAGCAGGGGCACCACCAAAGAATACCACGTTCGGACCTGAAGCTCCTTCGTAAGCATCCGTATTGGCAAGACCAGACGAACGTACAGACGCATTATTGCCGGCATAAGTTACATTTGCAGCAGCATCTCCCGTCTTGTTCCATCCCTTATAATCTGAAACGAATGGTTTATCGGCAGCATCCGCATTACCAACTGTTTCACTATAAAGAACTTTGGATTCAACTACTACACCACTCTTCACTGTCACGGTAGCAGTTTTCAACGGACCAGACTGGTTACCGATAGTGATATTGATCTTAGCCTCACCGTTTGTTCCTTCAGGTACACTTACCTGAACGGTAGCAGATCCCTCACCAGAAGTCTTTGAAAGAGTAACCCAATTAGCGTTATCTTCCACAGTAGCATTCCATGGACGGTTTGTAGAAATATCAAACGATTGAGTACCGCCATTCTCAAATGTCAATGTAGTAGGATCAACTTCCAGATAAGGAGCTTCTGTATCGTCGTTATCGTCCACACAGGCAGTAAACGAGACAGTTAGCACCATGAGCAGCAGCCCATACCAAAAACTTAAAGACTTTAATTTTGCCATTTTGTTTTTCATTAAAAGTTAATATGCATTTTCACTAGTCAAATTATTATTCTAACATCTAAAAAGTATACAGCAAACAAAATTAATCCAGCATATCCTTTTACACCAATCAACTGCTTGCTTACCCCTAAAGGGGAAACAAATATAATAAAAATAATTAAAAATCAGGTTCTTAATTCAAAAAATATTACCACATTAACGTCGTTATGTTAACGACATTTATTTTATCAATAAATAATATTATATAGTATGACATCCATAAAGGGAAAAAACAGCGTCAAACCATATAAATAAATAACACTATTTCTAAAAAGCAGAGTATAACGTTATAAATTATCAGGTCAGATTAAAATTAATCAATATGAAATATCACCAACCAAATTATGATTTATATCACTTTCTCAAAATCTCATAACCCGGCAATCCATAAACGACGTATCATAGAGTTTTTTGCCCTATCAGATAATCTTTCCTGGCAAAAAATCCATAATTTTACGCTCAGAACCAATCACCATTCTCATCTTTTTTTAATAAAAAACACTACCGTCGGCAAATGATCGCTATATCCGTTCATCCATCTGCCTCCTGCCTGTGTTCTTAAAGGGTAACCTTTATATTTACCATCCGCTTGTATAAGAAAATCGCGTCTAAAGATTTCATGATTCAAATAACTCAACTTTTTATGTCGCTTATTCAAAAAATTACCTGTAAAAACAATCTGGTCGAACAAATTCCATTTGCCTCTATATTTTAATGTTCCTTCACCTTCAGCTAATGTATTCCACCAAGGATTATACAAATCACCTTTCTTTACATTCTTCATGTTACGTTTTGCCCCCAAGGCCTCTGCCATACTCTTATCCATAGGATCATCGTTCATATCGCCCATGATTACAATTTTGATTTTCGAGTCCAGACGCTGCAGTGAATCCTTCAGCGCACGTACTTGCATGCCAGCACGTTCG